>WNEY01000370.1_pt1 | contig 27338 bp, 28 predicted proteins | sample 5400531 | NCBI WGS metagenome assembly WNEY01 (sample SAMN13153338, study PRJNA577476) | soil metagenome | isolation source: 200 cm saprolite under Douglas fir tree site 1 | place: USA:California | collected 2015-04-18
GCTCCAACTCCGGGTTCAGCCGCGCGAGCGTCGCGCGCATCTCCACTGCCGCGCGCGCGGCGCGCAGGGCGTCGTCTTCGTGCAGCTGGACGAGGCCGAACACCGCCATCATCGCGTCGCCGATGAACTTGGCGAGCGTTCCGCCGTGGTGCTCGACAGCAGGCCTCACCGCAGCGAAGTAGTCGGTCATCACCTGCGAGAGCGTCTCGGGGTCGAGCCGCTCGCCGAGCGCAGTCGAGCCGACGACGTCTGAGAAAAGAACCGTCACAGTTCGGCGGAACCGCTCCGGCCGTTCCACCTCGGTCAGCGCCGTTCCGCACTCCAGACAGAACTTCGCGCGCTCCGGATTGTCGACCCCACAGCTCGCGCAAATCGTCACAAAGACGAGTGTAGGGTGACTACGAGAGCCTCGCCGCGGCCGGGTGTCGCGGCAGGTACGCTCATCAGGGACTCTCGTAGTGCGTTTTGCGGCGGCAGCACCGAGAGCAGCTCGTCCGTGGCAAAGACTCGGGGCATTCGAAAGATCCGGCTCGAACTGCATTGTCAGGTAGATCACCTTCATCCTGACGCGACGCGCGGCGCGCAGGACGTGCGCGATCGGGTCGACGACGGTCTTGATGTCCGCGATTGGAATGCCGGCACGCGCGAACATCCCTCCCTCAGCGCCGAAGTCGTTCTGCATGTCGACGACGATTACCGCCGTCGTCCGTGGATCGATCGCAAGGCGCTCCGGCGCCCGACGATTCATCCGTTCGCTTGGTAGTTGAGGTCGAGACTGTCGGCGCGTCCAGACCAGGTCAACGTGAACCGCCAACAACCAGCGGCGGGAAGGTCCATGATCGATGGCCCCGGCCCTCCGACGACCAGCCTCTCAACAGGACGACCGAGCTTTCCTGTGCCCTTCATCCGCTGCGCGCTGATCCGCAGGCTGGAAGGCGACAGCGGAGATATGCGCGCGACCCAGAGAATCTTGTTTGCGCGAACCCGTGACGGAGGCGATAGCAGCGGATAGCCGAACACGAGCGCCGCGATCCGGCCCGCCCGACCGACGACGTGCGGCAGCCGCGGCTGTGGGTCCGAGAATCCCGCCCGCGCCCACACCGGCAAAACGCCGAATGAGATTCGCGACAGACACGGTCGGCCAACCGCCCCTTGTCCGCCGGCGGCAGCCACCAACGCGCACGCCACCCCGACGAGCGCGCAGACGAGCAACACTGCGCCGACCAGCCGCTTCACGAGCGACCCACATCACTCATGCACCCGACAGCCTACGAGCGTTCCATGTCCGAAGCGATGGCACGACATCTTCTTTCGCAAGGTGGAGCGGGATTCTGAAGGGGAAACCCAAGGTTTCCCCTTTGATCAGCATGGCCGAACCGGGTATTGCGCGAACCGCGCGGACATCGATTTCGCCGCACCCGCGAGAGGTCCCCGGCTTTCGAGATCGAACTCTTCACGCGGGCGCCACCGCGCGCTCCTGCCACGCCGCTTGCAGCGGGAATATGGGCCGAAAGCGATCCGGTAGCAGAAGTGCTACTCTACGATCGTGACCACGATCCCGCAGAAGGAGCTCCGAAACAACGTCGGCGAGGTGCTACGGCGAGCCGAGGCCGGCGAGGAATTCACTGTCACCGTCGCGGGCCGTCCGGTCGCCCGCCTCGGACCCGCACGCCCACACCAGTGGGTCGACGGGCCCGCATTACAGCAAGTCTGGAACACGCCCGCGCCGCAAACGCTGAACGACGATCTCGCGAAGTTTCCGGCCGAGATCACAGATCTCCTCGCCGAATAAGGTGCGAGCCCTCCTTGATACCTCCGTCCTCATCGGAGCAGAAAGCCCGGGCGAGCTCAACGGTGCGATCAGCGCCGCATCACTCGCCGAGCTGCACTTCGGCGTCCTCGTTGCCGACTCGGAAGACGAGCGAGCCCGTAGATCGCAACGGCTCGGTGTGATCGAGGCCACATTCGATCCCCTGCCCGTCGACGCGGCGGTCGCGCGCGAATGGGGACGTCTTGCAGCTGCCGTTGTCAGCCGCGGGGGAAAGCCGCGGAGGCGCGCGGTCGATCTCGTGATCGCCGCTACCGCGAACGTCCACCAGGTCCCGCTCCTGACACGGAATCCGAAGGACTTCGCCCTAATCTCAGACGTCGTCGAGACGCAAGCGCCTCCCGCGATCTGACACGAACCTCCATCGCGATCACCGCGAGGGAAGCGGTTCGCGCAATGCCTCATACGCCTCGCGTGCCGGAAACCGCTGCACGTTCAATGAAGTAAAGATGGACCTAACCGGACAGCTTTCAAACCTCAGCGAGCGCCTGCTCGACTTGCTCGGGCTCATCGAGGCGGGTCGGGTATCCCGAGCTGACGGCAGATCGCCCGCGCGGTTCCGAACAGGATCTCGCGATGGCGCGGGATGGTGACGTGACGCTCCGCAGACTGAACTGCGCCAGACATCGTGACGCGCTCCGTGCCGGACGCGGTCGCAACCCTGCTCGATCAGGTGCCGCTCGAGCTCGCGAAGCGCCGTCACGACACGGAGTATCCCGCGCGCTGGGCGGTCGCAGTACCCTATGCGGCATGGAGCTGCACGTCGTCTTCGAGCCGGACGAGCAGGGGTGGGTGCGCGCGACCATCGAGGAGCTGCCTGGTGTGATCACCTGCGCCCCGACCCGCGACGAGGCACGCGAGCTCGTCCGCGACGCGCTCGACGAGTGGCTCCAGGCGCTGACCTCGCCTGAGCGGGCCACGATCGGGGCCGAAGCGACGCGCGAGACGCTCACCTTGAGCGTCGCCTAACGCGCGCGGCAGAGAAGCCGCCCGGCAAACGTGCTTCGCCAATGAGCCTGCGCTGCACGGCAAAGATGCTCACCCTCCTCGGCGTCCGGGCCATGGCTCTCGCCGACGTGCCGCCGTCCGACGACGACTGGTACCTGAACCTGCTGTGGATCGAGCGCCGGAAGTGCCTTCTGCTCACCCACGTCGGGACGCTCTTCCCCATCTTCGTCGCCGACATCCGGAAGGCCGACCTCCGCCTGATCGGGCCGTACGTCGTGAGCCTCGTCGAGGAACACCTCCGCTCCGAGGGACTCGCAGCCGACACACTCGGGCGGCTCGACCCGGACGGCGTCCACCTCGCGAAGACCGCGAGCCGCAGCGTCCTCGGCGTCATGAACGACGCAGCTCTCCACGCCCGCTACAGGATCGAAGCGATGGGCGGAATCAATCGCCCCGACACCTTCTTCCTCAACCGCTTCCTCCGCCGAGCGCTCCACAACCGAGCAGGCGACTACGTCACCCCGCTCGACCTCGTCGCGCAGCGACTCCGGTTTGAGTAAGCGAGGTTTGCTCCTCTAGCGACCGGACACCCAAACGTTCCGCCGAGCAGCAACATCGTTGTGTCTAGTAGAACAACGGATGGACCTAACCGGACCGCTTCACAACCTTTCGGCTCCGCTGAAAGAGCTGCTCTTGCCGGATCGCCACGGGAAGCATCAGTCGCACTAGTAGCTGCCGCGGTGCGCACGGAAGAGCTCGATCGTCTCCCGGACGCCGTCGGCGAGCGGGGTGACCAGCATCGGGAAGCCGCCGGTGGCGAACTCCTTCGGGAACGGGAGAGTCGCGTCCTGAAACTCGATCTTCCCGGCTGCGTCGGGCGCGGCCGCCTCGATCGCGGCCACCACCTCGTTCATCCCCACGTTCGCGCCGGGGATGTTGTAGACAGGCGCGCCCTCCCCGTCGGCGGCCGCGCGCGCGGCGTCGACGAACGCCCGCGCCACGTCGCGCGCCAGCGTGAACGTGCATCGGCTCGACCACGGGATCGTGTAGCTCTCGCCATGAGCCGCCGCCGCCATAGCAAGCGTCGGCCCCGCGGTCATCCCCTGATCACGGCCCGGACCGTAGACGACGTACGGGCGCAGACCGATGCTGGGAAGCCCGTGCTCGATCCAGTACACGCGCGCCGTTCCTTCGTTCGCCTGCTTGTGGACGCCGTAGAGGGTCACCGGATGGCCGAGCGCGTTCTCGGCGCGTGTCGCGTCGACGTCGACGGCGTCGTAGACGGCGGCCGAGCTCGCGTAGGCGAGTCCGCGCACCCGCTCCCGTTGCCGCTTCACCGCCTCGAATACGTTCGTCGCGCCGACCACGTTGATGGCGGCGCCGAGCGGCGGGTTTGCCCGTGCGAGCGGGACAAGCAGTGCGGCGAGGTGGATCACGTGCGTCGCCTCGTGCTCGTCGAGCACGCGCTCGAGCCGCTCGAGATCGGTCACGTCGCCGCGCACGAGCGTGACGCCCACGAGCTGTTCGGGCGACATGATCAGCTCGAGCCGCCGCCGGTCGCTGCCGACGTCGTAGCCGACGACCGGGACCCCCTCCTCGACGAGCGTGCGAGCGATCCACGCGCCGATGCAGCCGAGAGCGCCGGTGACCAGGAAGGTGTCACGCATCCTGGTAGACCGTCACGACCCCGGTGTAGAACTCGAGCGCGGCGCGCCCCTGCTCGTGCGGGCCGAAGCCCGAAGACTTGATTCCCCCGAAGGGGACGTGCAGCTCGGCACCGGCGGTCTGCGAGTTCACGTGCAGGATCCCCGCCTGTAGCTCGCTCACGAACCGCTGGGCCACCTCGAGACTCTGCGTGAACATCGACGCCGACAGGCCGAACTCGACGGCGTTCGCACGCCGCAGGGCCTCGTCGAGGTCGGCGAACCGATAGAGCGTGGTCACGGGCTCAAAGACCTCCTCGCAGGAGAGGTAGGCGTCGTCGGAGACGCCCTCGAACACGGTCGGCAAGACCAGGTAGGCCTCGCCACCGGCGCGCTCGCCGCCGGCGACGACCGTCCCGCCCTCGCTCCGTCCGCGCTCGATCGCCGCGAGGACGTCCTCGAGCTGCTTCTCGTTCACGATCGGCCGACCTCGGTCTCGGGGTCGGCGGGGTCGCCGACCTTGCCGCGCGCGATCCGGTCGAGCAGCCTCCGCCGGAACTCGTCGTAGACGGCGTCCTGGACGTAGATCCGGCGCGTCGCAGTGCACTTCTGGCCGGCCGACCAGAACGCGCCGGCGTAGGCGGCTTCGACAGCGGCGTCGAGCTTCGCGTCGGCCATGACGATCAGAGGGTTGTGGCCGCCTAGCTCGAGCTGGACGCGCTTGCCGAGCCGCGTCGCCTCCTCGCGCACGGAGACGCCGACCGGCACCGAGCCGGTGAACAAGATAGCGCGCACGCGCGGGTCGCGGACGAGCGCAGCCCCGGCGGTGGAGCCGGCGCCGGTGAGGACGTTCAGGACGCCGGGGGCCAGTCCCGCCTCGGCGAAGCACTCGGCGATGTGGAGCCCGGTGAGCGGCGCGTCCTGGGCGAGCTTGAGGACGGCCGTGTTCCCGAAGATGAGGGCGGGCGACGCCTTCCAGAGCGGGATCGCAGCCGGGAAGTTCCACGTCGTGATCAGTCCGACGACGCCGAGCGGCCGGCGGATCGTGTAGACCGCGTTTCCGCTCAGCGACTGCTGGTAGAGCTCGCCAACCGGCCGCAGCGCCTCTCCCGCGAAGTAGCGGAGGATCGCGGCGCCGCGGGCCGCCTCGACCTGCGACTCCCGTAGCGGCTTTCCCATCTCGCGCGTCATGTCGCGGGCGACCTGCTCGGCTCGGCGCTCGAGCGCGTCGGCCTCGCTCGAGGCGGCGAACTCGCCGACGAGCTCCGACGGGCGCGCGGGGTTGCGCTTCTCGTAGGTCTCGCCGGAGCTGCTCCGCCGCCACTCGCCGCCGACGAAGTTCGCGCCGGCCAGGCGGGACGGAGCCTGGAAGGTGTCAGCCATCGGTCGTGCTCCTTTCCTTGGCGAGCAGGTCTGCGGCGGCCTCGACCGGGTTGACGAGCCTGCCGATCGGCGGGATCTCGACCTCGACCGACTGGCCCGGCCGGAGCGCGACTCCGTCGGGGGGCACGAGGCCGGTGCCGGTGAGGAGGATGCTGCCGGGCGGGACCGGGTTCTCGCGGAGGAGCCACTCCACGAGCTCGTCGAACGAACGGCGCATGCGCGCGGTCGAGGTCTCGTCCTCCCAGACGATCGAGCCGTCGGGATCGCGGATCCGGCAGTGGATCGCGAACGACGCCGGCCATTCGTCCCGCGGCAGGATCGCCGGCCCGATCGCGCAGGCGCCGGCGAAGACCTTCGCCTGCGGCAGGTAGAGCGGGTTCGTACCCTCGATGTCGCGTGCGGTGACGTCATTGCCGATCGTCGCGCCGAGGATCGCGCGGCCGCGGCCCAGTACGAGCGCGAGCTCGGGCTCGGGGACGCTCCAGTGCCCGTCCGAACGGACGCCGATCGCGGCGCCGGGGCCGACGGTGCGGCGCCCGCCCGCGTCCTTGAGGAAGAGCTCGGGCCGATCGGCTTCGTAGACGAGGCTGTACACGTCGGCCACCTCGGTCTCCTCGACCCGAGCCTGCCGGCTGCGCTCGTAGGTCACCCCGGCGGCCCAGACCTCCGGCGCGTCAATCGGGGCGAGCAGCCCCTCGAGCCCGAGCGGGTCGCCGCCGTTGCCGCCGTCCGGGCCGCCGCGCTCGAGCGCCGTGAGGGCATCGACGTCCGCCCAGCGAACGGCGGTGCCGGTGAGCCAGCCGCAACGCGCCGCGTCGCCGGGGCCGGTCGCGCGGACGAGGCGCGCCATCGGGCTAGACGACCGGGGCCGCCGCCGCCGGAGCCAGGTTCTCGCCGCTCGAGGCGTCGAAGAAGTGGAACGTACGCGGATCAACCGCCAGCCGGATGCGTCTTCCGGGGCGCGCGCTCGTCGAGGGGTTGACCCGCGCGTTGAAGAGCGCCGTGCGTTCGTCCGCGAGCAGAGCTTCATCCTCGTCCTCGACGGCTGCGCTCACGTCTTCGGCCTCGACGCGGGGTGCGTCGACCGTGAAGATGACGTGCGCGTCCGCGCCGAGCTCCTCGAGCACGGCGACGGATACCTCGACCTGCGGCAGCCGGCCATCCGCGAACGCCGCGTCCTCGAAGCTCTCAGGCCGGATTCCGAGGATGACTCGGCCCGATGGCGCGCGCGCGGGACGTCGCCCGCGGTCGAGCGGGATCCGGAAGCCGCCGAACTCCAGCGAGTCGCCGTCGATCGTCGCCTCGACGAGGTTCATCGCCGGCGAGCCGATGAAGGCCGCGACGAAGAGGTTCGCCGGGTCCCGATAGAGGGCCTGCGGCTCGTCGATCTGCTGGATGCGGCCGTCGCGCATCACGGCGACGCGCTGGCCGAGCGTCATCGCCTCGACTTGGTCGTGCGTGACGTAGACCGTCGTCGTGCCGAGCCGCTCGTGCAGGCGGGTGAGCTCCGCGCGCATGCCGACGCGGAGCTTCGCGTCGAGGTTCGAGAGCGGCTCGTCCATCAGGAACGCCGTCGGCTCGCGCACGATCGCCCGTCCCATCGCGACGCGCTGGCGCTGGCCGCCGGAGAGCGCGGCCGGACGGCGCTCGAGCAGCTCCTCGAGGCCGAGCATGCGCGCGACGTCCGCGACCCGGCCCTCGATCTCCGCCCAGGGCGTCTTGCGCATCCGCAGCCCGTAGCCGAGGTTGCGACGCACGGTCATGTGCGGGTAGAGGGCGTAGTTCTGGAAGACCATCGCAACGTCACGCTCACGCGGTGCCACGTGTGTCACGTCGCGGTTGCCGATGCAGATCGAGCCGGCGGTGACGTCCTCGAGACCGGCCAACATCCGCAGGAGCGTGGACTTGCCGCAGCCCGAGGGGCCGACGAGGACGACGAACTCGCCGTCCTCGATCGTCAGGCTGACCCGATCGACGGCCGTGACGCCGCCGGGGAACACCTTCAGCACGTCTTCGAGGGCGATCTCGGCCACGGCGCAGAGGATAACTGCGCCTCAGCCCTGGAGAGGCAGCCGGTAGAACCGCGCCGCGTTCCCGCCGAAGACCTTCTCGCGCACCGGCGCGGTCAGCTCGCCGAGGGCGAGCTCGCACGCGCGCACTACCTCGCCGTAGGAGGCGGCGAGCGTGCACACCGGCCAGTCCGACCCGAACAGGAGCCGCTCCTCCCCGAACCAGTCGACCACCCGCTGCACGTACCCGACGAGGTCGCCGATCGTCCAGCGCTCCCAGTCGGCCTCTGTTACGAGCCCGGACACCTTGCACGAGACGTGCTCGAGCCCGGCGAGCGGCGCCATCCGCTCCGCCCACGGCTCGAGCTCGCCCGACGCGATCGGGGGCTTGGCGAGGTGATCGATCACGAGCCGCAGCCCCGGGAAGGCACGGGCCGTGTCGAGCGCGGCCGGCAGCTCCCGGGTGCGCACGAGCACGTCGTAGGCCAGGCCGGCCTCCTCGAGCGTGCGCAGCCCACGCCGCACATCGTCACGGCGCAGCCAGTCGGGATCCGGCTCGTCGTGCACCTGGTGTCGGATGCCGACGAGGTAGCCGCCGCCCGGGCGCGCCCGGAGCTCTGCGAGCGTGTCCGGCACCTTCGGGCTCGTCAGGTCGACCCAACCGACGACGCCGGCGACGACGTCGACCTCGGCGGCGAGCGCGAGGAAGTCCCGCGTCTCCTCTACGCTCGAGTGCGTTTGGACGAGGACGGCGCGGTCGAAGCCCTGCGCCGCGAGCAGGGGTCGCAGCTCCTCCGGCGCGAACGGCCGGCGAATCGCCTCCATCTCGGCCGTCATCCAGTCGTAGAGCTCGAGCTGGGGGCGGCCCCAGAAGTGGACGTGCGCGTCGATCCTCACGGCGTGGGCGCCTCCTCCGCAAGCAGCCGCTCGCGACGGAGCTCGTCCCAGACCTCGGCGGGAATCGGCGTCTTCAGCAGCTCGAGGTTCTCCGTGAGCTCTGCCTGCGAGCGGGCACCGAGGAGGAGCACCGTCACCGCCGGATGCGCGAGGGGGAACTGGAGCGCCGCCGCCTTCAACGGCACTCCGTGGCGGCGGCAGACGGCGTCCAGGCGCCGCGCGCGCTCGATGAGCGCAGGCGGGGCCGGCGCATAGTCGAACATCGCGCCCGGCCGCGGGTCGGCGAGGACGCCGCTGTTGAAGACGCCGCCGAGGACGATCGCGATCCCCTGCTCGAGACAGAGGGGGAAGAGCTCCCGCGCCGCGACTTGGTCGAGCAGCGTGTAACGGCCGGCGACGAGGAAGCAGTCGAAGTCAGCCGCGCGCGCGAAGCGGGTGAGCATCTCCGCCTGGTTCATGCCGGCGCCGACGGCGCCGATCGTGCCCTCGCTTCGCAGCCGGTCGAGCGCCCGGTAGGCGCCGGCGAGCGCCTCCTCCTCGTGCTCGTCGGGATCGTGGATGTGGAGGACGTCGACGCGGTCGAGCCCGAGCCGCTCGAGGCTCTCCGCGAACGAGCGCATGACGCCGTCGTAGCTGTAGTCGAAGAGCGGGTTCACGGGCGGCACTTCGGGCCAGCGCTCGAACCCGCCGGAGAGCTGGCTCTTGTCGGGCGGCGCGTCGGGACGCAGCAGCCGCCCGACCTTCGTCGTGAGCACGTACTCCTCGCGCGGGACGTCAGCGAGGCCGCGACCGAGCCGCCGCTCGGAGTTGCCGTGCCCGTACAGCGGCGCCGCGTCGAAGAAGCGCAGGCCGGCGTCGTACGCGGCGCGAACGGTCTCGAGCGCCTGCGCCTCGTCGACCGGGGCGTACAGGCCGCCGAGGGCCGCGGTCCCGAGTCCGAGCCGGGTGACGGTGAGCGCCGTCCTGCCGAACGCGACGCGCTCGTTCACCCGAGGACGCCGGCCGGCAGCTCGGCGGCGGCCGGGAAGCTCGTTTGCGTGCCGCTGCCCTGGACGCTGACCGCCGCGATTCGGTTCGCGCGGTCGGCCGCGTCGATGAGCGGGCGGCCGGCGGCGAGGAAGTAGGCGAGCGCGCCGACGAACGCGTCCCCCGCCCCGGTCGTGTCCACCGCCTGCACGGGCTCGACCGGGACGTGCCGGGCCGAGCCCTCCTCGACGACGAGGCAGCCGCGCTCCCCGAGCGTGAGGATGACCGCGCCCGCGCCTCGAGCAAGCAGCTCGCGCGCCGCCTCCTCGCCCGCGGGGCCGCCGGTGAGCAGCTCCGTCTCCGGCTCGTTCGGGCAGAAGACGTCGCTCAGCCGGCACAGCTCCTCCGGCAGCTCCTCGCGTGCCGGCGCGGGGTTGAAGATCGTCCGCACGCCCTCCTCGCGCGCGACGCGCAGCGCCGAGAGCGAGGTCTCGAGCGTGATCTCGAGCTGGCAGACGACGACGCCGGCGGCCCGAATCGCCGGCCGCGCCCGCTCGACGTCCTCGGCCGAGAGAAGGTCGTTCGCGCCGGTGACGATGATGATCGAGTTGTTGCCGTCGGGGTCGACGGCGATCGGCGCGACGCCGGAGAACGCATCCTCGGTGAAGGTGACGTGCTCGACGTCCACGCCCTGCTCGCGGAAGTTGGCGAGCGTGCCCTCGCCGAAGACGTCGCGCCCGAGCTTGCAGACCATCGACACCGAGGCGCCGAGCTTCGCCGCCATCACGGCCTGGTTCGCGCCCTTGCCGCCGTAGCCCATGTGGAAGCGCGTCCCGTGCAGGGTCTCGCCCAGCCGGGGCAGGCGCGGCACGTAGCTGATCAGGTCGATGTTCGCCGCGCCGACGACGCAGACAACCGGGGCCGCCATGGCTACTTCAGCACGAACTCTTCGGTGTAGATGTGCGTCCGGACGGTCGTGAACGTGTCCGCGTCGGCGACCGCGGTCGCCGCCTCGTCGGAGGCGAAGTCCGCCTGCATCTCCTCGAGCGAGTCCCACCACAGCTCGGCGGTGCCGTCGTACGGGAGCTCGCCCTCGAGCTCCTGGTACTCGTCGATCGCGACGTTGATCCGGTACCCCTTCAGGTTCCCGAACCGGAGAGTCAGCGGCGCGTGGCCCTCGACCCAGCGGCGCGCGAACTCCTCGCGGCTGAGCCCCGGCTTCGCCTTGAGCAGCGCGATCAGCTTCACGGGCTTTGCCATCTCGCTCCTTTCAGCCTTTGACTGCACCGAAGGTGAGGCCGCGCACGACGTACCGCTGCAGCACGAGTGCCAGCACGACCACCGGGATGATCGCAATCACGGTCAGCGCGCCGATCTCGCCCCAGAGGATCTCGTGCCCGCCGACCAGGTTCGCGAGCGCGACGGGCAGTGTCCGCACCTGCGAGCGCGTGAGGAAGAGCGCGAGCAGGAACTCGTTCCACGAGAAGACGAAGGCGAGTAGCGCGCTCGTCACGATTCCCGGGACCGCGAGCCGCACGGCGATGCCGGTGAAGGCGCGCCAGCGGGTAGCCCCGTCCACCAGCGCGGCTTCCTCGAGGTCGCGCGGCAGATCGTCGAAGAAGCCCTTCACGAACCACACGACGAAGGGGACGTTAAAGGTGAGGTAGGCGATGATCAGCGCCGAGTGGGTGTCGAGCATGTGGAACTTCTGGAACAAGAGGAAGAACGGGATCGCCGACGCCACAGGCGGGAACATGCGGATGCTCAGGATCCAGAAGGCGAGGTGCTGCCCGCCGACGCGGAAGCGGCTGATGCTGTAGGCGGTCGGCACGCCGACGAGGAGCGAGATCGCGGTGCTCCCCGAGGCGACCACGAGGCTGTCCTTGAGCGCCTTGCCGCCCGCGCCTCCGAGCGCCTCCGAGTAGTGACGGAAGTCGATCTGCTTCGGCCAGAAGACGGGCGGGTAGCGGAACACCTCGCCCTGCGACTTGAACGAGGTGAGGAAGATCCAGATCACCGGCAGCAGGAAGAAGGCGAGCGCGCCGAGGACGACGATCCAGTTGGCGGCGTCGCCGAGCAGCCTCCCGCGCCGGCTCATCACCCGAGCCCCTTTCGGATCCGCCGCACGAGGATTGTGGCGGCGACGCTGATGACGATCAGCTGGATGTAGCTGATCGCGGCCGCGTATCCGAAGCTGAAGAAGCGCAGCCCCTGAAGGTAGGTGTAGAAGCTGGCGGTCTCGGTCGCCGAGCCGGGCCCGCCGCCGGTCATAACAAAGATCGTGTCGAACGTCTTGAAGATGTCCATCGCCCGGATCAGGACGGTGACGATGAGCAGCGGTTGGAGCAGCGGCAGGGTCAGCGTCCTGAAGGTCTGCCAGCGGCTCGCCCCGTCGACCGCGGCGGCCTCATAGACCTCCCCGGGCAGCGTCCGCAGGCCTGCGGCCACGATGATCGCAACGAACGGGGTCCACTGCCAGATGTCGGCGAGGAGGATCGTCTTGAGCGCCACCGTGCGGTTTCCCAGCCAGATCGGCCCGTTGAGGCCGATCAGCGACAGCAGGTAGTTGAGAGGCCCCCACGACTCGTTGAAGACGACCACGCCCTCGATCGCGACCGCGACCGGCGCGATCATGACGGGCACGAGCAGGAGCGCGGTGACGAGCGTGCGCGGACGTCCGAGCCGGTTGAGCGCGAGCGCGAGCGCGAAGCCGAGCACGAGTTCGATCGCAACTCCGAACCCGACGAGGTAGAGGCTTCGGCCAAGCGCCGGCCAGAAGCGCGGGTCGTTCGTGAACGCGTCGACGTAGTTCTGGAGCCCGACCCAATGCGGGATCGGCGAGTACGTGAGCTCGAGCCGGTAGAAGCTCTCACGCAGCGAGTAGATCAGCGGGTAGACCGTGACCGCGAGCAGGACGGCTACAGCCGGCAGGACCATCAGCCAGGCGAAGAGAGGCGCGCGGCTGCGCCGCTGCACACGGGCAACGAGGGCCGCGGCCCCGGCCCCCGCGTGTCGGCTCTTCGTCGTTCTCAATTCACGCGGCGCCCCTCCGCCGGCCCCGCGCGGGGCCGGCGGAGGAACACTGGTCTCCTACTTGATCAGGCCGAGCGACTTGTACTGCTTGAGCGCAGCGCGCCAGAGCTCGATCTGATGCTTCTTGTTCAACTTGTTCGTGATGTCGTCCCAGGCCTTCGCCGCGTCGTTCAGCGCCTTCGCGGGATCCTCCTGGCCGGAGATCGCCTTGTTCACGGCAAGGTCGAGCGCGTCCTCGTACTGCGCGGCGCCCGGGATGTAGATCTCCGGGTAGCCGTGCTCGAGGGCGCCCTTCACGGTCGCGAGGTAGCTCTTCGCGTCAGCCAGCTTGAACTCCTTGTAGTACTGCGGCTTCAGCTGGCTGTACCGGTACGGGTCGAGGCCGTCGAGCGGCGTCGAGACGTTGAACCGGCTCACGTCGTCGCTGATGTACTTCGCCATGAAGTACGCCGCGTCGGCGTGCTTGCTCGTCTTCGGGATCGCGAGCACGCGGCCGACAGGCATCATCGAGCGGGTGACGAGCTTGCCGTTGACGACGGTGCCCGGCAGGAGCGAGTAGCCGAGCTTGCCGACGACCTGGCTCTGCGTGGGATCGGCGCCCTTCTTCGGGACGTCGCTCCACTGCACCACCATGAACGTCTGGTTCTTCAGCAGCGAATCGCGCAGCTGGTCGTACCCGAAGTTGAGCACGTCCGGCGGCGAACACGTCTTCACCGAGGCGACCATGTTCTTGAGCGCCGCGACGGCCTGCGGAGAGTTGATCTGCGGCTTCATGTTCTGGTCGAAGTAGACCTGCCCGCTGCTCGCCCAGCGATCGACGAACCACGCGAACGAGAAGCCGCGCTGTCCGTACTCGGCGCAGCCGTAGAACGGCCGGCTGAGCGTCTTCCCCGCGAGCGTCTCACCGGCCTTGCGGGTGAAGAACTGGCCGACCCTGAGGTACTCGTCCCAGGTCTTCGGGACTGTGAGGGCGTGCCCGTACTTCTTCTTGAACGCGGCCTGCTCGGCCGGGTTGTTCAGCAGATCTTTGCGGTAGATGAAGATGTGGACGTCCCCGTCCTCGGGGAGCGCATAGGTGTGCCCGGCCCAGCCCAGGTAGAGCTTCCGGAACGCCGTGATCACGTCGTTCAGGTGCGGGTTGCTCTTCTTGATGTAGCTGTCGAGCGGGAGCAGGTACCCGTTGGAGGCGAAGTCGCCGATGTACGCCGGGTAGAACACCACGAGGTCGACGGCGTTCGTGCCGGCGATGAACTCGGCCTTTTCCTTGCTGTACACATCGGCGAACGGGACCTCGATCGCCTTCAGCTTGATCCCGGCCTTCTGCCACTCCGGATACCAGAAGCCGAAGACGTTCATGTTGTGGCCGCCGTCGCCCATCACGGTGACGGTCTGGCCGTGGAAGTTCGGCAGGTTCTTCGGTACCGGGATGCGCTTCCGGGCGGCGATCATCTGCTTGAGCGTCAGATCGCCGAAGCCTGGCGTTCCCCCGGCTGCCGAAGCTGGCCCCTGGCGGTGGTTCGAACCCGCCGTGCCGAGAGCGGTCGCCCCGAGCGCGACCAGAACGACTGCGCCAAGCGCGACCAAGCGCGCGGCACGCTTTCGTTCCGGCACCTTCATGTTGCCAAGCACGGCAGCCTCCGAGTTCGTAGGACGTGACCACCCTACGAGACCCCGGTTTCACCGTCAAGACCCGCCGGAAACGGGCGGGGATACCCAGGCGGCGCCGGTCGGGAAGCGGTGCCGCTCACGCGACTCCAGCTTCAGCTCGGCGCTGTAGCCGGGCTGCTCGGGCGGCACGTAGCGCCCGTCGCGCATCACGACCGGCGACACAAAGTGCTCGTGCAGGTGGTCGACGTACTCGATCACGCGATCGGTCAGGTCCGCGCTGACGTAGATGTAGTCGAAGAGCGAGAGGTGCTGGACGTACTCGCAGAGGCCGACGCCGCCCGCGTGCGGGCACACGGGCACTCCGAAATTGGCCGCGAGGAGGAGCACGGCGAGCACCTCGTTGACGCCGCCGAGCCGGCAGCTGTCGACCTGGCAGAAACCGATCGCGTTCGCCTGCATCAGCTGCTTGAACATGACGCGGTTGTGTACGTGCTCGCCGGTGGCGACGCGGATTGGCGCGATCGCCCTCGCGATCGCTGCGTGGCCGAGGATGTCGTCCGGGCTCGTCGGCTCCTCGATCCAGTACGGCTCGAACTCTGCCAGCCGCCGCATGTTCGCGATCGCCTCGCCCACGTCCCAGCGCTGGTTCGCGTCCATCATCAGCTTCGAGTCGGACCCGATCTCCTCGCGGATAAGCGCCGCGCGGCGGAGGTCGTCGTCGAGGCTCGCGCCGACCTTCATCTTGAAGTGCGTCCAGCCGTCAGCGCGGGCTTGGCGGCAGAGGAGCCGCACTTTCTCGTCCGGATAGCCCAGCCAGCCGACGGACGTCGTGTAGGCGGGGAAGCCAGCGTGGCGCATCTCCACCTCCCGCTCCGCTTTGGTCGGCTCGTTGGCGCGGAGGAGCCCGAGCGCTTCCTCGGGCGTGAGTACGTCGGTGATGTAGCGGAAGTCGACGCAGGAGACGAGCTGCTCCGGGCTCATATCGACGAGGAGCTTCCAAAGCGGCTTCTCCTCCCGCTTGGCGAGCAGGTCCCAGACGGCGTTGACGATCGCCGCCGTGGCCAGGTGGATCGCGCCCTTCTCCGGGCCGATCCAGCGCAGCTGGCTGTCGCCGGCGATGGTCCGCCAGAATGCGCCCATGTCCGCGAACAGGTCCTCGAGACGTCGCCCGACGACGAGCGGCGCCAGCGCCTCGATCGCCGCCACGCAGACCTCGTTGCCCCGGCCGATCGTGAAGGTGAAGCCGTGCCCCTCGAGGCCATCGTCCGCGTCAGTGTGCACGATCCCGTAGGCGGCCGAGTAGTCGGGATCGGGGTTCATCGCGTCCGAACCGTCGAGCGAGCGCGATGTGGGGAAGCGGATGTCGAGCGCGTCGACCGCTGTGATCCGTGCGCTCATCGAACTCGCGCGCGACCCACGCGCCCATCGAGTCGGGTCACGGCGGGACTGCGAGGGCTGTGCGTCACACGCATTTCTCTCCGTTCGTCGGCCCTGGGCGCCGACGCCTCTTGGGGGCGGCGTCAGGAGAGTCGAGCCGGCCGGACTCTAGCCGCTCGGCGGGTGAGGAGCGTACGGATCTGAGCCGCGACAAACCGCCGACTTCGGACTGTCGAGATGGAGCTAGCCGGACTCGAACCGGCGACCTCCTGGGTGCGATCCAGGCGCTCTCCCAACTGAGCTATAGCCCCGGGAAGGGCTCAGTCTAGCGGCGCCGTTATGCGGCCGACTGCTGCCCTGGGACGACGCCGCGCTTCTCGTTCAGCTTCCCGCTGCGGATCGCGGCCGCCATGTCCTTCGACTCCTCGCGGTACCACGTGCCGTCCTCGAACTCGATCGCCGGGTACTGCTCCTGGCCGGTGTGCTCGAGGATGTTCTCCCGCTTGCCGCGCCCCGGCCACGGCAACCGCACCACCTCGTAATCGATCCCCATGTCGTTGAGCGCCTTCTGGACCTTCCAGCAAGGATGCCCACCGAACCTCGCCCACACGTTCTTGCAGCGATGCAGCTTGACCGCCATGGTGCCCTCCCACTCGATTGCCGCTCCTACGATACGCCGATGCGCGCGATCGTTCTCGACGGCCACGGGGCGCCGGCGCTCGCCGACGTTCCGGAGCCGGACGGACCCGGAGAGCTCGTGCGCGTGCTCGCGTGCGGCCTCTGCGGCTCGGACGTCGAGAAGCTGCGCCCCGAGTTCGCCGGCGCTGTGCTCGGACACGAGGTCGTCGCCGAGACGAAAGACGGCCGTCGCGTCGCGCTCGTCCACCACCGGGCGTGCGGCGAGTGCGCGCGCTGCCGCGCGGGTCACGAATCGACGTGCGAGACGTTCGAGGCGCCGACGATTCGGCCCGGCGGATTTGCCGAACTCGCGAACGCACAAGCGTGGGTCGCCGTGCCCGATGCGCTCGACGACGCCCGCGCGACGGCGGTCGAGCCGCTCGCATGCGTCCTCCGCGGCGTGGAGCGTGTCCCGCGCGGGCGCGTGCTCGTCGTCGGCTTCGGGTTCATCGGCCGGCTGTTCTCAGCCGTGCTTGAGCGGAGAGGCGACGACGTGTTCGCCTTCGACGTCGATCCGCGTCGGGCCGGCAAGCCTCCCGACGGGGCCGTCGGCGCTGCGGTGATCTGTGCGCGCGGCGGCGTCGAAACGGCGCTCGACGCGGTCGAGCCCGGCGGGACGATCCTCGTCTTCGCCGACGCGGGCCCGATCCCAGCGGCGCCGATCTACCGGCGCGAGCTGACGCTCGTCGGAGCGCGCTCGGGAACTCCGGCAGCCATGCACGACGCGGCTGCGCTCCTCCCCGAGCTCGACCTGCCGGAGCCCGTCGTCCTGCCGCTCGACCGTTTTGCGGAGGGGTTCGAGCTGTTCCGCCGCCGCGACGCGCTCAAGGTCGTGTTCACGCCGTGAGGGCGGCGCGCTTCTACGCACCGGGCGACGTCCGCGTCGAGGACGTACCGCGCCCCGAGCCCGGAGACGGCGACGTGCTGGTGCGCGTCGAGGTCGCGTTGACGGACGGGACCGACCTCAAGGCGTTCCGCCGCGGCCACCCCGTCCTGCTCGGCGAGCCGCCCGCGCCGTTCGGGCACGAGTTCTGCGGCTTCACCGAGGAGGGAGGGCGAATCGTCGCTGCGAACTCCGACGGCGACCGCGCCGACCTGCAGCTTCTGAACGGCGCGTACGCCGAGTGGCTCGTCGTGCCGGAGCGGATTGCGCGCGTCAACTTGCTTCCCGTTCCCGACCGGCTCGCGCCGGAGATCGCGGCGATGGTCGAGCCGCTCGCCTGCTGCCTGCACGGCGTCGAGCGTGCGGGCATGCGGCCCGAAGACACGGTCGCAGTGCTCGGCACCGGCGCGATCGGCTTGATGCTCTGCGCGTGCATCGCCGACGCCGGTGCACGGCCCGTGGCGGTCGGCCGCCGAAGCGAGCTGGCCCGCGAGTTCGGCGCCGAGCCGGGCGACGGCCGCGGCGCCGATGTCGTGATCGAGGCCGCGGGGACCGAGCAGGCGTGGCTCGACGCCCTCGACCTCGTGCGTCCCGGCGGCACCGTGCTGTTCTTCGGCGGTCTCGAGCGCGGCGCCTCCGTCCCGGTCGACGCGTTCCGGCTGCACTACGAGGAGCTGACCCTGCTGGGCGCCTTCCACCACACCCCGGCGACCGTCCGCGCGGCCCTCGTCTTCCTCGCGAGCGGCGGCTACCCGTGGGAGCGGCTGATCACGCACCGGATCTCACTCGACGAGCTGCCCGAGTTGTTAAGGAATCCGCCCGCCGGCCTCCTCAAGGCTGCCGTCTATCCGTAGCCAGGCTATTCTGGTCATCCCAATCAACTACTTCCGAGGGAGATTCCAGATGAAGTTGCGTGTCCTCGTTCTGTCGCTTTTCGTCGCGGCCGTGGGCCTGACAATCGCTCCGATTGCCGCGCCGCTGACGAAGGCGACGACATCGACGACCGTCACCGTGACGATCGGCAAGCCGACCGAGTTCCACTTCCTCCTCTCGAAGACCACCGTTCCGCACGGCACGGTCGTCTTCAAGCTCGTGAACAAGGGCAAGATTGCGCACGACTTCAGCATCTCGGGCAAGACGTCAAAGAAGATCGGCCCGGGCAAGAGTGGCTCGCTGACAGTGGCGCTCACCAAGGGCAAGAAGCCCTACAAGTGCACGGTCGACGCTCACGCGGCCGCCGGCATGAAGGGCGTCCTGAAGGTCACCTGATGCTGGTTCCGCGAAGCCGAATCGTTACCGGCGTCGCCCTGCTCGGCACCGCGGCGTGGCTGTCGGTCTTCTGTCCGGCCGCCACGCCCGCTGCCGGCGCCCGCGCCGCGCTCCGGGTGGTGACCGTCACGATCAGCGGACACGGCACGGCGAGGTGGAGCGTCTCGAGCGACGCGGACAAGGGCTCGCTGGCGCTGAACTACAGCTGGCACGGAACGCTGCGATTCGGGATTCGGCCCGAGGTGCTGAAGGATCCGGCGCACGCGAAGTTCTCCTCCCGCGGTGCGACGACGCTGCGCGCGAGCTGGGTCGGCGACTTCGTCGGAAACAAGCTCTCCGAGCCTTATTTCGGCCCGTACCACTGCGCGTACAAGGGCGCGAACGTTCCCGGGAAAGTGACCGCGCAGCTCACGAACGGGCAGGTGCGCGGCGCCATCTGGCTCGTGCTGCATCCAAAGAGCGAGGACGGGTTTTTCGCCGCAAAGACCAACGGCGCCACGGTCTCCTGCAGCACGGGGTACGGCGACCGCGGCCCAACCCATTTCGAGCCGGCATGGCTCTTCCGCGACAACATCCTGGACCACGGCCAGTTCAGCTCCACCACCGCCGTGATCGTCCTCTCCAGCAAGCTGCTGCCGCGCGGCTCGGCCGCCCTGAGCTTCCCGCACGAGGTCGGCAAGCGCACGTCGCCGTTCGCGGGCAACCTCCACTGGAGCAACCTCGGCCACCTCTCGGTGCGGGCGAGCTAGTCCCCCGTCACTAGAGACCGAACGCGACGAGCTCGGGCACACCGCCCGGCCGCGGCACGCCTGCGCCGACGAGCAGCAGGTCGCCCGCGACCGCCGGGCACGCGTTCACTCCCGCCCGCATGCGGAGGTGCCAGAGGACGCGTCCGTCGCGCACGGCGAGCGCATAGACCATTCCGTCGTACGTCGACGTGAAGACGACGTCGTTGGAGACGGTGGCACAGCCGAAGTCCGGCGACGGAAAGCGCCGCGCCCACAGCCGGCGACCGGTCCGGCCGTCGAGCGCGATGAAGAGGCCTCTCCCCTTCGTCGGGTCGATGCTCGTGATCTCCTGACGCGCGACCGCGTTGCCGCGCGCACAGAGATCGACGACGGGCACGAAGAGCCGGCCATCGGCATAGGCAAGCGGCGTCTCCACGCCGCCGAGCAGGCCGGGGCAGACGGGCACCCACCGGCGCGGCAACGGCCCTAGGTCGTTGAGGTGCAACCCGACGACGGCGAGCCAGAGCCTCTGCTGCGTGTCGCGGTCCCAAGCGACGACGCGGCCGGCCTTGCCGGCGCCGAACACGACGTTCCTGGGTCCCACGCGCGCCAGCACCGGCGTGTCCTGGAAGTCGTAGTCGCGGATGTCGTGCGGTGTCACCTGGTCGTGCCAGAGCAGGCGGCCGCTCCGGCCGTCGAGGACGAGTAGCGAGTCCGTGTAGGGCACGGGGCCGGGATAGGCGCCGCCGTTCGGGTGCTTCGGCGTCCCGCCCCACGGCGCCGGGTTCGAATTGCCGCCGTACACGCGCCCGCCGGCGTCGACCGAGACGGGGTCCCAGAGTCCGCCGCCCCCGGCCTCGGGAAACCGCCACGGATCGCGAATCGTGACGAACTTCCAGCGGACGGCGCCGTTCGCGGCGTCGAGGCCGTAGACGGCGCCGCGTCCGCCCCGCGGATAACCGACCGTGCTGAGGTAGACGAGGTCCCCGCGGACGACGGGGGCGACGTCCACGAACTGCTCCGTCGGCCCGGTCAGGTGCCGCAGCCACAGCTGCTCGCCCGTGGACGCCGAGAGCGCGAACGCGTCCGAGTCGGTCGCGCCGTACACCCGGCCGCCGGCCACCGCGAGGCCGTTCGGCCCATCGTTCCTGGCGCGGTAGCGACGCGTCCAGCGCGTCGCACCCGTTGAACGGTCGAGCGCGAAGACGCTGCTCCTCAAGTCCTCGACGTAGACCGTGTCGGCATCGACGATCGGCGTCGACGCGAAGATCCCCGAGAAGCTCGGCTTCGCCGTGAAGCGGAACCGCCAGCGCGCCCGCAGTGTCGCGACGTTTCGGGCGTCGATCCTTGAGTCTGCGGCGGCACGCGTCCCCGCAACGTCCCGGTTCGGCAGCGGCCATGAACCCCGGGGGCCGGCATGGCCGCCGCAGCCGCAAAGCAGAAGCCCGGCCGCCGCTCCCGCGACGACCGGGCTTCTTCGCACCGTTACGGCCGCGCGCAGGCGGATCAGGTGACCGTGAACCGCCCCTTCATGCCGATCTTGTTCAGGTCGTACCTCTGGGTGCTTCTGTACGTCAAGGTTCCGCGGTAGTCCATGTAGATTTGCAGCACGAACGTCTGGCCGGGCCTAAGCACCGGCGTGGACAGACCCGCGTTGGAGAGTCCGATCAAACCCCGTCCCACGAAGGCGAAGTTGTGGGCCTTGTTGCCCGTGTTCTTGACGTGGAAGGCGCCGCCGTTGCCTCGCTCGGCGCTGTGGTCGCTGAGTGTGATCCTGGAATCCGTGATCGCGACGTCGTAGTCGACGTAGACGTCCGGCTCGGTCGTCTGCGGCCGGGTAACGCCGTGTGCCGAAGGCACCAGCGCCACGGCCGAAACGACCGCCAGAGCGAGGATGCGGGGATTCATGGTGTCGTATGCCCTCCTCTTCGGCTCGAAGCTTACGTGACTACGAGGACGCCCTTCATTCCGGCTGCGGCGTGGCCGGTGATCGAACATTCGTATGGATAACTGCCCGGCGTCAGCACGACATCGAGAGTTTCGCTCTTGCCGGCCGCGAGGACAAGGGTCTGATGCCCCGCGATCACGAAGTTGTGGGCGATCTTGCCGTCGTTCGTGACGGTGAACTTGATGTCGCCGGCGGGGATCGTTTGCGTGGTGCTGACGAGCACCTTCTTCGTCTTGACCACCCACTTGTACTTGCCCTTGACCTTGACCCGCACGCGGTGCTTGACGGTCTTGTACTTCTTGACGACCTTGACGTCGCCGGAGAGCCCGATCTTGAACTCGCTCTCCGAGGCGTTCGTGTTAAAGGTCGGGGGCGGCGTCGTGGTGGTCGTGGTCGCCCTCGTGGTCGTGGTCGTCGTCCCGCCCGTCACATAGACAAATCCCTGCATGCCGTAGATGGCGTGCTCGCCGATCGTGCACAGAAAGTTGAACTGACCGCCGTTCGGGAAGTTGACCGTCAGCGAGACGGTGTCGCCCTTTGACAGCGTCGGCGTGGTGAAGTCCTGCATCCCGTTGCTGACCTGGAAGTCATGCGTCACGTCGCCGATGTTCGTGATGTTGAACGTGACGGGGCCGGCCGGAACGGGGCTGTCGATATTCCCGCTATCGAGCTTGAAGTAGTACTCGCCCGCCGTCACGTTGATGACCGTCGCCTTGGTCGCGTGGCCCGCGGTCGGGGCCGAGCCCCCGGCTACTGCGGCGAAGGAAAAGCCTGCAACTGCCGTCCCCACGACGGCGAGAGATGTCACGAAGACGGCAAGGAAACGACGCATGCGAACAACCCCTTTACGGCGATCGGAAACAGTCGGTTTGCTGCTGCAAAGGTAGCACCCCCCGTAATGCGGAGGAGCGGCCCCTGGGGCCGCTCCTCCGTCCTTTCGTTAAGGGTTTGTGAAGCTTCCGTCTAGCCGAGGAAGTAGGCGTAGACGCTGTCGCCCTTGAGCGCGGGGGCGTTCGTCGTCGTCCGACCATCCGCGTAGACGAACAGGTACTGCTTGCCGTTGACGAGAGCCGTCGACGCGGGCGCGTTCACCGCCGCGTCCAGCGACTTCCGCCACACTTCCGCCCCGGTCGTCGCGTTGTAGGCGACGAAGTCGTGGGCGATCGCTGCGGGACTGCCCATGAACACCAGGTTGCCGGCGGTCGACAGCGAGCCGCCCGAGCACGAGGATGCGGTCTGCGTGTTCGCCGGCGGGTTCGGCTCCGGCGGCACGAAGTGCTGCTTCCAGGCGATCCGGTTCGTCAGCGTGTTCATCGCCGTGAAGTCGCCGGTCCCGCGGAACGTCGGCGCGGCACCCGAGCTCATGCGGCCGGTGAAGCCTCTCCCGCCCACGTACAGGCTCGACGCGTTCGGGATCGCCTTCTCGGCCTGCCGGGTGTTACCCGAGCAGGTGTAGAGGAAGCCCGTGTTCGGGTTGTAGCTGCTCGGGCTCCAGTTGGTGCCTCCACCTGCGCCCGGAGCCGTCGCGATGAACTGCTTGTCGTCGTACGGCGTCCAGATGCAGCCGTAGATGAACGGCTGACCGTCGGAGGCCGTCGGCGGGTAGTCGCCCTGGACCGGGCACTGATCGGCGAACGCGTCGCCGACCGGCGTCGGCTGCGTCGCGGACGTATTCTGGAACGCGTTCTGGGGCACCGGCTTCTCGTCGATCTGAAGCAGCGGGTTCCCGTCCTTCGCGTTCAAGACGTACATCCAGCCGGTCTTGCACGTCTCTGCGACCGCCGACTGCATCGCGCCGCCGATCACTGCGTCGAACATCAACGTCGGCGACGGGCAGTCGTAGTCCCAGATGTCGTGGTGCACCTGCTGGAAGTGCCACGCGTACTCGCCGGTCATCGCGTCGAGCGCGACGAACGACGCGGTGAACAGGTCGTCGCCGGGGCCACGGCTCGACCACGGATCGGCATTCGCCGTCGTGAAGGTGATGATGCCGGTCCGGTAGTCGACGGACGGCGTGTTCCAGATCGTCGCGCCGCCGTGCGCCCACTCGGTGTTGTTCGGCCACGTACCCGAGCCGATGTCACCAGGTGTCGGAGTCGTGTAGAAGCGCCACTTGAAGTGACCCGTCTTCGCGTCGTACGCGGTCATCGAGCCGCGCGCGCCGAACTCCGAGCCGGAGACGCCGACGATCACGAGGCCGTTGTAGTACAGCGGCGCCATCGTCATCGTGTAACCGTCCTGCCAGCGCGCGTTCGACGCCGCCCAGACCAGAGTTCCGGTCTGCGCGTCCAGCGCGACGAGCTTGCCGTCGAGCTGCGCGGAGTAGACCAACCCCTGGCCGATCGCAACGCCGCGGGCGTCCCAGCCACAACAGACCGTGTTGTTGTTCTGATTCTGGTTGGAGAGGTGTGTCCAGATCCGGTTCCCGGTCGCGGCGTCGATTGCGAAGACGTCGTTGTTCCCGGTCGGAATGAACATCACGCCGCCCCAGATGAGCGGGGTCGCCTCGTCGTTGTACTTGGAGCCCGTCCCCGACCCGTCGAGGTGGATGTGCCAGGCCTCCTTCAAGGCAGCGACGCTGCCGACGTTGATCTGACTCAACGCCGAATAGTGGTCCTGCTGGTAGTTGCCCCCGACCACCGGCCAGTTCTCGGTCGGGAATCCCGAAAGATCCACCGGCTGGAACGCCGGAATGAAGGGGACGGCCGCTGTCGCAGCCTTGCCCGCATTACCGTTCGGTGTCGCGAGCGCAGGCACGGCGAACGCCAAACAGGCGCCCACCATGACAGCGAGGAAAAGACTTCTAAATCGCATTAGCCCTCCTCTGGAGAAACATGAGCGAAGTGAACCACTCTCGACTATCCCACGTTGATCGGCCAAACGTCAACCAAATCGCGCATTGCGTGAAGCCGGTGCTACCCAGGGGCCATGTCCATCCCTGAAAGAGAGGGGAGCGGCCGAGACGGCCGCTCCCCGATTTCTCCGTGTTTCCTACTGCGATTTAGGTGCCGCCGAGGGTGAAGGCGTAGAGGTTGTCGCCCTTCACAAACGGCGCTGCCGTCCCCGTATTGCCACCCGCGTAGACGGCGATGTACTGCTTGCCGCCGACCGTATACGTCATCGGCGGTGCCTGGACGGCGGCGTCCGTCGCGAAGCGCCAGAGCTCGGCTCCGGTAGACGCGTTGAACGCGACGATCGCATGATCCACCGAGGCGGGCACGCCCATGAACACCAAGCCGCCGCCGGTGGACAGCGAGCCGCTTTCACAGTAGGCCTGGGTCTGGGTGTTCGCGGGCGGATTTGGTGCCGGAGCCGCGAAGTGCTGCTTCCACGCGATCTTGTTGTTCTGCATGTTCATAGCCACGAAGTCGCCCGAGAAGGTCGTCGTCGCCGCGGCCGCCCCGAACGTCAGCCCGATGAAGGTCCTCCCGCCGACGTACAGGCTGGACGCGTTCGGGATCGACTTCAACGCTGCCCGGCTGTTGCGCGAGCAGACGTAGAGGTAGCCGGTGTTCGGGTTGTAGCTGGATGGGCTCCAGTTGTTCCCTCCGCTGGTGCCGGGGGCGACGACCGCGAACTGCTTGTCGTCGAACGGCGTCCAGATGCAGCCGTAGATGAACGGCTGTCCGTCGCTTGCGGTCGCGGGGTACTCGCCCTGCACCGGGCACTGCTCGGCGTAGGCGTCCCCGACCGGGGTCGGCTGCGTTGCCGCCGTGTTCTGGAACGCGTTCTGGGGCACCGGCTTCTCGTCGATCTCGAGCAGCGGGTTGCCGTCCTTGCGGTTCAGGACGTACACCCAACCGGTCTTGCACGGCTCGGCGACCACGTTCTGCGCCACGCCGCCGATGGTGGCGTCGAACAGGACCGTGTTCGACGGGCAGTCGTAGTCCCAGATGTCGTGGTGCACGATCTGGAAGTGCCACGCGTACTCGCCCGTCATCGCGTCGAGGGCGACCATCGTCGCAGTGAACAGGTCGTCGCCCGGCCCGCGGCTCGCCCACGGGTCGGCGTTCGCCGTAGTGAAGTAGATGAGCCCGAGCTTCGGGTCGACGGTCGGCTGGTTCCAGATCGTTGCGCCGCCGTGCATCCACTCCGTGTTGTTCGGCCACGTGCCCGAGCCGATGTCACCCGGCGTTGGCGTCGTGTAGAAGCGCCACACCCGCTTGCCCGTCCGCGCGTTGTACGCGGTCATGTTCCCGCGCGCGCCGAACTCGGAGCCAGAGACGCCCACGATCACGAGCCCGTTGTAGTACAGCGGCGCCATCGTCATCGTGTACCCGTCCTGCCAGCGAGCGTTCGACGCCGCCCACACAAGCGTGCCCGTGAACTGGTCGAGCGCCACCAGCTTGCCGTCCAGCTGCGCCACGTAGACCAGACCGCCGCCGATCCCGAGGCCGCGGGCGTCCCAACCACAGCAGATCGTGTCCATGAACGGCACAACGTTGGACAGGTGCGTCCAGAGCCGCTGGCCGGTCGCGGCGTCGAGCGCGAAGACGTCGTCGTTGCCGGTCACCGCGTACATGACCCCGCCCCAGACGATCGGCGTCCCCTCACCCCGGTACTTCGACCCCGTCGCGGACCCGTCGAGGTGGATGTGCCACACGGCCTTCAGGGTCGCGACGTTCCCTGTATTGACCTGATTGAGCGGCGAGTAGCGGTCTTGCCCGTAGTTCCCACCGTTCGTCGGCCAGTTGTCGGTCGGAAACCCCACCAGGTCCGTCGGCGCGAATGCAGGAATCCCCGGAATTGCGACCGCCGCCGTGGCCTTGCCCGCGAGCCCGTTCGGTGTCGCGAGCGCGGGTGCGGCGACCGCCAAGGAGGCGCCCGCCACCACCGCGAGGAGAAGACTTCGAAATCGCATGAGCCCTCCTCTAGACAGAGCTAAGCAAACAACCCTCGACTATCTCACCTCGATCGAGCGACGGTCAAGCAACCGCGGCCACAAGTGACTGCGTTTCGGGACAGCCTGTAAGTCCGGGGAGCGGCCGCAAGGACCGCTCCCCGTGTTTTCGTCAGTTTCTTGTCAGGTTGCGCCTACTAGCCGAGGAAGTAGGCGTAGAGGCTGTCGCCGTTGGTGAACGGCGCGGCCGTCGGGACGTTGCCGCCGGCGTAGGCGGCCACGTACTGCTTGCCGTTGACGGTGTACGAGACCGCGGGCGACAGAACGGCGGCGTCGGTCTTGAACCTCGCCAGTTCCTGCCCGGTCGAGGCGTTGTACGCAATGAGCGCGTGATCAAGCGCCGCCGGGGCGCCGACGAACACCAGGTTCCCGGCAGTCGACAGCGAGCCGCTCCGGCACGAGCCGTTGTTCTGCGTGTTCGCGGGCGGATTCGGGGCCGGAGGCACATAGTGCTGCTTCCACGCGACCCGGTTCGTCAGCACGTTCATCGCCGTGAAGTCGCCGCTGATTATGGTCGTGGCCGGCGCGGCCCCGAACGTCAGCCCGATGAACGTCCTGCCGCCCACGTAGAGACTGGACGCGTTCGGGATCGCCTTCGCGGCGATCCGCCCGTTGCCCGAGCACGTGTAGAGGTTGCCGGTGTTCGGGTTGTAGCTCGACGGGCTCCAGTTGTTTCCTCCGAGGTTGAAGACCGTGTACTGCTTGTCGTCGTAAGGCGTCCAGATGCAGCCGTAGATGTACGGTTGGCCATCCGGTGCCGTCGCAGGGAACTCGTTCCCAGTCGGGCAGGTATCCGCGAACGTGTCTCCAAGCGGGATCGGCTGCGTCGCGGAGGTGTTCTGGAACGCGTTCTGGGGCACCGGCTTCTCGTCGATCTGGGTCAGCGGGTTCCCGTCATGCGCGTTCAGGATGTACACCCAGCCCGTCTTGCACGGCTCGGCGACCGCCGTCTGGAGGTTGCCGCCGTACGTGTTGTCGAACATCACGGTCGGCGACGGGCAGTCGTAGTCCCAGATGTCGTGGTGGACGATCTGGAAGTGCCACGCGTACTCGCCCGTCATCGCGTCGAGGGCGACCATCGTGGCCGTGAACAGGTCGTCACCCGGCCCGCGGCTCGACCACGGATCGGCGTTCGCGGTGGTGAAGGTCATGATGCCGGTCCTGTAGTCGACAGCCGGCGTGTTCCAGATCGTCGCGCCGCCGTGCGCCCACTCCGTGTTGTTCGGCCACGTACCCGAGC
>WNEY01000371.1_pt1 | contig 27336 bp, 21 predicted proteins | sample 5400531 | NCBI WGS metagenome assembly WNEY01 (sample SAMN13153338, study PRJNA577476) | soil metagenome | isolation source: 200 cm saprolite under Douglas fir tree site 1 | place: USA:California | collected 2015-04-18
AGCGACCTCTATTTCGCCATCCTGCATCGCTTTCGTGCCGCCGGCATCGAGATTCCCTATCCGCGCCGCGAGGTGCGCCTGCTCGGCGAGGACGGTGCGGCCGCGCCGGCGCAGGCGCGTCCTGCGTGAGCAGGCCCGTTCGGAGATCGTGATGACGCGGCCAAAGACGCGACGCCTACTCCACGCAAGCATGATCGCGCTCGCCGCCGCAGTGCCTGCCGCCTGCGCCGGCTTCGGCGACCGCGATCCGCCGCCCGGCCAGCCGAGCTTTTACCGCAGCCTGGCGCAGCCCGGCGCCGAGCTGGACACCACCGTCGCCGCGTCGATGATCTCGGGCTATCGCCAGAACAACGGGCTCACGGCGGTCGCGCTCGATCCCACCCTGACCCGCCTGGCGCAGGAGCAGGCCCGCATCATGGCGGCGCGCGACAAGCTCGATCACAGCACCGGCCGGCCGTTCCGCGAGCGCATCAGGGGCTCCGGCTTCGACGCCAAGGTGGCGGTGGAGAATATTTCCGCCGGCTACCACACGCTCGCCGAGGCGTTCTCGGGCTGGCGCGATTCGCCGCCGCACCGCGCCAACATGCTCAACAGCGGCGTGACCCGCATGGGCATCGCGGCCGTCTATGCGCCGGGCTCCAAGTACAAGGTGTTCTGGGCCCTGATCCTGGCGGCGCCCGACGACAAGCGCACCTGATGCTGCTTACCTCTCCCCGCTTGCGGGGAGAGGTCGACGCGCAAAGCGCGTCGGGTGAGGGGGCCTCTGAGGTAGGCACGTTACTTCAAAGGCCCCCTCACCCCGACCCTCTCCCCGCAAGCGGGGAGAGGGAGCCCGCGCGGCGCCCCGGAACGACGACGGAGGAGTAGCATGCTTCCGCCGATCCGCGATTACGACGAACTCTACCGGCAATTCCGCTGGCAGGTGCCGGCCGCTTACAACATCGGCGTCGACGTGTGCGACCGCTGGGCGGCGGCCGATCCGCGCCGGCTCGCCATCGTGCACGTGCGGCCGGACGGAACGAGCGAGGACATCAGCTTCGGCTGGCTGCGCGAGACCTCGAACCGCCTCGCCAACGTGCTGCGCGCCCATGGCGTCAAGCGCGGCGACCGTGTCGCCATTTTGCTGCCGCAGGCGCCCGAAGTGGTGGCGGCCCACGTCGCCGTCTACAAGCTCGCCGCCGTGGCGCTGCCGGTCGCGGTGCTGTTCGGCGTCGACGCGCTCGCCTATCGGCTGGCGAATTCGGGCGCGACCGCGCTCGTCACCAACGCGGCGGGTGCGGCCAAGATCGCGGCGATCCGCGGCGAGGCGCCCGACCTCAAGCTCGTGCTCTCGACCGACGGCCCCGGCGACGCCGCGCACGGGTTTCATCAGCTGCTCGCCCGCGCGTCGTCCGAGTTCGCGCCGGAGCCGACCTCGCCGGACGATCCGGCGCTGATGATCTACACGTCCGGCACCACCGGCCAGCCCAAGGGCGCGCTGCACGCCCATCGCGTGCTGCTCGGGCACCTGCCCGGCGTCGAGCTGCCGCACGATTTCTTCCCGCAGCCGGGCGACCGGTTCTGGACCCCGGCCGACTGGGCCTGGGCGGGCGGGCTGCTCGACGTGCTGCTGCCGAGCCTGCATCACGGGATCGCGGTGGTGGCGCGCAAGCTCGACAAGTTCGATCCGGAGGAGGCTTTTGCGCTGATGGCGCGCACCGGCGTGCGCAACACCTTCATTCCGCCGACCGCGCTACGCATGCTGCGCACGGCGCCGTCGCCGCGCGGGCGCTACGATCTCAAGCTGCGCACCCTCGGCTCGGGCGGCGAGGCGCTCGGCGCCGAGACCTACGAATGGGGCAGGGAGGCGTTCGGCCTCGTCATCAACGAGTTCTACGGCCAGAGCGAATGCAACCTGGTGCTCGCCTCCTGCGCCATGCTGGGCGTGTCGCGGCCGGGCGCGATCGGCAAGCCGGTGCCGGGCCACGCGGTCGCGGTGATCCGGCCCAACGGCTCGCCGGCTGCGGCGGATGAGCTTGGCCAGATCGCCGTCAGGCGCCCCGATCCAGTGATGTTCCTCGAATACTGGGGCCGCGCCGAGGCGACGCGCGAAAAATTCATCGGCGACTGGATGACCACCGGCGACCAGGGCATCGTCGATGCGGACGGCTACGTCCATTTCGTCGGCCGCGACGACGACGTCATCACTTCGGCCGGCTATCGCATCGGCCCCGGCGAGATCGAGGATTGCCTGATCCGCCATCCGGCGGTGGCGCTCGCCGCCGCGATCGGCAAGCCCGATCCGGTGCGCACCGAGATCGTCAAGGCGTTCATCGTGCTCAAGCCGAACCACGCGCCGTCCGACGCGCTCGCCGCCGACATCCGCGACTTCGTCAAGACCCGCCTCTCCGCGCACGAATACCCGCGCGAGATCGCGTTCATCGACGCCCTGCCGATGACGACGACCGGGAAGGTGATCCGGCGGCTGCTGCGCGAAAGGAGCGAATAGCGAGTAGCGAATAAAAAAGAGCGAATAGCGAATGGCGAATAGCGAATAGAAAAGCGATTCTTCGTACTTGCTATTCGCTACTCGCTGTTCGCGTCTTTTTGCCGCCCCAGATGAACACGTGCAGCCCCAGCCGGCGCTTCGTCACCCAGAACAGCAGCAGCGCTTCGACCGTGAGCGCGGCCGACGTGGCGACGGCGGCGCCGTGGATGCCGAGGCGCGGGATCAGCACCACGCAGGCCACGAGATTGAACGCGAAGGCGCCGGCGTAGACGAACGCGCAGGCGCGCTGCTCGCCCACCATGTTGAGGAGCCGCTCCACCGGCCCGATCGCGGCGCGCGCCAGCGGCCCGACGGCGAGAATGAACATCAGCGAATAGCCGTCGACGAAGCGCGGGCCGAACAGCGACAGGAACGGCCGCCCCAGCGCCAGGATCGCGACGGTCGCGACCAGCGATGGCCAGAAGGTCCAGCGGATCGACTGCGCCATGAATTGCGCGAGCCGCGCCCGGTCGCCCGACACGTGATATTCGGTGAACCTGTGCGCGGTCGCCGCCGCCACCGAGAAATAGACGAACGCGACCAGCGCCAGCGTCTTGGCGGCGGCGTAGTAGATCGCGATGTCCTCCGGCGAACGGAACTGCTGCAGCACCAGCACGTCCGTGTAGGTGAGCAGGAAATAAAAGCTCTCGACCATGAAGATCGGCACCGAGGTGGAGAACCAGGTCTTCACCTCGTAGGCCTTCGCTCCGCGCTCGACCGCTTTGGCGAGCCGGCGGTCGAGCAGCCCGAGCTGCAGCAGCGCGGTCGCCCAGGTGGCGACCACGGCCGCCGTCATGGCGGTCGCGGCGTCGCTGGGAAGACCGAGCCCGTAGGCGGCCCCCATCGCGAGGATGAGGACAAGCGAACGGACGATATAGGGAGGCAGCAGCGCCAGGCCGACCCAATTGTAGGATCGCGCAATGCCGTCCTGCACGTTGGTCAGCGCGAAGAACGGCAGGCTCAGGCAGCCGAGATAGAGCGGGATGACCTCGTAGTCGCTGATCCACGCTTCGCATAGCCGGATGCCGAGCGCGCCGAGGCCGGCAATGATCGTGGCGATCGCGAAGGTCAGCCAGCGGCTGCCGGCGAGGAACCCGCGCAGCAGCGCGACCGCCCGCAGCCCCGCATATTCCGGAATGAAGCGCTGCGCCGCCGAGGCGAGGCCCGCATCGGCAAGCGCGCCGATCAGCAGCACCCAGGTCCACACATAGACGTAGACGCCGAACTGGAACCCGCCGATCCAGCGCGCCATCAGGATCTGGCTGAGATAGACGAGCACGGCGCTCGCCACCCGGATCAGGAACGCGGTGCCGGCGGCGCGCTGGGTAAGCGTCTGGTCGCTGCCGTCGGCGAGCCACGCCTTGGCGCGTCCATAGAGCGTGGCCGGCGCGAGCCGCGCCGAGACGCCCGAGACCTCCTGCGACCCGATCACCGACACTTTACTTTTTCTCCCGGCGGCCGGCCGGCCTCGGGGCCGGCCGGTGTCCCAGGGGAAGGGTTAGACCAGAGGCCTTAACGTTCGGTTGGGCCGATCGAGCAAAACATCGCCCCACGCCGGAGAAAATCGAGCAAAATCAGCCGGCTGGCTCATGCGCGCCGGCGATCGGCGCTCAGCCGGCGAACCCGCCGGCATCGAGGAACGCCTGCTCGTCCGGCGTGGTCGTCCGCCCCAGGACGCCGTTGCGATGGGGAAACCGGCCGAACCGCCGGATGATGTCGGCGTGCTCCTGTGCGTCTTTCATCCAGTCGACCTCGCCGGCGTCGCGCAACAGCGCGACGCAGCGCTCCTGATCGGCAAGGTCCTCCGCATGCATGAACGGCAGATAGAAGAACAGCCGCTCGGGGAGCGCAAAGCGGCGGTCGAACCCGCGCGCGATGGCCCGCTCGGCCGCCGCGCGGGCGAGCGGATCGGCCGCGTAGGTGCGCGGGCTGCCGCGAAACATGTTGCGCGCGAACTGATCGAGCACGATCACGCGGGCGAGCGCGCCGTCCGCGTCGTCCTCCCAGGCGGCCAGCCTGCCCGCCGCCGCGGTCGCATACGTATCGAGGAATCTTTGCCGGACCTCCGCGTCGAACGCGTCGTTCTTGTTGAACCACTTGTCCGGCCCGGCCGCGCGCCAGAATGCGAGAATGTCAGCTGGTTCGGTGGCCATGGTGAATCACACAATCCCCTCATCCTGAGGAGCGCGCCACCGATCTCGGGTTTACCCGAGATCGGCATTATGATGCGCAAGTCGGCTGCAGCCGACTTGCGTGGCGCGCGTCTCGAAGGATGGACGCAAGCGCGCCCTTGACCATCCCCGGATCAAGTCCGGGGCAGGCTCTTCGAGACGGCCCGCTACGCGGGCCTCCTCAGGATGAGGGCCGTGTTATTCATTACACCCGCAGCTCTCCGTTTTGGATGCGTCCGTAGAGCGGCGCGTCGAGCCGCACGAAGGCGCGCGCCTGCGGGTTGTTGAAATACAGCGGGTCGGGAATCTGCCCGGGGTCGCAGCCGTCGCGCACCAGGCCGATCTTCTTTTGCTTGAAGGTGGTGGTGTGATCGAGCTCGGGCAGAATGCGCAGGAACAGCGGGCGCGCATAGTCGGGCAGGTGCCCGCTGAGATATTCGCGGAACGCCGAAAGATCGAAGCCCGGATCGACCACCAGGGCGGCCATGCCGGCGCGCCCGTCCTTGCCGGCGATGCGCACGCCGTAGACGTTGGCCTCGCGCACGCCCGGGAAGACGGTGATCGTTTCCGACACCTCCGAGGTCGCCACGTTCTCGCCCTTCCAGCGGAACGTGTCGCCGATGCGGTCGACGAAATAGAAGAAGCCGTCCTCGTCCTTGCGCATCAGGTCGCCGGTGCGGAACCAGGCGTCGCCTTTCTCGAACACGTCGCGCAGGATCTTCTTCTCCGTCTCCTCCCGGCTGGCGTAGCCCTCGAACCGGCTGCCCGGCTTCTTCGGATCCTTGAGGATCTTGCCGACCGCCTCGCCGACCTCGTTGGGCTCGCACGGGATGCACAGCCCCTGCGCGTTGCGCACCGGCTGCTCGGCCTCGATGTCGAACTTGACGAGCTTGGTCGGAAACCGGTGCGCCATGAACCACGGGATGCGGCCGATCGCGCCCCGCTTGCCCTCGAAATTGAACAGCGAGACGTTGCCTTCGGTCGCCGCGTAGAACTCGAGGATCTGCGGGATGCGGAACCGCTCCTGGAACGGGCCCCACACGTCGGGCCGCAGCCCGTTGCCGCAGGCGAGGCGAAGGCGGTGCGCGGTCTCGCGCGGATGCGGCGCCGAGTTCACCAGATAACGGCACAGCTCGCCGATATACATGAACAGGGTGCAATCCCAGCGCACCACGTCGTCCCAGAATTCGCGCGCGGAGAATCTCTCGCGCATCACCACCGAGCCGCCGTTGATCAGCGGCGCGCCGGTCGCCAGCACGCCGCCGACCGTGTGGTACATCGGCAGGCAGTCGTAGACGCGGTCGGTCGCCCGCGTGTCCATGATGCCGGCAAAGCCGTGGCTCGCCAGCATCAGCCGGTAGTGATTGATGTTGGCGGCCTTGGGCGGGCCGGTGGTGCCGGACGTGTAGATGTAGAGCGCGCGGTCCTCGATGGTGAGCGCGCGGCGCTCGCCGCCGTCGAGCGGATGGCCGGCGTGCTGCTCGATCTCGCGGTCGATCCGCGCAAATCCGCCGCCGCTTTCGCCGTGCACCCAGACCTTGGCGTTGACGGCGAGATGCGGCTGCGCGGTCGCGAAGGTGCCGGCCAGCTCGGCCGCCACGACGATGTGCTTGGGCGCCACCACGTTGATGCAGTGGGCAAGCGAAGGCCCGGCGAGATTGGTGTTGAGCAGCGCCACCACGCCGCCGGCGCGCGTCACGCCGAGCCAGATCGCCATGAACTCCGGACGATTGGGCATCAGCAGGCAGACGGTGTCGCCCTTGGCGAGGCCGTGCGCCAGCGCCCAGCGCGCGTAGCGGTTCGAGCGCTCCGCCAGCGCCCGATAGGTCAGGCGCTCGCGGTCGGACAGCAGCGCCGGCGCGTCGCCGAACTTTTGCGCCAGGTCCTCGACCACCGCCGGAAAAATCCGGGTCGGGTTCTTGGCGATCGGCGTCGTCATCTTCAGCGTGCGCATCGCCCCCTTGAGGGTGATCACGTCGCCTTGAAGGCGCTCCAGCAATCCCATGCGTCTCCCTGCGGGCGCCCGCGCCTTGTTGATGCCGACACGGCCTTTCTCTCACAACAGCAGCATCAGGGAGTTGAAGCCAGCTGGCAAGGGTGATCAGCGAGGACGGTTGCGTCCATAGCCCTTACGCAAATAGTCCTTGTAACGCTCACTGAGATCGGCCGGCAGTCCTTTCACCGACCCAACCAGATCGGCAATGAGTTTGGGGACTCCACGTTTCAAACGGGAGCTCGCGGCGGTGCTCGATCGCTTGGGCGGCCGGGATTTTCTCATGAGCAAGTTTGTAGCATGGCGTCGTCAGCAACGACAGTCGCACGCCGCCGTCAGCGATCGGCGCCGCCGAAGGGGATCAGCGGATTGTCGAGGAGCGCGGCGCGGTCGGGTTGATCGGGGCGGGCGGTGCCCGCGAAGGCGTTGAACAGATCGGCGATCGTGCGCGGATCCATGTCGCAGGTGATGAACACCAGGCGGGTGCGGCGGTCGTCGTCCGGCCAGGCGGCGAGCGCGGTCGGCGGATGGAACACGTGCTGCACCCCGTGGATCACGATCGGCGTCTCCGGCGTCTCGGCGATCTTCACGATGCCCTTGACGCGCAGGAGGTTCGGGCCGTGCAGCGAACGCAGCAGCTCGAGGAACATGTCGAACGCAGCGGCCGGGATCGGCTGATCGCTGGCGACCGAAAGGGAGCGAATCCGTTCTTCGTGGTGATGATGATGATCGTGCCCGGGCGCGGCGGTCGCCGCCGCGTACGCTTCCTCGGCGAGCCAGCGCCGGACGTCCGGGGTCTTGCGGTCCGGGTCGTAGAGGCCGCAGTTGATGAGGCGATCGGCGCTCGCCTCGTTCGCTGCGACGTCGAGGATCGGGGCGGCCGGATTGATCCGCCTGAGCCGCGCCAGCAGCTGCGCGCCGGCGTCGCGGCGCTCGGCGCTGTCGAGCAGGTCGGTCTTGGCGAGCGCGATGCGGTCGGCGACCGCCGCCTGCTTCACCGATTCCGGATGCGCCTCGAGGGTCGCCAGGCCGTTCACCGCGTCGACGACCGCGATCACTCCGTCGAGGCGATAACGCATCACCAGATACGGATGCATCATCACCGTGTGCAGGACCGGCGCCGGATCGGCGAGGCCGGTGGTCTCGAGCACGACGCGGCGAAGGGCGAGCCGGCGATTGTCGAGACCGCGCAGCAGGCGCTCGAGCGCGTCGATCAGGTCGCCCCGCATGGTGCAGCACACGCAGCCGCTCGGCAGCACGGCGATGCCCTCGTCGATCTTCTCGACCAGCAAATGATCGAGGCCGATCTCGCCGAACTCGTTGATGAGGACCGCGGTGTCGGCAAGCGCCGGGTCCTTGAGCAGACGATTGAGCAGGCTGGTCTTGCCGGCGCCGAGAAAGCCGGTCAGCACCGTGAGCGGCAGCGGCGCGGCCGGCCGCCGCGACGGCCCGCGCGCGGTTGGCGCGGCCGGCGGCGCGTCGCTCATTGCCTGGACGGCGAGGGTTGCGGGGCGGCAGCGCTGCTCGACGAGGCGGGCGTCATGATCGGCGCCGGATGAAACAGATCGGCGCTCGGCGGGCTTGCTCCGGACGTGGAGGGCGACGCGGCGCCCGGCGCCGCCGCGGCCGGCTTGTGCCGCGGCTTTGCGGGGGCGGGGGCGGGACCAGGGGCGGTCGACGTGGCCGCGGGGGCCGGCTTTGCGGCCTTCTTGCGCGGCGCGGCGCGCGGCTCGCCGGTTCCCTGCGACGCCTTGGCGAGCGCGGCGTCGGGATTACCGGGCTTCTTCGCCGGCCCCACGAACACCACGACCGGCGGCATCGACGGCACCAGGGGACCGAGCAGCGAGGCGGCTTTCGCCGATTTGCCGCGGGCGTCGCTGTAGGCGGCGCTGCGGTCCGGATCGCCGGTGGGCGGCGGCTCTTCCTCGGCGGTCTCGGCCGCCGGCCGGTGCCGGTGCTTGCCGCATACCTCCTCGCGCAGGTCGGGCGGCGCCGCATCGATCGGGCGCAGGCCGTCGACCGTACCGAGCGAGGGCAGCAGCCATGACAGCATATTTCCGGAAAAGCCCTGCTCGAACAGGCGCACGACCTTTTGCGTGCGCACCGCCGAGGACGGCGCGCCGAGCACGACCGCGATGAGCCGCCGGTTGCCGTGCGTCGCCGTCGCCACCAGGTTGAAGCCGGATGAGCAAATGAAGCCGGTCTTCATGCCGTCGGCGCCCGGATAGCGATCGATCAGCGGATTATGATTGTGCATGACGCGCCGGCCGAAGCGGATCGCCGGGATGCGCCAATAGAGCTCGTATTCGGGGAACTCCTGGATCAGCGCGCGGGCGAGGATCGCGAGATCGCGCGCCGAGGTGACCTGATCGTCCGCCGGCAGCCCGTTGGGATTGACGAAGTTCGACTGCGTCATGCCGAGCCGCCGGGCCGCGCGGTTCATCTCGGCCGCGAAATTGTCGACCGAGCCGGAAACCCCTTCCGCCAGCACGACCGCCATGTCGTTCGCCGACTTCACCATCATCATCTTGAGCGCGTTGTCGACGGTGACCTGGATGCCGGCCTTGAACCCCATCTTGGACGGTTGCTGCGCCATCGCGTTGGCCGAGACGGTGAGCAGCTTGTCCATCGCGATGCGCTGCTCCTTGACGGCGCGCAGCGTCGCGTAGGCGGTCATCAGCTTGGTGACCGACGCCGGGTACCACGGATAGGTGGCGTTCTCGGCGAACAGCACCTTGCCGCTGTCGGCGTCGACCAGCAGCAGCGCCTCCGCGGACGCCGCGCGCGCCGGCAGCATCAGCGCCACAACAGCAATGGCGAAGGCGACGAGGCGGGCTGACGGCGTCAGGCAATACGGCACTGGCTGCGATCCGGTCGGGTTGCTCGGGCCTCGAAGCGGGTCGGTCATCCGTGCCGATGTCGCCATCCGGCAGGAGATTGGTTTTCGGTCGGCAGGTCCGCGCGGCTTGGACCGGCAGCGCCGGCGCGCTATGTAGTCCGATTGCGGAGCGAACGCAAAGCCGCCCGTTACCGTTCCGCTGCATGGTCGCGCAGCGGCAAAATCGACGCGGAAAGCGACCAAAGTTCGGCAAAGGAGACCGCCATGACCGCCTGCATCGTCGGATGGGCCCACACGCCGTTCGGCAAGCTCGACGCCGAGACGGTCGAGAGCCTGATCGTGCGCGTGGCGACGCAAGCCCTGGCCGACGCCGGCGTCGCCGCCAAGGACGTGGACGAGATCGTGCTCGGCCATTTCAATGCCGGCTTCTCGGCGCAGGACTTCACCGCCTCCCTGGTGCTCCAGGCCGACCCCGACCTGCGGTTCAAACGCGCGACGCGGGTCGAGAACGCCTGTGCGACCGGCTCGGCCGCGGTGCACCAGGCGCTCAAGGCGATCGACGCCAAGGCCGCGCGCATCGTGCTCGTCGTCGGGGTCGAGCAGATGACGACGACGCCCGCCGCCGAGATCGGCAGGAACCTGCTCAAGGCCTCGTACGTGCGCGAGGAGGCCGACATCGCCGGCGGCTTCGCCGGCATTTTCGGCAAGATCGCGGGCGTCTATTTCCAGAAATACGGCGACCAGTCGGACGCGCTCGCCCGCATCGCCGCCAAGAACCACAAGAACGGGGTCGGCAATCCGTTCGCGCAGATGCGCAAGGACCTCGGCTACGCGTTCTGCCGCACCGAGAGCGAGAAGAACCCGTTCGTGGCCGGACCGCTCAAGCGCACCGACTGCTCGCTCGTGTCCGACGGCGCCGCCGCGGTGGTGCTGGCGGACGTCGAGACCGCGCTCGGCATGGGCAAGGCCGTGGTGTTCCGCGCCGCCGAGCACGTGCAGGATTTTCTGCCGCTGAGCCGGCGCGACATTCTGAAATTCGAGGGCTGCGGCGAGGCGTGGCGCCGCGCCCTCGCGCGCGCCGGCGTGACGCTCGGCGACCTGTCGTTCGTCGAGACCCACGATTGCTTCACCATCGCCGAGCTCATCGAGTACGAGGCGATGGGGCTGGTGCCGGAGGGGCGCGGCGCCACCGCCATCGCCGAAGGGCTCACCGAGAAGGACGGCAAGCTGCCGATCAACCCGTCGGGCGGACTCAAGGCGAAAGGTCATCCGATCGGCGCGACCGGTGTCTCCATGCACGCGCTCGCGGCCATGCAGCTCACCGGCCGCGCCGGCGACATCCAGGTGCGCGATCCGCGCCTCGGCGGCATCTTCAACATGGGCGGCGCGGCGGTCGCGAACTACGTCAGCATCCTCGAACGGATCAGGTGACCAGTAATCAGTCATCAGTGATCGGTAACCAGTAATCAGAAGACCTGGACCATTCTGGTCACTGATTACTGAGTACTGATGACTGGTTACTCCGCCGCCTTCGGCTGCAGCTCGGGAACCATGAACTGCGCGCGCGCAAGCACCGCAAACTTGCCGCCCTGCCGCACCAGCTCCTCGAACGCGCCGCTCTCCACCACCCGGCCGCTGTCGAACACCAGGATGCGCGTCGCGTTGCGGATGGTGGCGAGGCGGTGCGCGATCACGAAGGTGGTGCGGCCCTTCATCACCTCGTCGAGCGCGAGCTGGACCATGCTCTCGGTCGACGCGTCGAGCGAGCTCGTCGCCTCGTCGAGGATGAGGATGGGCGGATCCTTGAGCAGCGCCCGCGCGATCGACAGGCGCTGGCGCTCGCCGCCGGAGAGCGAGCGCCCGCGCTCGCCGACCCGCGCCTCGAAGCCGTCGGGGTGATGCTCGATGAAGCCGAGCGCCTGCGCCCGTTCGGCCGCCTTGCGCATGTCGGCAGGCGCCGCGTCCGGCCGGCCGACCAGCAGGTTGTCGGCGACCGAGCGGTTGAACAGCAGCGCCTCCTGGAACACCACGCCGATGTTGCGGCGGAGCGCCGAGAGCTTGAGGCCGCGCACGTCCATGCCGTCGATCTTGATCACGCCCGATTGCGGATCGAAGGCGCGATGCAGCAAGGCGAGCGCGGTCGACTTGCCGGCGCCGGTGGCGCCGACCAGCGCCACCGTCTGTCCGGGCAGCACGGTGAACGTCAGGTCGGCGACGGCCGCGCGCTTGCCGTCATAGGAGAACGACACGTCGCGGAACTCGACGAGGCCGCGCACGCGGCCGGGGTCGACCGCGTCCTCGCGGTCGCGCACCGCCGGCGCGGTGTCGAGCACGCCGAAGAATTCCCGCAGCCGCGGCACGTCGAGGAAGACCCGGCTGGCAAAGCCGACCGCCTGCTCGAGCTTGGCGATCAGCGTGGTGGCGAGGCTCATGAACATCACGATCTCGCCGATGGTGGCGAGGCCGGCGATATGCAGCCAGATGCCGACGAGAAAGATCGACAGCATGGTGATGGTGGTCGACGCCCGCGTCAGCACGGCGACCACGGCCCACCACGACAGGATCGGGATCTGCGCCGCCAGCAGATGGTCGGCGACGTTGCGCAGCCCCGACACCTCGGCTTCGATCCGGGTAAAACCCTGGACCAGCGCGACGTTGCTCAGCGCGTCGGACGCGCGCTCGAACAGATCGGTGTAGTGGCCTTCGACCGAGCGCTGCATGGTCTCGGTCCGGCGGATGACGACGGCCGTGAGCGCTGCGAACACGACGCACAGCCCGATCAGCAGCAGCGCCAGGCGCCAGTTGAGCAGCAGCGCGAGCGGCAGCAGCACGAGCAGCGACACGAACGCCGCCAGGTGCTCGCGAAAGAACGACAGCCACAGCGCCCACAGCGAATCGGTGCCGGTGAGCATCACCTTCATCAGCCGGCCGGAATGGACGCCGCCGTGATAGGACAGCGGCAGTTGCAGCACGTGCTCGAAATAATCGGTCAGCGCCACTTGCCGGCGGCGGTGCGCCAGCCGGTCGGCGTGCAGCGCAATGAGCACGCCGCAGCCGATGGTGAAGAGCCCGAACCCGGCCCAGGCGCCGAGCAGCGGCAGCAGGTCGGGCAGGGAGGGCGCCACGCCCTTGGCCTGCGCGCCGACCAGCGCGTCGATGATACGGCCGAACAGCACCGGCTCGGCGAATTGCGCGGCCGCCAGCGCCACGTTGGCGACCGCCAGGAGCCAGCCCAATCGGGCCTCGGACCCCAGCAGCCCGAGGACGCGGCCATAGAGGCGAAGGAAGTTCATGACGCCATTTCGGCAGATGCGGAGGCGGCAATGTAGCGGAAACCCGCCCGATAACGAACCCGATGTCCACAGCTACGTATCAAGGATGGGCATCATTTACGATTTCACAACCGATCGCTGTAATCTCTGTCAATTTTGACAGTAGCGCTTTGTCGCGCCGACTCGAAAATTCCCCCGCGCATCGATTCTCATCCCACCCCGCAACGGCGCGAGGCGAACCAGGCGACGCTCACGGCCACTCTCAAATGAACAATCAAAAATTGTAGAAACCGATGACCAATATTCCCACCGAGTTGTTGCGGACCCTGGTCCTCGTTGCCGACGTGCGCAGCTTCACCAAGGCGGCCCAAACCCTCGGCGTGAGCCAACCGTCGGTCAGCGCGCACATCAAGCGGCTTCAGGCGATACTTGGCAACGAATTGCTCGACAGGAGCGCGCCCGGCGTGAACCTGACCGAGGCGGGGCAGGCCGTTCTCGATCATGCGCGGCGCCTGCTTTCGCTCAACGATCGCATCCTCGACTTGGCGGCGCCGGACCCGGCCGCGTCTCCGCTGCGTATCGGCATTCCGGGGGATTTCGGCGGGGACCTCCTCCCGACCGCCCTGGCGGAGTTTCGCCGGCGCTTTCCGCACCAGCGATTTCGGGTGCGCAGCGACGGGTCCGACACTCTGCTCCGGGGGCTGCGTCAGGGCGAGATGGACCTGGCCGTCGCGTTCACGCATTCCGGTCCGGTGATCGACGCGCGCCACCGGTGGACCGAAAGGGTCGCGTGGATTCGCGGCGCCGCGACCGACTGCGGGCCGGCCGACCCGGTGCCCCTGGTGAGCTATGACGAGGCCTGCCTCCTGAGCAGGTTGATGGTTCAGACCCTCGAGCAGGCCGGCCGCGAATCGGAGGTCGTGTTCAACGCGGCGAGCAGCATCAGCATTGCGGGCGCGGTGGCGGCGGGGCTCGGCATCTCGGCATCGGTCGAGCGGTTCGTGCCCGCGGAAACCATGATCTGGCGCAATCCGCCCCTGCCGCCGATGCCGGACATCGAGTGCGGGATATTTGTGCGCGAGGGACCCGACTGCCGGCTGCTCGAGGAACTCGCCGACGCCATCGCGCGGGTGATCCGGCCGACTGCGGGCGTGCCGGCGCCGGACCGCGCCGGTCTCGAACTCGCGGCCGGGCGCCAGCATTGACGAAAGAACTGCCGCCTCACGCCGGCGCAAAGCCGGAGCGCCGCGCCCAGCCGGTCATGCGCGCCTCGAGCAGCGCCATCAGCCAGTACATCACGATGCCCTCGACGGCGAGCGCCACCAGGCCGGCGAAGATCAGCGGCACCTGAAACTGCGCCTGCGCCTGCAGCATCAGGTTTCCGATGCCGGTGTTGGACGCGACGCTCTCGGAGATCACCGAGCCGACGAAGGCAAGCGTGATGGCGACCTTGAGCGATCCGAAGAAATACGGCAGCGCGCGCGGGATGCCGACCTTGCGCATGATGTCGAGCTTGGAGGCGCCGAGCGCCTTGAGCACGTCCTCGAGCTCCGGCTCGATCGTGGCGAGCCCGGTCGCCACGTTCACGACGATCGGGAAGAACGAGATGAGGAACGCGGTGAGCACCGCCGGCACCACGCCGATGCCGAACCACAGCACCAGGATGGGCACGACCGCGACCTTGGGAATGGCGTTGAAGCCGACCATCAGCGGATAGAGGCCGGCATAGACCGTGCGCGACCAGCCGACGAGCAGCCCGAGCAGCAGCCCGAACCCGACCGCGAGCGCAAAGCCGACGAGGGTAGTGGCGAGCGTATAGGCGGAGTTGTTGAGGATCGGCCGCCAGAACTCGACGAAGGCGCGGCCCACGGCCGTCGGCGGCGGCAGGAAGAACGGCGGAATCTTCAACACATGCACGGCCGCCTCCCAGACCAGGAGCAGGCCGAGCGTGAACAGCCATGGCGCGAGCCGCAGCGACAGCGAATGCCAGCTCATTGCCGCGCCCTCACGATGTGCTCGCGCAGCTCGTGCACGATGTCCTGGAACGCCTGCGTGAAAGTCACTTCGAGATCGCGCGGCCGCGCGAACGCGATGCGGCGCTCGGCGAGCACGCGCCCGGGCCGCGCCGACATGACGAACACGCGGTCGGCAAGAAGCACCGCCTCGCGCAGGTCATGCGTCACCAGAATCACCGTGATGCCGCGCGCCGCGTGCAGATCGCGGATCACGCACCACAGCTCCTCGCGCGTGAAGGCGTCGAGCGCCGCGAACGGCTCATCGAGCATGAGCAGCGCGGGCTCGTGGATCAGCGCGCGGCACAGCGACGCCCGCTGCTGCATGCCGCCCGAGAGTTGCCATGGAAAATCCGCGCCGTGGCCGCCGAGACCGACCGAGGCGAGCAGCGCCTCGGCGCGGGCGACATACTCGGCCTTGCGGCGGCGCATCTCGTTGCGATGGGGCCGCACGATCTCAAGCGGAAGGAGCAGATTTTCCAGCGTGGTGCGCCACGGCAGCAAAGTGGGCGCCTGAAACGCCATGCCGGCGATCTTGACCGGCGCGCGCACCGGCTCGCCGGCGACCCGGATCGTTCCGCGGAACGGGAACTGCAATCCGGTGGCAAGCTTCATCAGGGTCGACTTGCCGCAGCCGGACGGCCCGACCACGGCGGCGAACTCGCCGCGCTCGATGGCAAGCGACAGCCCGTCGACCGCCGGCGCGCCTTGTCTGCCGCCGTAGGAATGGCTGACGTCGTCGAGGGCGACGAAGGCGGGCAATGCGGCGCTCCCGCGCCGTCAATCGACCTTTCGCTCGGCGGCGTCCGGCAGGAACGAGGTGTCGAATATGTCGCCCGACTTGGGCTTGGCCTTGTAGGTGTAGGTCAGCCCGATCTGGTCGATCGCCTTGTCGAAGCGCGCGGGGTCGACGGTGCCGTACCCGTTCGCCTGCACCTCCGGGGTGATGATGTTTTCCTTGAGGGCGATGTTGAGGCGCTCCAGCTCGACGTCCTTCTTGGCGACGTCATTGCGCTTGACCACCGATTCGACCGCCGTGCCCGGGCTGCGCGCCGTTTCCTTGATGCCCCTGAGGAACGCGCGCAGGAACGCCTTGACGATCTCGGGCTTTTCCTCGGCGAACTTCGGATTGACCAGGATGGCATTGCCGTAAAGGTTGACGCCGTGATCGGCCATCAGCAGCACGCTGATGTCGTCGGCCGGCACGCCGCGGTCCTTGAGGTTGATGTAGGAGGAGAACGAGAATCCGGAGATGGCGTCGACCTCGCCGGACGCCAGCATCGGCTCGCGCACCGGAAACCCGACGCTCACGATCGTGACCTTCGCGGCGTCGATGTCGTTGGCGTTGACGAAGATCGGCCATTGCGCGTAGGCGCCGTCGGCCGGCGGCGCGCCGAGCTTCTTGCCTTCGAGGTCCTTCGGCTTGACGACGCCGCGGCTCTTGCGGCCGACGATGGAGAACGCCGGCTTGTTGTAGACCATGAACACCGCCTTGATCGGCGCGGCCGGGTTCTGGTCGCGGAACTTGATCAGCGAATTGATGTCGCCGAAGCCCATGTCGTAGGTGCCGGCGGCGATCCGGTTGATCGGCTCGAGCGAGCCGGCCGCCGTGTCGATGGTCACGTCGAGTCCCTCGGCCTTGTAGTAGCCCTTGTCGATGGCGACCACGAAGGGCGCCGCCGGGCCTTCGAACTTCCAATCGAGCGTGAACCTGATGTGCGTCTCGGCGCCGGCAGGGCCGCCCGCCAGCACGGCCGCGACCGCAGCCGCCATGAGCGCAAGCCCGGCTCGGCCGCGCCGCGAAGCGTCAAACAAGCCCATCGATCCACTCCTCTCCGACACGGCCCGGCGTCTTTGCGTGGCGCATGTTCTTGTCGGCGAACCGGTATCCACTTCGCCGGAACATGCGCTTGCGAGGCAAAGACCATGCCGCCATTACGGTCGACAAACAAGCCATTCCGGCACACATGCTTTATTCCCGGCCGTCGTGGGCCGGCGGCGGGCGCGTGGCAGGATGCCGCATCGGCGGCCTTGTCCAAATACGCGAGCCGTTTCCGGCTCGCCGTTGCTAAGCTGATGCGGTTGATTCCGCATCGGCTGCCAGGAGGCCTCGAATGAGCGCGGATGCGCTTCGGCGTTCCGCCCCGGCAGCGTCCGTCCTGCCGGTGTTTGCGGCGCCTTACGCGCCCGCCGACGAAGAGATCGCGGCCCGGCTGCTGGCCGAGGCCGCTCCGGATCCGGCGGTCGACGCCCGCATCGACGCGCGCGCCGCGACGCTCGTCGAGGCGATCCGGACGCGCGCGCGCGGCCTCGGCGGCATCGAGGATTTTCTGCACGAATATTCGCTCTCCACTCAGGAGGGCCTTGCCCTGATGGTACTCGCCGAGGCGCTGCTGCGGGTCCCCGACGCCGCCACCGCCGAGCGGCTGATCGAGGACAAGCTCGCGGCCGGCGACTGGGCGCACCACGACGTGAAGTCGGACGCCATCCTGGTCTCGGCGTCGGCGTGGGCGCTCGGCATCAGCGCCCGCATCATCCATCCGGGCGAGACGCCGCAAGGCATCATCGAGAGCCTGGCGAAGCGCCTCGGCCTGCCGGCGCTGCGCGCCGCGACCCGCCGGGCCATGCGGCTCCTCGGCTCGCATTTCGTGCTCGGCCAGACCATCGAGGAGGCGCTGGCGCGGGCGTCACACAGGCCCGAGTTCCGCTATTCGTTCGACATGCTGGGCGAGGGTGCCCGCACCGCGGCTGACGCCGCGCGCTACTTCGACGCCTACGCGCACGCGATCGCGGCGATCGGCGCCAGCGCGGAGGGCGGCGCGCTGCCCGCGCGCCCGGGCATTTCGGTCAAACTCTCCGCGCTGCATCCGCGCTACGAGCCGCTCTCGCGCGATCGCGTGCTCGCCGAGCTGACGCCACGCCTGATCGAGCTTGCCCGCGGGGCGAAAGCTCACGACCTCAATCTGACCGTCGACGCCGAGGAGGCCGACCGGCTGGAGCTGTCGCTCGAAGTGATCGGCGCCGCGCTCGCCGATCCGTCGCTGCGCGGCTGGAGCGGATTCGGCCTCGCGGTGCAGGCCTATCAGAAGCGCGCGCCGCAGGTGATCGATTGGATCATCGCCGCTGCGTCGGCGCTCGACGCCCGCGTGATGGTGCGCCTCGTCAAGGGCGCCTATTGGGACACCGAGATCAAGCGGGCGCAGGAGCGCGGGCTCGCCGATTACCCGGTGTTCACCCGCAAGGCGATGACCGACCTTTGCTTCATCGCGTGCGCCCGCAAGCTGCTGGCGGCGCGTCCGCGGGTGTTTCCGCAGTTCGGCACCCACAATGCGCTGACGGTCGCGAGCGTGATGGCCGAGACGAACGGCGTCGAGGGCTACGAGTTCCAGCGCCTGCACGGGATGGGCGAAGCGCTTTACCGCGAGCTGATGGCCGACGAGCCCGGCGCTGCCTGCCGCGTCTACGCGCCGGTCGGCGATCATCGCGACCTCCTCGCCTATCTGGTGCGGCGGCTGTTGGAGAACGGCGCCAACTCCTCGTTCGTGTCGGTTGCGGCCGACCCGAGCATCCCGATCAGCGAGATCCTCGCGCGCCCGCAGGCACAGGTCGGCGAGGCGGCCCGCGCGCGCCATCCACGCATTCCCCGGCCGCCGGACCTCTACGCGCCGGAGCGGCGCAACTCGGCGGGAGTGGAGTTCGGCGACAGCGCCGCGTTGGCACGGCTCATCGACGAGATCCACGCGGACACGACGGATGCGCAAGCCTCGCCGCTCGTCGACGGCGCGCCGATCGAAGGCCGGCGGCGCGCGGTGCACTCGCCGATCGACGGCAGCCCCGTCGGGCACGTCACCGAAGGCGACGAGGCGATCGTCATCGCCGCCATGGCGGCTGCGGCGGCCGGCTTTCCCCCATGGGCGGCCACGCCGGTGGGCGAGCGCGCCGCCGCGCTCGAGCGCGCCGGCGATCTCGTCGAAGCGCGGCGCGGGCGATTGATCGCGCTGCTCCAGCGCGAGGGCGGCAAGACGCTCGACGATGCGGTGGCGGAAATCCGCGAGGCCGTCGACTTCTGCCGGTTCTACGCGGCGCAGGCGCGCGGCGCCCTCGCACCGGAGCTGATGCCGGGGCCGACCGGCGAAACCAACGAGCTGCGCTATCGCGGGCGCGGCGTGTTCGTGTGCATCAGCCCGTGGAATTTTCCCATGTCGATCTTCCTCGGACAGGTCGCCGCGGCGCTCGCCGCCGGCAACGCGGTCGTGGCCAAGCCGGCCGAGCAGACCCCGCTCATCGCCGCCGAGACGGTGCGCCTCCTCCATGCGGCCGGCATCCCGGCGAGCGCGCTGCATCTCGTGCCGGGCGACGGCTCGGTCGGCGCGCTCCTCACCGCCGATCGGCGGACCGCCGGGGTGGCGTTCACCGGCTCGACCGAGGTCGCCCGCGCGATCGCCCGGACGCTGGCCGGCAGGGGCGGGCCGATCGTGCCGCTCATTGCCGAGACCGGCGGCATCAATCCCATGATCGTCGACGCCACGGCGCTGCCCGAGCAGGTGACCGACGACGTGATGGCCTCCGCGTTCCGCTCCGCCGGCCAGCGTTGCTCCTCGGCGCGGCTGTTGTGCGTGCAGGAGGACGTGGCCGAGGAGGTGCTCGACATGATCGAGGGCGCCGCCGCCGAGCTCAAGCTTGGCGATCCGCGCGAGCCGTCGACCCATGTCGGACCGGTGATCGATGCGGACGCCAAGGCCCGGCTCGATCGCTGGGTCGCCGACAAGGAAGCGCAGGGCCGCGTGCGCTTCCGCTGGGATCGCGACCGGCCCTTGCCGCGCGCCGGCACCTACGTGGCGCCGGCGATCGTCGGTCTCGACAGCGCCGCCGAGCTGAAGGAGGAGGTGTTCGGACCGATCCTGCACGTGGTCCGCTGGCGGGCCGGCGAGCTCGACCTCCTGCTCGACGAGATCGCGGCGAGCAGCTTCGGCCTCACGCTCGGCATCCACTCGCGCATCGACGCCACGGTCGAGCGGATCGTCGCGCGGGTTTCCAACGGCAACGTCTATGTCAACCGCAACATGATCGGGGCGGTGGTCGGCACCCAACCGTTCGGCGGCTTCGGCCTGTCGGGCACCGGCCCGAAGGCGGGCGGCCCCAATTACGTCCGGCGCTTCTCGACCGAGCAGGTCGTGACGATCAACACCGCGGCGATCGGCGGAAACGCCAGCCTGCTGATCGTCGAGGAGTGATGCCGGCCGGTTGCGGTGCCTCCCGGCCTGCAATCTGGCGTGCCGGACAGGCATCTGTTAACTTCTTCGTTGCGGCAAAGCGTTATTGTTGCGTCATGAGTGATTCGCTCGAGCGCCTCTACGATGCGGTCGTAGCCGCGAGGACAGCCGACCCGTCTTCCTCGCGTACGGCTCGGCTGTTGCGCGCCGGCCGCGCCAAGATGGCCAAGAAGCTCGCCGAGGAAGCGGTCGAGGTCATCATCGACGCCATGCACGGCAGCCGCGACGCCGTCGTGCGCGAAAGCGCCGACCTGCTCTACAATCTGGTGGTTCTCTGGGTCTCCTCCGGCGTCGTGCCCAAGGACGTCTGGCGCGAGATGGAGCGGCGCGAGCGCCTGTTCGGCATCGCCGAGAAGATGCACAAGGACGCGCCCGACGACGCGCGCCGCAAGGTGGTCGCGCTGGAAAGCCGGCGCGCGCACAAGCGCCGGTGAGATGACGGCGCCGCGGCCGCCGCGGCAATCGCGCCATTGACCCGCGATGGACTTTGCCGACCTGCGCCGTTAAGCAGCCGGCCATGCTCCGCCGCCTCTATGACTGGTGCATCGACGCCGCCGGAAAACCGCACGCCACCTGGCTGATGGGCGCGGTTTCGTTCCTGGAAAGCTCGATCTTTCCCATCCCGCCCGACACGATGCTCATCCCTATGGCGCTCGCCCGGCCCGACAAGGCCTGGTTCTTCGCCACATGGTGCACCGTGACCTCGGTCGCCGGCGGCCTGTTCGGTTATTTCATCGGCGCCGTGCTCTACGACTCGCTCGGCCATTGGCTGATCCAGCTCTACGGCTACGGCGACAAGGTCGAGGCGTTCCGCGAAGCCTATGCGCGCTGGGGCACCTGGATCATCCTGCTCAAGGGCGTGACGCCGATTCCCTACAAGATCGTGACCATCACGTCGGGCTTTGCCGGCTACAACGTCGTGATGTTCGTGCTGTGCTCGATCGTGGCGCGCGGCACACGTTTCTATTTGGCCGCCTTCCTGCTCAACCGTTACGGGCCACGCGCGCGGGCGATCATCGAGGAGCGGCTCGGCTTCTGGGTCACGATCAGCTTCGCCGTGCTGGTCGCCGGCATCGTGGCGGCGGTCTACCTGTTCTGACCATCCCCGCCGGCAATACCGCCCGACGGCCACGGGACGGTCAAATTGTGGCGTATTCTGTTGCCCTTGCCGGTCCGAACGGCCGGGACCGCGGAGAGCCGTCGTGATGATCCGGGTTCGAGATTTTGCTGCACCGACGCCAGCGGGCCTATGCGTCTTGCTGGCGGGACTGCTGCTGGTCGCGGCCCCGGCCGGCGCCCAGGATCCGCAGCCGGCCGAGCCGGACAAGCCGGCAGCCACGGCGCCGCCGCAACGGTCGCCGGATTCCGGCCCGTTCACGGCCTTCGGCCGCCTGATCGACCAGTCGATCACCGGGCTTGCGTCGGGCTTCAAGGACGCCCGCGAGTCGGTCGACGAGATGACCGGCCGGGCGGGCGAGGTCGCCAAGGGGGCCACCGGAGCGATCCCGCCGATCCCACCCTTGCCGCCACCGCCCGGCGTCGTTAGGGGGCGCGAGTTCTGCCCGCCCGCCGGCAACGGAGCGCCCGACTGCCGGATCGCCAGCGCCGCCCTGTGCCGCGCCAAGGGTTTCAAGGGCGGACGCAGTATCGACATGCAGACCGAGCAGGTTTGCCCGGCGGAGGTCTGGGTTTCGGGACGCCAGCCGGCCGAGGGCGAATGCCGGCTCGAATCCTACGTCACCCGCGCGCTCTGCCAGTAACCTCGCTTGTCACCGACACCGCCGCGTGTGATGTGAAGGCGTCGGTCAGAGCATTTCCCGGCGAACTGTGCAGCGGTTCGCCGCGGGAAATGCGACAAAATCAAAAGCCGGCTTCAGCAAAGGAGCACGCGGTGAACCTTCACGCCATGCTGCTCGAGCGCGAGGCCGCGGGCCGGCCGGTGACCGTCGGGCTGATCGGCGCCGGCAAGTTCGGCACCATGTTTCTCACTCAGGTCCGGCGCACCCGCGGGATGCATCTCGTCGGGCTTGCCGATCTCAACATCGAGCGCGCGCGCAGCCAGCTCGCCGCCGCCGGGTGGGAGCCTGAGGCCTGCGCGGCGCCGTCGCTCGGCGATGCGGTCCAGACGCGGCGCACCCACGTCACCGCCGACGCCGACGCGCTGATCGGGTTTCCGGATATCGAGGTGATCGTCGAGGCGACCGGCGATCCCAAGACCGGCATCCGCTTCGCGCTCAGCGCCATCGCGCACGGCAAGCACATCGTCATGGTCAACGTCGAGGCGGACGCGGTCGCCGGGCCGCTGCTCGCCCGCAAGGCGAAGAGCGCGGGCGTCGTGTACAGCCTCGCCTGGGGCGATCAGCCGGCGCTGATCTGCGAGCATGTCGACTGGGCGCGCGCCTGCGGATTCAAGGTCGTGGCCGCCGGCAAGGGCACGCGCTATCACCCGAGCTACCACCAGTCGACGCCCGACACCGTGTGGGACATTCTCGACAAGTACCTTCAGATCACGGACCGCGCCTCGATCAATCCGAAAATGTTCAACAGCTTCGTCGACGGCACCAAGTCGGCGATCGAGATGACGGCGGTTTGCAACGCGACCGGCCTCGAGCCGCAGACGAATGGGCTCGGCTTTCCGCCGGCCACCCGGTTCGAGCTGGCCGACATATGCAGGCCGCAGAGCGCCGGCGGAACGCTGGAGAAGGCCGGCGTGACCGAGGTGGTCTCCTCGGTCTACCGCGACGGCAGCGACGTCCCCCATCACCTCGCGCTCGGCACCTACGTGGTGTTCGAGGGCGAGAGCGACTACGCGCAGCGCTGCTTCCGCGAATATCACCTGCTGCCGGACCGGAGCGGCCACTACGCGGCGCTCTACCGGCCGACCCACATGATCGGATTGGAGCTCGGCATCTCGGTCGCGTCCGCGAGCTTGCGCAAGGAGCCGACCGGGGTTCCGATCTGCTTCCGCTCCGACGTGGTCGCCACCGCCAAGCGCGACCTCAAGGCCGGCGAGATGCTCGACGGCGAGGGCGGATTTTGCGTCTGGGGCCGGCAGACGCCGGCCGAGCGGTCGCTCGAGCAGGGTTTATTGCCGCTCGGCCTCGCCCAACATGTGCGGGTCAATCGCGACGTGGCGCTCGGCGCGCCGCTCAAATGGGACGACGTGGCGTACGACCCGAATGATTCCGCCGTAAAGGTTCGCCGCGAGATGGAGGCCGCGTTCGGCCGCCGCAACGAGCCGGCGCGCTGATGCGGCGTGCTCCCGCGCCATAGACGCGTCGACGTGTTCACGCGCCGGGCGCTGATTTCCTTCGCCTTGCTCTGGCTCGCCGGCGCCGGATTGCGCGTGACCGTGCTGGCGGTCCCGCCGGTCATTCCGCTGATCCATGCAGACCTGCACCTCACCGAAACGCAGATCGGCATCCTGACCGGCCTGCCCTCGTTGCTGTTCGCCTTGGCGGCGGTGCCCGGCTCGCTGGCGATCGCGCGGCTCGGGGCGGTCGCCGCGCTCGTGATCGGTCTCGTGATCGACGGGGTCGGTGCCGGGCTGCGCGGCGCCGCGCCGAGCACGGCGTGGCTCTATGCGGCCACCATCGCGATGGGCGCCGGGATCGCGATCGCGCAGCCGGCGCTGCCGCCGATCGTGCGCGCCTGGCTGCCCGGCCGGATCGGCCTCGCCACCGCGGTCTACAGCAACGGCTATCTGATCGGCGCCACGCTTGCGGTGGCGCTGTCGATTCCGGTCGTCCTGCCGCTGGTCGGCTCGTGGCGGCTCGGTTTCGTCGTGTGGGCGGTGCCGGTCATCGCGAGCGCGTTTCTAATCGCAGTGCTCGCGCCGCGCCCCGATGCGCCGGGCGATACGGCCCCGCACGCCGCAACGCGCTGGTGGCCGGATTGGCGCTCCTCCCTGCTGTGGCGGCTCGGCCTGATGTTCGGCAGCAACAACAGCATCTATTTCACGACCAATGCGTTCCTGTCGGAGTATCTCGGCAGCACCGGCCGCTCCGACCTGATCACGCCGGCGCTGACCGCGCTCAATATCGCGCAGATCCCCATGTCGTTCCTGCTCATCGCAGCCGCGCGGCGGGTCGAGAACCGGCGCTGGCCGCACGTCGCCAGCGGGCTCGGCGTGCTCGCCGGGATTCTCGGCATCGTCTTCACCGGCGATGCCTTCATCGTCGCCGCGGCCGCGCTGGTCGGTTTCGCGCTGACCGTCACCTTCGTGCTCACGCTGGCGCTGCCGGCCTTCCTGAGCGCGCCGGGCGACATCCATCGCCTCTCCGCCGGCATGTTCACCATCAGCTACTCGACCGCGGTGATCGTCCCGACCTTGAGCGGCCTCGCCTGGGACCTGACCGGCATTCCCGCCGCCGCCTTCGCGCCGCTTGCCGTCTGCGCGATCGCGATCGCCGCGCTGGCTCCGACCTTGCCGATCGGGCGGCGAAAATCAGATGCATGACGACACGGGCTATTGCTCGCCGATCCAGGCGTGGCTGCCGGCGATGAGGCGCACCAGCTCCGCCTGACGGCGCGTGACTTCGGGTTTTGGCGGCATTGCCCCACTTTTCTTAACCGTTCCTCAACGACAAATCATGTCTGGACGATGCGGCGGCAAAAATCCGGAGGCCGCGCCGAACCGAGTTAACAGAGCGGTCGGAGCGGTCGCGTAAGATCGCGCTTTACCGGTGGTCTCTGTCTCGCTGGGGGCCGCATGACCAGGAGACGAGATTGGCAACCGAACGGTCCCGTGACACCGAGCCAGCCTCGATGGCGCCGGCCGAGCCGCTCGGGCGCGTCATCTCGGTCAACGGCTCGCAAGCGATCATTCGGCTGCGGCCGCCGGGCGGGTCCTGGACGGCCGATGCGCGCGTGACCGTCGGAAAGTTCCTCGGGATTCGGACCGGGCAGGGGCTCGTCATCGGGGTGCTCACCAAGATCTCCACCGACGCCGCGGACGCGCAGCAAGGCGGTCACGCGACCGGACAGCTGGACCTGTTGGGCGAGATCAGGACGGACGGGCGCAACGGCGCCTACTTCGACCGGGGCGTCAAGGAATACCCCACCATCGGGGATGCGGCCGACCTGATCGCCCATCGCGACTTGCGGCTCGTCTTCGACGTTTCGGGCTCCGACACGATCAACATCGGTCACCTCCAACAGGACGAGGCGATCGGCGCCTACGTCAAGGTCGACGATTTGGTGCGCAAGCATTTCGCCGTGTTCGGTACGACCGGCGTCGGGAAATCGAGCGGCGTCGCCCTCATCCTGCAGCAAATCCTCGACGCACGGCCCGACCTGCGCATCTTCCTGATTGACCCGCACAACGAATATGGGCGCTGCTTCGGCGAACGGGCGCAGGTGCTCACGCCCGCGAACCTCAAGCTGCCGTTCTGGCTGTTCAACTTCGAGGAGACCGTGGACGTGTTCTTCCGCGGCCGCCCGGGCGTGGAGGAAGAGGTTGAAATCCTCTCCGAGCTGATCACGTTCGCGAAAGGCAACGTTTCGCATAACCGCGGATCGGCCGATCGGCCGAACATCCGAAAGAGCCACCCCAAGGGGACCGGCTATACGCTGGACACGCCGGTGCCCTACCGGCTCGACGACCTCGTCGGCTTGATCGACGAACGGATGGGCAAGCTCGAGAACCGCGCCGCGTGGAGCAAATATCACCGCCTGCTCACCCGCATCGAGACGGCGCGAAACGACCCGCGCTATTCCTTCATGTTCGACAACGCCAATGTCGGCGGCGATACGATGGTGGAGGTGCTGAGCCAGCTGTTTCGGCTTCCGCCCAACGGCAGGCCGATGACGATCATGCAATTGGCCGGCTTCCCGGCCGAAGTGGTCGATTGCGTCGTGTCCGTGGTCTGCCGCATGGCATTCGAGTTCGGCCTGTGGAGCGACGGCGCTTTCCCGCTGCTCGTCGTGTGCGAGGAGGCCCACCGCTATGCGCCGGCCGATCGCAGCATCGGCTTCGGACCGACCCGCAAGGCGATCTCGCGCATCGCCAAGGAGGGACGCAAGTACGGCGTCTTTCTCGGATTGATGACGCAGCGGCCGGCCGAGCTCGACGTCACCATCATTTCCCAGTGCAGCACGCTGTTCGCCATGCGCATGGCGAACGATCGCGACCAGAGCATCGTGCGCGCCGCCGTGTCGGACGCCGCCGGAAGCCTGCTCGGGTTCCTGCCCTCGCTCGGGGCCCGGGAGGTATTCGCGTTCGGCGAGGGCGTGCCGCTGCCCACCCGGCTGCGCTTCAAGGAGCTTGCGGAAAACTGCATTCCCAGGAGCGACGCGGTCGGTCGCGCACCCATGGATTCCGCTTTGCCCATGGATACCGGCCTCATCTCCTCGGTGGTCGAGCGCTGGCGCGGCGCGATGATCAGCAGCCGCCCAAGCTCGGACGATGAGCCGGTGGAATTCGACGCGTTGGCGATCGAAGAGTTCTCGCCGCTGCGGCAAACCGCTGCGCGCAATCCGCAGCGCCCCGCCGCGGTTGCGCCGAGCGTCGCCGCGCGGCCGGACTCCTACTTCTTTGCGGTCGAAGATCCCCCGATTCGGCCGGCCTCGCGGCTGCGCAAATAGCGCAACCGGTGCACGCGTCCGGCGGCCGAATTTGAACGAGCGACGGACCGCCCGCGCGGCTGCTCAGCCTGCCCAACGTTTCAGCACGTTCTCGATGCGCTCGATCGCTTCGATCGCCCGATAACCCCCGTCGCGATAAGCGGCGCTCATCGCTCTCGCGTCACCTGCGCAGTGCGGGCAGACGTCAGTGCCCTCGAATACATATTCCAGGCACTGGCGGCACAGGATCAGGCGCGGAGCCGGCTCGAGCCCAGGCGTCGAGCCCATCCAAGGCTTGCGGCGGCCGCAATCAAAAAAAGAATATTTATCCCGTGCACCCATGTTTTAATTGACTTTTTCATAAATACTACCTAAACGCTCGAAAACAGGCCCCCTAGGCTACGCAACCCAGTCGATGAAAGGTTCGAACGATGAGCGCAGCACCCGCTACCGCACCGGCCGCCGCAACGATGATCAAGGAGCCCAACCTGTTCGAGCTGTCCGGCGGCGGGATCCATGTCACCTATGCGACCACGACCTTCGCCGGCCCGCCGCAGTTCTATTACCACGACGGAAGCATCAGCAAGCTTTTCACCGGCGATCAGATCCGCGTCACCAAAGATCCGGCACTCGGCACGCTGGTCAGCGTCACCATCCTGCCGACCGTCGACACCGGGTCGACGAC
>WNEY01000372.1_pt1 | contig 27308 bp, 27 predicted proteins | sample 5400531 | NCBI WGS metagenome assembly WNEY01 (sample SAMN13153338, study PRJNA577476) | soil metagenome | isolation source: 200 cm saprolite under Douglas fir tree site 1 | place: USA:California | collected 2015-04-18
AAAGTATCCGAGCTTCCAAAACCATTACGCGAGTGGGCTGACGAGGACACACAGATTCGAAAACTTGCCACGTTTATTCGAGAGCAGTTGACAAAATACGGCAAGATTGAATTGGACGATCTTGAAATCTCAGCCATTGGAATTGATGAACGAATGTATTGGCGTGGCGTCAACTCTGCCGCCAACTTTTTCAAACACGCGGATAGAGATGCAAGAAAGGCGCTGAAAACCTCAGAAATGGATATGCCCCTTCTATTTGCGAAGGCTCTCGGTTCGTACACGAGGCTGACCAAGAGGGTGACCCCCGAGATGCGGGTCTGGTTCATTTTTCAGTCGCTAAAGTCAGACGACTCAGGAGGCCTCAGTGAACCGGACTTGGCGATCTATAATCTCATAAAGGCCCAGGAGCCTCAAGTTTGGGGTCAAGCGTGTCTAGAGGCGGTTTCCGCACTAAAAGATCGTAGGGAAGATAAAAACTGAGTCGATTACGCGGCGGCGTCGGACTCATCGACGAAGGCGAAGTGCGCGAGGTCGCGTGCCCCTCGTCGCCTTGAGCAACCATGCCAAAGTAATGAGCTACCCTCCCCGCTCGACGTCTTGATCCGGCAGCGCCACGAAGATGAGCACGGCGATGATCGTCATCAGGAAGCGGAAGGCGCTGGGCACGCCGTTCCATTGCTGCGACTGCCGCATCCCGAACCATTCGCCGCCGATCGACATGAAGCCGACCTGCCAGAGCAGAAAGCCGAGCGCGAGCCCGATGACCGCGAAGGTCTTGGCGCGATTGAACGCGTTCGCCTCGGCGCGCAGATGACGCGCAAGCATGGCCGCGCCGATCCAGCACAGAACGGCGGTGGCGCCTTCCGCCGCGATGATCGCAGCATAGGCAGCATGATGCAGCTCGGGACTGGTGATCGCCCGGTACTTGATCGTCGAGAACGGAAAGATCGTGTCCATCGACAGGACGTGCTGCACGAACGCGAAATTGGTGTTGTAGTCGGTGAGATTGCCGAAGGTGACGAGGCTGGCGAACAGCGCGATCGCCGCGACCGTCATAGCCTTCGCTGCGCGGAGAGTGGCCATGGCTACTTCGCAAACAGCGTCATGGCTTCGTCCGCCAGCACGCCGCCGGTGATCGAGATCGGGGCGAAGGTCGCCTTGGCGGCAACATCGGCGGCCGACAGCATGATCTGGTCGATTTTCGTGGCGAGCTGCGTCACCGACGCGGCGAACACCAGCCGGCCGACATGACACCACAGGATCGCGCCCATGCACATCGCGCAGGGTTCGCCCGAGGTATAGAGGGTGCTGCCGCGCAACGCCGCGGGACCGCGATCCGCCAGGCATCGCCTGATCGCGACCATCTCGCCATGAGCTGTGGGATCACGGTTGGTACGCCCGAGATTGCGCCCGCGCGCGATCACCGCGCCGTCGCGCACGATCACCGCCCCGAACGGGAAGTCGGCGCGCCGCGCCTCCTCGATCGCCATGCGCATGAACCGCTCGTCGTCGACAGACGCTCCGCCGCCCGCCTCGGCAAGCGCGATGGCCGGTAAAACGGCGGCGCACGCGAAACCGGCGATGAAGGAGCGCCGGCTTGGAAGAACGCGGTGACAAGCGCAATCCCAGCTCATGATCGCGACCTCCGTTGGAGGAGGTCAGTCGGTCAGATTCGCCGCCGCCAGTCTAGCCGTCATTCCCTTGTGGAATGGGCGCAGATCGACAGGCCCAACGCATCTCACCGCTCGGTTCCCGATCGACCCTTCCTGCTATTGGATGGAAATCCGGGTATTGCCGGCGCCTTCCTTCTGCACCAGCGAGAACAGGATTGCGGCGTTGGACGGATGCAGCCGCACGCAGCCGCGCGAGGCCGGCCCGCCCAGCTGCGAGACATGGGTCGTGCCGTGGATGGCGAAATTGCCGTCGTAGAAGATCGAATACGGCATCGGCGCGTTGTTGTAGAGGGCCGAGCGGTGGTTGCGGTCGAACGATTGCGGCCGGAAGCTCCCGCTCGGCGTGCCGTAGATCTCGGTCGAGACCGGCCAGGTATAGCGGTGCTCGCCGTTCACGATCACCGACATCCGTTGGCTCGACTTGTCGATCCTGACCACGACCTCGGCGCGGGCGAAGTTGCCAAGAGCAAGCAGCGAAATTACGAGTCCGACGACAAAGCGGCCCATCGCGTGCTCCTCAATCCCATGCAAATACGATCGGCATCGATCGTAGGATGCACTACCATCGGAAAGCTAATGTCGCGTTGCCCCTCAGCCGTTGAAACACGGCGAAATCTTTACGATGTGGCAGGCACGCAACGATCGGAGTGAACAAGCCATCAAATGACAAGGCCCGACTGCGATCTCCTGACCATCGGCCATTCCAACCTGGCGGCTGACCGCTTCATTGCGCTGCTCGCGGGGACCGGTGTCACCGCCGTCGCCGACGTGCGCTCGGTGCCGTTCTCGCGCTGGTGCCCGTGGTTCTCGGGCAAGCCGCTGGCCGAGCGGCTCGCGCGCGAGGGCGTCGCCTATGCCGCGCTCGGCGACGCGCTCGGCGGCCGCCCGCGCGATCCGAAGCTCTTTTGCGACGGGGTCGCCGATTACGAAGCGATGGCCGCGACGGCGGCGTTTCGCGCCGGCCTCGACCGGGTCGTCGACGCAAGGGGGCGCCATCGCGTGTGCCTGATGTGCGCCGAGCGCGAACCGCTCGACTGCCACCGCTGCCTGCTGGTCGCCCGCGCGCTTGCCGGCCGCGGATTAACGGTCGGGCATATCCTCGCCGACGGCACGGTCGAGCCGCACACGGCAACGGAACAACGCCTGCTCGCACTCCCCGGCGGCGAAGACGACCTCTTTCGCGATCCCGCGCAGCGTCTCGCCGACGCCTATCGCCGCCGCGCACGCGCCATCGCCGCGCGGGTAAAGGCCTGACCACGTCTTCATCGCCCCTTAAGGGCACGCGCCTAGCTTCCCCCGCGACCGCCGCCGCGGGATCGAGCCGATGACCCTGTCAGCGACCTGTTCCGATGCCTCGCGCGCCAAGCCCGAGATCGACACGCGCGTCCTGCTGGTCATCGTCATCTTTCTCGAGCCCGCAAACTCGGCCCAGGCTGCCCTCGCAGCCTTAGGCATCGACTATGTTGCTTTCTGCCCCGGCGCGCCCGAGCGTCACAATTATGCCGCCGCGGCGCCGGACGGTCTCGCCGCGGCGCTCGGGCGGGGCGAAGTCCCGGATTTCCTCGAGCGCATCCCGCTTGACGGGACGAATCTCTCGGTTTACCGGCCAAGACATTGAATGCGGGGGCTCGACGCCGGACCACATCGGCGTAGACTTGCCGCGAGGGGCGGCGGAACTCACAGAAAACGGCAAGCACCATGACGACGACGATCTCTGCGCCGTTGCTGCTCGCTGCGCTTTGTCTTGCGGCCGGCGCCGCCAGCGCGCAGGACAAGGGCAGCGTCAATCCGCAGCCGCTGCCGCCGCTCGCCAAGCCCAACGATCCCGCCACCCCCGCCAAGGAGCTGTTCGGCCGCAAGACCGAGCCGGCAAACCTGCAGGCGCACACCATCGGCTTCTACGCCAAGGGCTGCCTGGCCGGCGGCATGGCCTTGCCGATCAACGGCCGGACCTGGCAGGTGATGCGGCTGTCGCGCAATCGCAATTGGGGCCATCCGGACCTGGTGCAATTCCTCGAGCGCCTGGCCGACCAGGCGCCGACGACCGGCTGGCACGGGCTCCTGGTCGGCGACATGTCGCAGCCCCGCGGCGGCCCGATGCTCACCGGGCATGCCAGCCATCAGGTCGGGCTCGACGCCGATATCTGGCTCACCCCCATGCCCGACCGCGAGCTCGCCCGCGAGGAGCGCGAGGAAATGTCGGCCACCATGGTGGTCGCGGAGGATCGCAAGGACGTCGACCCGAAGGTGTGGACGCCCGCGCATCTCAACGTGATCAAGGCGGCGGCGAAGGACCCGCAAGTCGCCCGCATCTTCGTCAATGCGGCCATCAAGAAGGCGCTGTGCCGCGAAGCCGGCAGCGACCGCCACTGGCTCAACAAGGTGCAGCCGTGGTGGGGCCACGACTATCACTTCCACGTCCGGCTCAATTGCCCCCCCGACGACAAGGAATGCAAGCCGCAGCCGGCGCGGCCCGCGGACGAGGGCTGCGGCAAGGAGCTCGACCATTGGTTCACCGCCGCGGAGCTCCACCCCAAGCCCGACCCGACGCCGCCGAAGCCGCGGACCGGTCCGAAAATGGCCGATCTGCCGGCGGCCTGCCGACAAGTGCTGTTGGCGCCGTGATATACTCGTTGTCGGCGCGGTGATGCCGATGAGCGAAAAGAGCAAGACGAGCGCGGACGAGCTTGCGATCTTGCGCGAGCTCGAGCGCAAGGTGCTCTGGCTCGCGAGCTGGACCATCCATAACGCCAATCACCTGCGCGAGAGCGTCGACGGATTGAAGGTCGGCGGCCACCAGGCCTCGTCGGCCTCGCTCGCCACCATCATGACCGCGCTCTATTTCCGCGCGCTGCGCCCGCAGGATCGCGTGGCGGTGAAGCCGCATGCGAGCCCGATCTACCATGCCATCCAATATCTGCTCGGCCGCCAGAGCCGCAAGAAGCTCGAGGACTTCCGCGGCTACAAGGGCGCACAGAGCTATCCCTCGCGCACCAAGGACACCGACGACGTCGATTTCTCCACCGGTTCGGTGGGGCTCGGCGTCGCGCAGACGCTGTTCTCCTCGCTGGTGCAGGACTATGTGCGCGCCCACGGTTGGGGATTGGACGCACCCGAAGGCCGCATGATCGCGCTGGTCGGCGACGCCGAGCTCGACGAGGGCAACATCTTCGAGGCGATCCTCGAAGGCTGGAAGCAGGATCTGCGCAATTGCTGGTGGATCATCGACTACAACCGCCAGAGCCTCGACGCGGTGATCCGCGAGGGCCTGTGGGCACGCTACGAGGCGCTGTTCCGCGCCTTCGGCTGGGAGGTCGTGATCCTCAAATACGGCTCGCTCCTGAGCGAGGCGTTCCGCGAGGACGGCGGCGAGCGCCTGCGGCAATGGATCGATAGTTGCCCCAATCAGCTCTACTCGGCGCTGGTGTTCCAGGGCGGCGCCGCCTGGCGCAAGCGACTCAACGACGAGATCGGCGATCAAGGGCCGGTCACGCGGCTGATCGAGGCGCGCTCCGACGCGGAGCTCGCCCGCCTGATGACCAATCTCGCCGGCCACGACCTGCCCGCGCTGCTCGAGGCCTTCGGCAAGGTCGACCACGACAAGCCGATCTGCTTCATCTGCTACACCATCAAGGGCTTCGGGCTGCCCTTCGCCGGCCACAAGGACAACCACGCCGGGCTGATGACGCCGGCGCAGACCGAGAGCCTGCGCGCCGCGATGAATGTTCGGCCGGGGCACGAATGGGACAAATTCGAGGGGCTGAACTTCGCCCCGGCCGATCTCCAGCGCTTCCTCGACCGCGTGCCGTTTGCCTCCGGCGACCGCCGCCACCGCGCCGCGCGCATCGCGGCGCCGGCCGCGCTGTCCGTGGCCATTGCGCCCACGATGTCGACGCAGGCGGGCTTCGGCGCGCTGCTCAACGAGCTCGGCCGGGACAGGTCCGAATTCGCGGACCGCATCGTCACCACCTCGCCCGACGTCACGGTCTCGACCAATCTCGGCGCCTGGGTCAACCGCCGCGGCCTGTTTGCGCGCGCGACGATGGCCGACACCTTCAAGAGCGAGCGCATTCCCTCCACGTTCAATTGGGACTTCTCGCCCAAGGGCCAGCACATCGAGCTCGGCATCGCCGAGATGAACCTGTTCATCCTGTTGTCGGCGCTCGGGTTGTCGCACGCGATCAACGGCGAGCGCCTGATTCCGATCGGCACATTGTATGACCCTTTCATCCAGCGCGGGCTCGATGCGCTCAACTATGCCTGCTACCAGGAGGCACGCTTCATCCTGGTGGCGACGCCGGCCGGCATCACGCTCGCGGGCGAAGGCGGCGCCCACCAGTCGATCGCGACCCCGCTCATCGGCATGGCGCAGGACGGGCTCGCCGCCTTCGAGCCGGCGTTCGTCGACGAGCTTGCGGCGATCTTCGCGTTTGCCTTCGACTACATCCAGCGCGACGCTGATGGCGAGGTCTCCGAGCGCAATTGGCTGCGCGACGAGACCGGCGGTTCCGTTTACTTGCGTCTCTCAACAAGGCCGATCGAGCAGATCAAGCGCGCGATGACGAGCGAGCTCTCCCAGGCGATCGTCGATGGCGCTTATTGGCTCCGCAAGCCCGGGCCGAACTGCCAGGTGGTCGTTGCCTATGCCGGTGCGGTCGCGCCCGAGGCGATCCAGGCGGTCGGGCTGATGGCGGAAGACCGCCGCGACGTCGGCCTGCTCGCGGTCACCTCGGCCGACCGGCTCAATGCCGGCTGGACCGCGGCGCAGCGGGCGCGCGAGCGCGGCCTCGTGCACGCACGTTCTCACATCGAAAAGCTGTTGGCCGAGATTCCCACCCATTGCGGCATGGTCACGGTGCTCGACGGCCACCCCGCGACGCTCGCCTGGCTCGGCGCCGTCCGCGGGCATCGGGTACGCCCGCTCGGCGTCGAGCATTTCGGCCAGACCGGCTCGATCCCGGAGCTATACCGGCACTACGGCATCGACGCCAACGCCGTCGTCGCCGCAGCCGCCACGCTCACGCCCGGCCGGCCGATGCGCCATCTCAAGGCGCTGCCGTAGACTTAAGTGAACGCGCGCGATCGAGGCTACATGTTCGACCATCTCAGCGGAGCGACGCGCATCAGCATCGTCGTCGGAGACCCGATCGCTCAAGTCCGCTCCCCCGCGCTCGTATCCGAACGAATGGTGGAGAGGGGATACGACGGCATCCTCATTCCCGTACAGATCGGCGCCGAAGACCTGAGCGCCTTCATGCGCGCCATCAACCAGACGAAAAACATCGACGGCATCATCGCAACCGTTCCCCACAAGTTCGCTGCCTTCGAGCACTGCGCTCGGGTCAGTGAACGCGCCAACCTGCTGGGAGCGGTCAACGTCATGCGACGCGACCGCGACGGTGGTTGGTCCGGCGAAAATGTCGACGGCCCGGGCTTCGTCGCGGGTCTTCGCGCGGCCGGGCTCGATCCGAAGGGCCGCCGAGCGCTTCTCGCCGGCGCCGGCGGAGCAGGCTCTGCGATCGCGCTCGAATTAATGAACGCCGGCGTCTATCGCTCGCGGTCCACGACAAGTCGGGCAAGCGACGTGACGACTTGCTCGGTCGGCTGAGATCGCGCTACGCGGATCGCGTTGCGATCGGTTCGGACGATCCCGCTGGATTCGACCTCGTCGTCAATGCGACGCCGACGGGGATGCTCCCGGGCGATCCACTCCCATTTCAGGTCGAAAATCTCACGGAGCAGACGTTTGTCGCTGATGTCGTCACCTCGCCCGAGGTGACATTGCTGATCGCGGAAGCCCGGCGTCGCGGATGCGCGACTCAGGTGGGCACCGCCATGGTGGCAGGTCAGGTCGATCTCCTGATCGATGTCATCACGGGCACCGATCGAGACCAGCTGATTGCACGGACGCCCGCCTAGGTCACCGGGGGCAGGCCTCGAACGCCGAGCCGATTGCCGGATTTCGATTCATCAATCGAGGGATATGCCCGCATCGGTGATGACTTTGCCCCACATCCCGTATTCGCCCTCGATCATTCGGTGGAAAACCTGCGGAGGTCCGCCGATTGGAATGGCGCCCATGGAAACGAGCCGCTCGCGGACGGCGGCGGTTTGCAGAGCTTTGTCCACTGCCGCATTGAGCTTGGCCACGATGGCGTCCGGAACGTCGGCCCGCGTGACGATCCCGAACCACGACGTCACCTCGTAGTCTTTCACCCCCTGCTCATCGAGCGTCGGGATATCGGGGAACGCGGCGATGCGGGTCTTCGTGGTAACGCCGAGCGCCTTCACGGTGCCGGCCCTCACGTGCGACTGCGCCGACAGCACGATGTCGATATAGACCTGCACCTGACCGGATATGACGTCCGTCAACGCCGGACCCGAGCCCCGATACGGCACGTGCGTCATGTCGAGGCCGTACCGCTGCTTGAGCAGCTCGGCCGCCAAGTGCGGCATCGTTCCGGCGCCGGCGGAGGCGTAGTTGAGCTTGCCGGGCCGCTGCTCGGCAGCCCGGATCAGGTCACCGATGCGATCGCCGGGAAACGTCGACGACACCAGCACGAACAGCGGGCTGCGCGTGACGGCAATGACCGCTTGCAGATCGCGCAGCGGGTCGAACGGTAAATGCTTGAAGAGCCATTTGCCGGTCGACAGGCTGTTGCTCGCCATCATGAGGGTGTAGCCGTCCGCCGGCGCGCCGAGCAGCGCTTGCGTCGCCACCACGGCCCCCGCGCCGGGCCTGTTCTCGACCACGACCGGCTGGCTCAAGACGTCGCGCAGCGCATCGGCAATCGCCCGCGCGGAGATGTCGGAAGGGCCTCCCGGCGCGAACGGCACGATCAGCCTGATCGGCTTGACCGGGAACTCCTGCGCATGGGCCGGCACCGCGCCGGCCAGCACCCCGGCGAATATCCATCCGGCGCCCGCCGCGCTCCTCATCTTGCCGCTCGGCATCGCCCCCTCCGAAAACCTCGCGCAGCCGCGGCTCAGGCCGCCGGACTAGTGTCCCGGTTCCGAGTTCGTATCACTTTGCAGCCCGCACTTTTACGAACGTCGGAACCAAAGGGACACTAGCCACTCTATCATTCTAGTGCGGCTTTGGATTTGACGTTCCTACGACGGACTCGCCGCGAGACTGTAGGAACGTCAAATCCGCCGCACTAGTGATGCCCTGCCGATCCGCGCCCGCGGCCGCGAGCGCGTCATCGACGCTCACGAGCGCACCTTGCGCCCGCAATGTCCGGCGAATTCGCTCATGCGGCGGCTGCGCGAGCCGCGCTTCACCCTGCGCATAGAGCGCCGCATAGACTCCGGCGGCCTCCCCCAGGCACATCGCGGTGCCCATATGGCGGCTGCCCCCGTTGGCGGCGCGAGTCGCCGAAATGGCGCGCCCGGTCACAACGATGCCTTCGAGCTCCTGCGGCAACAGGCAGCGCAGCGGAATCTCGAACGGCCTGTCCGGAACCCACATCGCGATGCCGGTGCCGTGGGCCTCGTGCAGATCCATCGGCCCGGCGCCGAGCGCAATCGCGTCGGGAAAGCGGACGTTGTCGGCGATGTCCTCCTCGGTGAGCGTGTACTGGCCGTGGATGCGGCGGGTCTCGCGCACCCCGATCCGTTCGGCGATGCCCGCCAGCACCGACCGCTCGAAGCCCGGCACGCGCTCGCGCAGAAATCGCACGATGGACTTCACCTGTTGGCGCCCGGCCATGGCGGCGCGCGTGAGATCGTCGGCCGCTAGCGCGTCGATGCCGGCAATCCGGCTCATCAGGCAGATGGCGTCGGTGCCGCCAGGCGTGCTGCAGAACGACAGGCTCTCCCAGAACAGGCGTCCTTCGCCAATGCCTTCCAGCGCGATCGCGCGCTTCTGCTCGCGCGGCACGGCGCGGAACCGCTTCACGTCCACGTTCGACATGCGGAACACGAGCGTACAAGGTTGCCGGCGCCGGCGCAGGTCCGCCTCCTCGCCGGCGCAGGGCACCCCGCTCGCCGCCGCGACCGCGGCGTCGCCGGTGGCGTCAACGACGATCTTCGCCCGCAGCGCCGCGCGACCCGACGCGTTCTCGACGACGACGCCTTCGACCCGCGCGTCACCCAGGAGCGGCCGCACGATCTGCGTGTGCAGCAGCACGTCGATCCCCGCCTCCAGCACGGCCTCGTCAGCCGCGATCTTCACGATTTCAGGGTTGAAGGGGAAATTGATCAACGGGATGGGGGTCGCGCTCGCCTCCGCTAGCGTGTAGCGGTTGAACCCGTCGCTGCCGCCAAGCGTGCGGACACGCCCGGCGAGCTCCATGGCGAGGCCGCCGACGACGCGCGTTTCGCGGTTATAGAATCCGAGCCACTGCGCCACCATGCCGGCGGTAGCGGTGCCGCCCAGACATCCGGCGCGCTCGACCAGCGCCGTACGGGCGCCCGCCCGTGCCGCCGCAAGAGCGGCGACCAAGCCCGACGCGCCGCCGCCGGCGACCACCACATCATAGTCGCCGCGCACGCGCGTATCGATCGTTTCCGCAAGCACAACAGATTGGGATGGGGACATCATGTCCTCGTTCGCTGCCCGCCGCCGAACTCGCGGCCGGCGCCTGACGAGCCGTGTGTGCGCTCTGTGCACAAGCGTGCGAAAATGCTAGGACCTCACTCGGGCCCCGTCAACCTATTCGGACACAGGCGATGCAGGACGAGCCGCGCCGCAGCCAGACCTTCGTGAGCGCGTTCGCGCGCGGGCTCGCCGTCATCGAAGCGTTCGACGGAGAGCGAGCACCGCTCAGTCTCGCGGAAGTGGCGGCGCGTGCGGGCGTCGACCGGGCGGTGGCGCGACGCATGCTGATGACGCTGATCGAGCTCGGCCTTCTCGCCGAGGCCGAGAGGCACTACCGGCTGACGCCGCGGGTGCTGCGACTTGGATATTCGTTCCTCTCGCAGACCGGCCTCGACGGGCTCGCGCAGCCGTTCGTTGCCGAGGTGGCGCGACGCACGGGCGAGAGTTGCTCGGTCTCGGTACTCGACGAGACCGACGTGGTCAGCGTCGCGCACGCTCCCTCGCCCGTCCACAAGTTAGGATTTGCGTTCCGACCTGGGACACGATGGCCGGCTTATGCGATGGCCTCGGGCCGCGTGTTGCTCGCGAGCAAGCCGGATCCGGGGCTGCGTGCTCTGCTCGGGCGCATGCAGCGCAAGGCATTCACGCCGCGCACTTTGGTCAAGGTGGAGGCCATTATCGCCGCCGTCCGGCAGGCCGGATGGAAAGGCTTCGCCCTCGTCGACGGCGAGCTGGAGGAAGGCTTGATGTCGGTGGCGGTACCGGTCCGCAATCGCAACGGCGACGTGATCGCCTCGCTCAATTCCAGCTCGAGCGCGGCCCGCACGACGGCGCGCGGCTTCCGCGACGCCGTCATGCCGGCCCTACTGCGCGCGAGCGCCGAGATGTCGAGAATACTCGGGGTCACCTGAGCTAGTGTCCCGGTTCCGACGTTCGTATCATTTTGCAGCACGCACTTTTACGAACGTCGGAACCAAAGGGACACTAGCAACTCTATGATTCTAGTGTGGCTTTGGATTTGACGTTCCTACGAAAGACTCGCTGCAAGACTGGTAGGAACGTCAAATCCGCCACACTAGTGGTCCGATTCCGAAGTTCGTAAGCACTCGCCGCACGTTCAGATACGCAACTTCAACCGTCGTTAGATCATCGCCAGCACGACCGCGGGGATGAGCGCGCAGGCGGTGACGATCACCGCATAGCGCAGCGCTTGGTACTGCGGCACGCCCATCAGCAGCGGCAGGCCGATCCACAGCAGGTAGAAGCCGTAGACGCCCAGGATCAGGAGAAAGTTCAGGCCCGGGATGAACAGGAAGATGCCGGCGAGCCACAGCGGCGTATGCGAGTAGACCGACAGCTTGACGGCGTTGGGAAAATTCTTCTTGCCGCCGAATTTCGGCGCGAGCACGTCGATCACGCAGGCGATGAGGTAGACCATCGCGAAGGTCACCACGTAGGCGACGGCCGCGCGCAGCAGATTGGAGACGATCGGCGTATGGCCGATGATGAGCAATTGGCCGATGAAGTGGGCGACCTCCGGGATCGCCGCGAGGATCGCCACGTAGTGGATGAACAGGTGAAACAATCCGCCCCGCTCCTGCTCGATCACCGGCCATTCGGTCCGCGGCGTCAGCAAGATCGCCTTGGCCCGTTCAACAAGCTTCATTACGTTGCCCTCTGCATCTCGTCATCTTGGAGCATCCGCCAGCCACGGCGTCTACCCCATTTGCTACCCACGTCCATCCTCGCGGATCATCGCCGCGCCCTTCTCCGCGATCATCATGGTCGGCGCGTTGGTGTTGCCGGACGTGATCGTCGGCATCACCGAGGCGTCGACCACGCGCAGGCGCTCGAGCCCGATGACGCGCAGCCGCTCGTCGACCACCGCCGTCGCATCGGTGGAACGGCCCATCTTGGCGGTGCCGACGGGATGAAAGATCGTGGTGCCGATGTCGCCGGCGGCCTTGATCAGCGCCGCGTCGTCGTTGCCGACCGCCGCGCCCGGCAGATATTCCACCGGGCGATATTTTGCGAAAGCGGGCTGCGCCACGATCCGGCGCGCAACGCGGATCGAGTCGGCGGCGACGCGGCAATCCTCGTCGGTCGAGAGATAGTTCGGCTTGATCACCGGCTTGTCGGCAGGATCGGCGGAACGCAGCCGCACCTCGCCGCGGCTCGTCGGCTGCAGGTTGCACACGCTCGCGGTAACGGCCGGAAACTCGTGCAGCGGGTCGCCGAATTTGTCGAGCGACAGCGGCTGCACGTGGAACTGGATGTTGGCGCGCTCGCGCGCGGGGTCCGAGCGGGTGAACAGTCCGAGCTGCGAGGGCGCCATGGTGAGCGGGCCGCGCCGGAACAGCGCATAGTCTAGTCCCATGCGCACGCGGCCGAGCGGCGAGTGATAGCTCTCGTTGAGCGTCTTGCCGCCCGACACCTTGTAAATGAGCCGCAGCTGCAGGTGATCCTGCAGGTTCGCGCCGACGCCTCCCTTGTCGAGCACGAGCGGGATGCCGAAGGATTGCAATTGGCCGGCCGGCCCGACGCCGGAGAGCGCAAGAATCTGGATCGAGCCGATCGCGCCGGCCGCGAGGATCACCTCGCCGCGGCAGCGCGCGGACTTCGCGCCGCCGCCGTCGCGCCAGCGCACGCCAACGGCGTGCTTGCCGTCGAGGACGATGCCCTCCACCAGGCATCCGGTTTCGAGCCGCAGATTGCCGCGATGGAGCACCGGCTTGAGGAAGCCGCGCGCCGCCGACCAGCGCCGCCCGCGCTTCTGGTTGACGTGGAAGACGCAACTGCCCTCGTTGTCGCCGGTGTTGAAATCCGGGATCGGCTTGATACCGGCCTGTGCCGCGGCGTCGCGAAAGTCGTCGAGAATGTCCCAGCGCACGCGCGGCGCCTCGATCCGCCATTCGCCGCCGGCGGCGTGCGCCGCGTTCGGCCCGAGGAAATGGTCCTCGTGCCGCTTGAAGAACGGCAGCACGTCGTCCCAGCCCCAGCCGGCCAGGCCGAGCTGGCGCCAGTGGTCGTAGTCCGCCGCCTGCCCGCGCATATAGATCATGGCGTTGATGGCGGAGGAGCCCCCGATCGCCTTGCCGCGCGGATAGTTGAGGCTGCGGCCGTCGAGCCCTGCCTCCGGCTCGGTCTTGAACATCCAGTCCGAGCGCGGATTGCCGATGGCGAACAGGTAGCCGACCGGGATGTGGAACCAGATCCAATTGTCGTTGCCGCCGGCCTCCAGCAGCAGCACGCGCGTAGCCGGATCGGCGGAAAGGCGGTTCGCCAGCACGCAACCGGCCGAGCCCGCCCCCACGATGATATAGTCGTATTCGCCTTCGATCGGCGTCACCCCGGACATGCGCCTCTCATGCCTGATGTCGATACAGTGATTCAAGCCAAACATCGGCCGGTCAAGCCCGTAAGAGTGACTAGGACCGGGCCTTTGCCTTCATCCGCAATACTGCTAATGTCGAACGAGCGATCAGAGGCACGCCGTAAGCGCGCCTCCTGCCCCGGAACGGCGCTTCCGGATTGTTCGCTTCCCGACACATACCGCCGGAGCGTGGCGCGGCATCCGAGCGCGTGGCCGCGATCGTCAAAGGAGCGCCGCAATGCTCAGCCGCCTCGTTCCACTCGCCACCGCGCTGGCTTTGGCCGCGGCCGGTCCGGTGCCGGCCGCCATGGCGCAGGACAAGACCCTCACGGTGTTTGCCGCCGCTTCGATGAAAAATGCGCTCGATGACATTAACGCCGCCTTCACCAAGAGCACAGGCGTCAAGGTGGTGACGAGCTATGCCGCGAGCTCGGCGCTGATGAAGCAGATCGAGAACGGCGCGCCCGCCGACGTGTTCGCATCGGCCGATCTCGACTGGATGGATTACGGTTCGCAGAAGAAGCTGGTCAAGGACGATACCCGCGTCAACCTGCTCGGCAACCGGCTGGTGCTGATCGCGCCCAAGGATTCGAAGCTCGGCAGCGTGACCATCGGACCCGGCTTCGATCTGGCCAAGCTCGCGGGCGACGGCCGTATCGTCACGGGCGACGTGCGCGCCGTCCCGGTCGGCAAATACGCCAAGGCCGCGCTGGAGAAGCTCGGAGCGTGGACCGCGGCCGAGCCGAAATTCGCCACGACCGACAACGTGCGCGCGGCGCTCACGCTGGTCGCGCGCGGGGAGGCTAATCTCGGCATCGTCTACGAGACCGACGCCAAGGTCGAGCCCGGCGTCAAGATCGTCGGCGCCTTTCCCGCGGACTCGCATCCCGCGATCGTCTACCCGGTCGCGCTGACGGTGAACGCCAAGCCCGAAGCCGCGCAGTATCTCGCCTTTCTCCGCTCGCAGACCGCGAAGGCCGTGTTCGAGACCTATGGCTTCACGTTCCTGGTGAGGCCGACATCGTGACCGCCGAGCGTTCAGGCGGCGCCGCGTAGAGCATGCTCGACCTCACTCCCGATGAATGGGTCGCGATCCGCCTGTCGCTGCGGATCGCGCTGGTAGCGACCTTGGTGGCGCTGCCGTTCGGCATCGCCGTCGCCTGGCTGCTCGCACGCCGGCATTTCTGGGGCAAGGCGCTGCTCGACGGCCTCGTGCACCTGCCGCTGGTGCTGCCGCCGGTGGTTACCGGCTATCTCCTGCTGATCTCGTTCGGCCGCCGCGGACCGATCGGCGCGTTCCTGGCGGACACGTTCGGGATCGTGTTCTCGTTCCGCTGGACCGGCGCGGCGCTCGCCTGCGGGGTCATGGGCTTCCCGCTGCTGGTGCGCGCGATCCGGCTCTCGATCGAGGCGATCGACCGCCGGCTCGAGGACGCCGCCGCGACGCTGGGCGCGAGCCGCGGCTGGGTGTTCGCGACCGTCACGCTGCCTCTTGCATTGCCCGGCGTGATTGCAGGCATGGTCCTGTGCTTCGCCAAGGCGCTGGGGGAATTCGGCGCCACCATCACCTTCGTCTCCAACATTCCGGGCGAGACGCAGACCATCTCCGCCGCCATCTACACCTATACCAACGTTCCCGGCGGGGACGCCGCGGCCGGCCGGCTGGTCCTGGTCGCAATCGCCATCTCGCTCGCGGCGCTGATCATCTCGGAATGGTTCGCGCGCCGCGCCGGAACGCGCTTTCACGGGGAATAGGATGCTCGCGGTCGACGTCCAAAAGCGTCTCGGTGACTTCTCGATCGCAGCGGCGTTCGAGACCGCCGGCGGCGCGACCGCGCTGTTCGGCGCCTCCGGCTCCGGCAAGACCTCGATCGTCAGCATGATCGCCGGACTGCTCGCCCCCGACCGCGGCCGCATCCTGTTCGGCGACGCGGTGCTGTTCGACGCCAGGGCCGGCGTCAACGTGCCCGCGCACCGCCGCGACATCGGCTACGTGTTCCAGGAAGGACGGCTGTTCCCGCACATGAGCGTCGCGACCAACCTCGACTACGGCCGCTGGATGCGCGGACGGCCGGCGGAACCCGCGGCGACCGCGCGCGTGGTCGATCTGCTCGGGATCGGACACCTGCTCGAGCGCCGGCCGGGGGCGCTCTCCGGCGGCGAGCGCCAGCGCGTCGCCATCGGCCGCGCGCTCCTGATGCAGCCTCGGCTCCTTCTCCTCGACGAGCCGCTCGCGTCGCTCGACGCCGCGCGCAAGCGCGAAATCCTGCCCTATCTCGTGCGGCTGCGCGACGAGGGCGGCATCCCGATGATCTATGTCAGCCACCACGCGCCGGAGTTGAAGCGCATCGCGACCTCGGTCGTGCTGCTCGACGGCGGGCGCGTCGCCGCTACCGGCGGCGTCGAGGTGCTGGACGCGACGACGGCCGACTTGACGGCGCCGTGACCGTTGTTGTTGCACTGCGGTCGCGACCAAAATCTCGAGAATTTGCAGGATGCCGCTGTAGTTCCCGCCTCGGCGGAAAGTTCCGGCCGAAATTAACCGTATTGAACACCGTTTCGTTTTCCGCTGGCGGCTCGACGCCAGGAGCGGCCATAGTCCTGCCACAGCACCGCTTTCTATCGGCCAGCGCGGGGGGCACCCGATATGAGGAACCCGCATTTGCGCTACATGACATATTCGATTGCGTGCCTTCTGGCACTGAGCGCGGCTTTTGGCGCTGCGCTATTGGTCATTCCCCAGGCTTTGGAGCAGCGACCGCTTGTCGCGGCGGACATCATTCCTTCCGCGCCGCCCTCCCCGCCGCAAACCTTTAATCTCTTCGATCCGGTCGCCTCGCCGCACGCGACGCGGCTGCCGGCACCCGAGACATCGGTCGCCAAGTCGGACGCCGATGCCGCGCCGCCCGCGGTCAGGGCCGAAACCGAGGCGGCGGCCGAGCTGTCGGTCGCGCTGCGGCCGGTGACGGAGGGCCGACACGTGGTGGAGCTGCCGCCGGCGCCCGAGCAACCCCAGACGACGAGGCCGCCTCGGCCGCAGCGCCCCGCGTTGAAACGACACGCCGCGACTGCTGCTGCGATCAAGCCACAGGACCGGCCGCCGCTGCGGACCAGAACCGCCAAGCAGGAAACGCCGGCCAAGCGGCACGGGAATGAGCCCTTGCAAATCGTGCGGAAGTTCAGCGACGACCTGCGGGACATTCCGGTCAGCGCTTATGCCGGCGACGGCGCGCATCGCGACGTCGTGATCCATCCGACGTCGATCCAGGACATCTACTATTACTCGGTGCCGCGCTGACGCCGGCCGGTGCCGGTGGGCCGCGGCTTACGGCTTCTTGGTGAGCTCGACGCAGGAGGCGACGCGCGCGCCCTGTTGCTGCATGTAGCAGAGCTCCATCCGGTTCGGCGCGAGGATCGACCCGATCGTATAGCCGTCCTCGTCGACCATGTAGATCGCACCGGTCCGCGACACGACGGCGATGATCTTCTCGGTGCCCCGCACCGACGCGAACGTGCCGGAGAACCGGCGGCCGTCCTGCTTGTCGACCACCATCGTGAACGCAACGCTGGACAGCCGCGGCTCGGCCGACGCCTTGCCGCGATGATGCTGGTTGCCGCGCCCGAGCACGATCGATTCGCTCTCGCCGGTCCAGGTGCCCTTCAGGTCCGGGATCGCAGTCTCGGCGGCGGCGGGCACGGCGGCAAGGGCGGCAAATATGACAATCCATGCGAGCTTCGACACGACTGGCCTCCTTGGTTTGCTATAGGCGTCGTCGAATCAGCACTCCTAGTAGCGACGACGCTATAGCGCGCGGCGCCGCAAGCAAGGCAAGAATCGGGGCTGACGCGCGCTTGCCGATGCGGCCGGATCGGTGCACGCTCGGCCGCGATCGCCAGATGGGGCAACTTCGGAATTGAGCCGGTCGGTCGCACCTGCCGAAGTGAGCACCCGTGATTGCGCGCCGCGGCGCGACGTTCCCGGTTGTAGAATCGGGACGCCCAGGTTGTGGGGCGTTTCCGGCTCAATCGAACCGCTTCCCCGCCGATGGGCCGATTGCTACGATTGCGCCCCGAGTGCCTCGACGGCCGGCATGGTCGCTGATGATTGGAGTGGGGATCCCACTCGGACTTATGGGGGGCGGCGCAGGCACGGGAGCGGTGAAATGGTCGAAAAGATCGCGAGCGAGATCGCCAGCCAAATCCCATCCTCGGAGAGCCGTCGGCGCGCCGGGTTCATTGCCGGCCTGCTCGTAATCGGCACGTCGGTCGGTGCCGAGCCGTCGGCCGCCCTGACCATGGAACAGGCGCTCGAAAATTGCCGGGCCACGGTCGGCAAGCCGATCGTCCAGGCCTGCATGCAGGCGCAGGGCAAAGGCGGAAATCTCGAAGCGTGCAGAGCCCAGGCGACACCGAAGGTCCGCGCCTGCGTCCAGAGTGCGCTCAACGCTGCCAACGGGCGCGCCAATGTCCCGGTGGCGGTTCCATCGGAACCGAAGTCGGACGGCACGGAAGACGCCGACATCGCCGCGCAGGCCGCTGCGCCGGTTTTCGTGGCCCCGCCGCGAACCATCAGCGACATCACGGCCATTCTCGACGGCGAGAAGCCCGACGCCAAGAAAATCGACGAATTGAAGCGCAAGGCGGATGCAAACCCTCCGAGCGGCGGCGCCCGCGTGGATCTGGCCAGGTTCCATTACGATCGCGGAACTGCGCGCGCGCAACTCGGCCGATTGAACGACGCGACCGCCGATGCCGACAAGGCGCTCGAGGTTGGCACCGGCGCCGCAGACGCCCTTTTGATGGGCCGGCTGGAGCAGTTTGCCGGTCTGCAATATTCCGCCGCCGGCGATCCGAAGCAGGCGCTTGCCATCTTTTCACGTCAGATGCGCGACATGAACGCGCCGGGCTCGAAGGGATACCTGTTCGGCGCCTATCGGCAGGTCTCGATGATCCTGCTCCAGATGGGCGACATCGCGCAGGCGGATACTTATCTGCGTCGCAACCTGGCGCTCATTCAGGAGGCGAGGACGAGCGGGTTACCGGGTTGGCGGACCAGCTACGCGACGCGGGGTCAGTCGTGGGAAGCGGACGTGGAGGTCAACCGCGCCGGCCTCTTCGAGGCGCGGGGACAATACCGCGAGGCCGAAGCTTCGTATCGGCTGGCCGAGCAACGCCGGATCGCCTCGATCAAAGGCATCATGAATTCTCCGAATCCGCCGCCCGAAAGCCAGATGCGGCAAGCCGCGGACCAGATGATCCTCGGCCAGGCGCGCATGAAGGCGAGGCAGGGGCGGCTTGCCGAGGCCGAGGCCGACGCCCGGCGCGCGCTGCTCGCCAGGCTGAAGGATCAGGGCAAGTACAATCCGGCCACGCCGAGATACGTCATGGGCTTGGCCGACATTCTGGTCGAGCAGGGCCGCTACGCGGAAGCCGAGAAGCTCGTGCGCGTCGCGCTCGAGATCAACCAGACGGTCGGCGTTGCCGACGATTCCCAGTCCACGGCGCAAATGCTCTCCAATCTCGGCGGCATCCTCAATTTGCAGCGCAAGCCCAAACAAGCTGCTGCGGTCTACGCCGAGCTCGAGACGTCGATCGCCAAGTGGGATGCACAACGCCGGCAGCACTTCGAGCTCAGCGGATCGCGCATCTATTCGCTCTACAACACCGGACGGATCGAGGCGGGAATTGCTGCGGCGCAGGCGCTGCTCAAGCGCGAGATCGCCCGCGTCGGCGAGCGGCACTTCCAGGCCGCAACCGCGCGCGGCACGCTGGCGGTCGGCTACATGCGCGCCGGCAACGATGCCGACGCGGCGCGCGAGTTCAAGGCGGCGCTTCCGATCCTGATGGCCGCCGCGCGCGAGAATGCGGACGATGACGATACCACCAATGTGGCGGCGCGCAGCGACCGGCTGAAGAACATCGTCGAGGCTTACATCGCTCTGCTTGCCAGAAGCCAAAAGGACCTTGGCGGCGACGTTGCCGTCGAAAGCTTCCGCCTCGCCGACAGCATCCGCGGCCACTCCGTGCAACAGGCGCTGGCGGCGTCGAGCGCGCGCATGGTCGCAAAGGACCCCGCGCTCGCCGCGCTCGTCCGGCAGGAGCAGGACCTGACCAAGCAGGTCAATGCCCAGCTCGGCATGCTCAACAACGTGTTGGCGTTGCCCTCCAGCGAGCGCGATGAAAAGGCGGTGAAGGCGATCAATGCGACGATCGACAAGGCGCGCGTCGACCGGGACAAGGCGCGCGTCGAGATCGCCCGCCGTTTTCCCGGCTACGCCGACCTGATCGACCCCAAGCCTCCCACCGTCGAGACGATCAGGGAGACATTGAGTCAAGGCGAAGCACTGCTGTCCTTCTATTTCGGCCGCGACCACAGCTTCGTGTGGGCGGTACCGAAAGAGGGGCCTGTTGCTTTTGCGTCGATCGCCGCAGCCGCCGGCGACGTCGAGAGCAAAGTCCGCAAGCTACGGGAGGCACTCGAACCGCAGGCTTCGATGATCTCGGACATCCCGGTCTACGATTTGGCGCTCGCCTACGAGATTTACAGCCTGCTGCTGAAGCCGGTCGAGAGCGGGTGGAAATCGGCCAAGAACCTGATCGTCGTGACCAACGGTGCGCTCGGCTTGCTGCCCCTGTCGCTGTTGCCGACGGCGCCGGCGGACGTGAAACAGGGCGAAGAGCCGGCGTTCGCCAGCTACCGGAACGTGCCGTGGCTGGCGCGCAGCCATGCCGTGACCATGGTGCCATCGGCCGCGGCGTTGCGGACGCTGCGGCAATTGCCTGGCGGCTCGGATAAGCGCGAGCAGATCATTGGATTCGGCGATCCGATCTTCTCCAAGGCGCAGGCGGACGAAGCGCCGCTCCCGGACGCACCGATCCAGGTGGCCGCCGCGACCACGCGCGGCCTGCCCCTGAAACGGCGTGCCTCGCCGCAACTCGACGGCGTGGACAGCGCCGAGCTCGCGCTGCTGCCGCGCCTGCCGGATACGGCGGAGGAGCTCAAATCGATCGCGCTCGCGCTGGAAGCCGATCCGTCGAAGGTGTTGATCCTCGGCGCCGCGGCGAACGAGCACACGGTCAAGACTACCGATCTGTCGAAATACAAGATCCTCGTGTTTGCGACCCACGGGCTCGTACCCGGCGAGCTCAACGGGCTCACGCAGCCGGCGCTGGCACTGTCCGCCCCCGAGGTTGCGGGGGTGGACGGCGACGGGCTTCTGACCATGGAAGAAATCCTCGCACTCAAGCTCGACGCCGACTGGGTCGTGCTGTCGGCCTGCAACACCGGCACCGGAGCGGGCGCGGGTGCCGAGGCCGCATCCGGTCTCGGCCGGGCGTTCTTCTACGCCGGCACGCGGGCGCTCCTCGTCACCAATTGGTCGGTGCATTCGCAATCCGCGCGCGAGCTCACGACCGACCTGTTCCGCCGCCAGGCCGCCGATCCCAAGCTCTCGCGCGGGGAAGCGTTGCGGCAGGCGATGATGGCGCTGGTCGATGCCGCAGGCTTCAAGGACGAGGAAGGCAAGATCGTATTCACCTACGCCCACCCGCTGTTCTGGGCGCCCTACAGCATTATTGGTGACGGCGGGAGTTCCACGCGCTAACTAAGGTGCACGCCGGGGGAAGCATGAACAGGGCATCGACTGGATGAGAAGTACTGTCGTCATTGTCGCGGCGTTGCTATCGCCGGTGGCCACCGGCCCGGTTTGGGCGCAGTCGGGTGAGCGCATCGTGTTGATCACGGAGCAAGAGGCGAAATTGCCGCAGGCGCCGAGCACGACCTTGTCTTTTCGCGCGGGCATCACGCGCGGGCCGAAGATCGTGCTCGTGACGCCGGAATCGAGCGACGTCACGTCGCCGGTGCGGCTGCGGCTGAAGTTCGAGACCTATGGCGGGGCGAAGATCGATCCCACCTCGATCAAGTTCACCTATCTGAAAAGCCCCTCGGTCGATCTGACCGACCGGTTGAAACCGGTGACGCAGCCCGGCGGGATCGATATTTCCGCCGCCGAAATTCCCCCGGGAGTGCACCACATCAGGGTCGACCTGAAAGACGACGCCGGGCGCAGCGGCATCGGCAACTTCACCCTGAACGTGCGTCAATAGAACGGGTTCGGGGGCCGTAATGGAGTGCCCGTTTTGCGCGGAGCAAATCAAGGACGAGGCGCTGGTCTGCAAGCATTGTAGTCGTGACCTCAAGATTCCAAAGCCTCTGATCGAAGAAAACCGGGAGCTGCTCGACAAGCTCGAAAAAATGCAACACGAGGTGGCCCGATTGCGCGCCGAATTGGCGCGGCGGGCATCCCCGGCCCGATATTGGTCGTCGCATCTCGCCATCTACGTGGTGCCGCCGATTCTGTTGTTGCTGGCTGCGCATGCACTGCTGGTCATCAGGCTCGATTTGAACCCGCTGGTGCTGCGCATCGTCTCGATGATCGTGCCGCTGCCGTTCGGGTTTGCGCTGGCTTGGGTCGGGCGTCTGGGCTGGCGAACTGCGGCGGCGGTCGGGGTGGTGGTCGGGGTCGTCTCCGTGTTCGGCATGACGACGATCGTCGGCTACGTCGACAACCTGCCGATCCTGCCGGAGAACGCCCGCGAATGGCGGGAAACGATCGAGTACGCCGCCAGCATCGCCCTCGCGATGCTGACGGGCAATCTTCTGGCAGCGATCGCGCGCAACATGTTGCCGCGCTCCGTCTCGAAGAGCGTTCAACCGAGTCCGTTGGCGATGCGGCTTGCGCTGATCGTGAGCCCGCACGTCGGCAAGCAGACGCAGCGCCGCCGCGCGGAGCGGATCGAGACCATGTTGGCGAAGGCGGGCTCGGTCGGCGCAGCCCTGGGAGCAGCGAGCGGAACGGTATATACCGGAATCCGGGCGCTGGCCTCCAGCCTGTGAAGACCGACGGCTGAAGGATGCCGTGCCAATCCGCGGGGAGCCAGCCCGATGTTCCCGCCCGAACGTATCGTCTGTCTCACCGAGGAGACCGTGGAGACGCTTTATCTCCTGGGCGAGGAGCGCCGCATCGTCGGCGTGTCGGGCTACGCGGTGCGGCCGGCGCGGGTGCGCAAGGAGAAGCCGCGGGTCTCGGCGTTCATCTCGGCCGACTTCGAGAAGATCCTCGCGCTCGAGCCCGACCTGGTGTTCACGTTCTCCGACCTGCAGGCCGACATCGCCGCCGAGCTGATCCGACGCAACGTCGCGGTCCATGCCTTCAATCAGAGGGACATCGCCGGCATATTCGACATGATCGGGACCATCGGCGCGCTCACCGGCGCGACGCTCAAGGCCGACGCGCTGACGGCGTCGCTCCGGCGCCGGCTCGCGCAGGTGCGCTCCCGCGCCGCGCTGCTCGAACGCCGTCCACGGGTCTATTTCGAGGAATGGGACGAGCCGATGATCTCCGGCATCCGCTGGGTCGCGGAGTTGATCGAGGTCGCCGGCGGCATCGAGGCGTTCCCCGAGCTGTCGCGGCGCAAGAATGCCAAAGACCGCATCGTATCGCCGGCGGAGCTGATCGCGGCGGCGCCCGACATCATCGTCGGCTCCTGGTGCGGCAAGAAATTCGTGCCGGCCAAGGTGGCGGCGCGTCCGGGCTTTGCGGCCATTCCCGCGGTGCGCGACGGCTTCCTGCGGGAGATCAAATCGCCGCTCATTTTACAAGCGGGACCGGCGGCGCTGACCGACGGGCTCGACGCGCTCGCCGGCATCATCGGGGAATGGGCAGAGGTGAAATGCAACAAGAGGAGCATGCGACGATGATCAAGCGCCATCGGATCACCCGGCGCGCCACGGCAATTGTGCTGATCCTGCTCGCATTCGGATCGACGGGCTTCGGCGCGGCCGCTCAGACCGCGACCGTTCGCCTGATCGTCGATTACGGCGATGGAGTCGTCAAGACCATCACCGACCTGCCCTGGTCGAAGGGCGCCACGGTGCTCGACGTGATGACCGCGGCGAAGGCGCGCCCGCATGGAATAACCTTCAACTCCTCCGGCAGCGGTGCGTCGGCATTTCTCACCCAGATCGACGATGTTGCGAACCAGGGCGGCGGAACCGGCAAAAAGAATTGGCAATTGTGGGTCAATACGACCTATGCTGACAAAGGCTTCAGTGCATACGAGATGCAGGCGCTCGACGTGGTGTTTTGGCGCTTTACGACAAACCAAGGGAAATGATCGCGATGGCTTCTCTGTCGAACCTCCGCCGGTCGGCATCCGTTGTCGGAATGGAGATGTCGCTGGCCGCCGCGCTGGTGGGGCTCGATGTTGTGGCGCGGCTGCTGCCGCACGCGCCGAACTTCACTCCCATCGCTGCGAGCGCGGTGTTCGCCGGCGCGCTGTTCCGCAGCAAGTCACTCGCCTTGGCCGTGCCGCTTGCGGCCATGCTGCTGAGCGATCTCGTCCTCGGTTCCTATGACTGGCCGGTGATGGCCGTGGTCTATGCGGCGTTCATGCTGCCCGCGCTCCTGGCCATGTGGGGGCGTCGGTTTCGAGCGCCGATCGTGCTGGCCCCTGTCGTCTTGTCGTCGTCGCTGCTGTTCTTCGTCACCACGAACTTTGCCGTCTGGGCGTTCAGCGGAATGTATCCGGCCGATCTCGACGGCCTCGTCCGCTGCTATGTCGCGGCCTTGCCGTTCCTGCAGAACACCGTGACCGGGGACATCGTCTGGTCGACTGCGTTGTTCGGCACGTGGTGGCTGGCGAGCCGCTCGTTCTCGGGCTCGACGGTGCCACGGCCGATCTGAATCGGATTGCGTGCTCAGCCGAGCCGCGCCCATAGGTCGCGCGCGGCCTTCTTGAGCTTGGCCGCGACGGTCGTGGGCGGCTCGTCGTCTTCCGGCAGCCGCAAGCCCACGCTGGTGACCCGACCTTTGCTGACACGGTGCGCTAGCAGCGCAATGGGCCCGAGCGGCACGATGTCGCCCTGCTTGGGCCGGCGCTTGACCTCTTCAGCGATGTGATCGGCGAGCGAGATCTCGGCCGCCTCGGGCGCGATCGACAGCCCGTAGATCTCGGCGAGCGCGCCGAGCGTCACGTCGCCCGATACGAAGAAATCGCCGAGCAGCCGCGGGTCTGGCTCCGCCGGCGGCGGCATGTCGACGAAGAAGCGGTCGAGCGCCTGCGCCTTCTCCGGCGGCGCCAGCAGATAGATGTAGTCGCCCGGCCGCACCGGGGCGGCCTCCCGGGGTCCTAAGATCTTCTCCGCGCGCACCACCAGCGTCGGCCGCGCCCAGGCGGGCAGCAGGCCGCGCCTGAGATAGGGGCTGTTCGCCGCCACGGGGTAACCGACAATCTCTTGCTCGAGTTGCCCCGGCAGGTCGAGCTCGACCCGGCGCGGCAGCGGATCGTGGCGGGGCAGCGCGATGTGCAGCCGCCGCGCGGCCCAGGTAATCGTCCAGCCCTGGATCAGGAGCGAGGTCAGCACCACGACGAAAGCGATGTCGAAATAGAGATGCGCGTTGGGGAGGTCGACCATGAGCGGAATCGACGCCAGGAAGATGCCGACCGCCCCGCGCAGGCCGACCCACGAGATGAACGCGGTGTCGCGCCACGGAAATCGAAACGGCGCGAGGCACAGGAACACCGCCACGGGACGCGCGATGAACATCAGCGCGGCGGCGACCGCGAACGCCGGCCAGATGCTCTCGACCAGGCGCTGCGGCCACGCCAGGAGGCCGAGCAGCACGAACATCACGATCTGCGCCAGCCAAGTCACGGCATCGAGGAACACGATGATGGTATTGTGGGCGCGCGTCGGGCGGTTGCCGACCACGAGGCCGGCGAGATAGACGGCGAGAAAGCCCGACGCATGGACGACGGAGGCGAGCCCGAAGATCACCAGCGCGCTCGTGGTCACGAACGGCGCGTGCAGGCCCTGCGGCAGAGCGAGCCGATTGAGCACCGCGGCGATCTGGCGTCCGCCGAGAATGCCGATGATGGTGCCGAGCACGGCCTGCTCGCCGAGCACGGCCAGCACGTGCTGCCACGAGCGATCGCCGACCGCGAGAAACTCGACCAGCAGGATCGTGAGCAGCACGGCAAAGGGATCGTTGCTGCCGGATTCGACCTCGAGCGTGGCGCCGACCCGGGGGCGCAGACGCAAGCCGCGGGCATGAATGAGAAAGAACACCGCCGCCGCGTCGGTCGAGGCCACCACCGCGCCGACCAGCAGCGCCTCGGTCCAGCTCATGCCCAGCACGTATTTCGCGACGGGCGCAGTGAGCGCCGCGGTGAGCAGCACGCCCGCGGTCGCGAGCGTGACCGCGGGCGCCAGCACGCTGCGGAAGGTCGCAAAGCGGGTGCGCAACCCGCCGTCGAACAGGATGAGCGCCAACGCGATCGAGCCGACCAGATAGGTCGAGCGCACGTCGTCGAACTTGATGCCGCCTGGGCCGGCCTCACCCGCGAGCATGCCGACGATCAGGAACACCAGCAGGAGGGGCGCGCCGAAGCGCATCGCCACCAGGCTCGACATGATGCCGACGAGCACGAGCAGCGCGCCGAGCAGGATGACGATGCTGACAGTGTCGAGAGCGGCCATGCGTGCGAATCCTCAGGCCCCATTGGTAATGCGCGGGCGGCGCCCGGCAACTGCTAATTACGGGACCTCGCTCTGTGCTATGGGGTCGCGCCGAGAAAGGCAGCCGCTTGAGATCGAGCTCGATCACTCCCGCACCCCGCCCGCCGTCCGCCGCCGCCGGGATCGCCTGCGGCGCGGGCGCGGCGCTGTTTTGGGCCATGGGCTTCGTAGCCGCGCGCCACGGCATATCGGCCGGCTTCTCGCCGGCGGACATCGCGCTCCATCGCTTCGTCTGGGCGGGACTCGCGTTCCTGCCGCTCGTCGCCCGCGACGGGCTCGCCGACCCGGGCGGCGTCGGCTGGGCGAAGGGAGTGGCGCTGACGCTGTTCGGCGGGCCGCCACTCGCGCTGTTCAGCTATGCCGGCTTTCTGCTCGTGCCGCTTGCACACGGCGGGGTGATCCAGCCCTCCTGCGCGGCGCTCGGCGGGCTCGTGCTAGCGGTCGCCGTGCTGAAGGAAAAGCTCACCGTCCAGCGTGCGGCTGGCGCCGCATTCATCGTCGCCGGCCTCGCGGTGATCGGCGCCGACGCGCTCGCCAATATCGGGACGCACGGCCTCCTGGGCGACCTTTCCTTCGCCACCGCCGGATCGATGTTCGCGATCTTCGCGACCTTGCTACGGCGCTGGCGCATCGCGCCGACCCGGGCGGTCGCGGTCATCAGCGTGGTGTCGCTGATCGACCTTCCGATCCATTGGCTCGCCTTCGGCTTCGAGCGCATGATCGCCCTCGGCCTTGCCGAGAATCTCGTACAGCTCGTGGCGCAGGGCATCTTTGCCGGCGCCGGCGCCACTTATCTCTTCACCCGCTCGGTGGAGCTGCTCGGCGCCGGCCGCGCGGCGGTGTTTCCCTCGCTGGTGCCGGGGTTCACGCTGCTCATCGGCTTCCTCGCGCTCGGCGAGGTGCCGACCCTCGCCCAGCTCGCGGGCTTCGCGGTGGTGATGCTCGGGTTTTGGCTGACGCAAAAAAGCTAGCGCCTACTCCGGCCCGGCGTACTTTCCGGCGGTGTCCGGGAACATCGATTTCACGATCTTCAGCTTCGAGATGTCGACCGTGGCGTCCATATGCAAGAAGATGGCGGCGTCGCGGAAGATCTTTTCCACGCCGAAATCGAGCATCACGCCGTTGCCGCCGTGCAGCTCG
>WNEY01000373.1_pt1 | contig 27296 bp, 25 predicted proteins | sample 5400531 | NCBI WGS metagenome assembly WNEY01 (sample SAMN13153338, study PRJNA577476) | soil metagenome | isolation source: 200 cm saprolite under Douglas fir tree site 1 | place: USA:California | collected 2015-04-18
GCGCTGGTCCGATAGCCAGCACGCTCATGCTCCATCGCCAGCCGATGGCTGCGGCGACCTTTGGTAGCAAGTAGATCGTCGCGCAGGTCAGCAGGAATCCGAGACTGGTCTGCAGTGTCAAAGCGGTGCCGACGTAGTCGCGGGGCGCGAGCTCGCTGACGGCGGCGGAGAACTGCGCCGAGTCGGCCACAACACTGATTCCCCAGACGAGCAGCAACGGGGCCAGCGCCGCGAGCGGCGCTCCAAAGAAGAGACCAACCACGCTCGCACAGCTGCCGGAGACGACCATCGCGGCGCTGGTCACGAGTGTGCGGCCCCAGCGATCGCCGTACTTTCCGCCGAGCCAGCATCCGATCGCGCCGCTGCCGACGACCGTAAACGTCACAAGCGCCGCGAGTCCCGTGACGTCGGCATCGGCACCACGGCGCGCGTGCTCGCTGGCGGTGATGAACACCGCCATCCAGGTCCACATCGCATACAGCTCCCACATGTGGCCGAGGTATCCAAGGTTGGCGAGTGCAACTGCGCGGTCTCTTAGAATCCGGGGAGCGGCGGCGAGCGAAAACGGCGGCGATGGGGCGGCGTAAGGGCCATCATTGGGAACGAGGAGCACCAGCAGTCCTCCGGCGAGCGCGCTGACCGCCGCCACGAGGAGTACAACGCGCCACGCCGCCGGCGACACCGCCCATCGCACCAAATGTGGACTGGCCGAGCCGAGTGTGAGCGCGCCGACGAGAATGCCGATCGCCTGCCCACGCCCTTCCTTAAACCATCCGGCCGCGATCTTCATTCCGGGAGGGTACACTCCGGCGAGTGCGGCGCCTGTGAGTAAGCGACAAGAGATTGCCATCGTGATGCCGCTGGAGGCGGCCACGCCGAGCGTCGCAATCGCCGCCAGCGCCGCCGATCCGGCGACCAGTCGCCGTGCCGACAGACGATCGGCAAGGGTGAGGATCGCGCTCACGAGCGCGCCGACGACGAACCCGAGCTGCACGGAGATCGTCAGCCATGCGGTGGCGAGGGGTGAGAGCTGCCAAACGCGCCCCATCGCGGGAGCGACTGCGGACGCACTGAACCAGGGAGCCATCGCCAGCAGTTCGGCGATGGCCAGCACGGCCAGCACACGACGCGGATTCACAACCCGGTAGGATGATCCAGGAACACCCAGGGCAGATCGAACTTCTTCGAGACGTGCTCCGCCAGCGCTTTCACGCCGACCGTCTCTGTTGCGTAGTGACCAGCGTAGAAAACGTTGATCCCGAGCTCTTCGGCGTCGAAGAACGTCCAGTGCTGCCCTTCGCCGGTGACGAACGTATCGAGTCCGGCCGCCGCGGCCTGCGGTATCAACGAGCCTCCCGAGCCGGTGACGATCCCGACCCGTTGCACGATCTCCGGCCCGAACGGGAAGAGTCGCGGCGCGGTACCGAGGGCCTTGGTAATCGCCCAACTCAGTTCCTCGCGCTTTCCGGTGTACTCGCCCCAGACGCCCGCGGGCGCTCCGTGATACGATCCGAAATCGCCGCGAACCTTTACTCCGAGCAAGCGCGCGAGTACGCGGTTGTTGCCAACCTCGGGATGGCGATCGAGAGGAAGGTGCGCGGCGTAGAGCGCGATGTTTCCTTTGATGAGACCGGCAAGCCGGCGATAGGCGGGACCGACGAGTGGCCGCAGGCCACCCCAAAACATTCCGTGATGGACAAGGAGACAGTCGGCGTGCTGCTCGGTCGCTTGACGGACCGTGGCCTCGCACAGGTCCACGGCCGCGGCGAGCCGGCTGACGTCCCCGGTGTTGCTGACCTGCAAGCCGTTCAGCGCCTCGGGGGCGTCAGCGACCTCGTCGGCGACGCGGAGATACTCATCGAGAAAACGAACCAAAGTGTCTAGGCGCACTCAAGACACCGTAGTCACAGTATCAAGGCAGTTGCACGACTTTCCACATTGGCTGATATCGTAAAACGATATTTCACAACAACTTAGAGAATCCACATGCGGCGGAGCGCGGCGTGTGGATATCTATGCTCGAGCGAGGGCTTGGCCGCCACGCTGCGCGACCTGCGGCGGCTGGCCGGCGTCTTCACCCATCCGCAACACGCCGTTGATCTCTCCGCCTTCCTGTATCAGCAGTCGTTTGGTATGCACGTCGCCATGAACGACACTCGTCGCCTGCAGCTCGACTCGCTCCTCGGCGTAGATCGCTCCACGCACCTCGCCGCCGATGATGGCTTCGCGGCTCACCACATCGCCGTCCACTTCCCCGCCCCGTGCGACCAACACCTGCTTCGCCGCGCGGACCGTCCCGTTCACAGAGCCTTCGATCTTCACGACGCCGTCCGCCGAGATGTCGCCGATGACACGCATCCCCGCGCCGATGATCGATAGCCCGGGAACGCCTTCACGGTTGCCGCCGGGTGCCGCGCCTTTTTCCGAGAACACCGCCATCAGCGTCCCTCCTTCACTAGACCCATCGGATCGACGGCCTTTTCGTCACGTCGAATCTCAAAGTGCAGGTGCGGAGCTGTGGACCGCCCTGAGTTTCCAGACAAGCCGATCACCTGTCCTGCCTGAACTTCGTCGCCCTCGGCTGCAATCAGCCGTGACATGTGACCATACATCGTCTCATAACCTGACAGATGCCGCAAGAGGACGAACAGACCGTAGTCGGCATCATACCCCGCCGCCGTCACTGAGCCTCCCCCCGATGCCCGGACTGGAGTCCCCAGAGGGACGGCGATATCGATGCCGGGGTGGGATTCGTCGACCACGCCAGGCCGCACTTGGCCCCGGGTGACAAACCCTGGGACATCGAGAGGCCAGTGCGATGGTGTCGACGGGCCGGTTTCATAGCGGTTGCCGGCACCCGGCAGCGCTGCCCGAATTGGCACGGCGCGCATCCCAGTCACGACGTCGGTACTACGGGCGACGGTCCCGCCGCTGCGAGACACGGGCGGCGCTTTGACGCCGAGCATTTGGCGCAGCTCCTGGTAGTTCGCCTCGGCGCGATTCAACGCGGAGGCAAGCTGCTGCACTCGGCTGTTCTCGACGCGGAGGCGCGACACTTCTCGCTTGAGTCCCGGAACGAGCGCGGCGTTGCGGGTGATCGGTCCTGCGAACGCGAAGAATAAGACGACCAGCACGGCAATCGCGCCGGCACCCCACTTCCCCGCCATGACTGCCCAGCGCGGGAAGCGGTACTGTTTGGATTCGAGATCGCCGTCGGCGTGGACGACGATCGTGACGCCGCGGGTCCCCCTCGTCATCCGTCGAACGGCGCGCCGAGGATCAGCTCGAGCAGCCGCGCGAGATCCTCGTTCGAGTAGAACGACAGATGGATCTGGCCCTTCCCTTTTGCGCGCAGCGTGACGCGCACGTCGGTGCCGAGCCGGCGGCGCAGTGCGTCTTCGACACGACGCACTTCGGGAGCCGCCCCCACGCCGCGTTTCATGCGCGGGCGGCGTTCGGGCGCGCGTCCCCCGCGTACTCGATCTTCGACCTCGCGAACGGACAGCCCCTGGGCCACCGCTTCGCGCGCGAGATTCGTGACGATGCGCGGATCCTCCAGTGCGAGGAGCGCTCGCGCGTGGCCGACCGACAGGTGGCCCTCGTGCAGCATCTGCAGTACCAGTTCAGGCAGCTTGAGCAGGCGGAGTGCGTTCGCGACCGTCGATCGGTCGCGACCCACGGCGTCGGCAACGTCTTGCTGGGCGAGTCTGAATTCCGCGATCAGGCGCTCGTAGCCCCGCGCCTCGTCCACGGGTGACAGATCGTCGCGTTGCAGGTTCTCGATCAGCGCCAGTGTAAGGAGCGTGCGATCATCCGCGTCGCGCTGCACGGCCGGGATGCGTTCCCATCCGAGCTGCTGGCAGGCGCGCAGTCGCCGCTCTCCGGCGATCAGCTCAAACGCGCCGTTGCCGCCAACCGCCTTTCGAACGACGATCGGTTGCAACAGGCCCGCTTGTTTGATCGAGGACACGAGCTCCTCGAGTGCCGCGGGATCCACGGTCTTGCGCGGTTGGAATGGGTTCGGCCGGATGTCCTTAATTGGCAGCTCGACCAGGCTCCCTTCGCGCTCGGCTTCTTCCCGAGTCGGCCCGAGAAGCGCCTCGAGCCCTCGGCCGAGGCGACGTCTTCCTGCGGCGGTTTCCGTCATGCGGGCACCTCCGGCTGCGGTTCAATAGCGGGGAGGCTTGGCGAGGGTGGAGCGCCCTGCTCGACCCGGCGAATCAATTCCTGGGCGACAGCCAGATAGCTCTTGGCTCCGACCGACTGCACGTCGTACAACACGATCGGCTTGCCGAAGCTTGGCGCCTCCGCCAGGCGCACGTTGCGCGGGATCGTCACGGTGAACATGCGGCCGCCAAAGTACTCTTTCGCTTCTTCGGCGACTTGTTTGCAGAGATTCAAACGCGCGTCGTACATCGTCAGCAGCACGCCTTCAATGGCGAGCGCAGGATTGAAATTGCGCTGCACGAGCTTGACGGTATTGAGGAGCTGCGAGAGACCTTCGAGCGCGTAGTACTCGCATTGAATCGGAATGATCACGCTGTCGGCAGCGGTCAGCATGTTCAGTGTGAGAAGGCCGAGTGACGGCGGGCAGTCGATGATGATGTAGCCGTACTCATCGCGCAGGTCCCGCAGCGCCTCGCGCATGCGCGTTTCGCGCGCGCTCTGATTGACGAGCTCGAGCTCGGCGCCCACCAGGTCCTGCGTCGCGGGGACGACGTCGAGACAGGGAAAGTGCACGTGCGGGAAGCGCGACTGTGCGAGCGACGCACCGTCGATGAGCGACTCGTAGAGCGACTTGCGAATGCGATCACGCTCGATGCCGACACCACTCGTCGAGTTGCCTTGGGGATCGGCATCGATGAGCAGCGTCTTTCGCTCAGCCGTTGCGAGCGAGGCCGCGAGGTTGACCGCGGTCGTCGTTTTGCCGACGCCGCCTTTTTGGTTTGCGATCGCGATTACACGTGACATGATAAGTCTTTATTTGACAAGAAGTTATATAGCTCGCAAATTCACGCGAGTCCAATATACGCTCGTTTCACGTGAAACGAAAGAGCTAAGTTTCACGTGGAACTGCAACAATCGGGGTTAGGCGACCCGGCGGCGCCAGCGGGTCGCTTCGAGAACCAGGTTGTGGAGATCGCTCGGCGTCACGCCCGGGACGCGCGCCGCTTGTGCGAGTGAGCTGGGGCGCACGCGATCGAGCTTCTGCCGCGCTTCCGTCGCCAGCGTCCGCAGCTCGAGATACGGGAGGTCAGGGGGCAGGATAAACGACGCTAGCTCGGCGAGCCGAGCGGCGGCCTCTCGCTCGCGCACGAGATAACCGTCGTACTTGATCTCGATTTCTGCCGCCACGATCGCTTCCGCCGAAGCGCCGGTCCCGACTCCGGCCGCGGCAAACAACGCGGCCAGCGAGACGGCCGGCCGCTTGGCAATCACGGCGATACGATCACTCTCCATCAGCGTCGTACCGCTCTCCGCGAGCGGCCCGGCGGCCTGGGCCGGAGTGATCGTCGTCTCGCGCGCGAGCCGCAGTGCGGACTCCTCATCGTCGAGCCGTCGTTCCGCAGCCCGCAGCTCGTCGTCGGTCAGCAGACCGAGCCGCTCCGCGAGAGGCAGCAGGCGGCGCAGCGCGTTGTCCTGTCGGAGGAGCAGCCGGAACTCAGACCGCGAGGTGAACAGCCGGTACGGCTCATCGACCCCGCGGGTCACCAGATCATCGACGAGTACGCCGATGTAGGCGTCGTCACGTCCCAGGACGACCGGCTCGGCACCGCGGATCCGCCGGACGGCGTTGATGCCAGCCACGACCCCTTGGCCTGCTGCTTCCTCGTAGCCCGTTGTCCCGTTGATCTGCCCGGCGAAGAACAGGTGCTCGACGGTCTTCACCTCGAGCCACGGAGTGAGCTGAGTGGGCGGATAGTAGTCGTATTCGATCGCGTAGCCCGGTCGCGTCATCCGCGCGCGCTCGAGACCCGGGACGGCGTGCAGGAATTCGAGCTGCACGGCGACGGGAAGGGAAGTCGAGAGGCCGTTGACGTACAGCTCCGTGGTGTCGAGTCCCTCCGGTTCGAGGAAGATCTGGTGCCGCTTTGCCGCCGGAAACTTCACGATCTTGTCCTCGACCGACGGGCAATAGCGCGGCCCCCGACCGCTGATCGCGCCGCCGTACAACGCCGACTCCGTAAGGTGCTGCTGGATGATTTCCTTCACCTCTTGGCCGGCCCATGTGATCCAGCAGGGCACCTGACGCGGCCGCTCGATGCGCTCGTGAAAGGAGAAGCGGAACTCGTCGCTGTCGCCGTCTTGGCGCTCGACCTTGCTCCAATTCACGGAGCGACCATCGACGCGCGGTGGCGTGCCGGTCTTGAAGCGCGACACTGTAAGTCCAAGTGTCTCAATAACTTGTGCCATCTCAATAGACGGCTGATCTCCCGCCCGGCCCGCGGGAATCTGCGTGTCGGTGCCGAGGTGGATGCGGCCGCGCAGAAACGTGCCGGCCGTGATGATGACGGCGCGTGCGCTGAAGCGCCGTCCGTCTCCCGTCTCGACTCCGGTGATCCGCGTGCCGCGTTGATCGAAAAGGAGATTTGTGACCATGCCCTGCGTAAGCTCGAGGGCAGGGAATTGCTCGAGCAAGGCGCGCACGGCGCGGCGGTAAAGAGTCCGGTCGCACTGGGCGCGCGGCGCCCACACGGCGGGGCCCTTGGAGCGATTCAGCATCCGGAATTGGATGGTGGCGCGATCGGCGGAGCGGGCCATGAGGCCACCCAGAGCATCGACTTCCCGCACGACGGTCCCCTTGGCAATGCCGCCGATGGCGGGATTGCAGCTCATCTGGCCAATGGTGTCGAGGACGGAGGTGAGCAGAAGAGTCTTGGCGCCGAGGCGGGCCGACATTGCAGCGGACTCGGTGCCGGCGTGGCCACCGCCGACGATGATTACGTCATAGTCGAATACCATCGCGTGAAGCTACTAAACGAGGACCTGCGACGGCTAGGCCACAGACGCAGCCGCGGGCCACAGTCAACGGGGTTTGGGACGATCTGCTGCCTGACTGATCTTCCGAAGCAACCCGAACAACGTCTTGCTCGTTTCCGTCGCGAGCGCTTCGAGTCGCCCGAACTCGACCGCACGTAGATAGCCGATGTCACGCGCCATGACGAGTGCGGTTTGCACTTCGGCGAGGGAGCCCCATGCCGTATCGAGAAACTTTCGGTAGTCCCTGGTGCCCTTGCGGGCAGATCCTTCAGCAATGTTTAGCGGAATACTGTAGGAGGCTCTACGAAGTTGGTCTGCTAGCCGCTCCTGCTCGAAGTCGGGAAAACGCTGCGCCGCCTTGGAGCATTCGACGGCCAGTCTTTCCGCATGTTGCCATGCTTTCAGTGTGTGATGGTTCGGCACTTCAGGAGGATAAAACACGACAAGCAATTCACCGAATCATTTCATCTCATCCCGTACCCCGTTTACTCAAGCCCGCGGTGCGTCTAGAGCCTAGTCTTTGCATGTCCTAATCAGTTATGCAGTTCTCACCCATCTCATCAGCTCTTTCAAATTCGGCCGTTTGCCCGTCATCAGTATCCCCACCCTGTAGATCCGAGCTGCTATCCAGGTCACCCCTACGATCCCAATCACCAGTATCACCAACGACAGCGCCAATTCCCACGTCGGCATACTCCCGGCCGTCCAGCGCACTGGCGTCGCGATCGGCGTCGTGAACGGCACGAGCGACAGCGTTCGCGCGAACGTCGAGCTGGGATCGTTCGTGAGTCCCAAGATCGACAGGTAAGAGATCATCAGCAGGTACGTGACCGGCTGCTGGGCCTGCCGCGCCTCCTGCTCGTTGCTCGACATCGCGCCGACCGCGGCGAACATGGCCGAGTAAAGAAGGAAGCCGCCCAGGAAGAACGCGATGAACACGGCGAGGGTCGCGGGGGGGATGTGCGGCAACGACATGGTCTGGACCGACGTGGGGTCCGCGCCCAACGCCCGGGCGATGGGACGACGGAGCGAAAGCAGCACGCGCGCCGAAACTCCCCAGATCGCGAATTGGAAGAACGAGACCGCCCCCGCACCCAGGATCTTGCCGAGCATCAGCTGGAAGGGACGCACCGACGAGACCAGCACCTCGATAATCCGGGTCGTCTTCTCCTCCAGCACCGAGCTCATCACGTTCACCCCGTATAGCAGAATGGCCATGAACAGCAGGATCGCCATGAAGTACGCCGTGAAGAACGACTGCGCGGCGCTATCCGAGACGGCCCGGCCATGCGATATCTTCTTTTGATCCAACGCGATACGAATCTGGGCCCAGTCGACCACTCCCGGGTTCACGCCCTTCTGTTCGAGGCGAGCCTTCACCACCAGTCGGCCCAGCGTCCGCTGCAGCGCTTCGATGGTCTGCATTCCGAGGTTGGATGCCTGATACTCCGCTCGACCCGTTTGGACCAAGTCGTCCGTAACGATCAGGAATCCGTTCAACTGTTTCGACTCGACCAGGGCCCTCAGCGAATCGATCACGCGCGGACCCGCAGGCGCCAGCGTCGCGCGGAAGGAACCGCTTGCATCCAAAGCCTCGACGACCTGATCCCCCAGCTTGTCGGAAGTGCTATCCACCACGGCGATGTTGCGAACCGCGCCGCCCATCGATTGCACGATCTGGAAGACGATGATCCCTGCGAACAGTACGGGGCCCAGGATCGCCGAGACCCAGAACCATTTGGTGCGCACGCGCTCGATGAATTCGCGCCGAATGACCGCCCAGACCTTATGCACGGGATCTGTCCTCGCTTCCGCTGCTCGCTGCGGCGGTCGCGGCCTCCGGGCCCACGAGGTCTACGAAGATCTTGTGGAGTGATGGACTCGCGAGCTCAAAGCGCGCGAGCCGCGCTCCGGAAGCGACGAGCGCCTTGAGGATCTCCTGCGCATCGGCCCCGGGCGCGAGCTCGAGCTCCGCCTGCTGGCCGAAGTCCTGGACCTTGGCCACGAGCCGCCGGTCCGCGAAAACCTGCTGCGCGCTCCCCTGACTGCCGTCGAACGCGACGATGACGTGTTTGCCGCCGTGCGTGCTCTTCACCTCCGCCAGCGTACCGTCAACGAGCTTCTTGCCGCGCGCGATGATGCACAGCCGGTCGCACAGCTGCTCGGCGTGCTCCATGATGTGCGTCGAGAACAACACGGTCTTACCACGCCGCCGATAGTCCACGACGGTGTCGCGCAGGACCTGGGAGTTCACGGGATCGAGTCCGGAGAACGGCTCATCCAGAATCACCAGGTCGGGATCGTGCAGAACTGTCGAAATGAATTGCACCTTTTGCTGCATGCCCTTCGAGAGGTCGGAAACCTTACGCATCCGCCACGCGGTCAGCCCGAGCCGCTCCAGCCACTCCACCGCTTTCAGGCGCGCGCTGCGGCGCGACACGCCCTTCACCTCTGCCAGGTATACGAGCACATCGAGCACGCGCATGCGCAGATACAGCCCGCGCTCCTCCGGCAAATACCCGATCCGCGCGGAATGCGTGCGGCCGCCGCCGATTTGGTCGAACAGCCGCACCGAACCGGAATCCGGCTCGTAGATGTCCATGATCATGCGCAGCGTCGTGGTCTTGCCGGCGCCGTTGGGGCCGAGCAAACCGTAGATGTTGCCGGAGGAGACGCTCAGGGAAAGCGCATCGACGGCGGTGTGTCCTGCGAACCGCTTCGTGACGCGATCGACGACGACGGGTTCAGACATGGCCCCAAACTAAAGGGGAACGGAAAAGCGTGCTACGCCGGAACCCCGAACAGCTCCCCGGCCTTCCGGACTGCGGCCACCAATGCGTCGATGTCGTCGACGTCATTATAGATGTAGAAGGAGGCCCGCGCAGTCGCCGCAACGCCCAACCGGCGCATCAACGGCTGCGTGCAGTGATGACCGGCGCGAATACAGACGCCGTCTTTGTCCAGGATGGTTGCCAGGTCGTGCGGGTGAATGTCGCCGTAGGTGAATGGCACCACTCCGGCGCGGTGATCGCGCGGTCCGTAGACCGTCACGCCCTCGATCTGGGAGAGCCGCTCGATCGTCAGGCGAGCGAGCTCCTGCTCGTGCGCGCACACCTTGTCCATCCCCAGTTGCTCGAGATACGCGATGGCGGCGCCAAGCCCGACGGCAGCCTCCACGTTGGGGGTCCCGCCTTCGAACTTGTGGGGGATCTTGTTCCAGGTGGATCGATCGTCCCACACGCGCTCGATCATTTCGCCGCCCCCGTGGTAGGGGGGCATCGCCTCGAGCAGCGCCGGCTTGGCAATCAACGCCCCGCTCCCCATGGGCCCGAGCATCTTGTGGCCGGACAGCGCGTAGAAGTCGCAGTCGATCGCCTGCACGTCCACCCGGAGGTGCGGGCTGGATTGCGCCCCGTCGACCACCGTCACCGCGCCCGCCGCGTGCGCCAGTTTGCTCAGCTGAGCGGCGGGATTCACGGTCCCGAGCGAATTCGAGACATACGGAAAGGCAACGATCTTGGGCTTCGCCTCCAGGGCCCGCCCGAAATCGGACAAATCGATCCGTCCGTCTTCCGTGATCTCGACCATCCGCAGCGTGGCGCCCTTTTCCTGACACAGGATCTGCCAGGGGACGATGTTCGAGTGGTGGTCCATGGCGGTCACGACCACCGTGTCGCCCCGCTGGACGTTGGCTCGACCCCACGAGCCAGCCACCAAGTTGATCGACTCGGTGGTGCCGCGGGTGAACACCACGGCTTCCCGAGCCCACGCATTGACGAAGCGGGCGACCGCGGTCCGGGCAGCCTCGTACGCCTCGGTCGCCTCAACGGCGAGCGCGTACGCGCCGCGGTGCACATTCGCGTTGTGAAAGTTGTAGTAATGGACGATGGCGTCGATCACGCGCCTCGGCTTCTGACTGGTCGCCGCGTTATCGAGGTACACGAGGCGCTGGCCGTTCTCCTTCTGCGCGAGAATCGGGAAGTCGGGGCGAATGCGGCTGGTGTCGAGCATCAGAAGTCCTTGGCCGACTCCGTGGTCACAGGCTCGGCGCTGTTCTGCAACGCCGCGTGCAGCGCGTGCCACGCGAGGTTCGCGCACTTGATGCGGCTGGGAAATGCCCGCACGCCTGAAAACGCCGCCAGCTTGCCCGGTGCGTTCTCACCACCGGCGAGCATATCGCGAAATGCCTGAAACATCGTTTCGGCCGCCGTAGTCGATTTTCCCCTGACGGCATCCGTCATCAGCGACGCCGAAGCCTTCGAGATCGCGCAGCCCGAGCCCTGCGGCATCTGAAACCCGATGTCGCTGATCGTATCGCCGTTGAGCTGCACGTACAGCTGGATGCGGTCACCGCACAGCGGGTTGTTGCCCTCGGCTCGGCGATTCGCCGAGTCCAGGCGCTTGAAGTTCCGCGGATTGCGGTTGTGATCCAGGATAACTTGCTGGTACAGCTCGCCAAGGTCGGGGGGGCTCACGGCTCCGCCAGGCGTCCCCGCACGATTGCGTCGAGCTGCGCGCGCAACGGCGCGACTTCCATCCGGCCGAGGATCTCGGCGGCGAACCCGTAGGTCAGCAGTCGCCGGGCTTCGTGCTCACCCACGCCGCGGCTGCGCAGGTAGAACAGCGCGCGCGGATCGAGCGGCCCGACCGTCGAGCCGTGCGTGCACTTGACGTCGTCGGCGTAGATCTCGAGCTGCGGCTGGCTGTCGGCGTGCGCGTCGGTCGACAGCAGGAGGTTGTTGTTGGTCTGCTTCGAATCAGTCTTCTGCGCACCGGGCCGGACAATGATGCGGCCGGTGAACACACCGCGGGAATGCCCGTCGAGCACGCCGTTGAAGTACTCGTGGCTCTCGCAGTGGTCCGCGGCGTGGTCGATCGTGGTGTGATGATCGGCGTGCTGCTCGCCGGCGAGCAGGTACAAGCCGTTCAGGATCAGCGTTCCACCCGGACCCGCCAAGACGGTGCCGATGTCATGGCGAGCGAGCGCGCCGCCGAATGCGACCGTGTGCAGGTTGACCGTGCTGTCGCGGCCCTGATGCGTCTGGGTGGCGGCGACGTGATAGGCCCGGGGACTCTCGCGCTGGACGCGATGGAAATCGACGCGCGCACCGTCGCCCGCGCTGATTTCGGTGACCGCGTTCGTCCAGTAGATGCCCTGCTCGAGGGAGGCGTACGTCTCCACGATCGCAGCGCGCGCTTCGCGGTCGACCACGACGAGGTTGCGCGGATGCGTGACGATTTGCCTGCCACCCGTCGTCAGAAACAACAGCTGAATCGGCTCAGCAACCGTAACCTTCGCCGGTACGTGGACGAACGCACCATCGGCGACGAACGCCGTGTTCAGCGCGGCAAACGGACGGTCCTGAAACTCGGCGTACTTGCACAGATGTTGCCGGACGACATCAGGGGCACTGGTTAGCGCCTGTGCCAAACCGTCCAATCGCACACCGTCGAACAACGGCGTCGAAAGAGAGCGCTGGAAAAACCCATCAACAAACACAAGGCGATGCCCCGACTCACTGAGCAGGAGCGGCTGGATTTCCTCGAGCTGCGGGATGCGAGTAGGGGGATGCGCCAGCTCGAACGACGCGTTCGCGATCGGCGCGACGCTCGTAAAGCGCCACGCTTCCTGCTTCATGTTGGGGAAGCCCAGATCGCCGAAGCGAACGATCCCGCCTTCGCGCAGATCTTTGAGCCAGGCGGGAACGCGGGAGGCCCCGTTCGAAGCCCACACGTGATAGGAGCCGACGAGCCGTTCTACCGAGTCTGTTTTCGCCGCCATCGTCACGACACCATGACGCCATCACGCAGCCAGTCGTAGCCACGAGCCTCGAGCTCCTGGGCCAATTCGGGCCCGCCCGACTTCACGATCCGGCCGTCCGCGAGGACGTGGACAACGTCGGGCGTGATGTAATTCAGCAGCCGCTGGTAGTGCGTCACGATCAAGAACGAACGGTCCGGTCTGCGCAGCCGGTTCACCGTTTCGGCGACGGTTTTCAGGGCGTCGATGTCGAGCCCTGAGTCGGTCTCGTCGAGGATCGCCAGGCGCGGCTCGAGGACCGCGAGCTGCAGGATTTCATTGCGCTTCTTTTCGCCGCCGGAGAAACCTTCGTTCACGGGACGGTTCATCATCGAGTCGTCCCAGCCGATCGCCGTGAGCTTCTGCTCGAGAAACTGCAGGAAGTCGATCGGATCGAGCTCCGGCTCCCCACGCTCCCTGCGAAGCGCGTTCAGCGCCGACCGCAGGAAATAGGAATTCGTGATGCCACGAATCTCGACCGGATACTGGAACGCGAGGAAGACACCTGCACGCCCGCGCTCCTCGGGCTTGAGCGCCAGCAAATCCTTGCCGTCGTAGGTCGCGGTGCCGCCGAGCACCGTGTAGGCGGGATGACCGGCAAGCACCTGGGCGAGCGTGCTCTTGCCCGAGCCGTTCGGCCCCATGATCGCGTGCACCTCGCCGTCGCGAATCGTGAGATCCACGCCCTTGAGGATCTCGTTGCCCGCAACGGCGACTCGAAGTCCTTTGACCTCGAGCAGAGCTTTCCCCTTCTTCACCCCACGCTCCCTTCCAGACTGATCCCCAGCAACCGCGTGGCTTCGACCGCGAATTCCATCGGCAGCTCCTTGAAGACTTCCTTGCAGAAACCGTTCACGATCATCGAGACCGCGTCCTCCGACGACAGACCGCGTTGGCGCAGATAGAAGATCTGATCCTCACCGATCTTCGATGTGGACGCCTCGTGCTCCATGATCGCCGTGCTGTTGCGCACGTCGATGTACGGGAAGGTGTGCGCGCCGCACTTGTCGCCGATCAGCATCGAGTCGCACTGCGAATAGTTTCGCGCGCCCTCGGCGCCCTTCATGATCTTCACCAGCCCGCGATACGTGTTCTGCCCGCGGCCCGCGGAGATTCCTTTCGACACGATCGTCGAGCGCGTGTTCTTGCCGAGGTGAATCATCTTCGTGCCGGTGTCGGCCTGCTGGCGGTGGCTGGTTACGGCCACCGAGTAGAACTCGCCGATCGAGTTGTCGCCCTGGAGGATGCAGCCCGGATATTTCCACGTGATCGCGGATCCAGTCTCGACCTGCGTCCAGGAAATCTTGGAGTTCGCGCCGGCGCACTTGCCGCGCTTGGTGACGAAGTTATAGATCCCGCCTTTGCCTTCCTCGTCGCCGGGATACCAGTTCTGAATCGTCGAGTATTTGATCGTCGCCCGGTCGAGCGCCACCAGCTCGACGACCGCGGCATGGAGCTGATTCTCATCGCGCATCGGCGCCGAGCATCCCTCGAGGTAGCTCACATGGCTGCCCTCGTCCGCGATGATGAGCGTCCGCTCGAACTGGCCGGTCGATGACGCGTTGATGCGGAAGTAGGTCGACAGCTCGAGCGGACAACGCACCCCCTTCGGCACGTACACGAAGGAGCCGTCGGTGAAGACAGCGGAGTTGAGCGCCGCGAAGAAGTTGTCGTTGTGTGGGACGACGGTGCCGAGGTACTTCTGGACGAGATCGGCATGCTCACGAATCGCCTGCGAGATCGGACAGAAGATCACGCCGTATTTCGCGAGCTCCGCCTGAAACGTCGTAGCGACCGAGACGCTGTCGAACACCGCGTCGACCGCGACGCCGGTCAGACGCTTTTGTTCTTCGATTGGGATCCCGAGCTTCTCGAAGGTTTGGACGAGTTTGGGATCGACCTGGTCCAGGGAGTCGAGCTTGGGCCGCTGCTTCGGGGCGGCGTAGTAGCTGATTGCCTGATAGTCGATCGGCCCGTACTTCACGTTGGGCCAATGCGGCTCTGACATCTTCAGCCAGTTGCGATACGCCTTCAGGCGCCACTCCAACATCCACTCCGGCTCGCCCTTCTTGGCGGAAATCAGCCGGATAACGTCCTCGTTCAAGCCGGCCGGCAGGACGTCGGATTCGATGTCGGTGACGAAGCCGTACTTGTACGGTTGCTGGACGTGGGCTTCAATGCTGGTCATTCGAGCTCCGGAAGTCCTTAGCAGACATAAACTTGGCGATCAAAATGACTGCCTAGTCGGGAATCCTAATGGTTTTGTCGGGATTGTCAATGAATGGCCCCTTCGACGCCTCTCAACTCAGTAAATGTCCCGATTCCACTCCCTCACCAACCGCTCGTAGTCCTCCGGCGTATTCACTTCGTCGATCACGGCCGGATCGTCCAGGGGAACGGCCGTGATTTCCATCTCATGCTTGTGCAGGACAGCTCGGGCGCCCTCGCGCGTGGCGTCCGGGCTCTCCAGTAGCTCGCCGAAGAGCGCCGATCCCCAGATCACTGGATGCCCGCGCCGCTCGGCAAACGTTGGGACGACCGCTGACGACCCGGTTCGGCGGTGCGTCTCAAGGAGCCGCTCGACCGTGGTCACACGGACGTGTGGCAGATCGACAGGCCAGACGAGCACTGCTCTGGGTTGAAGCGGTTGCAGGGCGCGCAGGGCGGCTCGGAGCGAGGCGATGGGCCCGGTTTCAGGCTCCGGATTCTCCACGATCATGCAGTCGTGGCCGGCCAGAACGGGCTGGATCCTGGGCGCGTCGGGTCCCAGAACGACGACGCGAGTCTTGACCTCGAGAGCTTCCAAGGCCTCGACGATTCGGACGACGAAGGGGAGTCCGAGGAAGTCCAACAGGGCCTTGGGAGAACCCATCCGGGCCGACCGACCAGCTGCCAGGACGACGCCCGCTAACGACATAGGGGAACAATAGACACCGAGACGCCTAGGCGCCTAGGCATCTAGGCCTCTCGGCATCTAGGAGTTGCATGCGGGGCGGAAAGGGGCAATTTTGGCGCGCGCCCATGGCAGTCCGACGCATTCGCCAGCTCGGCGACCCGATCTTGCGGGTCCGCTGCGACCCGGTCCAAGACCCGAAGTCGCCTGCCGTTCGGCTGCTTGCCGACGACCTGCGCGATACGCTCCGAATGGCGCGCAAGAAATACGACATGGGTCGAGCGCTCGCTGCGCCGCAGATCGGCGCTCCGGTCCGTGTGGTCCTGGTGGAGGTCGGGAAATTCAGGGCCTGCATGATCAATCCCGAGATCACGGATGTCGGGGCCGAGGACTTTCACGTCTGGGACGACTGCTTTTCGTTTCCGAACCTGCTGGTCCGCGTGACGCGAGCCCATCGCGCCACGCTCCGCTATACCGACATGAAGGGCACGGCCATGACGATGGACCTCGAGGGCCCGATGTCGGAGCTGCTCCAGCACGAGCTGGACCACTTGGACGGCATTCTCGCCCTGGACCAGCCGAGTGGACTCGACCCGTTCGCCTACAGAGCGGAATGGGAGAAACACCACAAGCCCACCGAGCGTTACGGACCACCGAGGCCCAGAGAAGTGTAGATTTCGAACGACAGGGGTGCCTGCCGCGGTCGGCGGGCTGAGATCACACCCTTAGAACCTGATCCGGTTCGTACCGGCGAAGGGAGCTCCGTATGACCTGCCGCACCCAGATGTTCTTCGCCCGCCAGGGCACGATTACTCCCGAGATGCAGCGCGTCGCCGAGCGGGAAGGCCTGCCGCTGGAGACGATTCGCGACGAAGTCGCGCTTGGCCGGCTCATCGTTCCCGCCAATGTCAATCACCTCGCGCAGCGGCTCGATCCGATGGCGATCGGCAAGGTCGCCAGCGTCAAGATCAACGCCAACATCGGCAACTCCGCCGTCGAGTCCGACATCGACGGCGAGCTCGAGAAGCTGCACCACGCCGTCCACTATGGCGCCGACACCGTGATGGATCTGTCGACCGGCGGGAACATCGACGCGATTCGCGAGGCGATCATCGCGGCTTCGCCGGTGCCCATCGGCACCGTGCCGATTTATCAGGCCATCCAAATTGCCGGCGACGTGACGCAGCTGACGGCGGACGACATCCTCGACAACATCGAGCATCAGGCGCAGCAGGGCGTCGACTACGTCACGGTGCACGCCGGGATTTTGCGCGAGCACGTGGGTCTCGCGCTCGGCCGAGTCACGGGGATCGTCAGCCGCGGCGGATCATTGATGGCGTACTGGATGACGCAGCACGGCAAACAGAATCCGCTGTACGAGCACTACGACCGGCTGCTCGACATTGCGCGTGAGTACGATGTCACGCTGTCGCTCGGAGACGGGCTACGTCCCGGATCGATTGCCGACGCGACCGACAAAGCGCAGCTCGCGGAGCTGACGGTCCTCGGTGAGCTCACCGAGCGCGCCTGGAAGAAGGAGGTCCAGGTGATGATCGAAGGGCCGGGGCACATCCCGATGCATCAGATCGAAGTGAACGTGCGGCTCGAGAAGGAGCTGTGCCACGAGGCGCCGTTCTACACGTTGGGTCCGCTCGTCACCGATGTCGCCCCGGGATACGACCACATCACATCGGCGATCGGCGCCGCAATGATCGGCTGGTTCGGTGCGGACATGCTGTGCTACGTGACGCGCAAAGAGCACCTCGGTCTGCCAAACGCGGAGGAAGTGCGCGAGGGCGTGATCGCGTACAAGATCGCCGCGCACGCGGCCAACATCGCGCGCCGGCGTCCGGGCGCGACCGAGCGAGACGACGCGCTGTCCCGCGCGCGCTACGCGTTCGACTGGAACGAGCAGTTCCGGCTGGCGCTCGATCCCGCCCGCGCACGCGAGCTGCACGACGAGGCGTTGCCGGCCGAGTACTTCAAGAGCGCCGAGTTCTGCGCGATGTGCGGGCCCAAGTTCTGCTCGATGCACATCACCAGAGAGATCGAGCGGTCGCTCGGGATGCGGGAACCGCAGAAGAGCGAGAAACGGGAAACGGTAGGGGCGGACTAGGACGATCGGTCAATCCAACCGCCGCTCGGCCGAGCGCGCGTGAGCCTCCAGTCCTTCCACCCGGCCGAACCACGCGGCATCCTCGACGAGGGGACGCGCGGCTGCGGAATCGTCGATGCGCAGCCAGGTTCTGACCCGAAGAAACGTGTAGACCGATAGGCCGCCCTTCGACCGCGCTGTGCCCGCGGTCGGCAGCACGTGATTGGGCCCGGCGCCGTAGTCCCCCAGCACCTCAGCCGATCCGCCGCCGATGAAGAGCGCGCCGAAATGCGCGAGTCGCGGGGCGACGACGGCCGCGTCCCGTAGGCAGAGCTCCAGATGCTCGGGCGCGAGCGCATCGCAGGCGGCGATACCATCCTCCACATTCGCAACAACCACGACGCCGCCGTTCGCGAGTGCCGCACGGGCGACTTCTCCGCTCGGCAGATTGGCAACCTGGCGCGCGAGCTCCGTCTCGACGCGATCGAGATGAGTGGGATCGAGTGTGACGAGCACGGGCAGCGCGTCGGGGTCATGCTCCGCCTGCGCGAGCAGATCGGCCGCGATGACCGCAGGGGATGCCGTCGCGTCCGCGAAGACGACCAGCTCCGACGGGCCCGCGAGCATGTCGATTGCGACGCGCCCCTCCCCTGAGACGAGCTGTTTCGCGGCGGTCACGTAGCGGTTGCCTGGGCCGACAACCACGTCGCACGCCGGCAGCGGTCCGGCACCGAACGCGAGCGCCGCAATCGCCTGGGCTCCGCCCGCTGTCAGCACACCGTCAGCGCCGGCGACGGCGGCAGCGGCGAGCGTCATCGGTCCCGGCTTGGGACTCGCGACCCAGATCTGCTTGACGCCTGCCGCCCGCGCGGTCACAGCGGTCATCAGGACTGACGAGGGAAGCGGATAGCGCCCGCCCGGCGCGTAACACCCGGCGCGATCCAGCGGCGCGATCCAGTGGCCAGCGGAACCACCCGGCAACGTCACGGTCACGGCCCCGAGGGCACGTTTCTGCGCCTCGGCGAATGTCCGGATCCGGTCGGCGACACGCTCGAGACGCGCGCGGTCGGCCGCCGCCAGGCCCGCGAGTGCGCGATCGAGCGTCGCCCGGTCAAGGAATAACGGTCCGCCGGCCGAGACGTCGTCGAAACGCTCGGCGTACTCGCGCAGCGCCACTTCGCCGCGCGCGCGCACCGCTTCGACGATTGGCGCGGCGACCGCGAATGCTTCCGCAGGCACGGCCGCAGCGCGACGGCGCACCAGCTCGGCGACCGAACGATGGCTCAGCAAGCGGGAGTCTTCCGGACCATCGGTCGCCGGCTCACCGCGCCGTGACGGCGCGCGAGCTCGGCACGTACATCGGCCAGCGTTCCGCCCCCGCGCGCCAACGCGACCAGCGCCATGTAAAACACATCGGCCGTCTCCCGCACCACGTCTTCCGAGGAGTCCGCCCGCGCCAGCTCGTCCGCTTCTTCCCGCAGCTTCGCCGCAAGCAGCTCGCGGTCGGCCAGTAACTGCGCCGTTCCCGATCCAGCGACGGGCCGGGCGATCCGGTCAGCGAGCGCGCGCTCCAGGTCGGGCAGATCGAACTCCGAGTGCCAGCACGAGGGTCGATTCAAGTGACAGAACCCTGCGCCCGCCTGGCGTACCGTGAACCGCAGCGCGTCGCGATCGCAGTCCAGGTCCACACGCACGAGCTGCTGCGAGTTTCCCGATGTTTCGCCTTTCACCCACAGCGATTGCCGCGACCGGGACCAATAGATCCCCCGCCGCTCGGTCACCGCGCGCGCCAGCGATTCGCCGGTGCTCCAGACGAGACCGAGCGTGCGACCCGCTTCATCACAGACAACGGTAGGCCACACCGCGCCCGGCAACGGCTTCGCGAGCGGTGCGGCGACCGCGTCACCGAGCGACAGCCTGCCGGCATACAGCGCCATGCCCACCTGTGCATCGGCTCCGAGGCGATCGAGCTCGGCCACTTCGCCTGCGGTAGTGATCCCACCCGCGGCAGTCACGGGCACTCCCGCGGCCGCACGCACGACGGCTTCGACCGCGGCGCAGTCGAATCCTCCCATCTCTCCTTCCTTGTCCACCTGTGTGAAAAGGAAACCGCCGACCACTGGCGCGAGCTCGCGCACGCTCTCGAGCACCGGGACGCCCGTCTTCGTGCGCCAACCGTCCACTACGACATCGCCGCGATCGGCATCCACGGCCGCGATGACGCGCTCGCGCGGCAAGGCGCCGCAGAATTCCGGTGTCGCGGCGGTGCCGATCATGATCTGGACGGCACCGGCGTCGAGCCAGCGGCGCGCGCTATCGAGATCGCGGATGCCTCCGCCGACGCGACACGGCGCGCGCCGCGCGAGCTCCCGGATCAACGTGGCGTTCGAGCCCTGACCACGTGCGGCGTCGAGATCCACGACGGCCACTTCGCCGGCTACGGAGAACTCCTCCAACCGTTCGATGGGGTCGCCACCGTCCAGGACGAATTCCTTGCCACGCCGCAGCTGGACAGCGCGTCCACCCATGATGTCGATGCTCGGTACGATCATCGCCGCACCCGTACTCCCCGGACCGCGAGGTCCGCCTTGATGCCATCCACCGTGTCGTCGCCGTCGTGGAAGACCGATGCGGCGAGCACCGCTTCGGCGCCGGCCGCGAAGGCTGCGGCGACGTGCGCGCGTGTTCCGACGCCACCCGATGCGATGACGGGAACGCGCACCGCTTCCGCCACCCCGCGCAGCAGCCCTATGTCGTGTCCCCCCCGCGTGCCGTCGCGATCCCAGCTCGTCAGCAGGATCTCGCCCGCGCCGAGCCGCTCACCTTCGCGAGCCCACGCCACCACGTCGGGTCTGGCGGCCTCACGCCCCCCGACCACCAACACCTCCCAGCGCTCCTCGGCGCGGCGCGCATCGATCGCCAAGACGACACACTGGCAACCGAACGCCTGCGCCAGCTCGGTCAACAGGGCAGGCCGCCGCACCGCGGCCGTGTTGACGCTCACCTTGTCGGCGCCGGCGGCGAGCAAGCGGCGCGCATCCTCCACGCTGCGGACCCCGCCGCCCACGGTCAGGGGAATGCGGATCGCGGCACGCACGCGCCGAACCGTTTCGACTTGCGTATCGCGCCCCTGGGCGGAGGCTGCGACGTCGAGGATCACGATCTCGTCCGCGCCCTGCGCTTCGTACCGCGCCGCCTGCTCGGCGGGATCGCCGGCGTCGCGCAGGTCCTGGAATCGGATGCCTTTCACCACACGGCCGTCTTGTACGTCGAGGCAGGGAATGACGCGTCGCAACAGACCCGGAGCCCCGTTCGCTGCGGGCCCGGGACCCGTGACTCGACCGGTGAGCCAGCGCTCGAGTAGCGCTGCGCCGTAGGCACCTGATAGCTCTGGGTGAAACTGGCAAGCGAGTATTGGGCCGCGCTCGAGCGCGGCGACGAACGAAACGCCGTGCGTCGTCCAAGCAGGCGTCCATCCGTCCGGACTCTCGAGCAGCGCGTAGGAGTTCGCGAACGCCGCGACGCCGCTCGCCACGAACCGCGCTCCTGGCTCGGCACTCACGCTGTTCCAACCGAGATGTGGAATCCGCACGTGCGGCGGCAACCGGCAACAGGTTCCGGCGACAACGCCGAGCCCCGCCACCCCTGGCGTCTCCTCACTCGCCTCGCACAGCATCTGCATGCCGAGACAAACTCCGAGGAGCGGCGTTCCGCGGGCAGCGACATCCGGAATGACGGTGTAGAGACCACCGGCGCGGAGCGCCGCCACGCCGGCGCCAAACGCGCCCACGCCTGGCAGCACGATGCGCGCCGCGTCGCGTAGGATTGCGGGATCGGCCGTGACGACGACGCTCGCGTTGAGGCGGCGGAACGCGCCCGCAATCGACGCGAGATTCGCGACGCCTGAGTCCACGATCACCACGTCACTCACGGCTCGCGCCTCCGAGCGTGCCCTTGGTAGACGGCACGTCGTCGAAACCCGATCGCGCGACCGCCTGGCGCAGCGCGAGCGCTGTCGCCTTGAACGCGGCTTCGGCGCGGTGATGGTCGTTCTCGCCCTTCAACACGTCGACGTGCAGAGTCATCCGGCCGGCGGTGGCGAGCGAGCGCAGCACGTGCTCGATGTTCTCGCACGCGAGCCCGCCAATCGCCTCGCGACGCAGCCCGAGCGCCACGTCGGAAAAGGGCCGGCCGGAGAGATCCACGACCGCCCGAGCCAACGCTTCGTCGAGTGGCGCGAGGGCCCATCCAAAACGGCTCACCCCTCGCCGCTCTCCCAGCACGCGGTCGAGCGCTTCACCCAGCGCGAGCGCGCAGTCCTCGGCCGTGTGGTGATCGTCCACCGCCAGGTCGCCTTCGCAGGTCAGCGTCAGGTCGAAGCGCGCGTGGCGGGCGAGTGCGTCGAGGAGATGGTCGAGGAAGCCGATCCCCGTCTTCACGGCGGTCTTTCCGGTGCCGTCGAGATCGAGCGTCACCCGAATCGATGTTTCGCGCGTCGTGCGGGTCACGCTCGCAGCGCGGGGGGGCGCGCTCATGGCAGCAACTCCTCGAGATCGGCCAGTTGATCCAGGACACGAGCGGCGCCCGCGTCGGCCAGTGCAGCGGCGGTCGCGGAGGGGTCATCGCCAGGTGCCACGATGCCGAGTGGCACGACGTCTGCCCCGGTGGCGGCCCGAACGTCGTCGGGCGTGTTCCCGACCATCCATGCCCGGAGAACGCCCAAGCGCGTGAGAGCGAGGCGAACCGGCGCGGGGTCGGGTTTACGTGCAGCGTCTTCCATGCAGACCACCGTCCGAAACAGGTCCGCGACCTTCTCGCGCTCGAGGAACCAGCGCGCCTCGTCGCGCGGGCGGCCCGTCACGACGGCGAGCGGGAGGCGTCTCGATAAGCGCTCGAGCAGCGCGCGCGGCACGATCAGACGTTCGCGCTCGCGCAACCCGGGCGAGCCAGCCGTGCCGAGGTAGAGCGCTTGAAAGCGGGAGGTGACCATTTCGAGATCTGTCTGCAGGCCACGAGCTGCAATGAGCCGTTGCGTCACGATCCAGTCGTTCGCCGCATCGCCCGCGCGCAGCACGTCTTCGATGTCTTGCATCGTCACGGTCACGCCGTACGCGCCGGCCGTGGCGATCATGGCCGCGCGTTGCGACTCGCGCACGTCAGCGAGCACACCGTCCAGATCGAACACGATCGCCTGGGGAGCGAGCGCCGTGTCGAGGGCGCGCGTGAGGCGCTCGAAGCCGGCTGGTTCGCCGGGCAACGTGATGCGCAGCGCCGTGGCGAGACCCGGCCGGTCCGTGAACTCGCGCACCAACACGCCGAGCGCCGCGAGAGCCGCGGCGCAGAACCTTGCGCGCGCCCCGCAGTCGACGAAAACGAAGTTTGCCTGGGAGCCTCGCGGCGAAAGGCCTAGCGATCCCACCTGCCGCGTGAGTGCCCCGCGCTCTTCGCGCACGCGCGCGACATGCGCCGCGAGCGGCGCCGCACCGCGCGCGAGCTGGCGCAGCGCCAACGCGATTGAGAGTCCCGCGACAGGATAGGGGCCACCAGCGGCGCGCAACACGGCGATGATGCGCGGGCTACCGATCGCATAGCCGACGCGGCACCCCGCGAGCCCCCACGCCTTCGAGAGGGTGCGAGTGACGACGACGTTGCCGAGGTCAAGGACGGCGGTGGTGAGATCGTCGTCAGCATACTCCGCGTATGCATGGTCAAGCAGAATGACTGCGTCGGGTGCCGCGGCTGCGAGTCGCCGCACGTCGGCCAACGTCGCCACGCCGCCCGTCGGATTGTTCGGCGACACGACCGCGATGACCGCCGTGCGCTCATCGATACGCTCCAGGAAAGCGTCAGTCGGAAATGCATCATCCCGCCACGGCACGCGCGCCAGCGCGCCGCCCGCGAGCGCCGCGTAACGATCGAGCATCTCAAAACTCGGCTCGGGAAGCAGCAGCACTCGACCAGGCGTGAGGAATGCGCGGCAGATGCGGTCTATGGCCTCGTCGGCTCCAGCCGTGACGATCACGCGCTCGGGCGCGACGCCCCACCGTGCCGCGAGCACCGCGGTCAATCCGGTCACGTCGGGATAGCGACGCAGCAGCTCGGGGTCGGCCTGCGCCAGCTCGGCAAGCGCGGCGGGAGACGGGAGGAGCCCCTCGTTCCGGTCGAGGCGCAGCATGCCAGCCCCGCCGCGCACCGGCTGGTCGTAAACCAACGCGGGATCGATCGACGACCGTGGGCCCGTTGCGGTGATCATGGCACGATCTGGGAAAGAGTTGAGACCACAACATCCGTACCGCCGGCCGCTTTCACCGCCGGGATCACCTGCGGCAGCAGCTCGCGCGGCACGGCGGCCTTTACTGCGTATCCGGTGTCGCCAAACAGGCGGGATACTGTCGCTTGCCTCATCGACGGCAGGACGGCCACCACCGCGTCGAGACACGCCGCCGAGGCGTTCACCTCCAACATCACGCGGCGCCGCGCCTCGAGCACGGAGTTGATCAGCAACACGAGATCGTCTATGAAGCGGCGCCGCACGGGCTCATCCAGCGCCGCGCGGTGCGCGTATAAACGCGTCGACGAGCGCATCAACACGTCCACAATCGCGAGGCCGTTGGCTTCCAGCGTCGCACCGGTCGCCGTGTTGTCGACGATCACGTCCGCATCCTCGGGCGGAAACACCTCGGTCGCACCGTAGGACCGGACAAACTCGGCGCAGAGCCCCTTCGCGCCGATCCAACCTTGCGTGAGTCGCTCGTACTCCGACGCGACGATCAGGCGCCGTTGGGGCAGCTGTCCGCCTTCGAGCACCGCGACCGGAGCGGCTGCGACGAGCTGCACCGGATCGAGCCCCGTGTCGAGCAATTCGATGACGTCTGCCTCGAGCTCCGCCACCCAATCCGCCCCCGCGAAGCCGACGTCGCGGCTGCCGAGCGCCAGCATCTCCACGATGTTCTGGGGTTTCAGCAGCTTCGCCTCGGCGCCTGGCAGCGTCACGTCGGGGCGGTAGCCCCGCGCACTGGGACGCACGCGAATGCCCGCGTCGGCGAGGAGGGTCAGCACGCCCTGCTCCATCCGGCCTTTGGGAAGGCCGAGACGGAAGGGGACGGCGCGTGGGACAAATGTGGACATCGATCGACTCCGTGTTGGCCGAACCGGAATCCCCCAGGTCACGCGCCGCCGCCCAAAAAGCACGACGCCGGCCTGGGGGGCCGGCGTCGGTGATGATTCAAGACTCTACACGCCTCCGGCTATCCCCCGTGGACCGAGTGACCGTGGTGATGCCGGTGCGAAGACGTACGCTTCATTGACCGTGATATAGCGCAGTGACGAAACTGTGTCAATGCGCTGGGGCCGGATCCGCATGATCGCGATCGCCAGTATCCTGCCGTTGCTCTTCCTCGCCGCCTGGCTCTTCATCGTGAAGATGCCCGGGCCGGCGTTCAGCGGTCCACTGCCGCCCCTCACGCCGAAGCAAGCGCTCATCCGCTCGGCACTGGAGCGCCACGTTCGAGCACTCGCGCACGACATCGGCGTGCGCAGCGACGAGACGTATACCAACGTCCTGCGGGCGTCGGCGTACATCGAACGCCGCCTGCAGGATCTCGGGTATAGTGTGGTCTCGCAGGAGTTCTCCGCCCGCAATCGCAGCTACCGCAATATCGAAGCGACGCTTCCCGGCGTTCCGGGTCACGCGCACGAAGTCGTCGTGCTCGGTGCACACTACGATACCGCAGAGGATGCGCCGGGCGCGGACGACAATGCGAGCGGCGTCGCGGGCGTGCTCGAGCTCGCGCGGGTCTTCGCGCATGAGCGGCAATCACGTACGGTGCGGTTTGTCTTCTTTCCCAACGAAGAGCCGCCGTCGTTTCCAACGGCCGACATGGGCAGCCGCCATTACGCGACGGCGGCCCGGGCGCGCAACGATCAGATCGTGGCGATGCTGTCGATTGAATCGATCGGCTACTACGACACGGAAAAGGGCAGCCAGCGCTACCCCTTCCCGCTGAATCTCGCGTATCCGAATGTGGGCGACTTCATCGGGTTCGTCTCGAACCTCAGGTCGCGTGCGCTGCTGCATCGCGCGATTGCGGCGTTTCGCGCCCACGCCACACTGCCCACGCAAGGTGCCGCTGCGCCGTCATGGGTGCCCGGCGTCTGGTGGTCGGATCATTGGTCGTTCTGGCGGGAGGGATATCGGGCGATCATGATTACCGACACCGCGCCGTACCGGTATCCGTTCTACCATACGCCGCAGGACACGCCCGACAAGCTCGACTACGACCGCATGGCACGCGTGGTCCACGGGCTGACCCACGTCGTGCGCGCGCTCGCGAACTGAAAGGGCTGAGGGGCTGAGGGGCTGAGAGGCTAAGAGAGCAGCGCGAACGCGCGGACGGGAAAGCTTCCCATCCCCTTCACCCTCGGCGGCACGGCGAAGAAGCGGAAGCCGGTGTCCGGAAGCGCGGCGAGGTTCGTCATGTGCTCGACGATCGCCACGCCGGCTCCTAACAGAATGGTGTGAGCGGGGCGGCTGCCGTCCTTGTCGTCATCGATGTTGAGCGAATCAATCCCCACAAGGATCGCTCCTGCCTTCGCCAGGTACTCGGCCGCGTCTCGGGTCAGGAACGGATGCTGTCCACCCGAATAGGTGTCAGTGCGCCAATGCTTGTCCCATCCCGTGTGCACTATGACAGCCTTCCCTTTTACGTCCAGGCCCTTAAAGCAAGAGGCGTCGATCGCGCGTTTGGGTCCCCCCCCACCGCTCGCGCGCACGACGACGCCGGGCAGATCGGCGACTGCCTCCAATGCATAGCCCGCCACGTCGCGGCCGTCTGCGTAACGATGGAAGGGGGCGTCGATGTAGGTGCCGGTGTTGGCGAGCAGTTCGATCTTGCCGATCTGGAAGGTCGTGCCCGGCGCGTAGCGAGCGGTCGAGGCTTCACGCGAAAGCCAATCGCTGACCGTGGGCGAGGGAAGGCCGCGGTAGGTCACCATGCCGTTCTCGATCTCGTGACTCAGGTCGACTAGCCGCTCAGCCATTGAACACGCGAGCGAGCGCCTTCAGCAGTTGGCCATCGGCCGACGCGCCATCCGGCGCTTCGGAGAGCACGGTTGCCAGGCGACGACGCAAGAGCGGGTCGCGGGTGGCCTGAGCGGCAAACTGAACGGTCAGCGGAATGAACCACGGGGCCTGTCGCGCGCCCGAGCCGGCGCGGGCGACAGCGGCATACTGCTCAAACAGCGCCAGCAGGAAGGCACCCTTGGAGGGGAAGTGACGATAGATCGCGCCCTTCGTGAATCCGGCGCCGAGCGCGACCTCATCCAGCGTCGCGATCTCAAAGCCGCGCTCGGCGAACAGCTCCAGCCCAGCGGCAACGAGGAGCGCCCTGGTTTCGGCCTTGCGACGCTGGTGAATGATTCCCACGGGTATCTAGGATACTTGCACGGACCCTATACGCAAGACTTTGACGGGACAAACGGGCTGGAATTGATACCAATAGGTATCGAAGATACCTATTGGTCCCTTG
>WNEY01000374.1_pt1 | contig 27288 bp, 23 predicted proteins | sample 5400531 | NCBI WGS metagenome assembly WNEY01 (sample SAMN13153338, study PRJNA577476) | soil metagenome | isolation source: 200 cm saprolite under Douglas fir tree site 1 | place: USA:California | collected 2015-04-18
GGCAGCCACCGGGCGGGCAGCGGCCGGGCGGGCAGCCACCGGGCGGGCAGCGGCCGGGCGGGCAGCCACCGGCGGGCTGGCAGTCGGCGGACTGGCCTTCGAGCGAGTGGCCCGCGTCGGACTGGCCGTCCGGTAGCTGGCCGGCCCCGGGCGGCCAGCCGGATGCGGCGGCGCCTGGTCCTGGGCGAGGCGCTGCCCGGCCGGGCCCAGGACCGGGGTACGACGAGGCGCCTGCGGGTGGGTGGATGCCGCCGACCCAGGGTCGGCCAGGGCACTGGCCTGGGGAAGCTTCGGTGGCGACCCAGCGGCGTTCTGATCCGAGGTACTCGGGCCAGACGGGCAACGAGCCTGGCCGCGATTCTGGCTACGGCGATCCGCGAATGACCGGCGCGGCGGCGGCCGGGTCGACCCGGCTTGACACCGAATTTCCCGGGCAGCCTTCGGTCCCTGATTCAAGGCTCGCCGGCGACCCGAGGTTTGGGCCCGAGTCCAGAGCCGGCTCTGATCCCAGACTCGCCGCCGACCCGAGGTTTGGCCCCGAGTCCAGAGCCGCTTCAGATCCGAGACTCGCCGCCGCCCCAGCGCCCGGCCCCGATCCCAGAGTCGCTTCAGATCCGAGACTCGCCGCCGCCCCAGCGCTCAGCTCCGATCCCAGATCCGCCGCCGACCCGAGGCTCGCTGCCGACCCCAGACGGGCCGCCGACCCCAGACTGGCCGCCGATCCGAGACTCGCGGCGGGCGCTCGGTCCAGCTCGGGCCCTTGGCCCACTCCAGATCCCAGGGGTAACGCCGGCTCGGCAGGCACCTCAGCCCAGAGAGCTACGCCGGACCCGAGGCTCGCAGCTGATCCCCGGCTTACCGCGAGTTCAGCAGCCATGGCCGATCCAAGGCTTGACGTAGATTCCTGGTTCGCGACCGCTGCACGAAACCCCGGTCAAGCCCCGACGGCGACCGCGAGCGACCCCAGGCGCGCGGCCGATCGAGCTCCGGCGACCGACCCTGAGGTTGCCACCGACCCGCTGCCGGTCTCCAACCCGCTACGGGCGCCGACTACCAGCAGCCACGCAACTGCGCCCGCGGTCGCCAGTCCCACGTCAGCGCCGACCAGCCCGCCACCCGGCGCCGGATACCCCGCGGCCAGCCCGCCGAGCCCGCGGTATCAGAGCCAGCCTCAACAGAGCCAGCCCAATCAGAGTCAGCTTCAACAAGGCCTGCCTTATCAGAGTCAGCCCTATCCGACGATGCCGACGCCGCCGCCCGTGCTACCCGCCTCCTGGGAACCCGGCGGCCGGACTATGCCGGTCAACTCACCTCAGGCGGCCAGCCGCCTGCTCGCGATCGAGCCGCCGCGCTCGGGCGAGCTTGAGCCTGCGGGGGGTTTCGGGGGGTCCCACCCACTACACCCCCCACCCACCACCCGAGCCAGCACAGCAGACAGGCGACGCCCGGGTGAGAACACCAGGTCGGTGCACCTCCCGCCGGCAGCTACTCCCCAGCTGTCGGCGACCGGCCAGATCCCATACGCGGTCCCGATCTACCGGTCCCCGACCTCAGCCTGCAGCTCAGCCACTGACTACGCGCCCGGGGTCGGCCCGCTCGGCGGCGACGGCAGCCAGAGCAGCGATAATCCGACCGTGGCGGCGCTGTGCAGCGCGGTCGCGGCCCTGGAGGGGATCAACCTCAGCTACCCGGCCTGCTCGCAGGCTTTCGCCTCGGGCATGGCCGCGATCTCGACGATCTTCTGGGCATTTACGAGGGCCGGGGCGCATGTAGTGGCGCCGGCCGGGGTGTACGGCGGCACCTACGGCTTCCTGCGCAATGTCGCGGCGAACTTCGGCGTTCACACCGACTTCGTCGACATGACCGACCTCAGGCAGGTGCACGCCGCGCTACGGCCGGGCAGCACCGCGATCTTGTACGCCGAGACGCTGGCCAACTCGTCCGTAGCCGTCGCTGACCTGGGCAATCTGGCCAGGCTCGCGCATCAGGCCGGAGCGATGTTCGCCGTCGACTCGACGCTCGCTCCGCCGGTGATCTGCCGACCGCTAGAACACGGTGCCGACCTGGTCCTGCATTCCGCCTCCAAGTACTTCGGCGGTCACTCCGACGTGAGCGGCGGAGTCGTCACCGGCCGCGCCGAACTGATCCGGCCGCTCGGCCGCCTCCGGATCGACACCGGCGGGTCGCTCGCGCCCGACGACGCCTACACGCTGCGGCGCGGCCTGGAGACCCTGCCGCTGCGGGTACGGCGGCAGTGCGCGACCGCGCAGGTGCTCGCCGCTGGGCTGGCCATGCATCCGGCGATCAGCAGCGTGGCCTACCCGGGCCTGACCGCTCATTTCGGTCACGAGCTGGCCAGGCGGCAGTTCGACGCCGGACCTGAGGGCACCAGATTCGGCGCGACCGTCACCGTCGTGCCCTACGGCGGCGCCGAAGCCGGGGCCACGTTCGCGCAGCGGCTGCGGCTCGCCCAGATGACTGCCTCACCAGCGGGAACGCACACCAAGGTCAGTCATATGGCCTCGACCACGCACCGGCAGTTCGACCCCGATGCCCTGACGCAGGCGGGGATCGATTTGGGGGCGGTGCGGTTCTCGGTGGGGCTTGAGGACGGTGAGGATCTGCTGGCCGACGCCATGACGGCTCTGGACTCACTGGGACGCAGGTAACCGACCTCCGGCAGCAACGAAGCGAACCCCCGCAAATTTTTCAACCTAAAATCCGTATTTAGGCAGGAGGCTTCGTGGGAACCGAACGCAAGCTGAAGGTCGCTGTCGTCTTCGGCGGCAAGGGGCCTGAACACGCGATCTCGTGCCTCGGCGCCGGCAATGTGCTGGGCGCGATCGACCGGTCCAAGTACGAAGTCATCCCGATCGGCATCACGACCGAGGGCAACTGGCTTGAGGTCCCCGACGACCCAGGGCGGCTGGCGATCACCGGGGGCGAGCTGCCTAGCGTCGACTCGGTCGCGAAGCCGGACGCGCACGTCGTGCCGTGGGCCTACCAGGGCGATTCCGCGGTCGTGGCGAGCGCGCCCGGGCACGTCCCGCACGCGCTCGGCGATGTCGACGTGGTGATCCCCGTGCTGCACGGGCCTTACGGAGAGGACGGCACTATCCAGGGGTTGCTGGAACTGGCCGGGGTGCCTTACGTCGGGGCGGGCGTGCTCGCGAGCGCGGTCAGCATGGACAAGGAGTACATGAAGCTGATCTTCGCCGCCAAGGGCCTGCCGGTCGGCCCGCACGTGATCGTGCGCGAACGCGACTGGCCCGCGGCGCAGCTCGCCGAGCTGGGCTGGCCGTTGTTCGTGAAGCCGGCCAGGGGCGGTTCCAGCCTGGGCACGTCCAAGGCGAACGATCCTGATCAGCTCGCCGAGGCGATCGCTCTCGCCCGGGACTACGACCCCAAGGTGATTGTCGAGGCCGGGCTGACGGCCAGGGAGATCGAGGTCGCTGTTTTGCAGGGCCTGGACGGCGCGCCGCCGGACACCAGCCTGCCGGGCGAACTGCGGCTTGAAGGCGAAGAGGAGTTCTACGACTTCGAGGCGAAATACCTGAGCGGGAGCAGCGGGATGCTGATCCCGGCGCCGATCCCGAGCGCTGACCTGCGGCGGATCAGGGAGATGGCGGCGGTGGCGTTCGACGCGGTGTCGGCGGAGGGACTGGCCAGAGTCGACTTCTTCTACCTGCCGGACGGGACGATCTTGATCAACGAGATCAACACGTTCCCTGGCATGTCCCCGACGTCGTACTTCCAGAAGATGTGGGAGGCGACTGGGATGGCGTTCCCGCAGGTAATCGACCGGCTGCTGGAGACCGCGCTGGCCCGGAGGTCCGGACTCCGCTAGCGGCGGGCCTGGCGGGCCTGGCGGGCGGCTGTGGCGGGCGGCCGTGGCGCCGCCCGCCGCCAACCTGCTGGCGGGCGATTACTTTCTGCCCGCGGCGACCTTCTTCTTGTCGCCATTTACAAGGGCCTTGAAGTCGGCGCCGGCCCGGAACTTGGGCACAGAGGACTTGGGGACCTTGATTGCCGCGCCGGTGGCTGGGTTTCTCGCGGTGCGAGCCGGACGGTCGGTCTTTTCGAATACCCCGAACCCGGTAATTGCCACTTTGTCGCCCTTAGCGACGGCGTGCTGGATAGTGTCGAGAACTGCGTTGACAGCCTCAGTTGCGGTTTTCTTATCCCCCAACCGGCCTGAAATCGCATCGATCAGGTCACGCTTGTTCATTTCCTCACTCCTGCTGGTCCCCCAACGGGAAGTCGCACGGACCGGACGTCCTTTACGGTCCGGGCTTCACGACCTCTGACCTGCCTGAAATTAGGCGATGCAACGGTGGCACACAATGATCTAGGCATTAACCGAGGCGTGTCGTTACTGAAAGTAGGTGCCATTCAGTATTAAAAGTGGACCAGTCGTCATGCGAATTCAAATCCGCGTAGGACACAGGCCACACCCCCGCTGGTTATCTACCTTCTTCGCTCGTTCAGTGCCTCGCGGATACCCCCGCCGCGCCGACCTTCTTTACCGCGCCTCGCCTACCCGCGGGTCGTTTTATTCAAACCTCTTTATGAGGTGACGGGCGATTATCAGCCCGTACTTGCTCGGCTTCAGCCATGAGCTCATTGAGGCGTCGAATGCAGTGAATTCTGCTCGCACCGGGCATCTTGAGGGCCGTGCAAATCGCCATGAAACGGTTATTCAGCCGGAGGCGAGCCTCAGAGTCGGCACCGAGCGCGGCCAGTGCGGAGAGCGCCCGCTGGACCGCGAGCAACCTTGCCGCGAGCGGGTCAGCGGCGGCGGGCGCGTCCTGTGCCGCTGCCCGCGATCCGGTCCCCAGCGCCGAGTTGTCCGGCTCTGACTCGCTCATCATCTGTTCCAGAGTGCCAAACGCGCCGGCAAAGCGCGAACTCGTCCCCGAGCCAGCCCAGCGGTGGGAACCGGGGGTCGTCCCCCCGAGCCAGCACCTGTTACCAGCCGTGTTACTAGGTGTACGGGCAGCCGTCACCGAACGAGTAACCCGCAGGCGGTATGGTCCATAGTTGGGAAAAACTGTGCCTGGCCAGACCGAGGTCGACCATCGGAGGGCCTGCCAGCCGAATCGCATGAGCCGTCGGATTGAGGTCGCCCCCGATGAAGGTTGCCGTGGTCAAAGAGACCGGGCCCGCCGAGCGCCGGGTTGCGCTCGTTCCTGAGGTGGTCGCCAAGCTGCGATCTGCCGGTCATGAAATTCAGGTAGAAAGGGGTGCGGGGGCTTCCGCGTTCTTTCCAGATGAGGCCTATTCGGACGCCGGTGCGACGCTGATCGGGCCCGATCAACTCTCCGAAGCCGATGCGATCTTGATGGTCGGCCGCCCGGACGCTAGCCAGATCGGCCGGATGCGCGCAGGTCAGGCGGTCTTCGGCTTGCTCGCTCCGCTCACCGATCCCGAGTTGGTGAGCCGTCTCGCGCAGGCCGGCGTGACCGCCGTCAGCCTGGACCTGATCCCGAGGACACTGCCGCGGGCCCAGCCGATGGACGCGCTGAGCTCGCAGGCGAACATCGCCGGCTACAAGGCGGCGTTGCTCGCGGCGACCGCGTTCGGCCGGTTCTTCCCGCTGCTGATCACCGCGGCCGGTACCGCCCGGCCCGCCAAGGTGCTGGTACTCGGGACCGGCGTGGCCGGCCTGCAGGCGATCGGAACGGCCCGGCGGCTCGGTGCCGTGGTCAGCGCCTACGACGTCCGGCCAGAGACGAGGACCGAGGTCGAATCGCTCGGTGCCACGTTCGTCGAGCTGACCTCGGTGGGGTCCGCTAGCGGCACCGGGGGTTATGCCAGGGCGCTGACCGACGCCGAGCGGGCCTCCCAGCAAGCCGAACTGGCCGATCACATCACCAAGCACGATGTCGTGATCACGACGGCACAGGTGCCGGGCCGGCGGCCGCCGCTGCTGGTGACGAGCGCCGCGCTCAAGGCCATGGCGGCCGGCTCGGTGCTCGTCGACATGGGAGCGAGCGCGCTCGGCGGGAACGTCGAGGGTTCAGCGCCCGGCGAGACCATCGTTACCGACAACGGCGTCACAATCATCGGCGCCGACACCCTGCCTTCGACTATGGCGGCGGCCAGCTCGGCCATGTACGCGCGCAACGTCAGTTCGCTGCTCACGTACATGATCAAAGATGGCGCGTTCACCGTAGATCTCGATGACGAACTGGTAGCCGGAGTCGTGATCACCCGCGATGGCGCTGTGATTCATCCGGCCTTGACCAAGGCCGGGCCCGCCGGTGGCCCGGCGCCTGAGCCGGCGTCCAGTCCAGCTCCAGATCCGGCTCCTAGTCCAACTCCGCCAGCAGCCAACGGCGACTGACCTGGAGGAACCGCTTCAATGCTCCTCTTTGATTTCATCATCTTTGTCTTGAGCCTCTGGGTGGGGTTCGAGGTCATCAGCAAGGTGCCGGCCACCTTGCACACGCCGCTGATGTCGGCGGCGAACTCCATCCACGGAATCGTCCTGGCCGGCGGGATCGTGATCGCGGCGACCGCGCACAACGTCGTCGGCTACATCCTGGCGTTCGTGGCAGTCGCGTTCGCGGCAATGAACGTCGTGGGCGGCTATGTAGTGACCGGCCGGATGCTGAAAATGTTCAAGCGGCGGCCGGCTACGCCAGCCGCGGCTGTGTCCGGGGCTGGGCCCGCGGCTGATGCGATCGCACCGAGCCCGAACGGCGCCGTCTCCGCCAACGGCAGTGTTGCAAGCGGCAGTGTTGCAAGCGGCAGTGCTCCCGCTGGCAAGGTGACCAAGTGACCGGCAGCTTCAACACCGTAATCCAGCTGATCTACCTCGCGGCCGCCTCGTGCTTCGTGCTCGGCCTGCACCTGATGAACAACCCGGCGACGGCCAGGCGCGGCAACCAGGTCTCGGTCGCCGGCATGGTCGCCGCGATTGTCGCTACCGGCGTGCTGGTCATCCACCTGGGCATGATCACCGCGACCGGCTGGGCCGTAATCGCGGCCGGAATCCTGGTCGGCGGCGGCGCGGGCCTGTACTTCGCCCGTACGGTCAAGATGACCGCGATGCCGCAGCTGGTCAGCGTCTTCAACGCGGTCGGCGGCGGCGCGGCGGCCCTGGTCGCGATCAGGGACTACATGGAGCTGGGCGCGCACGTCGGGGCCGCGACTTCGGTCACGACGCTGCTCGACGTGATCATCGGGTCCGTGACGTTCTCCGGCTCGATCATCGCGGCCGGCAAGCTGCAGGGCGTGATTACCTCGGCGCCCGTGACGTTCCCGGGCGCCAGGATCGTGAACCTGCTTCTAGTCGCCGCGGCTCTGGGCGTCGGCGGTTACGTGATCGCCTCGCCGAGCCTGATCGGCCTGGGCGTGGTGATCGCGGCCTCGCTGGTGTTCGGCGTGCTGATGGTGATGCCGATCGGCGGCGCCGATATGCCGGTCGTCATCTCACTGCTGAACGCCTTCACCGGCACTGCCGTGGCGATGGCCGGCTTCGTGGTCAACAACACCGGCCTGATCATCGCCGGCGCGCTGGTCGGCGCCTCCGGCGGAATCTTGACCAAGCTGATGGCCGACGCGATGAACCGCTCGATCCCGAACATCATGCTCGGCGGCTTCGGGTCGGGCGACGCGGCCGTCGTCGTGGCCGGCCCGGCCGGTGCCGGAGTGCAGTCGATCGCGGCCGACGACGCGGCGATCCAGCTCGCCTACGCCTCCAAGGTGATCATCGTGCCCGGCTACGGACTGGCTGCCGCTCAAGCTCAGCACGAGGTCGCCGCGCTGGCCGACCTGCTCGAGTCGCGCGGTGTTGAGGTCAGCTACGCGATCCACCCGGTCGCGGGCCGGATGCCGGGTCACATGAACGTGCTGCTGGCCGAGGCCAACGTGCCGTACCCGTTGCTCAAGGAGATGGACGAAGTCAATCCGGAGTTCGCTCGCACCGACGTGGCGCTCGTGATCGGCGCGAACGACGTCACCAACCCGGCCGCCCGACGGCCAGGCACGGCGATCTCGGGGATGCCGATCCTGGACGTAGACGCGGCGAAGTCGATCATCGTGATCAAGCGGTCGATGGGTCACGGCTACGCCGGCATCGACAACGAGCTCTACACCAACCCGAAGACGTCCATGTTCTTCGCCGACGCCAAGAAGGGCCTAGCCGAACTAGCCTCGTCGGTAAAAACCCTGGTCGGCTAGCCGGTCTGGCGGTGCCGCTCTTGGTTCAGGCTAGAGTCGACAACCTGATGAATGCGCACATTCATCGACCAGGGCAAAGATGAATAAGCGCATTCATCCCTTGGAAACCTACTGAATTCGCGCATTCATCTTTCGGATTACCTGATGAATGCGCACATTCATCTGGGACGTGCGGACGGAGACTGGCACCATGAGCACACTTGATCAAGATCTTGAGGCGTTGGGACAGCCCGTCGCTGTTCATGGGCTAGAACTCACCGATGCCCGCCAGGCCCAGGTCGGCGACGTGACCGTCCGGCGGCTGCTGCCGCTCCGCCTCCGGCGGAGCGTCGGGGCCTGGTGCTTCATTGACCACTACGGCCCGATGTCGGTCGACGGAGTGACTGGCATGGCCGTGCCGCCGCATCCGCACATCGGCCTCCAGACCGTCACCTGGCTGCTGGCCGGAAACGTGCTCCACCGCGACAGCCTCGGCTCCGAACAGATGATCAGGCCGGGCCAGCTCAACCTGATGACCGCCGGACGCGGGATCGCGCACGCCGAAGAGTCACCCGTTGAGCACGACCCGCAGCTACACGGCGTCCAGCTCTGGGTAGCGTTGCCCGAGGCGTCCCGACTCGCCGAACCCGCCTTCGAGCATCACGCCCAGCTGCCGTTCCACGAGGCCGACGGACTCATGATCACTGTCTTCATGGGCGGCCTGACTGGCAGTCGCTCACCGGCGACCACGTTCTCGCGACTGATGGGCGCCGAGTTGACCGCGCGGCGAGATGCCAGCACGCGGCTTGAGCTGAACCCCGACTTTGAGCACGTGATCTTCGTGGCCAACGGTACCGCAGAAGTCGCGGGGACCGCCCTGCGGCCAGGGCAGATGCTCTACCTGCCCACCGGCCACGAAGGCATACCCGTGGCCGCGCCGTCCGGCAGCACGATGCTGCTTCTCGGCGGAGTGCCGCTCGGCGAGCACCTGCTGATGTGGTGGAACTTTGTAGCGCGAACGCCGCAGGAGATCCAAGCCGCCGTCGCCGACTGGGACGCGGGCCGGTTCGGCGAGGTCGGCGGCTACGCGGGCGACCCGCTCAAGGCACCGCCCCTGCGCGCCGACCTCCTGATCAGGAAGCCCTAGCCCACCGCGCCGCGCCGCGCACCCGCGCGTCCGCCGGCTCGCTGTCACAGATCGTGGGAATCTAGGACGCTGATCAGCTTCCGTTTGCGCTTCTGATCCTCACGGAGTGCGCGCAGGTAGAAGCCGAACGCGGCCTGGGTGCCGAGCCGGAGGTGACAGGCTCGCGCGCTGAGCAGCAATCGCGCCAGCCGCTCGTAAGCCTTGTCACCGGTCTCCTGCTTGAGTGCCTGGATCTGGCGCTGGTAGACGGCCAGTGCGTCAGCCGGCCTGGTCTCCGCAACCAGGTCGGCCAACCTGAGCCACTGCGCCTCGGTGGCGATCCCGGCGGCCGCATCCCAGGCCCCATCGATGTCGCCCTCGCTGATCAGCGCGTCGATCAGCACTGGCCCCGGCCTGAACCGCACGCCCCGGTGAGTCTTCCGCACAGCGGCGGCGTCCGCGCGGAGCCGGTCAAACGCCCACTGCCGGGTTTCTGGCCAGGCATCCGTCTCCCTAGCGGTCGCTCGGAGCCGAGCGAACGCCGCCAGATCGGGTGCCGACTCGAAGTCGTCCTTGCGTACCCGCAAGGCGTCGGCGGCCCGGCCGAGCTCGAGGTAGCGCTCGACCACATAGTCCGACAGCGCGGGCAGGATCGATCGGTCACGTCCAGGCAGCTGTAGCCCGCGCTCAGCCCAGTCGAGTGACTCGTCCTTGCGACCGGCGGTGTCGAGTTCCTGGGCGATCTTCAGATGCCCTTCGCCGCTCGGTGGCAGGTCGGCCGACATCACCTCGACCAGCGCTTCGATGTCGCCGGTCATGCGCAGGAAGTCCTCGATCGCGCGCTGGACGACGAATTCGGACGGATCGGCCCGCCAGGCCGTCATGAGGGTCTCGCGCAGCCGGTCTAGGCCGGCCACACCAAGCAGCTCGCGGTAGCGGGCGAGGGCCGGCTGCAGGAGATCGTCTCGGCTCAGCAGGCGTCCGGCCAGAAAGTCGGCCAGCGCCAGCTGGTCAGGCTGACCAGCCATGCAAGCGGCGTGGTGGCCAGTCATCAGTCCAGCTGCCGCTGCCCAGATGGCGCCGGCCGGATCACCGGCATGACGGCACGCCTCCGACACGATCGTGATCGCATATTCGGCGACGGCAATCGCCTCGGCCGCGTGGCCGATGCTGAGGAGTTCGTTCACGACCGAGGTCGCGGTGTCCACGCGCTTGGCGTAGCGGCGTGACTCACCCTCCTCGATGTACCCGTACTGGCCGAATTCCTCGGCATCGAGCAAGGCGCCGAGCCGGGCGGCGATCGCGTCCAGGTCGGCCGCCGCGCTAGCGGCGCGCAGCTCTAGGCGGCCGCGCCAGTCGTCGTCTTCCACCAGCTGATCAAGGACCAAGAGCAGCAGATCTTCACGCTTCAGCGAATTCAGCCAGGACTGGAGCCCACGGGATCGAGCCTTCGCTGCCGCGCCGGCCGCGGCCGCGCCGGTCGGCGCAGGCTTGCTCCGCGCGGCCGAGCGGGAGCGCAAATAGGCCAGGCCGACGGCGACGCAATGCTTGCAGAAAAATCCCTCTTTGCCGTACGGGCAATCACACGCGCCACTCACCGGCGTGTTTCCGCCAATGTTCAATACGACGATGTACTCGTCGCTTCCTCGTACCGACGCGGTGATCTTGTTGCCGAGAACGGAGAGATCGTCGACGGCGTCCAGATACTCGATACCGCGCTCGAACGATCGGTCGCCCGCCGCCGCCCGAAGGTCAGCCTCACTACAGCCATTTCCGACAATGGTCGCCACATTGCCATTTAACAACAGACCACTGACAACCAATGCCGAGCGTGCAGTCGGGGTCGGCCCCGGCCACCGGCCTAGCCACCGCAACGACTCCTCCGAGCAGCGCGGCCAGAGCGCCGCACAAGTGATCCAGATCGCACCGGCTAGGCGGCTAGCCGGGTAAACGCGGGGGTAGCCCAAGAGAGATGCCCCATATAAGCTATAAGATTGATAGGAAAATAGGTTGTGAGAGTGGCAGACGGGACGAACGTGCCGCTTTCGGACGGCAGGGAGGCACCGTGGCGCTGCCTGACTTCTTCATCGCGGGAGTCCCGAAGGCCGGGACGACAGCCCTCCACTCAGCCCTGGCCAGGCATCCCGAGCTCTACCTGTCGCCAGTGAAGGAACCGAAGTTCTTCCTCACCGACGGGCCGCCGCCGACCGAGGGCGGGCCGGGAGACGCGAAGACCTATCGCGAGCACGTCTGGCGGAGAACGGATTACGAAGCGCTGTTCGGCAAGGCTCCAGCAGGCGCGTTGCGAGGCGAATCGACTCCGTTTTACCTCTTCAGCGAGGCCGCGCAGGAGCGGATCAAAGCGCTGATTCCGCACGCCAAGCTGATCATCGTGCTGCGCGATCCGGTGGAGCGAGCGCATTCCAACTGGACGCACATGTGGTCAGCGGGGCTTGATCCCTGCGACGACTTCGTCGACGCGTGCGAGCGCGAGCCAGCCCGGGTAGCCGCGGGCTGGGCCGATTTCTGGCGTTATACCGAACTCGGCAAATACGGCGAGCAGCTGGAGCGGCTGTACAAGCGGTTTCCGCCGGACCAAGTTCGGATCCTCCGGTACCGCTCGCTGATCACCGATCCGAAAGAAGCCCTAGACGAGGTGTGCTCGTTCCTCGGCGTCTCGACCGGGCGGCTCACTGAACTGCCGCGCGAAAATGTCACCGCCCACCCGCACCCGACCGGTCGATATCGCGCGATCGCGACCGCTCGCCGGGTTACCGCTACCGTGTCGGCCCTGCTGCCAGGCCACATCGGCGCCGGGCTGAACGATCGGCTCGAGCACATGCTCCAGCAAGACGCCGCGCCCCGGCGCCCGCTGACCTGGCAGCAGCGCAAGGCACTGATCCCGGTCTTCGAGGCCGACATCAGGTTGCTGGAGAGCGTCACGGGCGCGGACTTCAGCGACTGGCTGCAGCCGCGCGACGACTCGGGCGGCCTGGTCGGCGCCCGGCCATCGGGCCAGCGGCAAGCACGCAACGGCCGGCCACGGCAGTACGAAGAGCCGGGCTAGATCACCGCCGTGGCCACCCTCAGCTCCGTTACCAGGTCATGCGAGCCGTTGGCGTTCGTCAGCTCGTAGTACAGCCGCTCCTGCCCGCCGTCCAGGTCGACGACGGTGATATAACGCAACCCAGCCCCGGCAGCCACCTCAGCGTCGATCACCGGCGACTCGCCAACCGGCCCGGTCCCAGCCGCGACTAGCGCCGCCGGCCCGGGTCCGATAGCCACCCCCGTGCACTCCTCGCAGTTCTGCTCAACAGTAGCCCGCCCGTCGTAATACGCCGCCACGCCATCGGGTGAGAACCGCACCGCCGCCACGCGCACGCCCCGAGCGTCCCACTCCCCCGGGCGCGGTGCCAGCGCCGTGCCGTGCCAGGTCCAGGCCAGGCCGTCGGTACTGGTCGCGTACTCCGTGGTCATCCGGTCCGTGTGGTCGGGCTCGGTCAGCGGATGGACCGAGGCCCACAGGTGCCAGAGCCCGTCGCGCTGGACGATGACCGGGTCCTTGACCCCGTTGGCGTCATCGCCGGGCAGCACGACCTTGCTCGTGGCCGCATCGAACGAAGCAGGAAAGTCGGCCTCCAGCAACTCGACCCGCCAGTGTTTGGTGCCGGTCGTCGCGCAGCTCAGGTAGAGCCGCCACCGGCCTTCTGGCGTCAACGCCAGCGCCGGCCGCTCCAGCGACTCGCAGTCCACTTCGTCCTTGCCGACCGTGAAGAGCGGCTCGAAGCTGACTCCGTCGCACGACTTGGCGACCTGCACGGCGTAGCCACGCGACGAGGCCGTGCGCATCCGATAGGCAAGATAGATGTCCGCGCCAACGCGAACGGCGCTCGGCGAGCCCGCCCAGGCGCCTACGCCGATCTCGGGCGCGGGCACGACGACCAGAGAACTGCCAGGATCGGGGGGCGTCAGGACCGGTGCGGTTGGCTCATCGAGTATCACATATGCATAATACCCTACATTTCCCCCGAGCGTTGCCCGCTCCGCTAAGCTTGACGAGAAAATTCTACTAAGCCGAGCGGGAAACTCGACTAAGTCTACCAAGAACCTCGGTTCTACAACGCCAGATCGGCCTGGATCGGATCGGCCTCAGCACCAGACGGCGCCGCACCAGATGGCGCCTCCGCCTCAAGTCGCTCCCTAGCCTGCGCCAGCGACTGCCGCGCGCTCTTGCCAACCTTCGGATACTGCGGATCAAGCTCCATCAGCGAGTTCACGATCGCTCCCGACGTGCAGATCCGCGCGAACCACTTGTGATCGGCCGGGATCACGTACCAGGGCGCCCAGGTCGTGCTGGTATGGCTGAGCATCTCGGAGAACGCTCGCTGGTAGTCGTCCCAGTACTGCCGCTCCGCGATGTCGGCGGCCGAGAATTTCCAGTTCTTCTCAGGCACATCGAGCCGCTTGAGGAACCGCCGCCGCTGCTCCTCCTTCGACACGTTCAGCAGCAGCTTCACGACCTTGAACCCGTTGTCGCTCAGATACCGCTCCCAGTCGTTGATCTCGCGGTACCGCTGGTGCCAGATCCCCTTGCCCCGGCTGCCGGCCGGCAGCCGCTGCCGGTCCAGGTTCTCCGGATGCACCCGGACGACGAGTACCTCCTCGTAGTGCGACCGGTTGAAGATGCCGATCTCACCCCGCGCCGGCGTGGCCCGGGCGTAGCGCCAGAGGTAGTCGTGACCGAGTTCGGCCGCCGACGGGACCTTGAAACTGTGCACGTTCACGCCCTGCGGGTTGACCCCGCTCATCACGTGCCTGATCGTGCCGTCCTTGCCGCCGGCGTCCATGGCCTGGAAGATCACGAGCAGCCCGTTGGTGCCCTGCGCCGCCAGCCTGGTCTGGTATTCGGCCAGCAACTCGATCCCGCGGCGCAACCACTGCTCGCCGTCCTTCTTGTGCAGGAATCCGGCCTTGTACTCGGGATCGAAATCGGCCGGCAGGTCGACGGTGCTGCCCGGCTTCACCCGCAGCGGCTTGATCAGCTCAGCCAGTTGCACTTCCCGGTCCGCCATCGCCGCCCCCGCCTCAGTACCGGCCGCCCACGACCTGGTCACCCAGCGGGTCGAGCACCGCCAGCTCATCCGCGCTGAGCTTGATCTCAAGCGCCGCCACGTTCTGCTCCAGCCACTTGATCCGCTTAGTGCCAGGGATCGGGGCGACCGAGACGCCAAGCCGCTCCCCCTGCCCCTGTACCCAGGCCAGCGCGATCTGAGCGGGAGCGACACCCCGGGCCTGCGCGACCTGGGCGACCGCATCGGCGATCGCCTGATTCCCAGAAGCGGCCTCAGCGGTGAACCTCGGGTTGGTCCGCCTGAAGTCACTGGCCCCGAGCGAGCTGACGTCCAGCTTCCCGGTGAGGAACCCGCGCCCCAGCGGCGAATACGGCACGAACCCGACCCCCAGCTCGATCATCGCGTCGAGCACGGACGTCTCCGGGTCGCGCGTCCAGAGCGAGTACTCGCTCTGCACCGCGCTGATCGGGTGAACCGCGTGCGCCCGGCGCAGCAGCGCGCTATCCACCTCGGACAGCCCGAGGTAACGCACCTTGCCCTCGGCGACCAGTTCGGCCATCGCGCCGACGGTCTCCTCGATCTCGGCGGTGCCCGGCGGCCGGTGCAGGTAGTACAGGTCGATCACGTCCACGCCGAGCCGAAGCAGCGACGCCTCGCAGGAGTACTTCACGTAGCCGCGTTCGCCGCGGATCGTCCTGGAGCCGTCTCCGGCGGTCCGGTCGATGCCGAACTTGGTCGCGAGCTGGACCTCATCCCGGCGTCCGACGATGCCGCGGCCGACCAGTACCTCGTTGTGCCCAAGCCCGTAGATGTCAGCGGTATCCATAAACGTCACGCCAAGGTCCAGCGCCCGGCGGATCGTCGCCACCGAGGTGTCCCAGTCGGCGGCGCCATAGACATCGCTCATGCCCATGCAGCCGAGCCCCTGAACCGAAACCGTGAGATCCCCGAGCGAAGTCGTCCCGACGTTTGCCATTGCCTGCCTCTCCCAACGTCCTGCTATGTCCACTTCAGCCGACAGTAGTAGCAGGCCAAGAGCGCGCGGCGAACAGGGCTCCTAACTCCGGCCGTCAGGATGGCCGGAGTTAGGAGCCCAACGTGGTTGCCCATCGCGCCACCCAACCCGTGCCAGTACTTGCCGGCTTTTAGCGCACTATCGCCACCAAGCCATTTCGTCCCGTCGGCGCACCGCGCCTTTTGTGTGCCGAAAATATTTCATCCGGAGCAATGAGTGTAGTTTTAGAGAGAAATATTTGCGCAGCTTTGAATGGGAGCACTTATGTACAGGTTTTCGCAGGTAATCGCCATTGTCGGCCTCGGGGCTACGGCTGCCGCCAGCACGCTGATCGCTCCGGCAATGGCCGGCGCGGCACCGAGGTCCAAGCCATTGCCGTGCCATGCGTCAATGAGCAACGCCCACCCGGCCGACTACACCACGACAGTGGTCAATGTCAAATCTGTCGCGGATGTCCGAATTACGACTGTCGCTCACTATCGCACGGTTAATCGCGTACATCACGGCCGAGCCAATAGACAAGGGAAAGCCGGCATTCCGTACTACATCAGCGGAGCAACCCCCGGATTCCGGGTAATCGTGGACGTCACGGTGAAATGGCCGCACCGCACCGGCACCTGCAACACCTCGTTCGTCCCGCACGCCTAACATCCCGATCACGCCGAGCCCAACTCAAGCCCAGCCCGCCACTTAGCCCGACTGCCGACAACATAGCCCGGGTTAGCGCCAAATTTTGCCCGCTTTCACCCAGTTCCCAAGGCGCTAACCCGGGCTATGTCACGCGAACCCGGGCTAAGTCCTCGTAACCCGGGCTAAGTCCTCGTAACCCGGGCTATGTCGCCTGCCGCGCCGCTTCCGGTGCTCGGGCCGCGAGCGGCCCTGCGCTCCGGGTCGGCTTGCCATCGGATGACCTTGGGTTCTGCAGTCGGCGGCTGAGCATGTCGGCTGGGACGGTCCCGGAGCCCGCGGGCGGCTCAGCCGGGCCTGGCGTTGCGTCTACTGCGGCTGCGGGCCGGCGCTGCTGTGACTGGCCCGGGGTGAGCAGCAGCGCCGGCCCGCGGGCGTTGCCAGGGCAGCAGTGGCGGGTCAGCGCTGTCGCGGGGCTCCGGGGTGCTGCAGCGCGTGCGGGTCAGCGCTGCTGCGGGCCCCGGCGGCCCGGCCGCGAAACGAGACCGAAAACCGAGTTCCGGGTCCAGAGAACCACTTTCTCCTTCAATCACGACGACTAATCCTGTGGCCGATGAGGCATATGGGCCATATGTTGCTGAGGAGACATCCAGGAGCGCGAAAGCGCCTGCGGCCGAACGCATAGGCGAGAGTTGTCAGCCCGGCCCACGCCCGAACCCGGACCGACCCGGACCACACAGCCGAAGCCATGTCGCACACCGAGCTGACCGGCCCCGGCCCACGCCGCTCACCTGGCCCACCGGCCCACGCCGCTCAAAGGCCCACGCGGGCGACCCGCCCACGCGGCCGACCAACCCACCAGCCCATACGACCGGGCGGCCCACGCGGCCGACCAGCCCACCGGCCCGACCAGCCCACCAGCCCCATACGACCCGGACGGCCCATGCGACCGCGCGGCCCACCGGCCCCATACGGCCGGGGGGCCACGCGGCTGATTAGGGGGTGGTTGTTGGGCCTCGGCGTAGCCAGCGGCCGCGGCCTGGCTCGGCTCGCACCTGGCCGTCTTCTAGTACGATCTCCCCTCGGCTGATCGTGAACCTGGGCCAGCCGCTGACCTCGGTGCCGTCGTAGGCGGAGTAGCCGGCTTTGGAGTGCATCGTGGCGCCGTCGATCGTGCGGCGGATCTTGGGGTCGAGTACTACCAGGTCGGCGTCGCTGCCGACGGCGATCGTGCCTTTGGCCGGGAACAGGCCGAACAGCTTGGCCGGGTTCGTCGAGGTGAGCGCGATGTAGCGGGCCAGGGAGAGCCGTCCGGTGAGTACCCCGGCTGAGAACAGCATCGGGAGCATGGTCTCCAGGTCGGCGACGCCCTGGCGGGCGGTGGTCACGTTGAGCGACTCATCGATCTTGTGCTCCAGTTTCCAGGGGGCGTGGTCGCTGCCGAGCGTGTCGACCGAGCCGTCCGTCAGGCCAGACCAGAGGGCTACGACGTCGTCGAGTTCGCGTAGTGGGGGCGCGCCGATGTACTTGCCGCCGTCTGGCTCGGCGAGCGCGACGCTGGTCAGGTACAGGTACAGCGGTCTGGCCTCGACGAAGACCGGCAGGCCGCGAGCCCGGCCGCGCCGGGCGGCCGCCAGTGCGGGCGCAGAGGACAGGTGAACGATGTAGATCGGCGAGCCGGTCAGCTCGCAGATCGCGACCGCCCGTTCGATCGCCGCTTGCTCGGCCGCGACCGGGCGGCTGGCGGCCCAGTCGGCCAGGCTGCCGCGTCCATCGGCGAGGAGCTGCTTGTTTGCGTAACGGATCAGGGCGCCGTCTTCGCAGTGGATGAGGGTGAGCATGCCGTGCTGCCCCGCGAGCTGGACCGCCTCGATCATGGCGTCCGCGTGCCGGTCGAATTGCGCGGTGGTCATGAACAGCTTCAGGCTGGTGTGACCTTCGGCGGCGAGTCGCGGGAGTTCGGCCAGTGCGTCGGGGGTCGGGTCGATCAGGACCGGATGCAGTACGTAGTCGACCGCGGCCGTCTTGGCCAGGTTCAGATCCCGGTCGAGAGCTGAATGCAGCGTGCCGCCTGGGGCCGGGAACGTCATGTTTCCGAAGGTCGTCACGCCGCCCGCGATGGCCGCGGCCGATCCGCTGGCGAAGTCGTCGACCCAGTCAGGTACGGCCGGCTCCGCCGGCCCGGGCGCAATGCGTTTCTCCTGCTGAGCGGTTGTGTTTTGATTTTCCGACGGCGGCGGTTCTGAAGTCGACAGGTGGACATGCATGTCGATTCCGCCCGGCAGGACGAACGCACCGCGGGCGTCGAGTTCCCTGCGTCCGCGCAGGTCACCGCCGATCTGGCTGATCTTGCCGTCGGTGATGCCGAGGTCGCAGTCGGCTGAGCTGCCGGCGGTCGCAACCGTGCCGCCGCGAATCACGAGGTCGCACCACGAGTCAGGAACCGGACTCACCCCCAGACCAGACTGGCTCTCTGGCCCTCATTGTGGCAGGAGGGTCCGACAGGCTCGAGGCCGGTCAGCCGGCGTGGACGGTGAGCGTCGTCCAGGCGCCGAGGCAGACCCGGTCGCCGTCGCGCAATTCGACCGGGACGTCGACGGCGATCTCACGGCCGTTCACCTGCGTGCCGTTCGACGACCCGCGATCGAGTACTGACCAGGAGCCGTCCTCGGTGGCGACGAAGGCCGCGTGCAGATGCGAAATGCCGGGGTCGGTCGGCGGGCCGGTCAGGTCGATCTCGGGTTCGAGATTCCTGGAGCGGCTGCGTCGGCCGATTCGCATCTCGGTCCCTGACAGCTGGAAACGGCGCTCCGGGCAATAGGTCGGGAACTCGATCGAGGCGGCGTCGAGATGGCCGCCGGCGATCACGTCCTCGAAGTACTCCCGGTCGGCGGTGACGACGGCTACCCACTTGGTCTGGCTGCGCGGCCGGGGTTCGCTGGCGGGCGGCTGGGTCTGCGCTGAGACGGGGGGCTCGGGTTCTGCCAGGACAGCGCTCTCGGGCGGGTCCGGCTCGGCGGCCGGCTCAACCCCGGGGTCGATCGCGGTCCTGACGCCCGCGTGCTCCTCAGCCGGCTCTCGTTCCGGCGGGACCGGGAACGGCGCCTTGATCGGCGTCGGACGACGAAGTCCGCGCGAGTCCCGTCGCGGGCTTGGCCGTACCGGCGCCGGCGTGGGGGCCGATAGATCATCCTCGGGGTCATACGGTTGGGTCGAGGCTGGTTCGCCCTGGACGTGCGCCGGGCCGGTGCCGACATTGGCCGTCATCGACGGGGCGACGCTGGACTGGCCGACGCCTGCGGGCTCGGAGATCAGGCCGATGGCCAGCGCGAACTCGGCGACGGCCCAGGTGCACGCGTCGGCCGCGATCAGCGTCGCCGAGGTGAACGAGGAAGCGACGAGCCGGGACGCGGTCCCGATGTCCATGCCGTCGGCGGTGTGTTCGCGCAGGTCGTCGGCGACGTGATCCTCGGCGGCGGCGACCAGGATCCGGGCGATCGTCGGCGCGTCCGGCAGCAGGTCGGCGAGTAGGTTCGCCAGTGCCCGAGGCCGCGACAGCATGTCGGGTCCGTGCTCGGCCACGATGGTCCGCAGTGCCAGCCGAGCTTGCTCGGCGTGCTCAAACGGAGCATTGGCCATGAAGTCCTCCATGAGCGTCCGGCACCAACTGTGCTCGAAGTACTACACCACCGCAACCTCGGCGGCCTCCAGATGTACAGCAGGTGTCGAGGTGATGAGAATTCGGCGTCGGGCCGGTTCTCGTCGCGTTCTCGTCGCGTTCTCGCTGAACTGAGTATGACGAATGGCGAGTTGAGTAGTCGTACTCATCCGTCGGCGCCCTCGCGCTTGCATTGTTGATGCATGACTTCTCACCAATTGATCGGGATCACCCGCGCGGCGGCTTATCTGCCCGCGCAGGTACTCAGCTCGGCGCAGGTTCAGGATCGCGTGACCGGCGGAGCCGGCTTCGAACTGCCGGCCGGACTGCTTGAACAGCTGACCGGGATCCGTTCTCGGCGGATGGCGCGCGACGACGAGTACGCGTCCACGCTGGCCATCGGCGCGGCTCGGCAGGTGCTGGCCGCGGCCGGGCTTGGTCCCGACGATTTCGACCTGCTGGTCTTCGCGTCGGCCAGCCGGGACGTGGCCGAGCCGGCCACCGCCCACATCGTTCAAGCCGAGCTGGGCTCGCAGGCACACACGTTCGACGTGACCAACGCCTGCAACAGTTTCATCAACGGGATCGACCTGGCCCGCGCGCTGCTGCTGGCCGGGCGGGCCCGGCGGGCGCTCGTGGTCACCGGCGAGACGCCGACTCGGGCGATCCGCTGGCAGCCGACCGGCGTCGAGCAGCTGCGGCGCGGCATCGCCGGGTACACGTTCGGCGACGCCGGAGCGGCACTCATATTGGAGCCGGTCACGGGCGGCGGAATCATCGATATCGACACCGAGACCCGCTCGGAGCACTGGGACGTGGGCGGGATCTTCGGTGGCGGCTCGCGGCATCCGCGCGACCTTGAGTACACGTACTTCGAGGGCGACGGGCACGCGCTCAAGGGCGTGTTCGAGAAGATCGGCGTGAGCATCCTGGACCGGGTCGCCGACCGGACGGGCGCGGTGCTTGGCGACTACGCGAAGGTGCTCGTTCACCAGGTGACCATGCCTTACCTGGAGCGCTTCGTCGAGCTGACCGGGGTTCCCTCCGACCGGCTCGAGATCACGGTCACCGAGCTTGGCAACGTGGCGAGCGCGACGCTCGGCGTGCAACTGGCGCGGGTCTACGACTTGCTGGCGACCGGGGACCGGGTGCTGTTCGTCGGCCTGGGCGGCGGGGTCAGCGTAATGACGATGGTCTGGGAGAAGTCATGACCGCGGCGTGCTCCCTGTGGGTGATCGTCCCGGCCCTGGACGAGGAGGCCCGCATCGGCGGGACGCTGCGGGCGCTGGCCGGTCAGACGGACCTCGACTTCTCGCTGGTCGTGGTCGACAACGGTTCCCGGGATTCGACGTGTGAGGTCGTGCGGCGGTTCGCGGCGCAGGCGCCGTTCGAGGTGCACCTGGTCAGCGAGCCGATCAGGGGGATCGGGTTCGCGGTCGACACCGCGTTCCGGTATGCGATCGGGCACGGCGCGGTTTTGCTGGCCCGCACCGATTCTGACTGCCTGCCGTGGCCGGGATGGACCGCCGCCGCTCGGGCCGCGATGTCGGCCGGGGCTGGCATGGTGTGCGGGCGGATAGTCGCCCGGCGGGATGAGGAGGGGCTGGTCGGGCGGGCGGCATTTCGCTGCCTGGTCACGATCGCGACGGCGTTCGGCCGACTGCGGCCATCGCACCACCGGCGGCACGGCTATCTGACGCCGTATCGGATGCACGCGGGCAACAACATGGCGATCACGACCGAGCTGTACGAGGCGATCGGCGGCATGCCGAGGCAGCGGTCCGAGACCGACCGGGACCTGCTGAACCGGGTACGCCGGCACACGGCGGCGATCGCGCAGTGCCGGGCGATGACGGTGGAGAACTCGACCCGCCGGCTGCGGGCCTACGGGCTGCGGCGGACCGCGCAGTGGTATCTCGGCCGGGGCAGCGGCGGACTGGCGAGTGACCCGCGATGATCAACGAACTCGCGATGGCGCTGCGGCGGGATTCAGATCTTCCGGCTGTGATCGGGGTGAGCGGCCGTCTCGATGGCCGGCTGGGCGGCCGTGGCGCGATCAGGACTCACCTCACCCGTGGGCAGCTCTCCGATTTGGCAGAAAGCTTTGCGAGGGCTCTGCACCACCGTGGCCTTGGGGACGGCGACACGGTCGGTGTCGCGATCCGGCCCGGCGGCCGGTCGCTCGCAGTATTGCTGGCCGCCCGCAAACTGGGGCTGCGGGTGGCCGCACTCGATCCGACCGCCGGGCCTGACGTGCTGCGGGCCAGGATCGCGCTCGCTTCGCCGGCGCTCGTGCTCGCGGATGCGACCGCGCAGGCGGTCGCGTCCTGGGCGCGGCCGCTGGCCCGGCGGGCGCAGCTGGAGTTGCCTGCGTTGGATGAGTTCGGGCCGGTCGTGACCGTTGGGCGGCGGTTGCCGGGTTGTGCGCCGTCGCTGGAGATGCCGGGCCGGGCGGGGGCCGGCGTCGGCGCCCGAGCCGTGCCTGATCGGAGCGATTCCGATGGCGACGCCGTGATCATCTTCACATCGGGCACGACGGCGAGGCCGCGGGCGGTCGTGCACACCTGGGCCAGTCTTGACGCGGGAATGCGGGCGGTGACCGAGCTAGTTCGACCGCTGCCGTCGCGGCCGGTGCTGGGCGGGACATTGTTTGTGCTGGTGCCGGCGCTGGCTAGCGGCGCTCCGGTGGCGCTGCCAGCCCGGACTTCCGGTGGGATCGCCCGCCAGCTGGCTCGGCTCGCGCCGCAGGCGACCTATCTGACGCCACCCGTGCTCCGGGGCGCGCTCGATGCGAGGGCTCGGTTTACCGGGCGGGTCTACAGCGGGTCGGCGCCGGTGAGCGCGACGTTGCTAGGCCGAGTCAAGGCGGCGGGGGCGCAGGCGGCCTATGGGGTTTACGCGCTGACCGAGATGTTTCCGGTGGCAGCCGTCGAGGGCACGCAGAAGGCCGCCTTTGATGAGGCCGGTGACCTGGCCGGTGACCTGGTTGGTGACCTGGTTGGCGAGGTCCGGACCAGGATCGACTCGGCCGGCCAGTTGCTGCTAGCCGGCCCGAATGCCTGTGACCGCTATCTCGGTGAGCCGCCGATGGACTGGGTGGAGACCGGCGATCAGGCAGTCGTCACCGGCGACCAGGTGGTGCTGGCTGGCCGCTCGAAGGACATGATCTTGCGCGGCGCCGAGAACATCTATCCGGGGCTGTACGAGCCCGCGCTGCAGGTGCCCGGGGTTAGCCTCGCGATCCTTGTTGGCGTCCCGGCGCAGGATCAAGACGAACGGGTCGCCGCGATGGTGGAACTTGAGTCCGGCGCCGACCGCGCTGCGGTGCGGGCGTTGTTGCGGGCGCGATTTGAGTCGATGGGGTCGGCGCGGCCGGATCTGCTGCTGTTCGCCCCGGTACCGCTGAGCGGTCGATCGCGGAAACCGGACCGGGCGGCGGCTAGCCGGCTGGTTGCGGGCGGGTCGGCCGAGCGGCTCTTGGCCAGGCGGCCTTCCAGCCGGGACGGCGCCGGTAAGGACAGACGATCATGAGTACCACGCAACCATTGCAGTCGCCGGCGAGCGGTCGCCTACAGCAAGCTCGGCTGTGGCTGGACCAGATGTTGCTGGGCCGGCCGCGGGTGGACCGGCCGCTGATGGACCGGCTGCGGCGGGTCTGGGACTGCGAGCTGGCGCGGGTTCGGGCGTGGGGTCCGCGGCGGACGCTGCTGTGGTACTGGGACCGCCGCTACCAGCCGGCCAGCGCGAGCGCGATGAACGTGCGATGAGCCAGCACGCCGTCGTCACGAGTGCGCCTGCGCGCAGCGGCGTTAAGGCGGCCCGCCGGGCTAGGGCCCGGGACCGCCGTGTCTACCTGGTCAGTCACCCGATCATCTTCGCCCTGCTCGCGGCGACCAGAGGCCGGTCGGTGACCAGGCTCGGCGGCACCGTCCTCGTCCAGGGCACCGACGCGTTCCGTCAGGTTCTGACGAGAATGCCGCTCGACCGCACGGCCGAGCGCACCACCGGAGGCCTGGCGCGTGAGTTCATACCGGACGGGGTGTTGTTCGACCAGGAAGGCCAGGCTCATCGCGAAACCCGGCGGTCCCTGTCCGCTGATCTCAGCACGGCGGGCATCGAGCGATTGCGCCCGGCTTGGCGAGCGGTACTCAGCCGGCGTTTCGCTCCGCTCGCCAAGGGTGAGCTCGTGGACCTGACGGAGGTCGCCGCCGAGGTGGCTGGCACTACGGTCTGCGCGCTGCTTGGCCTGGACGCCGACCCGCTGCTCATAGCCCGGCTAGGCGCCGATGTGGCTGCGGCAGCGGCCCGCTCGCATCTGCCCGGCCCGCCGCGGCCAGGTAGCGCCCGAGCATTGGTCGCTGCGACCGACCGGCTAATCGACGCGGTCGGTGCCGACCAGCCAGGCACCGCGGGCTCCGCCGCGATGCTCGCGGTCGCGGCGGTGAACACCACGGTCGCCGGACTCCCGCGTGCGGTGGCCTGGTGTGCCGACTGCGGTCTGTGGCCCGATGCGGCCAGCGCCGCCCGGCGAGACCTGCTGGCCAGCGAACTGCTCAGGGTCACCGCGCCGACGGCGCTGCTGCCGAGAGTCGCCGCGGCGGCCGGCAAGGTAGAAGGCGTCGATGTCCGGCCCGGGGACCGGCTCATGCTCGTCGCTCGGCACGCCGTCGCGGCGCACCGGAATCCGCCCGACTGCGACCGGCCTGCGTCTGCGCAGGTGGCGCAGCTGGTGTTCGGCGCTGGTCCGCATGCGTGCCCGGGCGCGGCACTAGCACGCACACAGCTCGCCGACACCCTTGAGCTGCTCGCTCCGCATAGCCCGAGAGTCGCCCGGGCGTGGGTCGATCGCCGGTCGGCGTTGCCGGGCTGGCGGTCGTTGCTGATCCAGGCAACAACCTAAAGACACCAATCGAGTACTCAGTGTGACGGATGTCATAAGGTCGGCCTGAATTTTCGGGCATTACTGTGCGTGGTCGGGTCGTTCACTATCAGTAACTGAACGCATCCAGGCGCGTGATGGCTTGCCCCCCGCAACGAGTCGCCCTGACCCGCGTCACATCCACGCGACGCTGCACAGGCCGGTCCCCCCAAATAACCGGCCTGAACCCCACCGCAGTTGCCCTGGATGATCCCTGAGCGCACCCCCGCGCCCGAGCAAAGGGTCATCTTTGCATTCTCGATTTTCAGCCCCCCGTTTCACCTGTCCGAAGTTCCTGGCCGACAGCACCAATCGTCTCGCTGACAAGCTGCGGCCCGCGACCAAGTACCTGACCCAGCGGCCATCGAAGCTGGTCCTCGGTGCGGCCACCGCCACGGTCGCGGTCGCCGGTCTCACGACCGCCGTGGCAACGGCCGGCCCAGCGCCAGTAGTCGGCGCGATCGGCACCCCCGGGGCGGTCAACTACTCCGGAGCCGTCCACGCGGCGACCCACAAGCCCACCCGCATCAAGCTCGCGACGGACCAGGGCAGCCACCAGCGGCCGGTCAGCCAGCATCCAGCAGGAAAGCACCCGGCCGCGCCGGAGAGTAGGCATGCTGTGCATCAGCGCAGTGCGCCGCACCACGCTACGACCCACCACGCGGTCGTCCACCACGCTGCGCCCCACCATGCTGTCTCTCACCACGCCGTCTCCCACCACACCGCGCATCACGTCAGCCACCGGCGTAGCGCAACCACGGGCCGGCCGTACCTGATCTATGACTCGACCACGCCGTCGGCGATCCCGGCTCACCGCAATGCCGCCGTCTACGCGACCGGCAACTACGCGGCCTCGCCAGACCAGGTGACTGGTCGAGACCGGGTGCTGTGGATCGACACTACCGGGGCCGACCAGCACGCGTCGGTGCTCGATGTCGAGCCCGGCGATGCCACCCCCACGTCGGCGGCAAACTGGGCCAGGAACCGCCTGGCCGCCGACCCGAAGGCAGTGGCCCGCCTCTACACCTTCCGCAACGAGTGGCCGGCCGTCCAGGCCGCCGTCCACACCCTGCCTCAGCAGATGCAGTCTCGCATTCGCTGGTGGATCGCCGACCCGACCGGTGTGCCGCACATCGTTCCGGGCGCCGCCGCCACTCAGTGGTACTGGGGCTCCAGCTACGACATCACGACAGCTGCTCCCCGCTTCTGACGGTGTTCCCCCCACACCGTCATCCCAGCCCGCGGCCGCCGAGGTTCACCTTCCCTGACCCGGCGGTCGCGGGCCTTCCTCTTATCTCCGAATCGACTAGAACAATTTTTCGATTTGTGGGTATCACTAGGTTGTGGCCATACACGACGTGGCGCTGCGATTCTTTCGCCAGCAGCTGACCGGGAGCTGGGTGCCCGGATACCTGGCCGCCCGCGGCTTCGATGGCGACATACAGCGACAGTGGCAGGCGGGCCACGCTCCGCCCGGCTGGAACACGCTTGTCCGCCACCTCCGGGCCGCGCACTACCCGGACTCACTGATCGAGGCCGCCGGCCTGGCCCGCCGCTCGCGCCACGGCCAGCTTGCCGACACCTTCAGGGACCGGGCCGTGTTCCCCATCCGTGCCGCCAACGGCGCCGTCGTCGCATTCATCGGCCGGGCCGCACCGCAGGCCGGTCCGGATGTCCCCAAGTACCTGAACAGCCCGACGACTCCGCTGTACGGCAAGCGGGCCGTGCTGTTTGGCCTGTGGGAAGCGCACCAGGCCCTCGACGCCGGGGCGACCCCGGTGATCGCCGAAGGCCCGCTCGATGTGATCGCGATCGCCCTCGCGGGCCAGGGCCGGTACGCCCCCGTCGCGCCGTGCGGCACCGCGCTGACCGCTCTGCAGGCCGCCGCACTCAGTCGGGCCTGCGAATTAAGCGGACGCGAAATACTTGTCGCCTTCGACGCCGACCCGGCCGGGCGTCGAGCGGCGATCGGCGCCTACGAGCGGTTCAGCCGACTCGGAGCGACAACGAAGGCTGTCAGTCTCCCGCCGGGCCGTGACCCGGCTCAGATGCTCCGCGACCACGGCCCGTCAATCCTCGCCGCCGCATTGGCGCAGCGCCGCCGGCCACTGGCGGATCTCGTCGTCGACGCCGAAGCCGACAACTGGCGGCGCTGGCTGTCCTACCCAGAAGGTCAGATCGGCGCGCTCCGGGCCATCGCCCGCGTCGTCGCCGCGATGCCGCCAGCCGACGTTGGCCGCCAGGTCAGCCGTCTAGCTGACCAACTCCGCCTAGACCACGCGACGGTAACGGCCGCGGTCACCGATGCCCTAACCGACCTCAACTCAACTCCGGGTTAGTCCACCAGCCAGGCCCGTCGCTGCAGCGAACTCTCTGCCGACGCCAATCTCCGCACGATACCGGGACGCATCCGAGATCCGCGGGGCCCGGGCCGCCATGCGATGACAGTGAGCGCCGACCAACCACGCCTCCCCTGTTCCTAGAACCGGGCATTCCGGGCCGAAGGGGCCGTCCGGCCGGCGGGACTCGTCATCCGTTGGGGCTGACTTCCCATCCGATGCGACGACTTCGAGCGCGCAGGACATTAAGCCGCGGCCGTGTCGTCTGCATTGGCGCGGTGGTGCGCCGAGGACAGCTCGCCGGGGCCGGGGCCGCAGCCGGGGCTGGGGCTGGGGCCGGGGCTGGGGCTGGGGCCGGGGCTGGGGC
>WNEY01002394.1_pt1 | contig 27279 bp, 30 predicted proteins | sample 5400531 | NCBI WGS metagenome assembly WNEY01 (sample SAMN13153338, study PRJNA577476) | soil metagenome | isolation source: 200 cm saprolite under Douglas fir tree site 1 | place: USA:California | collected 2015-04-18
CGGGATCCGGACGGCATCTACGCCTTCAACTTGATCTGCACACATCTGGGGTGCACCCCACGCTCGTTTCCGGACGTGACGAGCGACCTGGTGGCGGAAGGGATCCGTGGCATCAAGGATCCGCTGACAGGGCAGGCCGCAACAGCTCAAAGCCCGACCTTGCCGGGGTTCAAGTGTCCCTGCCATGGCAGTCGGTATTTCCGCAACTCGGTCAACTTCTTCGGGCCGGCGCCGCGCCCCATGGACCACATCAATGTTGAGGTCGCGCCAGACGGCAAGCTGCTCGTCGACAGGGGATCCTTCGTCGACCTGAAATTCCGTCTGAAGGTTTGAGCTTCGGCGACTCTCCTCATGACCTGCAGGGGGCTATCGATCAACTGCTAACCGCGCGCTCCCACATGGGAGCCGAGCGGGCCTAAAAAGGGCTAATACCCCCCTAGGGTATGATAGCGAGATGAAGCCCAGCTATCTGAAGGATCGGGAGCCCCTGCTCACCCGCCTGAGCCGCATCGAGGGTCAGGTCCGCGGGGTCAAACGGATGGTCGACGAGGAAGCCTATTGCATTGACGTCCTCACCCAGATCAACGCCGTCAAGGCCGCCATCGATCAGGTCGGGTTCTTACTGCTCGAGGACCATATCAAGGGCTGCGTCACCACGGCCGTGCGCCAGGGCGATCAGTCAAAGGTCAATGAGCTGGTCAAGGCTGTCGAACGCTTTGCCAAGGCCTGAGTGGTACGGGATTTGAGTTGATGCAGATTCTGGCGGCCATCGCCGACAGCCTTCGGATGGCCTTCTTCATGTTCTGGGATACGCTCTGGCCGCTCATCTTCGGGTTTGGCCTGTCGGGCGCCGTCCAGGCATTCGTCTCCCGCTCGGATATGCGGCGCGTGATGGGCGATCACCGGCCGAAGACGATCGGCATCACCGCGATCTTGGGCGCCGCCTCGTCGTCCTGCTCATACGCCGCCAGCGCGATGGCCAAATCGCTCTTTCAGAAAGGCGCCGACTTCACGACGGCGATGGTGTTCATGCTGGCGTCGACAAACCTAGTCATCGAGCTGGGGCTCGTGCTCTGGGTCCTGATCGGCTGGCAGTTCGCAGTCAGCGAGTACGTCGGCGGAATCATCATGATTGGGCTGCTCGCCCTGGTTGCCCGGTTCTTCTTCCGACCGGCGCTGGTGGAGCGAGCCCGCCAGCATCTTGCGGGGCGATCCTCGCGAAGTACCGAGGATGAGCACCGGGCCGACCTAGGCGGGGCGCAGGTGGCGCCGCTCGCTCGGCGCCTCCGCTCACGAGCCGGCTGGGTTAATGCCGCGACCTATACGATGGCCGACCTGGTGATGCTCCGAAAGGAGATGGTCGTCGGCTACCTGGTCGCCGGATTCCTGGCCGTCCTGGTTCCGAACAGCCTCTGGAACACCATCTTCTTCCACGGCCACGGCTTCGCGACATCGGTGGAGAACGTGATCGTGGGGCCGCTCATCGCCATCCTGAGCTTCGTCTGTTCGATCGGCAACGTTCCACTGGCGGCCGCACTCTGGAAGGGCGGGATCAGCTTTGGCGGGGTGGTCAGCTTCATCTTCGCGGACCTCATTACCTTTCCATTGCTCTTGATCTATCGGCGGTTCTACGGGTGGGCCTTGACGCTGCGGATCCTGGCGGCCTTCTGGCTGGTGATGGCGGCGGCCGGCCTCGCGACCGAATACCTCTTTAACGGAGCCGGCCTCGTTCCAGCCGGTCGCCCGGCGCAGGTCGTCCAGCCATCCTTCCAGTGGAACTACACCACGTACCTCAACCTCGTCTTCCTGGGTATCTTCGGTCTGCTTGTCTGGTTGTACCGGAACCGCGAGCGGCTGGGCGGCGGCGCCGGGTATGCCATCGACCCAGTGTGTGGCATGCAGGTCGAGAGCCAGCTGGCACCCGCTAGTGCGCGAAGCGATGATCAGACGTACTTCTTTTGCTCGGACCGCTGTCGGGACCGGTTCGTCGCCGATCCCGATCGCTTCCGGGTCGGTGACACGCGGCGGATCAACGACGACGAGATAAGGAGGCCCAGCATGAGCCAGGAAATCGATCCGGTTTGCGGGATGACGGTGGAACCAGAATCGGCAGCCGCGAAGACCGAGTACAAGGGCACGGTCTACTACTTCTGCAACCCGGGGTGTGCGAAGGCATTCGATCGTAAACCCGAGGCCTTCGTCGACGCGACACGCTCGGCGTGACGGCCTCGCCGCACGTTGCCCGGTCGACGACGGTGGTGCTCGACGTCTCGGGACTTCATTACGCAACTGAAAAGGCCGTCGTAGAAACCGTCCTTTCTCGCCGGCCCGGTGTGCGGCGGGTGGAGGCGAACCCCGTGTCTCAAACGGCCACCGTGACCTTCGATCCTGGCGTGATCTCCGTGCGCGAACTCGCGCGCTGGATCAAAGAGTGCGGATACCACTGTGCCGGCCAGTCGGTGCCCGATCACCTTTGCGACCCAATGGCGGAGCCGAACGGCGCAGCAGCCAAACAGCCTATTCAGGCGGCCGACCAGGCGCAGCCGGTCACTGCTGCGCACCCGCACGAGGCCGCGATGCGCTCATCTGAAGAGGCCATGGGGCATGGCGCCCACGCCGGCATGTCGATGGACGCCATGGTCGCAGACATGCGCAACCGGTTCCTGGTGGCGGCGATTTTGTCCGTGCCCATCCTGCTCTGGTCGAGCATCGGCCGAAACGTGTTGCATTTCACGGTTCCGGCACCGTTCGGTCTTCGGGACGATCTCTTTCAGCTCGTTCTCAGCCTGCCCGTCATCTTCTATTCGGCCACCATCTTCTTCTCGGGAGCCGTTCGCGCGCTGCGGGCTCGGACGCTCGACATGATGGTGCTGGTTGCGGTAGCGATTGGAGCCGGCTGGACCTACTCGGTCGTCGTCAGCCTCACAGGTGGCGGCGACGTCTTCTATGAAGCGTCGTCCGTGCTGGCGACCTTTGTCTTGCTCGGCCACTGGTTCGAGATGCGGGCCCGGGGTGGGGCCAATGACGCTATCCGCAAGCTGCTCTCGCTGGCCCCGCCGATGGCGCTCGTCATCCGTGGCAGCGAGTCGGTCGAGATCCCCACCTCGGAGGTCAAGGTCGGCGACCTGCTGCTCATCCGGCCGGGCGCAAGGATCCCGGTCGATGCGAAAGTCGAGGAAGGACAGAGCGAGGTCGATGAGTCGGTGGTCACGGGGGAGAGTCTGCCCGTCTCCAAAGAACCTGGGTCAGATGTGATCGGCGGTTCAATCAATGAGAACGGAACCCTGCGGGCGCGCGCCATCCGGGTGGGCGCTGACACGGCGCTCGCGCAAATCGTCAAGCTCGTGCAGGAGGCCCAGAACTCCAAGGCCCCGGCGCAAGAACTGGCGGACCGCGCCGCCTTCTGGCTGGTCCTCGCGGCGCTGATTGGGGGCGTCGGAACGTTCGTCGTCTGGCGCCTCGTGAGCGGGTCGGTATCAGTCGCCATTCTCTACGCGATCACGGTGGTGGTCATTACCTGCCCGGATGCCCTGGGACTGGCCACGCCGACCGCCATCATGGTCGGGACCGGCCTCGGCGCAAAGCGGGGAATCCTGTTCAAGAACGCGATGGCGCTGGAGGCAGCCGCGCGCATCCAGACCGTAGTGTTGGACAAGACCGGCACCCTCACCAAAGGTGAACCCGAGGTCACCGAACTTGTCGTTGACGGTGTTCCGGAAGCCGAAGTCCTCCGAGTCGCCGCCGCGGTTGAACGTGAGTCCGAGCATCCCCTTGCTCAGGCGGTCGTGAACTATGCCGATGCGCATGGCGTCGCCCGGTCTGCGGCCGAAGGGTTTGAGAATGTCCCTGGGCAGGGTGCCGCTGCCCTGGTCGACGGAAAACGCGTAGCGGTCGGCAATACCCGGCTCATGGCCCGGGAGACCATTCCCCTGGGTGCTCTCGAGAGCCGCCGCGCCGAAATGGCGGCCGAGGGCCGGACCACCGTATGGGTTGCCATCGACGGGCGCCCGGTTGCGCTGATTGCCATCGCCGATGCGCCGCGTGCGACGTCTGCAGCGGCCATTTCCACGCTACGAAAGCAAGGCGTGCAGGTCGTCATGCTGACCGGGGACAACGAAGCCACGGCCCGTCGCATCGGTCGTGAGCTCGGCATCGACACCGTGATCGCCGAAGTGCTCCCGGCCGATAAGGCCACCAAGGTCGCGGAACTGCAGCGGAGCGGCCGAAAGGTGGCCATGGTCGGGGACGGCGTCAACGATGCCCCCGCGTTGGCCCAGGCTGACCTCGGGATCGCGATCGGTGCGGGGACGGACGTGGCGATCGAGACGGCGGACGTGGTGCTGATGCGGTCGGATCCGCTCGACATCCCGACGGCGCTGACGATCGGTCGAGGCACATTGCGGAAGATGCGCCAGAACCTCGGCTGGGCGGTCGGCTACAACGGCATTGCGTTGCCCATCGCCGCCGGTGTGTTCGCGCCGCTGGGCCTCGTCCTGCGACCCGAGATCGCGGCCCTCTCGATGTCGGGCTCGAGCCTTTTGGTTGCTGTAAACGCTCTCTTGCTTAGAGGATTGTCTCTGCCCGTACCGCCCCCAGCCGGCCAACCCCCTGGGTTAGCTCCCAGCGAACTGCGGACCCAAAAGGTTGCGTAAAAGACTGACCACGGCCGAGTCGTTCCCAACGTAGATGACGAGCACCCTCCCCTTGAGAAAGAAGTGGGCGGGCGCCACCCAGTCAACGATCGTCGTTGCAGTCCCGCTGCCATCGGCTCGGATCTGATGCGCATCAGCCTGGGCGTCCGCGGCGGATGCGTATTCAAAAAGCTGTACGTCGGCTGGGGCGGCGAGGGACGGACCGCTGAGCCGGACCGTGGTGCCAGATTGCGGGTGGAGGAACGGTTGCGCGACGGTGCCGGAGATGTCCAGCGTGACGCTCTTGCGGAGCGCATCGATCAGGCTTACCTGATCCTGGACGGGGCCTCCATGGCTTTGCGGGGCCGTCCCGCAAGCCGTCAGCAAAAGCCCGATGATTACCAGCAGACGTTTCACGTTCCACCCCTTTATTTAGCTCGACAGGCAACGAGAGGCACGCGTCGGCAATCCTAAGACGAGCGATCTCGCAATAAGTTCCACCGGCCCCCGCTACCCGGCTGGAACCTTTTGTTGAGTCGTTCGTCTATAAGGACGGGAGATGAGAACTGCGCGGCGCCCGTGTTCACGGGATCTTGGCCTGGGATTCCGCCGGATAATCGCGGTCTCAAGCGTCCTGGTCGTTTCGACCAGCTGCGGGACGCAGCCTCGGGCCGCGGAGACGCTCGGCTCAGGATCGGCGCCTTCGTTGGCGGCGAAGCCCCTCCCCTCAGGGGACCGCGGACAGGTCAGCCGCCTCCGATTGGTGACGTCCGACCAGGGCTGGGTTCTCACCGACCGGTACCTCCTGTGGACGAATGACGGCGGCACGACCTGGCTCGATATCACTCCGCCGGGTGTCGTGGGTTCCAAGCGCCTGCGGGGCGCCTTCTTTCTGGATCTTCGACATGGATGGCTGGTGGCTGCGACTCCTGATCGCCCGAATACAAGCCGGACCATGACGGTGTTCCGAACACAAGACGGCGGGACCAGTTGGCGCACCAGCACCCTGCCGCCGTTGTCGAGTGGAGGCACGATCCCGTATTCGTATGGTGTCGCCAGCCTGACGTTCGTCGATTCGCAGCATGGGTCGGCGCGGCTCTCTGTCGGTGGGGAAGGTAACCAGTACGTCATCATCGATCCAACCCCGATGCCGACGTTCACGACCGTGGATGGCGGCCGAAGCTGGACCGCCGTGCCACCTGACTATCCGCCAGTCCCCATCGCGAATCTTCCGGTTCCTCCAGCCTATCGGCCCGATACGGCCAACGAGGGGATGGTCACGTTCGTCAGCCCTACCGATGCCGTCCTCCCCGTCACCTTCTATACCGACACGACCTCAGCCATCGTCTTCTTCATCAGCGAAGATGCCGGAACTACGTGGCGCCTGGGCGTGTCTCTGCCCGATCCGGACCGTTTTCCCTTTGGCCAGGACCGGGGGATCATGAATTCGGTGGCTTCGCAGGCATGGGCTGTTCTGTTCCGTGATCGAATCGAGGTTACAGGCGATCAAGGGCGCACCTGGAAGACGGTCCGGCCAACCGGCTTCGAGCTCCTCAACACGATTGACTTCGTGACGCCGGACGTGGCATGGGGACTCGGTACGTACCGGGTTTGTCCCCGTTCAGCGCAAGCCTGCTTCAAGGAAGGGCCGATGCGCTCCCGTGACGGCGGCCGGACCTGGTCGCCGTTGCCTCTGTAGTAGACAGTCACGTCCCACAGCACTCAAAGGGCCTCGTCTCTATCATCTGCTTCGTAGGCTGGACCAGGGACATGAACGTTGGCGGCATGGTCGGGATGATGCTGGGGATCCTTTAATGCACCGAATGGGTGACCGATCCCCTGAGCCTGAAACTGAACGCGTCCGGCGCATCTGGGAGAAGCTCGCGCCCAGATACGACAAGGACATCAAGGTCTTCGAGAAGATATTGTTCGCGGGCGGCCGCGAGTGGGTTTGTTCGCAGGCCAACGGGGACGTTTTAGAGATCGCCGTCGGTACCGGGCGGAACCTTGAGTACTATCCACCCGATGTCCGCCTGACCGGCATCGATCTCAGTGCTTCGATGCTTAGCATCGCACGCCAACGAGCGGACCAGCTCGGGCGCCAGGTTGACCTTCGGGTCGGCGACGCTCAGGCTCTGGAGTTTGCCGACGAGACCTTCGACACCGTTGTCTTCACTCTTTCCCTATGCTCCATCCCTGACGACCGGAACGCCGTTGCTGAAGCGAGGCGGGTCCTCCGCGCAGGCGGGCGACTGCGGCTAATGGAGCATGTGGCCAGCCCAATCCGGGTGGTCAGGGCGGTGCAGAGGCTCCTCGACGGGATCACGGTCCGAACGGAAGGGGACCACCTGGTCCGCGAGCCTCTCGTTGCCTTGAACGCGGTGGGCTTCGAAGTCGAGCAGGTCGAGCGGCTCAAATGGGGGATCGTCGAAAGGGTGGCCGCGCGTAAGGCCGGCTCAGAGTAGACATTCGCCGGCGCCACCGCCGAGCCGCGATGATCGAACGGAAGCGCAAGCGTCCCTAACTCGCCGCACGAGAAAGCCGCCTGAGGCCAGTCGATCCGACTGCGCCGGCCAGGATGAGGAAGGCTCCGCCAAGGACAAACAGCGCACGAATGCCGATGCTCGCAGCGAGGCCCGCCCCGATGGCAATTGAGGCAAGGCGTCCTGTTTGCCAGACGACGTCGAGCAGGGCGAATACCCGTCCCCTGATCCCGCTGGGAACCTCTCGCTGCACCATGGTCTGAAAGGCCACCATTCCCGACGACGTCCGCGAACACGGCGGTCGCGACCGCGGCCGGCGAGCGGGTGAGCCCAAGGACGAACAAGGGGAGCGCCGTAAAGTTCAGCGTGTCGCCGGCGCGGCTAATTAGGCGCCGGCGCACTGAACGCCCGGTCCACCAGATCTGGCGGCCGGGCACCGACGTCGCCGGGCACGGTGGTGCGGGCTTTCTTGCCTCGCACCGCGCCCACCAATCCGAGATCACGCATGAGTCGGGCCACCCGATCGCGACCCACCGCGATGCCTTCCCGGAGCAGTTGGCGCCAGATCTTCTCGACCCCGTGGACGCCGAAGTTGTCGCGGTGGACGCGACTGACGTCCCGCTTCAGCGCCGCGTCGCGCACCCGCCGCGCTGCCGGCCGCCTGCTTTTGACGGCATAGTAAGTAGAAGGGGCAACCTGCAACGTCTGGCAGATCGGCTCGACCCCGAATCGATCACGATGCGCGTCGATGAAGCGGGTCATTTCGGCAACCGCGGGTCGAGCTCCCGCGCGAAGAAAGCCGAGGCCGTCTTCAAGATTTCATTGGCCCGCCGCAGCTCGCGGTTCTCCTTCTCCAGCCCGACAATCCGCTGCTGGTCCGCGGTCGTCACGCCCGGCCGGAGCCCCTGGTCGACCTCAGCTCGCTTGACCCAGTGCCGCAACGTCTCGGAGCCAATCCCGAGTTCCAGGCCCACCCGCGTCACGACGCCGTGGCGCTCTCCTGTTGCCTTGATGGTCTCCAGGACCATCCTGATCGCTCGCTCCCGAAGTTCAGGCGGGTACCGGTGCTGCGACGCACGCTTCGATGGTGGCGGCTTCGATGCTGGCATGGGCTACATCCTCCCAAAGAATGGAGCCTCCATCAAACCCAGGGCAGTTCACGACAGGTGCTGGTAAGTGTCATTTCGTATTCGACTGCCGCAAGATTTGTGCTGACAAGTATCAACAAGTGCTGGCTTGTGGCAACGAGTCTGCTGGTACTTTGCTGGTACGGCGACTGACCGTCACGTCGGAACCAGCTGACCGTCGCTCGGCCTAAGGCCCCCTAACTACTTCAAGCTGCCTTCACCGCACGTTGCTACGTGCCGCATATACGCGATATCCGGGAAGGCGCGCGCGAGCAACACATCTAGGTGCGGCGTGACACCGTGGTCAGACGATCCGAGCCGGCGCCAATCTACGGCTTTCGTCGTATCGGGATGGGTCTAAGGCAGCTACGAAAGCGCCGCACCATGTCCGTTTGCATTGCAGGAGACGGGACAAATGACAGCCTTCGTCGCCACGATGCACCAGGTCACCCCAAACCGATGGGTGTTCGAGCCGCCAGACGTGGCTCCCATGAAAGCGCTGTGTGACGCCTGCCAGCGGAGCGTGGCGATCCTCCGACCCCAATCGACCAGCTTCTCGAGCGGCAGCTATGAAGTCCGCGGGACTTGCGGGGACTGCGGCGCAGAGGTGGTGCTGAGCCTTCGCTGAGGCGAGCTATGGTGATCATTATCCTGACGGCAGGTCTAAACTCGCTCGCCCGACTGCTGGCACGCCAACGGCGCTCGGGACAGGCAATGGTGGAATATGCCGTGATACTGGCACTGGCCATCGTGATAGTCATCGTGGTGCTCACCGTCGTCGGCAATCAGGTTCACAACGTGTTCAGTAACATCTCGTGTGCCATCGGGAAACTCGGCGGATCCTGCTCGCCGCCACCTCAGGAGGATTAGATGGTCAGCCAGATCGTTGCCTTTTTGCTGGGACTACTGATCTTTTGCGAACTGGCCCTGACCGTCCTGCTCATTCCGGCGCTCATCCTCGTCGGGAGGTTGGCGATTCATACTGACAGCGGCGCGTCGCCCGCGGAAGCTCCTTCGGCTGGACGAACCTAATCGCCTCCGTCTTCACCGCCACCCTGATCGCCACCGCCCTCGCCGCTGCCCTTGCGCTGCGGTGCACCAGTGCCAACCCCGCAATCGAGGCTTGATCCCGACCACGGCAGAGCGTTGACAAAGGGCACGGTCATGTCCCGCGCCATTGGGGTGCCGTAGACACCCTGCATCCCCACTTCACCGGCCCTCGCGCCCGTATACCCGGCCCAGGTGGCGACCACCGCGTTCGGGTATTGCCGAGGTACAAGGCAGGGGCGGTCCCGCTACCGGACTTTAGTAGCGCACGTAGCGGACGTCGGTCTTGGCCACCGAGTAGACGTTGGTAGCCAGGCCGAGTTGCATCACCCAGTACCGAGTGGGGGTCTCTCGTAGGAGCACGAAGCCGCGGTACTCCATCTGATCTCCCACTTTGGTGCCCCCGGGCAGGCCGACAGTGGGGTTGGTTACCAGCAGGAAGTGGGTCTGCTTGGTAGCTGCCTGCTGGCCGGAGTCGATGATGCCGAAGGCGGTCGGTAAGGAGATCAGCAAGAGGAGCGCGGCGCCAGCCAACACGAGGCGGTGGGAGCGATTTTCTCGGCCGAACCCCCGCTGGAGCGCCAGCACCGCCAGCCCGATCCAGAGCACCGCCGCGGTCTGGACGATCACATCTGTGGCCGAGTACCAGCGGAAGGTAAAGGCCAGGAGAGCAAGGCCGATCGCCGAGCCGGCCACCATGCCGAGGAACACCAGCAGGAGCCGTCGCGCGTAGACCCGCAAAAAGAACAGCGGGAGCATGACCGCGAGCGGAAACAGCAGACTGTGGGCTCCCTGCAGCAGGATTTCGGCGGGTGATATCTCGAGGCCGCCCAGGGGCATCCGGAAGAAGTTGAAGAGGGCTGTGAGGTAGAGCCATCCGGCAACAAAGAAGGCCGCGCCGAGTAAGAGGACGAGGCGTACGGCGGCGAGGCTGACCCACGACACCGCCGTCGCCAGCAATTCGACGTCGAGCGCCTGGTCGTTGCCCGGTGGCTCCTGGGATAGGCCGAGGGGTCTGACAGCCATGCGATTCCTTGCGATTGCAACGCACCTGCGACGAGCCCCTTGCGGCCTTGCGAAAGGTCGGCCCGCGACCTCTTCTGTCTGGCGGCCTGGCGCCCCAACCTGGGCGAACCGCTTCGGTCTACTCGATGTGGCGGTCGGGTTACCACTTGGTAACAACCCCGCGATCGAGCTAGCTTCTGAGGCTCAAGCGCTCGTTTGGCTTATTGGCGAGTACTTCTCGCAAGGAGAGATTTGAATGTTCACATTAATTACGACGTTCGTCACCGAAAAGATCGTCGCGATCTTGACCGTGACGCTCGTGGTGGTCGCGGCGGTACCGACGACGCTGGTGCTGACCACGGAGCATCAGACGACGGTCGTCCTGCAACAGCAGGTGGATCAGCAGCAGGTCGTCTTGATCAAGGCGGTCAAGAAGGTCGGCGATGACCTGATCGTCAAGCTGCAGAACACGGAGAATAGCTGCAACACCCAGGTCACCCAGCTCGTGGCCGCCAGCAAGATCGCTCCCGGCAAGATTCAGTCGCAACTTGCGCAGGCTAAGACCCAGATCCATGGCAGTGTGGCCCCGTTCGTCGCGCAGATCCAGAAGGACGAAGATCACTTCGCCCACCTCGCCGTCATCACGCCGGAGGACGAGGAAGACGAGCTCGGCCAGATCCAGCTGGTTGAGATCACCGCCCTCGGCGGGAACGGCACCGTCGGTGTCGTGACCGTGAGCTGCCAGACCGTGGTGATTGAGATCCAGGTAGTCATCCAGGTCATCGTGATCCAGGTCGTGCATCGCGAAGGCGACGACGACTAGGTAGCAACCCGCAATACGACGACGAGGCAGGAGACGGTTCTCCTGCCTCGCTTCGTCACACCAAGCGGTGAGTCAACCAGCGCGCCTTCCAGCGGAGAGCGACAGCCAGCCTGACGAAGCTGACCTGGTCGCGGCCAGCGCGCGGGGCGACCAGGATGCCTTCCGGCAGCTCGTCCAGCGGTACCAGCGGCTGGTGCTCCGGGTGGCCTTTCGCTCCATGGGCGATACGAGCCTGGCTGAGGACGTCGCCCAGGAGGCGTTCATCAAAGTCTTCCGAGGATTGCCCAACTATCGACCGGACAAGCCCTTTGTCCATTGGCTTCATCGGGTGGTGGCGAATACCGTGACCGACGAGCTGCGCCGGCGCCGTCCCGTCCAATCCCTCGACGCGATGGTCGAACCGCCAGCTTCACCGGAGGAAGGTCCACCGGAGGTTGCCGACCACCATGCGATCGAGCAGGCGGTTCGCCAGGCGATCGCGAGCCTACCTCCTCGCTACCGGGACGTCATCATCCTGCAGGTCTTCCATGAGCTGACTTATGAGCAGATTGCATCCGCGCTGAGGTTGCCCCTGAGTACGGTCACATGGCGAATGAACATGGCTAAGCGATTACTTCGCCAGCAGCTTCTCGACAACGGAACCGCGCCCGGCCGTGAAGTCGCGTAGGGTTCAAAAGCGAACTCTGAATCAGACGGCAATTGAATTCAGCTCGGGATTTTGGCTTTTTCATGTATTCCAAGGATGTCCATTGAGCCCAAGGAATTCTTTTCTGGTGGCTACAACGGTGGCTACAGAAAACCAAGCGGTAAACAAGGGCTAAATCCGGCCGCGTGGGCCCCGGATCCACGCATTGATATAGGTATCGCGGCCTAACAGGCTCGATCAACTAAAGAGACAGGCCCCCAAGTTGGCGGCCTGGCAAGCGGAAGGCAGCGCATCTGTGCTGTCGCCGACCGGCCGGTCAGGTTGCCCCCCATGAGCAGAGCAGAACCGGCGCGATTGGGGCCGCCGTGAGCGGCCAGCAACCCCAAGAATGGCGAAGGAAGCCTCCTGTCGGGAGGCTTCCTCATTTCCGACTGATCAGGACGCGAGTCGAGCCGGCGCGGCCTGAGGGGCGAAACCGAAGTATGCGAGGATGGCTCCCGTCACCAGGTGGATCGCGACGTCAAAGCCGCCGATTGGGACCAGCCCGAGTGGGTCGTTGACAAAAATGCCGACGACGCCCAGCGCCAGGAGAACGACGCCAAAAATCTGTAAGTAATTGCGAGACCGTGCCCAGCTGGACGCAGCGGCAATACCCGCAACGCCGATTACCAGATGGACAAGGTTGTGAAGCAGGTTGATCGGAACCAGCCCGAGCAAATTGTTCGGCGTTTGCGTGTACGATCCGCCGAAGAAGGGGAGAAAGCCGAGGATTGCCACGGCAAGGTACAGCACACCGAAAACTAGCGCGACGGTCTGCACAATTGATGGATTCGAATTCATGTCAACACCTCTGTGGTCGGCGTTGGTTTGAGACAATCGGAACGCGGTCTTTAATCAGCGGACCGCATCCGCGCGCTGGCGGCTGCTGTCGGCGATGCCCTCCAGATTGCGCGCTGCGCTTTCCATCGTTCGACTCGCCATCCCGTGATGGCTTTCCTGCTGCTGAAGGGCGTTGCCGATGATCATGAAGGTCGGCGCCCAGAGGCCGATGAAAATCCCAAGGCGCTCGGCGTTGGCAGCGTTCTTTTCGTTGCGCATCGCCCAGGTTAGGATCGCGCCAGCAATAGAAACGACGCCCGCCCCATAGGCCAGATCGCTGGGCACTCCAAATCGATGAAGCGTTCGAAACAACATGGTCGGCCTCCTTAATCGATGGGTTTCACCCGCCAGTTCCCACAGGCCTCGCTCCGCGCCTGCCTCACCTGCTCGAATGTGATAGCGATAATAACATGTAACAGGGTGGCAACGCTATAACTCGCTCGAATCATGGGAAAATGGAGGGGCAGGCCTTTGCCTAGACGCTCCTCTCCTGCATCATGCGGCGGCTTCGGCAGGGCTGGCCAGTGGGACGGTAAACGTGAAGCGGCTTCCCTTGCCGGAGTCGCTCTCGAACTCGATCGTGCCCCCGTGCAGTTCCACCAGCCGTCGCACTAGCGCCAGCCCGAGGCCCGTTCCCTGGTACTCCCGGCTGTCCGTGCCGTCGACCTGGTGAAACTCCTCGAAGAGATGGAGCTGATCCTTCAGCGCGATCCCAATGCCGTTGTCGATCACCGAGATCGAAGCGACGGCGCCGCTAGCCGCCGCGGTCAACCGCACCTGACCGCCCGACGGGGTGAACTTGACGGCGTTCGATAGCAAGTTGAAGAGCACCTGCTTGAGCCGGGCCGCGTCACCGAGCACGATGATCTGGCCCGGGACCTCCACGTTGACCGCGATGCCTTTCCCGTCGGCCATCCCACGAATGAGTGTGGCCGTATCGGACAGCAGGCTGACCACAGCGACGCGTTCCCGCTTGATCTCCATCTTTCCCGCCTCGACCTTCGACAGGTCGAGGACGTCGTTGATCAGGGTAAGCAGATGGCGCCCGCTGCTCAGGATGTTGTCCACGTACCGGCGCTGCTTGGGCTGCAGCGGGCCGAACCCGATGACCGCGTTCATCGGTGTGCGGAGCTCGTGCGACATGTTGGCCAGGAACTGTGACTTGTGTCGGGTCGCCTCCTCGAGCCTGCCGTTTGCTGCCGTCAGCGCTGCGCGTTCCTCGGCCAGCTGCCGGTGGGCTTCCTCGAGCTCGACCGTCCTCCTCAGCAGCAAGGCCATCATCTGGTCGCGGAAGTCCGTGCCTGCCTGGTCGGCGCGTTGCTTATGGCGAAAGGCGGAGGCCAGACGTCCCAGCAGCATGGAGGAGACCCAGGGCTTGGTGATGAAGTCGTCGGCCCCCGCCTCGAAGCCGCGGACCAACGCCGCCAACTCTTCACGGGCCGTCAGCAGGACGAAAGGAATCGCCTTGAATCGGGACTCGGCCTTCGTACGACGGCAGAGATCGTAGCCGTCCATCCTCGGCATGTTGATGTCGGACAGAATCAGATCGTACGGTTCGGCATTCAGCCGCTCCCACGCTTCCTGGCCGTCTCTCGCGACGGTCACGACGTAGCCGGCATCCTCGAGGATCAGCCGGGCCCGGCCCGCCTGGGTCGCGCTGTCTTCCGCCAGCAGGATGCGGCGGGCGGTCATGCCGCCGCTGCCAGGCCGGTCAGCGCGTGGGCCATGGCGCCAGGGGACAGGGCATGCTCGGCGGCCCCCATGCGCCAGGCAGTCCCCGGCATCCCGAAGACGACGCACGTTTCTTCCGTCTGGATGAGCGTGTGACCCCCGAGGCTGTGCAAGCGTCGCAGACCGTTGGCTCCATCCTCGCCCATGCCGGTCAAGAGGATGCCGGTGCAGGCCCGCGGATTCCAGTCGGCCATGGATTCGAAGAGCAGATCGACCGACGGCCGATGCCCATTGCGAGGTGCCGTCTTTTCCAGATAGACCGTGCCGTGGCGGATCGTCAGGTGGGCGCCGTCCGGCGCGACCACGGCCCCGCGCCAGGGCAGGCGGATACCGGGTTTCGCCAGCCGTACGGGCAGCGGGCTGCTGCCATTCAGCCACTCCACCAGGCCACTCGTGAACCCCGGCGTGATGTGCTGGACGATCGCGATCGAGGGCGCGAACGCTTTGGGCAGACCCTGGAGCAGTTTCAGGATGGCCGCTGGGCCGCCCGTGGAGGCCCCGATGCCGACGAGCTGCAGGCGCGAACCGGGTTCGGGGGAAGTCGCGGGCTTGACTGTGACGCCGGTGCGCCTACGCCGTACCAGCGTGATCCCGGCCGCCGTCTTGACCGCGTCGAGCAGCTCGCGATACCGCTCGGCGAATTCTGGATGCCTGTGCGAGGGCGGTCGTCGTACGACCGATAGCGCTCCCGCCGCCAGCGCTTCGTACACGGTCAGGTCCTTCTCATACTCGGCGAGAGCGCTGACGACGACGATCGGCGTCGGGTTCTCCTCCATGATCCGCCGAACGGCGTCAACCCCACTGCTGGGCATGACCAGGTCCATGGTCACGACCTGGGGCTGGAGGCGGGCGCATGCCGCTACTGCCAGGTTGCCGTCCGTGGCTTCGCCGACGACCTCGATCTCCCCGTCTTCCTCGAGCAGGCTCCGCAGGTAGGCGCGCACGGTCGGGGAGTCATCGACGACCAGGACGGTGATGGCCATCAGGCCGCCTCCATCCGGGTGCGACCGAGCAATCGGTCGACGGTGTCAAGCAGCTCGGACTGCCGGAACTCGCGCTTGGCGATGTAGGCATCGGCGCCGGCCTGTAGCCCGCGCACCCGGTCCTCGGGCGTCGCCCTGGCGGTCACCAGGACGATCGGCAGCGAGCGCAGGGTCGACTCTGCACGGATCCGCTCGGTCAAGGCGAAGCCGTCCACGTTCGGCATCTCGATGTCGCTGACGAGCAGCGCAAATGGTTGCGACTGCAGAAGCCGCCAGGCCTCGGCGCCGTCCGGGGCGACCGCCACCTCGTAGCCGGCCGCCTGGAGGATGTTCCGCTCCAGCGTGCGCGTAGTCAACGAATCGTCGGCCACGAGGATCCGCATACGCGCCGGTGCCGGCGCGGCCGCGGCGTTCCAGCTGATCCCCGGGACCGCGGCGACCGTTGCGAGGGCGCGCTCGATGAGCTCGCCGGGGTCCAGGACGAGGATGACCTCGCCGGACGCCAGCATCGCCGCTCCAGCGATGCAGCGCACGGGTGGCACCCCGTCCGGCAACTGCTTCACGACCAGTTCCTGCTCCCCCCTCAGCTCATCGCCCGCGAGCGCCACGCGGCCCTGTGGTGCATCGAGGATCAGGATGGGGAGGCGTCCGTTTGCTGCCACGCTGCTGCCGCGCAACAGCGCGGCGAGGTGGAAGAAGTTCGCGGCGCGGTTTTCGAAGCGGATCGCCGGCTGTCCTTGCAACCGCACGACCATCTCCTGGGTCACCACCAGGGTTCGGTGAATGGCCTCGAGGGGAACGGCATAGGTATTGCCTGATGCCGCGAGCAGGAGGCAGCGCGTGGTCGCCAGCGTCAGCGGCACAGTCAGCTGGAACGTGGTGCCCCGGCCCGGCTCAGACCGTGCGATCGCCGCCGTTCCGTGAAGGCGCTTCACGCCCTGGCGGACGATCGCGAGTCCAAGCCCTCGCCCAGACACCTCGCTGACCTCTTCGCGGGTGCTGAACCCGCTCTGGAAGAGCAGTTCCAGGAGCTCCGCGTCAGTCGCCGCGCGGCCGGGCTGCCGCCGCGCGGCTTGACGGCGGACGGCAAGCAGGTCGATGCCGCGCCCGTCGTCCTCGAGAGTGATCACGACGCGACTCCCCCGCCGACTGGCGGAGAGGCGCAGTGTGCCTGCCTCTGGTTTTGTATCAACTGCGCGCTCGGAAGGGCTCTCGATGCCGTGGTCGATGGCGTTGCGAATGAGGTGGACCAGCGGGTCGCGAAGCCCGTCGAGGACGCCCCGGTCGAGCTCGGTCTCCTCGCCTGACACCTGGAGCCGAACGAGCTTGCCGGAGGCTTGGGCCAGGTCCCGCACCATCCGCTCGAAGGAATAGAACAGGTTGCGGACGGGCGTCATGCGAAGCGCCCGCATGTCGTCATCGAACGTCTGCAGGTGGCGCCGGACTTCGATCCGCTGCTGGCGCAACGCCTGCACTACTGGCTCAATCTGTTCGCGCAGTGCTAGGACCTCAGGCGAGACGCCCAGGGCGCTCACTCGCCATGTTCGGCCGGTCAGCTCGGAGAGTTCGCGGACCGTCTGCATCTGCGCCTGTTCCGAGACCAGGAGGGTGCCCACGTCGGCCATCAGCCGGTCGAGGCGACGCGTCGTGACGCGGATGGTTTCATCCGTCGGTACCGCCGTCGTGTCCGAGGCTATCCGAGGGGCCGCAATCTCGACCGGCCCTGCCTTCCGCTCCGGGCCGGCCTCGAGGAGCGCGGCCAGCCGGTCCAGGTGTGTGTACCAGCTCTGCAGTGGGAGTCCCTCAGCAGAGTCCCGGTCGCGCGCTCCAACAAGCACGTCTTCGAAGGCGTGGGCCGCCGCCTCCATCTCGGATTGCGATACGGAGCGAGCGGCACCCTTGAGACTGTGGATCTCGCGGTACGTTTGTTCGATCCGCTCCCGCGTGCTTGGGGCAGCCGGCTCCCGCTCCAGCTCCAGCAGCACTCGCGTGACCGCCTCGAGGCGTTCCCGCGCCTCGGCGCGGTAGGTCGCCATCAGCTCGAGCGCGAGAGCCTCTTCGTCCATGGTTTCAGTACGGGATGCCCAGCCGGACGGCGAGCGCTCGCACGCCGTTGAACTCGGCGTCGTCTTCAGACACGGTCCCCTGCCAGTTGAGGGACAGCAAGGCTGGCGCGCGGCGGCCGGCCGTGTCCACGCTGAGCAGCGCGTGCCGCAGTTTGGCGGTGAGAGCCGGCGCCAGGTTTGGGTCGACCATGATGGGAGGCGCTGGGTAGTGCTCGGTCTCGATAAGCACGCGCAGCTGGTTGCGGGTGGCGAGCGGCAGCGCGTTGAAGTACGGGCGGAAGGTGACGCCGGCGTCGGCCGATCCCGAAAGCACCGCCCGGGTGACGGCGTCAAGGCCGTTGAGCGTCTGGACCTGCGTGTCGGTGTCGAGATGGAGGCCACCGTGCGTCAGCGCCCAGCCGCGAGCAAACAGGTATGGGGAGGCACTCTGGCTCGGAATGGCGATCCGCTTTCCGCGCAGGGCACTGGCGTCCGCCCCGTCCCGGAGCGGCGAATCCTGGCGGACGATGATCATGCCCGCGATCGGCAGAATGTCCGCCGCCAGCGGGAGATACCCCGCGCTGTCATGGGCCACGATGTAGCTGATGTCGGAGCCATAGGCCAATGAGGCGTGGTTCTTTGCCAGATCGGTCGGCAGGCTCTCGAAGCTGCCGGCGATTTGCAGGTGGACCGGCCGGCCGGTCTGTTCGCTGAGGTAAGAGACCATCGGCGCCCAGACCGCGACCAGGTGGGCCTGGTCGAGGTACGGGACGACTTCGATGGTGAGCTCGGCCGGGTCGTGGTACGTGTGCGCGGGGGCCGGTGCCTTCGCCGAAAGCAGCAATAGGCTCGCGCCGCCGCCGACGATCACGGCCCCCATCGCCGCTCCCGCGATAATCCAGAGCTTTTTGCCGCTCATAGCACGTAACTCTCCGCCAGCTTGGTCATGCGCGTGCTGAGGATGCTGATGTTCTCGGCGGCCTGCTGCGTCTGACGTGAGCCGGCCAGCGCCTGCGCGGTGGCCTGGTTGATCTCGACCATGGCCTGCGCGATCTGCTCCATTCCGACCGTCTGCTGCTGCACCGATGCGGCGATCTGTTCGGCGGCCTGGGCCGAGCGGCGGATCGCTTCTGACAGCGCCTGAATGGCGCCGCCCGCGCGATCGACCATCTTCGCCCCACCGTCGACGCCTTTGATCCCTTCTTCCGTGACCATCACCGCGGCGTTGGTGGCCTTCTGGATTTCGCCGAGCAGGCTGCGAACGCCGGACGTTGCGGCCTTCGACTGCTCGGCGAGGTTGCGCACTTCCGACGCCACCACCCCGAAGCCTTTACCGTGCTCGCCCGCCCGCGCGGCCTCGATGGCGGCGTTCAACGCGAGCAGGTTCGACTGTTCGGCCAGCTCGTTCACGGTGGTGATGATGTTGCCGATCTGCTGGCTCTGCTCGCTGAGGGCGAGGATGTTCTGTGCGATGGTCTGGACTCTGATCCGGATGCTTCCCATGCTCTCGACCGTGGAGGCCACCGACGCCTGGCCCTCCTCCGAGGCTCGGACCGAGTCGCGCGCCAGGCCGGCCACTTGCGACGACCGCTGCGAGGTCTGCTCGACCGTCGTACGAATCTCGTTGATCGTCGCCGTTGTCTGTTGAATGGCCGCCGCCTGCTCGGCCGCGCCGGACGTCTGCTGGCTGGTCGCCGCCAGAATCTCGCTTACGCCGGCGCTGAGGTTGTTCGTCGCCTCCCGGATCTGCCCGGCCAGTTCCCGGAGGTTGCCGGTCATTTTGTTCAGGTTCTTGCCGAGCGCACCCAGCTCACCGTTGCTCGAGACTTCGAGCGTGCCGCTCAGGTCCCGGTTCGCAACCTGTTCGACGAAGGCGATATAGCGGCTGATGGTGGTCTGGAGCTCTTCCTTCGTCCGGCGCTCGCGCTCGGCGAAATCGCGGAGGCTCTGCACCATGCGGCCCAGGGAGGCCGACAGGGCTCCGATCTCGTCCCGGCGTTCGAAGCGCGGTGTCTCAACCACTTCGCCGGCAGCGATCCGGTCGGCGGCCCCCGTCAGCCGGCCCAGCGGGACCGAGATGCTGCGGCCGATCAGGATGCCGGACGTCAGCGTGAGGAGGATGGCGAGCGCGAAGATCGCCCCGATCACGAGGCGGGCCGTGGACGCGGCGCCGCGGGACTGGGCGACGAGATGGTCAACCGTATGTGTGATATCGGCCTGGATGTCGCCGACGGTCTTGCGGATGGCGTCCACCTGCTGCTTGCCGTCGCCGACTTTCTTGACCGCCTGGAGCTGGCCGTCAAAGCCCTGGCGCACAAGGGCGATCTCTGCCTCGTTGTAGGCGTCGTCAGCGAGGATTTCTTGCGAGAGGGTAGCGGTCAGTGCGGTCAGCGCCGGGGCTTCCGAGGCGAAGCGGTTGAGCTCGGCGATATCGCCAGGGATGGCCGCCTTGCCGGACACGTACGGCTCGAGGTATTTTTCCTCGCCGCCTGCGGTAAGGCGTCCAGAGATGATAAAGCCGCGCAGCCCCGTCTCCTCGTTCACGACCTGAAGTAGGATGTCGGCGGAGGCGACGGTCGCTGGGTTAGCGCCAGACACGAGTTTATTGGTCGCCTCCTCCATCTGTCCCACCTGTAGGAACGTCACGGCGGCGATGGCAAGCATGATGAGCAGCGTCAGGACGTAGCCGGCGATGATGCGGGTGAAGATTTTCATCGTGTTGATCTCAAGTCCTCCTCAGGTGATTGCTCGGCGACGTGGGCCCGTGCCGCGGCTAGGGCGGCAGGCAGGTCGATGACGGTCGCAAGGTCGGCTGTCCGGCCCACAAACCAGGGTCCGTTTCCGGCATGGTCGGCACGCAACGCGGTCGGGGCGATCTGTTCCAGGCCGTCGAGCCAGTCAACCCAGATCCCGGTCGGGTTTCCAGCCGACTCGATGACGAGGATTGTCTGGGCGTGCTCTGGGCGCGGGGCGCGTATCCCCAGCAGGTCCCGAAGGTCGAGCACAGGCACCAGTGTGCCGCGGACATTGCACAGCCCGGCGAACGGTGCGGGCAGCCCGGGTATGGGCGTGACCCTCTTCACCGGCGCAACCTCACGTAGCGACCGGAGCGCCGAGAAGAAACGTTCGTCGCCGACGCGGAATCCAAGCATGGTCTCCAGCGCCTTCCCCACGGCCTCCATCCGTGGCCGGGCCAGGCGTTGCGCGCGCTCGAGCAGAACCTCGTTTGGGCTCCGCGTCATGCCGCCCGGCCTCCAGCCGCGGCACGCTTGCCACGCTCTACGATCTGCAGCAGCTCGGCCGCAGTGATGTCGCCGCCTCGGAGCGGCGCGTCCCCCGGATGCGCGGCAAGCAGACGCCGGGCATTGGTCGCGGCTCGTTCCGCTCCGGCATGGTCGCCAATCTTCTCGAGCTCGTTAGCCAGGGCGAGGTAGGCGAGGACGAAGTTGGGGTCGAGGTACAACGCCTTGCGAAGAGCTTCGGCTGCCAGGTTGGCGTTGCCTTCCTCGGTGTGCGTCATGCCCAGCAGGTAGTAGGCGTCGGCGTTCGCCGGATCGGCGTCGAGCGCCCGGCAGCACCAGTCGCGGGCATCGGCATGACGCCCCAGGTCGGCCGACTCGCGTGCGGCCGAAAGGCATTCGTCGGCGGCAACCTGGAGATCGGACGCGGATTGCCCGTCATCGGCCGCGATCGGGGCGAGCGCCAAGCCTCGCGAGGCGGGCCGCCGATACGCTGGAGTCTGCGGACGCATCACCGCCTCGAACCGTTCGAAGACCTGGGACGACGGTTCCGAAGGCCCGACGAACAACCACCCGCCGGGTGTCAGACACTCGTACAGCCGGTTGGCGACCTGTTTGGACATCTTGGGGTCGAAATACATCGTCACGTTGCGGCAGAAGACGACGTCCATCCCCGAGGTTGCCGCGTTCGGAAAGCTCGCCTCGACCAGGTTGAGTGGCGTGAAGGCCACCATCCTCGCGATCTCCGACTTGACGGCGAATCGACCGTTCGCCTCCAGGAAATATCGGCGCTGCGAGCTCGGCTCGCAGTCGCGGAATGACCAGAGGCTATAGCGGCCCGCCCGCGCTGCCGCCAGGGCCGCCTGGTTTACGTCGGTCGCCAGGATGAAGACGCTCCAACGCTCCAGGTCGGGGATAACCTCTCGCACCAGCATGGCCAGCGAAAAGGCCTCCTCGCCCGAAGCGCAGCCCGCGCTCCAGAGCCGAAGGTACGGGCGCGCCAGCCGGCTACGCTCCTCGACGAGCGCCGGGAGAATCTCCTGGCGAAGCAGGTCGAAGTGCGGCTTGTGACGGAAGAAATAGGTTTCACCGATCGTCAGGTGTCGGATGGCCGCGGTCCAGGCCGGACCGTCAGACGCCTGCTCGGTCAGGCTCGCTAAAAAGCTGTGCCAGTCCGCGCAGCCGGCCTCCTTGAGGGCTCGTTCGAGACGCACCCGATTGTCGGGGCGGTCGGGCGATGAGATGCGGATCCCCAGCCGTGCCTCGACCAGCCGGCAGAGCTCGCCCAGGCCGGGCTCCGCGGGCGTCACGCGGCCACCGCCTCCAGCTGTTGAACGGCCCGGTCGAAATCGAGCAGAAGGACCGAACCGTCCTCGGTGGTGATCACACCCTGGACCAGGCTGGTCTGCCGGCGCGCGATCGGTAGCGATTCTGGCACCGCAGACAGGACGCCGTCCACCTGGTCGGCCGGTGCTGCCAGCACGCGTCCGCCGGTCCGCACGATGAGAAGGTGCTGATCCGGCGAGATCGGTGCCGGCGGCAATTCGAGCGCCCGCCGCAGGTCCAGGACGGGACACGACGTGCCATGCAGGTTGATCATGCCGAGAACCTGCTCGGAAACCCGTGGCAGCGGCGTAATCGCCGGCATGGCGACTGCCTCTTCCACCTGCTCGAGGGGCAGCGCACACCGCAGCCCATCCAGCCGAAACGTGACCACCGTCCTGGACGCGGCAACGCTCGAACTCATGCTGCCGCCTTCCCCTCCTCCAGCGCCTTGCGCGCGACCAGGATGGTGGGGTGGTAGCGCTGGCTTTCCGGCAAGGCGAGGAACCGGTCGACGAGGTCGCCGTCCCACTGCACGCCGCGGCCTTCGCTGAGGATGGCCCGCGCTTTCTCGACGGGCATGGCTTGTCGGTACGGCCGGTCGCTGGTCATGGCGTCGAAGGCGTCGGAGATCGCGACGATGCGTGCACTGAGCGGGATGGCCGTCCCCCTCAGGCCGTCGGGGTAACCGGCCCCGTTCCAGTGTTCGTGGTGATGCCGGATGGCCGGCATCAACTGCGGCGCCGCGCGCAGCGGGCGGCAGATCTCCTCGCCGATGATCGAGTGCCGCTTCATCGCCTCGAACTCGTCGAACGTGAGCTTGCCTGGCTTGAGCAGAATCAGGTCGGAGATCGCGATTTTGCCGATATCATGCACCATGCCGCACCGGTAGATGCTCGCCTGTTCGTCGGAGGTGAGCCCGGTGGCGGTCGCGATCGCTCGCGCGTAGTCGGCAACGCGCGAGGTGTGCTGTTCGGTATACGCATCCTTGGCTTCGACCGCCCGCGCCAGCGCGAAGATGACCGCCTCGGAACTGTCCAGCTGGTCGGTGAGGCGTTTCACGCGGAGCAGCGACCGTACGCGGGCGAGTAACTCCGTCCGGTCGACGGGTTTCGTCAGGAAGTCGTCGGCGCCGGCATCCATGCCCAGGATTCGGTCGGACCGGTCGTCGAGCGAGGTCACCAGAACCACCGGCGTCAGGCGGGTCGCGAAATTCTGGCGCATCCGCGCACAGACCTCGTAGCCGTCCATCTCGGGCATCATGATGTCGAGGAGGACCAGGTCGACCGCCTCGCGGTCGAGCACCAGGAGGGCCTCCGCACCCCTTCCGGCCATCAGCACCTCGTGCCCTGCCTGCTCCAAATAGGCGGCCATCAGCTCTCGGTTTGCCTCGGCATCGTCGACCACGAGAATGCTCCCGGGTCCTTCTTCGCGATTCACTCCGCCCTCCGCGGCCGGCGCTCCGCGAGCAGCGCCCTGATCTGCGCGGTGAGCCCGCTGGTATCGATGGGCTTAGCGATGTGTCCAATGCATCCCGCCTCGAGGGCGCGCTTGCTGTCCTCGGCCATGGCATTGGCCGTCAGCGCGATCACAGGGATGGCACGGGTTCTCGGGTCTTGCTGCAGCCGCCGGGTGGCCTCCAGGCCGTCGAGGCGGGGGAGCTGGATGTCCATTAACACGACGTCTGGTTGAAGCCGGCCTGCCAGCTCGACCGCCCGCACGCCGTCTTCGGCAACCTCGACGATGTGGCCATCCAGCTCGAGCAGGTCCTTGACCAGCTCGAGGTTCAGCGGGTTGTCCTCGGCGACAAGGATTTTCACGGCTGGCCCTCGGTCAGGACCGGTAGCCGCATCGTGAAGATGCTTCCGCTTCCCGGCTCGCTTTGAAGGGTCATGGATCCTCCGTGGAGTTCGACGATGCGCTTGACGATCGCCAATCCCAGGCCGGTCCCTTCATATCGCCGTGATTCGGAGCTATCGGCCTGGACGAAAGGCTGAAAGATCCGCTCCTGGTCTTTGGCGGAGATGCCGGCCCCGCCATCCGAGACGGAAATCTCGACCTGTTGGGCGGGCCTCGCGGCCGCGATTGTGACCCGTCCGCCAGCCTCGCTGAACTTGATCGCATTGTCGATCAGGTGTCGAGCGGCACGGCCGAGGCGCACCGGGTCCCCGACGATGTGGGGCAGGTCATCTGGTGCATCGACCGTCAGGGTGACGCCCTTGACCTGCGTGGCGGTCGCAAAACTTGCAGCGACCTCGTTCAGCAAGAGGGGAAGCCCGATCGACTCGTGTTCCAGCTCGTCGACCGACTGGAGGCGCGTGTACTCCAGGATGTCATCGATCAGGCGCAGCAGCTGCTCGCCACCCTGCCGGATGTTGTTGACGTAGCGTTCTTGCTTGGGTGTGAGCTCGCCCGCGGCCCGCTTCTGCAGCAGCTCAGAGAATCCGATGATGGCGTTCAATGGCGTTCGGAGCTCGTGCCGCATGGTGGAAAGGAAGTTGGATTTCAAGCGGTTGATCTCATCGAGCCGTGCGATGATGCGCTGCTGCTCGCGGTAAGTGAGGGCGTTCCCGATGGCCAGCTGGGCCTGGCGGCCGATGGCCTCAGCCATCTCCACGTCGAATGGGGTGAACCGGCGGGGCCGCGAAAGATCGCCGATCGCAAGCAACCCGACCAAGGCGCCGGCCCGCCGCAAGGGCACAACGATCGCATCCTTTGGCGCGAACCTGGCGAGGAGGTCAGCAGCCCGGTCGCCAGCCGTCGGCTGGAGCTCGGAGAGGGTGACTGCCCTGCCGAGCCCGAATTGGGAGGCGAAGTCCACCGAAATCCTGATTTCTTCAGTGACGCCCTCCGGCGCCGGAGTGCCGGCGTGGGCGGCCAGCCGCAGCACCCCCGCCTCGTCCTGGAGCCAGATCGCCACCCGATCCGCCGACAAAGCGACCACACACCGGTTACAGATGGTCGCCAGTACCGACTCCAGCTCGAGCGAAGCGGCCGCGGTGGCCGCCATCTGCGCCTCCAGTTCGCTAATCCGCCGGCGCCGCTCCTGTTCGTCGAAACGCTGTGCCTGGCTGGCGGCGGCCGCGCCCTTCGCGAGCCGGGTCGGCGCCTCCCGGTCTTTCGGGATCGCGTCGATTTTGCGACGGCCGGGCCGACCGCGCCGCCGGTCGAGCGCATGCGCCACCGCCAGCAGGCTGTTCCCGTTGCGGCGCAACATGTTCTGGATCTCTCGGATGCGCTTGACGTCGTCGCGCGAGTAGAGCCGGGTTCCTCCCGCGGTGCGGGCCGGCGTGAGCAGTCGGTAGCGTTCTTCCCAATTGCGCAACGTCCCGGGGCGCAAGCCCGTCAACCGGCCGACCTCGCCGATCGGGAGCCGCAGCGGCAGGCTGTCGGATGAAGGCTGGAGCGCGGCGGCTGAACGGGCCATAAAGTCAAACCTCGCAGAGATTTTGAGTAGGTTCTCCGGTGTGGAGATAACGGCTGGCGGAGGCCGCTCTTGCGTCTGGCCTCCGGCCGGCCTGACTGCGAAGGGTTACGCGGCTCGCCTCGTCGATTTCGAGCTTGAGTCCACGAGGCTCTGAATCACGATCTCCTTGAGTGGTAATGGCCCGGGACGGGCCAGGTAGTAGCCCTGTCCATACGCGACGCCCAGCTCGCGAAGGGCGTCGAGTTCGGTTCGGGTCTCGATCCCCTCGGCAACGATGGTGGCTCCGATTTCCGAGGCAAACGAGATCAGGGCTGAGGCCAACGCCCGGCGCCGTCGGTCCGTATCGATGCCGCGCGTCAGGGTGAGATCGAGCTTGATGATGTCAGGCTCCAACCTGAGGATGTGTCGCAGGCTGGCGAAGCCGGCTCCCGCGTCGTCGATGGCGAGCTGCCCGCCCTGGGCTCGAAGTCCGCGTAACGCCGCGTTGACCTCGTCGTAATCTTCGACCGGCGCGTCCTCAGTCACCTCAATGACGAGCCGATTCCCCGGGGCAACGGCCAGGATCTTCTGGCACGACGCTGAGGTCACCGTCTCCGGCGACAGGTTGACGGACAAGCGAAGATTGGAGGGCAGCTCGTCCAGGTGCGAGAGGGCTGCCCGCAGGGCCGCCAGCTCGAGCTCCAAGCGAAGGCCAACCTCGGATGCCTCAGCGAACCAGACCGCGGGCGAGCGCTGCGGCTCAACAGCAAACCGCGCCAGGGCCTCCAGGCTGCAGACGCGACCCGTCCGCAGGTGGGCGATTGGCTGAAAGACCGTCCTGAGCGCATCGCCGTCGAGAGCCATCCTCACTTGCTCGATTTTCTGCTCCCGCCGCTGGGTTGCCTCTCTTTGCTGCTCCAGCCGTGCCGCCAGCTCATGAACGACGGGTCCCGCGACCTCGGGAGACAGTGTGGTTTGCCCGTGGACGCAGCGATGAATCGCGGCCAGGATCTCGTGAGGGGGCGACCCCTTCATCACATAGCTATGAGCCCCTGCCTGGAGCATTTCGAAGACCACAGATCGATCCGGATACGAGGAGAGCGCCAACATTCGGGTCTCGGGAGACCGCGTCCGGATTTCCCGAGCCGCTCTCGGACCGCCCCCGCCAGGCATTCTGACGTCGATGATGGCGACGTCCGGTAGTTGAAGGGCGGCGAGCTCGATCGCCTGGTCCGTGTCCGCCGCAGCCCCGACCAGTTGGAGGGAGGGGTCGCTCAAGATGACCTCCTCCAGCAGGCTGCGGGCCAGGGAGTCATCGTCAGCGATTACGATTCGGAAGGCGGCCATGGGCTCGTCTCAGTCAGGGCAGGCAACCCCACGTTCTGGTGCTGGGCACAACGCGCCCCCACCAGGGCGCTTGCACGATTTTTTGGGAGCGGATCGTTTTTGTCGGACCGCCGTAGCCACGTCGTTACAGGGCGCACGGGACTCCCCTTGTGGCAGGGACTCGCTCCGATCCAGCCGCAGCTAGCGTTTTAGGTCGTCCTGAAGCGTCGCGATGTCGATCGGTTTGTTGATGTGGCAGACGCAGCCTTCCTCGAAAGCCTGCCGCCGCTCAACCAGCCCGGCTGAAGGCATCCACGATGAACGCGGTGTAGGCGAAGCCGGACCATGTGCTCACATGGGTAAGGTCAGCCACCCACAGGCGATTGGGAGCGGGCGCACTGAAGGCCCGGTCCACCAGGTCTGCGGGCTGGGCACCGACACTCTCTACTAGTGGTGTGTCGCGGATTTGGTGATCCGGTCGAGGGTGGCTTGTCCGCGGGCGACTTTGTCGAGGATCTCGTCGGCGGGTTTGGTCCAGACGAAGGGCTCGGGGTTGTCGTTCCAGTGGGAGACCCAGCAGTCGAT
>WNEY01000495.1_pt1 | contig 27268 bp, 24 predicted proteins | sample 5400531 | NCBI WGS metagenome assembly WNEY01 (sample SAMN13153338, study PRJNA577476) | soil metagenome | isolation source: 200 cm saprolite under Douglas fir tree site 1 | place: USA:California | collected 2015-04-18
AACTTCTCGAACTTCGTCGAGTCGGCGCCGACCTCGTACGCCGTCTGTAGGAGCCCCTGGGCCCGGTTCCGGACGTCTTGGACCTCTTCGAGCAGGATCCGGAGGTCGGCGATAGCGTCGGACGCGCGGATCGCGGTGTCAAGCGCCTTCACGTAGTCCCCGTCGTTGTACAACCTCCGGGAATCGGAGACGAGCGAGGTGACGGCGAGAGGCCCTTTGCCGATCGCCCGGAGCTTGCGCTCGACGGACTCGACCGCTTGCTTCGACATCCCCTGCTGAAGGCCGACGCGTTCCGCCTCTTCTTCGCTCTGCTCGGCGGCCGCGATCGCCTGGCGGTACTTCTTCGCCCGGAAGAACTCGCGCGCCCGTTCGAACAGTCGCTCGGCGGATCGGGTGTCGGTCCCGTCCATGCGGGCCCGGAAGAGGCTCTCTTCGAAGCCTTTCATCCTCGAGGCGATCCCGCGGTCCCGTTCCTTCGATGCTTCCGCCTCGGCTTGCGCGGCGTGGTCGAGGGCTTCCTCGAACTGGCCCATCTTGTACGCCCGGTCGGCCCGCTCGAGCAAGCCGGTCGTCGTGGCCAAGGGCAAGCTCATCGCCTCCGCATCCGTCACGATTTCCCGGAGCCGACGGAGGGACGTCGCGGCTTCGTCTCCTTGCCGCTTCAGGACCTCGAGTTGCTCCCGCAGCCGCAGCGTGAGGTCCGCGGCCTGCTCCAGCTCCCCGGCGTCGAGGTGCTGGCGGGCTCGCACGATTGCGTCGCTGGACTGCGCCAGGTTCACGCCCTCGACCGAACCGAGGACGGATTCCGCGGCCGTCAGGGACGAGGTGAGCTTCTCCTTGATGAGCGAGGTGAACTCGTCCTCCGCCCGTTGCGCCAACGTCAACGCCTTCTCGTACTCTTTCGCCTTCATCGCCTCCTTCGCGGCTCCGAACACGTCCCGCAGGTGGGGCGCGTCGATTCCCATCTTGCCCGCGAGCTCGAGGCGGCCTCGCGACGAGAGGATCCGTTGGGCCGATGAATAGAGGACCGTGAGCTTGTCCGTCTCCGCGCGGGCCGACGACGCCATCTGGAGCGCCTGCTCGTACTCGAGCCGTTCGAAGGCCTTCTTCGCGTCGACGAGCATCTCGACGACCTTCGACACGTCGACGTTGCGTTTCTTCGCCTCGGCCACGAACGCGGCCCCGCTCGCGATTGCGTTGTACGCTTGGCGATGGAGCGCGGTCATCTTGCTGGCTCGCTCGTTGGCTTCGTTCAGCAAGCGCAGTCCCTCGTGGTAGTTCTGGACCCCGAAGGCGAGGCGCGAGCGGCGAACGAGATCGGACATCTCGTCGACGTCGATCTTGAGACCCTCCGCGGTCGTGATGCGCGCCCGGACGAACGCGGTCAGCTCGTCGGAGGCGCTGGCGAGCGTGGCCCTCGCTTTCTCCCGGGCGGCGACGATGTCTCCGGCCTGGCCCCGGGCGAGGAACCCGTTCAGGTTCCGGTGGATCGCCTCGAGGGGAGCCACATTGGCGCCGACGTCCACGCCCATCCGCACCGCGAGCGCGAGGTCTCCGACGATCTCCTCCGCATGCGTGTGAATCTGAATCTCGACGAACTTCTCTCCTTCGGCAAGGGCTCGGAAGGTGTCCTCGAAATCCCGCGAGGCGATCGATGCGTCCGCGCGGTTCAGCATGGCCTTGAGGCTTCCCGCGTCGTCCCCGAGGTGGGGCAGCGCTGCGCGCAACGCGACGATCTTCTCCCCGGCCCGGTCCGACAGGATCCGCTCCGCCTTCGCTTGCGCGTCCCCCGCGAGCTGCAACGCCCTCCGGTGCTCGTCCGCCTTCGTCGCGACGATCGCCTCGTGCAGGAGCTTCGAGGCGCCCGCGAGGTCTGCGCCGGCCTGCTCTCCGAGGGTCAGGACGAACTCCGCGCGTTCGATCGATTGCATGACCCGTTCGCGTTCGGCCTTCCTCAGTTCCTCGGCCGCGGCGTCGACCGCTTTCGCGACGTCGGCCAGATTTCGCTCCTGATAGGCCTGGCGGGCCACCTCGGCGAGCTTCCGCGCGCGGACCGTCTGCACCCCGAACGCCTCCGTTTCGGCGAAGGCCCGGTGCATCTCCTTGAGCCGCTCTTCCACGGTGCGGTATCCCTGGATGATCGTGTCGACCGCCCCGTCCGCGCGCTTCGCGGAATCCAGGGCGTCCCGGAACGCGCCGCGCTTGAGCAAATCCCGTGCACTCGTCAGATCCGCCATCGGGCCTTGGATGTCGATCCCCATGTTCGCGGCGGCGGTGAACTTCTCGCGGGACGTGGCAATCACGCCGACGACCCGCTGGAACTGGGCCTGCTGGAGCGCCTGGAACCCCTGCTTCGCGAGTTGCGCCCCCTCCCGGTAATTGCCCTTCTTGATCGCGGCCTCGGCTTTGTCGAAGGACTCCTGCCCGGCCGCAGGGTCCGCACCGAGGGCCCGGGCTTCCTGAACGAACTTGGAGAAGTCGCCGGCCCGCCCGTCGAGCGACCGCTGGAGGGCCTTCTCGGATTCCGCGCGGCTCTGTCGGATTGCGTTCTTCGCCTTCTCGAAATCGAGGTTCCCGATGTCGCCCCGCGCGCGCTCGATCAGGGTCGTGGCCTTCGTCGTGTCCGCCCCGAGCTCCGCGGCGGTCCGGACGAGATCTTCGACGTCGCGGACCTCTTTGTCCACCGCGGACGTCAGGTCGTCCGTGATCGTCTCGAGCGCTTCGTTCGTGAAATCGAGCGCGCTCTGGAAGTCGTTGTTCTCCATCGCCGTCCGAGCTCGAGAGAGGAGGTCCTCGACCGGGGCGACGTCGCGGCTCAGGTTCTTGGCCGCGAGGATCAGCGACTGCGCTTTCGAGAACGAGGAGGACAGGTGCTCCTGGAGGATCTTCTCGCTTCGCTTCCACGCTTTCTTCGCGAGGTCGATCGCGGTGCCGAGATCCTCGGACGCCAGGGAGCCTTCCGCTTTCGCGAGGGCCGCCTCGGTCTCCGCCAGATCTCCGCCGACGCCTTTGGCGAGCCGGCCCAGGGCCGCGCTCGAATCGACGATTCCGCGAGCCCGTTCCCGGTAGATGCGCTTCCCTCGTTCGAGCGCCTCGCCCGCCTTGTCGACCGCGACTTTGTAATCCTTTGACGCCATCGCCGCATTCGCTTCGGCGAGGGCCTTCTCCGCTTCGACGACGTTCGCGTCCGTTCGGCGGGCTTGATCAATGAGGTCCTGCGCCGCCTTGAGGCCTTCCTCCGCGGCCTGGCGCGTCCGGGTGGCCTCTTTGACCTTCTCCTCGAGCTGCTTGCGCAGCTGGCTGTCCCGCAGGTACCCGCTCACGGTCCGTCGGCTCCGGTGCCTCGGGGGGACGGCATCGGCTCTCCCCCGAGGAATCGCGAAATTACGACGAAGTCGAGCTTATAAACGGCTTAGCCCGTGATTATCACGAGTGATTTGCCCAGCGGACGGAGTCGGGTGACGAGGCCCCGGGAGCACCCCGCCCCGGCCGGTCGGCGTCAGTCGTTCGCCGCAGCCGCGGAGGACACCGCCGGATGGGACACGGCATCCCCGGGGGACGGTGCCGGGAGCGATGCCTCGGGGCCGGAATCGTCGGCCGGCGTCGCCTCGCCCCGTTCCGTGTAGGGCACGCCCGCCTTCTGGGCCATGAGCCTTCGAATCCCTTCGCGGTCCGTCGACTTGAGTCCGAAGAACTCCGCAAAGTACCGCGTCGTCGCGAGGGCGAACGAACGTCCGGAGGGTTTGCGGGAGATCAGCCCGAGTTCCTCCAGGCCTTTCGTGTGCTCGTACACCTTCGACCCGATCATCTCGAACAGATCGCTCTGGAGGATCGGCTGGTGGTAAGCGATCAGGGCGACCGTCTTCAGGATGTCCCGATCGATCTCCGGGGGCGCGAAGGCCCGAGCCCGCTCCGAGTAAGCTTCTCGGATCTGCATCGTCCACTTCGTGCCGATCTGCGCGACCTCGAGCGCGCTCTCTCGTTTCGTGTAGTCGCCGGCGAGGGCCCGCAGGTGACCATTGATCGCCTCGGGGTCGATGCGCGTGGTCCGGGCCAGCTCGTCGATGGTCAGGGCGCGGCCCGCGCTGTACAACGCGGCTTCGACGAGGGCTCGCTCCTTCAATGGACCGCCTCCGGGGGGACCTCGGGTTTCGGGCCGAGAACGGGGATCGCGAGGAGCTCCTCCATCGGCAGTTCCGCGTTCATCGAGAGTCGCTTCACGTAGATCTCGCCGTACGGGAAGTCTTTCTGCCACAGCTTCACCTTCTCCAGATGGGCCAGGAAGAGGAGGGACATGAACACGGTCACTTCGTCCCAGACGCCGCCCGCCGTCAGTTGGCGCAGAGGAATCGGCTCCCCGTTGAATTGCGTGAGCCGGTGCCACGTGAGGGCGATGTCCTCCGTCAGGTCCTCCCCGTGGACCTTCCGATGGAAGTTCGGGGCGAACTTTCGGATGGCCTGTTCGCGCAACGCATTCAGCTGGAGTTGGATTTCCGATTCCCGGCGGGCCTCGTCGAAGGCGTCCATCAGCTCCATGAGCGTGACGGCCCGGCGTCCTTCCCGACGGATCGCTTCCGTGAGCGGGGTCGCCGTGCCCGCCAGGACGACCTGGTTGTAGTCGAGGTCCGCGGGATCCCGGAACATGTCGAGATCCCAGCCGCCGACGTCGGCCTCGGGCTCCGGGGGCATCGCGTCGAGCAGGACCTTGTCGCTCTGCATCTTCAGGATGGACCATGCCAGGAAGACGAGCTTGCCGGCGGTCACGAAGTTCACGGCGCCGTCTTTCTTGACCTTGTCCAAGAAGAGCTTCGTGAACGGCACGAGGTTGATCTCCCACGGGTCGAGGCGCCGCTCGAGCGCGAGTTCGAACGCCGCGACCACGGACTTCTCGAACGGGTCCCGGACCGCCACGTGCATCCCCTGATCGATCTCGTTCAGCATCGCGAGGTAGCGATTGATTCGCTGGCCGCCCTCCGTCTCGCTGATCAACGCCTTGTGGAAGAGCAGGTGGTTGAGGATCGCCTGGTAGTTCTCGCTCATGCCGGGATCACCTCCGTGGGCTTCTCGTCCTCGACGTCGGCCAGGTTCACGCGCATGATGACTTCGGACAACGACTCGGGGGTCATCGTCACGCCGACCAGGTGGTCGGCCTCCTTCAGGCTCACCTTGCGTAGGGAGATCTGGACGAACTGCGCCGTCGCGCTGTTCCGCCGGATCATCCGGGCGACCTTCTCCGCATTGACGGCGTCGAGGTTCTGGTCGATCTCGTCGAGCAGGTAGAACGGCGACGGGTCGTACTCCTGGATCGCGAAGATCAGGGCCATCGAGGCGAGGGATCGCTCGCCGCCGGACAGCGCCTCGAGCCGGAGGGCCTTCTTGTGCGCCGGCTTGACCTTCAGGAGGAGTCCGGCCTCGAATGGCTTCTCCGGATTCTCCAGGGCGAGTTCCGCCTCGCCGCCCTCGGTCAGCTCCCCGTAGACGCGAGCGAAGTTCTCGTTGATCGAGGTGAAGATCTTGGCGAGGCCTTCTTTCTTCTTGTCCGTGAGCTCGTCGACCAGATGGATGAGTTCCTCGCGCTGTCCCTCGAGCCGCTTGAATTCGTCCTTCAGCTCGACCGCCCGCGCCTGCTGCGCGTCGTAGTCCTCGAGGGCCCGCAGGTTGATCGGGCCGAGGGCGTTGATCGCCGCCTCGCAGTCCGCGATCGTCGTCTTGAGTTCCTCGAGGCTCGGGAGGCGTCCCTCGTGCAGCTCGATCGCCATCTCCTTCATCACGCGTTCGGCCTCGGCGAGTTGCTCCTCCTGGACCTTGAGCTCCGTCTGCATCTTCAGGAGGAAGTCCTCTTTCGTGTCGATCTTGTGCGTCACCTTGTCGAGGTCCGCCTCGCGGTCCGTCTTCTCCTTGTACGCGGCGTCACGGGCGTCCTGGAGGTCCTTCACCTTCTTGCCCATCTGGGCCTCCGTCTTCTCGAGGCCCCGGATCTCCGTCTCGAGGCGGCCCAGAGACTCCTGGAACGAATCGATGCGCTTCTCGTGATCCTTCCTCTGACCGTCCAGCGCGGTGAGGCGCGACCCGACTTCCGTTCGACGCTCCTCGAGGAACGTCGTCTGGGTCGCCATCGCTTCCAGCTTGGACCGCAGGCCGCTCAACTCCTCGGCGAGCGTCGCCCGCCGGTTCATGAGCTCCTTCATCCGCGAGGAAATCTGCTGCGGCGTCGCGGCGATCACGGCTTTCTTCCGCTCGTCCCGCTTCCCTTTCAGGGCTTCGAGCGCCTTCGTGAATTTCGTGAGGTCCTCTTCGATCCGGACGGCCGTCGTCTGCGCCTCCCCAAACCGGTCCTTCCGGTCCCGGAGGTCCTTCTCCGCGGTCGCGAGCTTGGCGGCGAACTCCTTTCGTTTCGACTCCAGGGTGCTCGTCTTCACCTCGACGGCCCCGCTCCGGCCTCCGGAGTCCTTGATCTCTCCTTCGAGGTCGAGGAGGGCCTTCCGCAACTCGTCGAGCCGGTTCGCGACGGTCTCGCCGTGGGCTTGCGCCTCGCGCAACTTTTCCGCGATCTTCTCCATCTCGCTTGCGACGCTCGGCCCGAACTTGACCGTCGACCGCTCCATGTCGCCGCCGATCATCGCGCCGGAGGCCTCGATTAGCTCGCCTTCGATCGTGACGAGCCGCACGCCGCCCATCCACTTCCGGGCCTCGTCGAGCGTCTGGACGACCAGCGTGTCGCCGAACACGTAGAAGAACGCGTCCCGGTACTTTTCGTCGAAATGGCACAGGTCGATCGCGAAGCCGAGGCATTCCTTGGCGACGAGGATCGCCTTGCCCCGCGGCTTCCCGACGAGCATCTTCGTGAGTGGCAGGAAGGTCGCGCGTCCGATCCTCCGCTTCTTTAGATAGTCGATGGCCTGCGCGGCGACCGAGTCGTCGTCGACGATGATCGCCTGCATCCGCGCACCCGCGGCGGTGACGATCGCCGTCTCGTACTGGGTCTCGACATGGGCGAGCTGCGCCACGGTGCCATGGATGCCTTTGATGGAGCCCGTTTCGCGGCACTCGAGGATCGCGGACACCGCGGACGTGTAGCCTCGCTTCATGTTCTCCGCGACGTCCGCCTCGGCCTTCAGCTGGGCGTACTGCCGGGTGAGGCTCAGGATCGCCGTCTGAAGCTCGGCCTGCTCCTTCGCAAGCTTCGCCTCTTCGGCCCGCTTCTCGTGAAATTCCTGCTGGAGCTTCTCAAGGCTCTTGCCCGATTCCTTCGTGGAGGTCCGCAGCTCCTTCAGCTGCCAGTCCGTGTCGTCGTACTCGACTTGGTACGCCTTCCGGGACTCCTCGATTTGCGTGATCTCGGATTCGAGGCGGGACATCGCCTCCTTCGTTCGGTCCCCCTCGAGCACGATCCCCTTGACCCGCTCCTCCACTTCGTCGATCTCGTTGTTGAGGGCGATGATCTGCTTCTGGATGCCGAGGACCTTCGCGTCGCTCTTCGAGGCCAGCTCGTCGACTTCGTGAAGGTCCTTGTCGGCCGACTTGATCTGTTCGTCGAGTTCGCCCACGCGGGCGTCGACCTTTTCGCCTTCTCGGGCCAGGGCGTCCGTTTCCTTCTGGGTCTTCGCTTGCTCCCGGCTCGCCTCACCGGCCTCGACGCGGAGTTGCTTCAGGACCTCCTTCGAGGTCTCGGTTCCGTCCGTCGCCCGCGCGCGTTCGATCCGGAGGCCGTCCAACTTCTCTTTGAGCTGCTTCGCCTCTTCCCCGCCTCGCTCCGCCATCTCCTGTTCGAGCTCGTTCAGGCGCGCGACGGCCGCGTCGAAGAGCGTCCGGAGTTCGGCCTTCTGGCCTTCCAGTTTCGCCTTGTCGGCCTCGTGTTTCGCGATCTGTTCCTTCGTGCCGACGATCTGCCGTTCGATTAGTTCGCGGTTCTTGTACGCGAGCTGGGCTTTCGCGGTCGACATCCGCCCGTTCAATTCCTTGTACTTCAGGGCGCCGTCGCGGTCCGCCTCGAGCTGTTTGATCTGCTTGTCGATCTCATCCAGGATGATTCGGATCCGCTCGAGATTCTCCTCCGTCTCTCGGCGCTTCCCTTCCGCCTGGGCGATGTCGTCGTCGAATTTGGTAATCCCCGCGATGTTGTCCAGGATTCGCCGGCGTTCAATGGAGGACATCGAGACGATCTTCTGGACGTCCCCCTGCTGGACCAGGTTGTAGCCTTCCGCGGAGATTCGGGCGTGGGCCAGGAGGGAGTCGAACTCCGACAGGGAGGACTTTCGGTCGTTGATGTAGAAGTATGAGTTGTAGCCGCCCTCCACGGAGGGGCTCAGGCCGACGTACCGGGTGAGCTTGACCTCGTCCGCCTCGACCGGGATCTGGCGGTCCGAGTTGTCGAAGAGCAGGCTGACCTGACAGGAGTCGGCGCCTTTTTTGTCCTTCCCGCCGTTCCAGATGAGGTCGGTCAGCTTCCCAGCGCGGATCGCCTTCGAGCTCTTCGGTCCAAGGACGAACAAGATCGCGTCCGCGATGTTGCTTTTGCCGGAGCCGTTCGGCCCCGTGATCGCCGTGTACCCCTGGAGGAACGGGACCGTGATCTTTCGCCCGAACGACTTGAAGTTCTCCATCTGAATCTCTTTCAGGAACAAGGGCTCACCTGACCGGTGGAAAGTCAGCGCTGGGGCGCGCTGTCATTACCCATCCCATCTATATCCTTCTGGCGTCTGACGAGGGTCAGACAGGCACGCGCAACGTGGTGATGGCTATAAAATTGTAGCGGGCCGCTCGAGTGTCGCGTTGACAAAATCTCGCCGGCGGGACTTCTGGACAGGTCGCCGGGAAGGCCTCAGGCGGTGTTTGAAGGGGCCAGTCGTCGGGCTTGAACATGTCTTAATAGCGTCGCCAGTTTTCGACGGTTCGGATCACTCAGTGGCTGGCACAGTGGAAATCGCATTCGCCCAACCATATCCTGATGGTCGCAGCGAAAAGATCGCGCGAGGCCTCTCCCGATTGGGTCTGTCAATCCGACGGTTCCTTGTGGACTTCGACGCGACGTACCGGGTGACATTCTCAGTCGGTACTTTCGACCGAGTGATTCGGCTCCCTGAGGTCCTCCGGCGGCACTACTACTTGGGCGCGGCGACCGGAGTCCTCCCGCAGGCCATCCGAAAAGCGATCTCGTCGCTCCCGGGGAACGTGATCCGAACCTGTACCCCGGATCTCGTTGGGGCCGCCGCCCTCGGGACGGGTCGTCCTGTCGTGGCCGAGGTGTACGACATGTGGTCCCTCTACGACCAGGCCGAGGACACCTCCATCGGGGGGCGGGTCCGGCGATACGTCCAGGGCAAGGCCGAGAGGCGCGTACATGAAGAGGCTGACCTCCTCGTCTACACGACGGAGGAGATGCTGAATTGCGCGAAGGCGAAGTATTCGCTCCGCCAGAGCGTTGTTGTCCCGAACGCCGTCCTTGCGGAGGACGTCCCAAAGACGTCGATGCCGAAACTCTCCGAGGACGGACGTTCCCATTGCGTATATGTGGGCCTCGTGCAACCATCTGGCGATTTGTCGTCGCGGTCCATTTCACCGTTTCTCCGAGGCTTGGCCAAAGACCATGTGATCCATCTGTACGGAGTCACGGAACAGAGCAAGGAGGGAGCGGTTCGGTCCGAACTCAAGGACCTTGTTCAGTGGCACGATCCGATCCCGCAGGGACGCCTTCTGCGGGAGCTCACGCAGTACGATTTCGGTCTCATCCTTCTTCCGACCGTGGACGTGGAACGGTTTCACACCGTCCTTCCGAACAAGCTCTTTGAATACGCATGTGCGGGCATCCCGGTTCTCGTGTCGCCGTATCGGGCGATGGCCGATTTCGTCCGAAAGTACCAGTGCGGCATGGTGTATGGCGAAGGAGTCCCTCGCGGGAGGGTCCCGCTCCGGCCCGAGTTCCTCTTGGACACCTATCTGCCGAGGTATGCGGATGCGATTCGGCGGATCGCCGGTTGACGCGCGCATCGGTTCGATTATCCGGGGCGACTCAGTGGTCCACACAACGCTTGCCGATGCAAAGACCGACCGCCGTGGTCGTCCGGTGGGCCGTTTTCAGCCGCTCGGGTTCACCAGAGCACGGAACCCGTCCACGAGGCCGGTGGCCACGCGGGAGAGAGATTGTCCGCCGCCGCGCGGCTTGAGCTTCCACGGAAGGACCGCTGCCACGTCTTTGGCGAGGAGAAGGCTGCTGCGGAGGGCGAGGCCGGAATCGAGCCGCCGGATCGCCCGGGATCGCACACGTCGCCTCGCTCGATTCAGGATCTCCTCCCGGCGGGAGAGCTGTCCCTGGTGAACCCGGTAGTAGGCCAGGACTTCGGGAAGGTAGCGGATCTCGAAGGTCGGGATAATTCTCAGCCACATGTCGTAGTCGTACGTGAGGCGATCGGCCTCGTCGAAGAGGCCAACTCGGGCGAACACATCCCGGTGGATGAGGGATGCGCATCCGTTGATGAAACATCGACGCATCAGAGCGACGACGCGGGCCGGCCGCGTCGGCGGCGGGGGAAGGTGGACTCGAGAGAGGACCTTCCCTCCCGCATCGATGGTCGCGAAGTCCGTGTATAGGAGTCCGATGAACGGCTCCTCCATGATGGTCGCCACCTGCCTCTCCAGGTTCGTCGGTTCCCACAGGTCGTCGGCGGAGAGCCATGCGATCCATTCGCCATGGCCCTGTCCGATCCCGTAGTTGATGGCGGAAGCGCCACCGCCGTTCGGTTTGTGATAGGTTCGAATCCGGGAACCGTAGGAGGCCAGGATTTGGGGAGTCTCGTCCGTGCTGCCATCATCCACCACGATGACTTCGAAGTCTGGGTACGTCTGAGCCAGGATCGAGTCGAGAGACTGGCGAAGGAATGGGCCCCCGTTGTAGACGGGCATGACAACGGATACCGTCGGCGTCAGGCGCCTGATTGGCAGCTCATTCATGGGAGACCCGGCACCCATCCGATGGTCGGGCCGGAGAAATTCGACATTCTCGTATGAGACTTTGCGCTTCCTTCGAGGACGTCTTCCTTCGTGCGCATAAGTCGGAGTCGACAAGAGGATAGGACCCAAGGTACAGCGGGCAAAGCATCGATCAAGCAACGTCCTGCTACCCGGTCATTGCTTTAGTACCTGCGCCGGCCTTCCTCCGTCGTGATTCCCCTCCAAGTGGCGGAGAGGATACCCTCCAAGATCATCTGGGGACTTCGGCAGTTCCTTCCCCCGATTCCGCTTCCGGTAGGCTTACCTTACCGGATATGTTGGACCGCGACCTATCCGCATGGGTTCGACCTTTGGGTCGTCAATATCGAAAAGGGAGAGCGGCGGTTCGTGGCCGACTTTCTCAGGCCCGGGATGACCGTGCTCGATCTCGGTGCCCATCACGGCCTCTTCACGACCTTGATGTCCAGGCTGGTCGGCCCTTCAGGGAGGGTCCTCGCGTTTGAACCCTCCCCGCGAGAGCGGCGAGGTCTGGAACGACACATTCGCCTCAATGCTTGTACGAACGTGACGGTCGTCCCAATGGCGGTGAGTTCCTCAGCGGGCAACGCAGAATTCTCCATGGTGGAAAATCGTCGCTCCGGTGCGAGTGGCCTCCGCAGGACCCAACTCGACGGACGATTTCCGAAGTCCGAGCGGATCCAGGTCAGAGTAGCCGCCCTCGACGAGTATCTCGGGAACGCAAGCATTAACTACGTGGATTTTGTGAAGATGGACATTGAGGGTGCGGAACTCGAGGCGTTCAAAGGTGCCAAGAAACTGCTTACCTCAACGGACCGACCGACCATCATGGTCGAGATGGCTGATCAAGTCACGAGGGCCTGGGGGTACTCGTCTCGCGAGAAGTATGACTTACTCTCTTCATGGGGCTACGACTGGTATGCGATTCAGCCCGACGGGACATTGGTCGAATCGCCGAGACGAGATGAATACGATGGGTTTTCCAATTTGGTCGCGAAACCATCTTCGAAGGCGTGATCTCGAGTTTTTGCGTGATACCGCCAAACTCCGATATAGAGCGATCCGAATCCGGTAGCGGTCGTCCATGCGGACTCCATCGACCCCTGACGCCGACTATTACCACCGCCAAACCTGTCGCGCATGCGGCAGCCGGAGGGTGCGGACGTTTCTGGACTTCGGACGGATGCCCTTGGCCGGGAACTTTTTGCTCGAATCCGAGGTGGGCCACGAACGGGCCTATCCGCTCCGGATTTCCCTTTGCCACGATTGCTCCCTCGTCCAGGTGCTGGATGTGGTCTCTCCCAAGATCATCTTCGGCGACTACCGATACTTGTCGTCGGTCACCTCCACACTCCGCACCCACTTCGAACGGTACGCGGCGGACCTTGCTCGGGAATTGCGGGGGGTCGGCGACCCCTTCGTGGTGGAGATCGGTTGCAACGACGGGGTCCTGCTCAAACCCCTCCAGGACAGGGGCATCCGCGTGCTCGGGGTGGAGCCCGCCGAGAATGTGGCCAAGGTCGCCCGAGGCCGCGGTTTGAATGTCCTCAACGGTTTCTTCGATGAGGAGCTCGCCGAACGCATCCGCCGGGAGCATGGGCCGGCCACCGCCGTGCTGGCGAACAATGTATTCGCGCACATCGATGATCTGAAGACCGTCGTGAGGGGCATCGTGAACCTACTGAGTCCCGGAGGGATCTTCGTCTTTGAGGTGCACTACCTACGCGAACTGTTGCGCTTGATGCAGTACGATTTCTTTTACCACGAACACCTCTGCTACTATTCGCTCACTGCTCTCGTCCCATTCCTCGAACGACACGGCCTCCATGTGTACGACGTCAAGCCCATCTCCATCCACAGCGGTTCCATCCGCGTGCACGCCCGGCGATCGGACGCTAGGCCGCGGCCTACCGGCAAGCTCGTGTCGATGCTTTCGAGGGAGCACGAGGAGCGGATCGGAACACCGTCTACCTACGGGGCGTTCGCCCGACGTGTCGCATCGCATGGGGTCGCGCTCCGCGAAGCCCTCACCAAGCTCCGCTCCGAGGGCAAATCCGTGGCCGGGTATGGTGCACCCGGCCGAGGCAACACGCTCCTAGGTTATGCGAAAATCGACCGTGGACTACTCCCGTTCATCGTTGACGCCTCCCCGAGCCGGTACGGCCGCTGCACTCCCGGCACCCATATCCCCATCCTGCCCGTCGACGAATTTCGCAACCATCCGCCGGACGTCGGCCTCATGCTCGCCTGGAGCTACCACCGTGAGATCCTCTCGAAGGAAACGGCGTTCGTCCGGGGTGGCGGGAGGTTTCTCGTGCCACTGCCGCGCCTGCGCTTCGTCCGCTAGCGTCCCGCTCCGTCCTCAATCCGCGAGCGAGTAAGGGTGCCATCGCCGCGTAATCAGAGACATGTCCGCCGTCAGGGGTGGACCGAGGTACCCTTCCATCGTCACGGGTTTCACGTCCGGGTCGGTCCGCCGCGCAACATCGAAGAGGCTCAGTTTTTGGTCCCCGCAGACGTGAACGATGCCGCGCATGTGCGCGTCGAAGACTTCGCGGATGCCCTTCGCGGCGCCGGTATCGTACAGGAAGGTCCCGAACCGATCGGAAAACGCTTGGGGATGCGGCCATCTACCGCGCCTAACGAAGTTCGTCCGAATCACGCAGCTGGCAGAACGTTTCCTCACCACCTGCTCGGCTCGGAACTTCGTCGCGCCGTAGTAGTTGACAGGATCCGGGCGGGACTCCTCATCGTAGTTGCCTGTGTCCCCGCGAAATACACCCGCGGTGCTGATGTAGACGAAGAAACAGTCCGGGGCGACCGCTATGGCCTCCCGTAGCAGGTGTTCCGTCCCGTCCACGTTCGTCCGCCAGGCCGCTCCTCGATCCGCCTCGCACTTTCCGATATCGGTGAGGGCTGCCGTGTGCACGATGGCGGACGGGCGGTGGGCCGCAATGTATGCGCGGATCGAGTGTTCATCCGTAAGATCGAGTTCCCGCCTCGAGGGGCGGTCCGCTTCCGGGAAGGTCTTGGCGAGGGCGTGGCCCAGCACGCCACTACCACCCGTGACGAGGATGGTCACGCTTGGAGCCTCGTCCGCGTGAAGGGGAGGTGGCCCAGGAGGATCTTCGCGACGGTCACCGAGACCTGCTTCTCCAGGTATTCCGGCGGAGTCGTCCATTCGGTTGGCATGGAGAGGACGACATCGACGGCCCGCAGAATGCTCTCCCGGTTCGCTCCCGCCAGGATGTTACTCCCGGCCTCCTGGGTCTCCGCCCTCTCCGTCACGTCGCGAAGGGTCACGATGGGCACGTGGAAGATGCTACATTCGTCTTGAAGGGTTCCACTGTCCGTGATGACACAGCGGGCGTTCTTCTCGAGTTGGACCCAGTCGAACAATCCTAAGGGGTGTGTGAAGACGAGATCGTAGGACTGCTTCTTCAGGCCGAAGGCCTGCATCCGATCGGCCGTCCGCGGGTGTAGGCTTACGATGACGGGCTGCCGATACTTCTCGTGGACCGCCTGCAGGGAATCGAGGATCCCTTGGAGCCGCGGGACGACATCGACGTTTTCCGTGCGGTGAAGCGTGACGGCGAAATATTCGCGCGTCTTGAGCTTGAATCGCTGGAGCACGTCGCTCCGATCGATTCGACCTTCGTAGGCCGTCAGGACTTCGAAGATGGGATTGCCAATCACGTAAACCCGCTCCCGTTCGACGCCTTCCTCCAAGAGGTTGTCCTTGCTGCGGTGGGTGTACGCCATCAACACGGTGCTGCAGGCGTCGATGATCCTGCGATTCACCTCTTCCGGCACCCGGTCATCGTAGCAGCGGTTGCCTCCCTCGATGTGGTAAATCGGGACCCCCATGCGGGCGGCCGCGATGGCGGCAAGGCCGCTGTTCGTGTCCCCGAGGATCAAGACCCGGTCGGGCTTAACGTCCCGGATCAAGGCAGCAATCCGGGCGAGGATCTGGCCCACTTGTACCTCGAAACCGGTCGACTTCACTCCGAGGTGGTGGTCGGGGTCACGGATGCCGAGTTCTCGGAAGAAGACGTCGCTTAGGTTCTCGTCGTAGTTCTGGCCCGTGTGGACGAGGGTGTGCTCGCAGTGCTGGTCCAGGAGGGGGATGATGCGGCTGAGCCGGATGATTTCGGGCCTCGTGCCGAAGATGGTCATGATCTTCATGTCGGCTCCTCTGGATCTGCGACCTCAAGGTACGGGTCGATGAGCTTCCGAAGCCGGTCCATCGGCAGGAGGGCCTTTGCGGACGAATACTCCTCCGAGAGGGCGGGCTGCGCGACATCCGCGTGGCGGATCTCTTGGAGGATGGGCTCGATCACGAAGTACCCGTCCCGCTCGAGGGTCCGATGGCACTCTTCCTCCGACACGAGGATCTCATGGATCTTCTCTCCAGGGCGGATCCCGGTATACGTGATGTTCACGTCCGACGAGCCGATGAGGATCGTCGCGATGTCCAACATCCTCGCGGAGGGAACCTTGGGGACGTATGTTTCCCCCGGAAGGGCGTTCCGGAGGGCCGCGAAGATCGTGTCGACCGCCTGATCGAGAGTCAAGAGGAAGCGAGTCATCTCCTTCACCGTGATCGTCACGGGGCCTCCCTGCTTGATTTGGTCTAGGAACAACGGCACCACGGAGCCGCGAGAGGAGATGACGTTCCCATACCGGACGCAGACGAACCGCGTCTCCGGGCAGTCGAGGTTCGCACCGAGGAAGATCCGCTCCTGCAGGGCCTTCGTCATCCCCATGACGTTGACCGGTTTGCATGCTTTGTCCGTCGAGATGCCCACGACCGTCTCGACGGGCGTGTCGTTCTCCCGAATCGCGCGGACGATATTTGCGGGCCCCAGGACGTTCGTCTCGACGGCCTCCCCGGGGAAGTACTCGCAGGTGGGAACTTGCTTCATCGCCGCCGCATTGAACACGACGTCGGCCCGGCGCACCGCGGCCACCACGCTCGCGTACTCGCGCACGTCCCCGACGTGGAAGGCCAGGCGACCTTGGGCCCCCTTGTAGATGATTTCTTCCGTCGCGACGGGCCGATGCGCGTACTGGAGGCGCATGTAGTGCTGCTTCGTCTCATCGCGAGAAAATACCAGGACCTGTTTGGGCTGACCCATCTCGCCGGCAAGCAGCCGACGGACCAAGACGCGCCCCAAAGAACCGGTTCCCCCGGTGACGAGAACGTTCTTCCCTTCAAGCGGCTTCATCGGATCATCTCCAATAGACCCCATCGAGGCAACTGGCTTTGGATGGAACGCCTGATAATAAAGGGGAAGGTCCACACCGGGCCCCGAGCCATGGGCCGCGCGCTGGGGGAGAACCCTTTTGGAGTACGCTCAACACCTGAGCCAGGCAGGCCATCCCCCCGATCGCGGGAAATCTCACCTCGCGGCCATGTACCATTCGTCATACCATCCCGTGGACGCCTCAAAGCTCGTGTCGGATTTCGGGGATCCGGGAGACCACGTCCTTCCCGCCTCCGTCTCCATCGATCCAGACCCGGTGCCACAATTCTACGCTGAGGAAGGACCACAATTTCCAGACCCGATGGAGGCCAAGGCCGGCCTCGGGACAGGGCCGACATCCGAATCGGGTTACCGACGCACGACGGATGAGTAGAGTTCCTCGAACCGCTGCGCGATGCGGTCCCACGTAAACGATAACCGCGCCTTGCGCAGCCCCGCGGTACCCATCCGCGCGGCGTAAGGCCGGTCCATCAACATCTCTCGCAGGGCCGTGGTGAGGGCGGGAATGTCGCCGTACGGATACAGGAGCCCATCCTGGCTGTTGTTCACGAGGTCCGGGACGCCGCCGAGGTCGGAGGCGACCACCGGGCGCGCCTGCGCCCAGGCCTCGGCGATGGCGATTCCTTGGGCCTCGTAGAAGCTCGGCAGGACGAGACATTCGGCCCCGGCCAAGAGGTCTCGCTTGTTCGCCTCATCCACTTCACCGGCGAAGACGACCCGATTCCGCAAGTGGAGTTCCCCGGCGAGCCGTTCGAGAGCTAGCCGCTCACCGGCGTCAGTCCCGACGAAGACGACGGAACCGGTCCAGTCGTCACCCACGGCCGCCACCGCTCGGAGGAGGTGCTCAGGAGACTTCTCTCGGTGGAGCCGTCCCAAGAAGACCACATACCGATCGACGTGGAACCGTTCTCGGGCGCGTTCTGGCGATCCGGGCTGGAACGCCTCCGCCTCGAGGCCCGTGGGCAGTACGTGGATGCGGTCCGGAGGGAAGCCGCGGGCTTCAAGCCAACGTCGGTCCAATTCGGAGGCCAGGACGATGGCCTGGACCCGGCGGAGGGTCCTCCGTCCGAACAGAGGATCGTAGAATGCGCGCTTCACCCGCGCGCCGGCCGTCGGAGCCGGCTGGGCCACTCCGTGGTGGAGGGAGTAGACCATTGGGGTTGAAGCGCGGATCTTCCCGGCCACCCAGTCGTTGGTGATGAACCCGTAACCGTGGAGATGGACCAGGTCCGCTCGTTCGATGCGTGGACGAAGGAGGGTGGCGTAGTATCCGAGCTGCACGACCGGACGGTATCGCCGGATTTGGATTCCATCCAGGGTAGAGTTCGCGGGGAGCGTGTCACCCGCGAGCGTCCGCTGCGACGTGTGCACAACGACCTCGTGCCCTTTCCCGACCAGATACCGGGCGAGGCCGAGGACATGGGTCTCCGCTCCGCCTTTTTCGGGAGCGAAGTGCGGCACGACTTGATGGATCTTCATAACCGGTCCCGATCCGGAGATGACGTCGTGTCGAGTATGTCCCGATGCGAATCGAGGAGGCCCGGCTCCATCGCCTTCCAGTTGTACTTTGTCTCAAACGCCGCTCGCCCGCGGGCTCCCATCGCGTCGGATTCCGCCGGCGACAGCATCAACGACTCTACCCCTTTCCCTGAGCACCCTCGTCGCCTACGTAGATCGAGACCTCCGCGCGTCGGTTTTTCCAGTCAATGTACGTGAGGCCGGCGACGCCTATCAGGGTGTCTTTCTCATCAAGGACGTCAAACATGATCGTGTGACGATCGTTGTGGAGGCTCTCGAACAACCGCTCCTGATCGACCAGACTCAGGAGGCGGAATTCCCGGGTCCGCCGTCGGATTGCGGGACTGTTCCTCCAGTCTCGTAAGCGGGGAAAGTCATCCCGCTCGATTGCGCGGAATTTTACCTTCGCGCCGTGGATCATCCGTCAGGCCATCCCTGCGGACGAATTAATGCTTGCGACGGCTTCGGTTCCCGGTCCGTCTCCGTCGATCCAAATGCGGTGCCACAGCTCCACATTGAGGAGGGACCAGAGCTTCCAGGCGTGGTCCCGGGTCCCCATCACGTGATCCCGGACGAGGCGCCGAACCGCTTCGGGGCGGAACAGGCCGCGTGACGTCGCTCGCTCGCCAAGGAGTATTTCCTCGAGGTAGCCGCGGAGCGGGCCGCGCAGCCATTCCGCCAGAGGGACGAGGAACCCGACTTTTCGGTGCTGGAGGATCGACCTCGGGAGGACGCCTTCCGCACTCCGACGGGGGATCCACTTCAGCGTCAAGCCCCGAATCTTGAACCGGCCGGGGATCTGCGCGGAGAGTTCCGCGATGCGATGATCGAGAAGGGGTACGCGGTCTTCGACCGAATGCGCCATCGACATGCGGTCTTCAACTAGAAGGAGGGAGGGCAAGTACGTCTTGATGTCCAGGTATAGGCTCCGGTTGATCGGACCGGCATCGCACCGCGCGAGCACGCGCTCGAGCTCGGACCGGGGGTCGTAGGTCCCCAAGCGTCGCGCCTCGTCGGGGACCAACAGTGCCTCCCGTTCTTGATCGTCGAATTGTGCCTCGTGACCGTATCGGGCGAGCTCCCGATTCACGAGGGCGTAGAGAGGCAGTCCGACGACTCGCTTCCAGCCTTCTTCTCGCAATCTCCACCGGAGAGAACGGAGGATTTGCATCGCTTCCGGAACATCCCGGCGTCGCCACACCTCCCACAAGTACGGCACGATGTACGCCGGATAGCCTGCGAAGAGCTCGTCGCCGCCGTGCCCCGTCAGGACGACCCGCACCTCCTTCGATGCGATCTCCGCGATGTACCATTGCGGGATTACGCTCGGTCCGACTCGAGGTTCGTCGAGATGGTACAAGATGCGGGGGAGGATCTTCGGGAACTCCGTTGGGTCGAGGAGCAGATCGTAATGAATCGTGTCCGCGAGCAGGGACACCTCCTCGATCAGCCCGCTCTCGTCGTACTCCTTTTCGGCGAAGTATACGCTGAAGGTCTTGAGTCGGTCCGCGAGATCCTGGCTTGCCCGGAGCACAATCGCCGAAGAGTCGAGCCCGCCGCTCAGATGGCTCCCGAGCGGCACATCGCTCATGAGCTGCATCTCGACCGATTCGTCGAGGAGGGCGCGGAATCGCTTGATCGCTTCGGCCTCGTCGCGGACACCCTCGCGGAAGGAGAGGTCCCAATACTCTCGGACCTCGGCTCGACCGTCCTTGGCCGTCAGATAGTGACCGGGAGGCAGGACCTTGATTCCCTCGAAGAAGGTCTTGTCCCCGAAGACGTTTTGAAACGTGAGGTAGTCGGCGAGGGCCCGCCGGTCGAGCGACCGCGGCACCGTGGGGTCGGCGAGGATCCCTTTGATTTCCGATGCGAACGCGATGCGACCCTCGGCCTCCCGGAAGTACAGCGGCTTGATCCCGAGTCGGTCTCGGGCCAGGAGCAGCCGCCGCTCGCCTTCGTCCCAGATTGCGAAGGCGAACATCCCGTTCAGTTCATGGAGTGCGTCGGGCCCCTTCTCTTCGTACAGATGGACGATTGCCTCCGTGTCGCTGTTCGTGCGGAGGGTGTGGCCGCGTTCGAGGAGTCCCTCCCGGAGGGGCTTATAGTTGTAAATCTCCCCGTTGTACACGATCCATGAGCGGCCCGACTCGTCGGACATCGGCTGGAAGCCCGTCGGCAGGTCGATGATGCTGAGACGCTTGTACGCGAGGACGCACGTTTCGAACGCCTTCACCGCGTCCGCATCGGGCCCACGGTGATGCAGGGTCTCGTTCATCCGGCGGACAAGGTCGACGTCGATGCCTCCTCGCGGATCATACACGCCACAGATCCCGCACATCTCACGACCGCCCGGCGAGGTCCTGGTAGGCGCGGACGAGACGCGCCTGCTCCGCGCCCCAGTTGTATTCTCGTTTCGCGGCCTCCAGCCCGTTCCGCCCGAGGCGCTCCGCGAGCGCGGGATCATCTCGAAGCCGCTCGACGGCTCCGCGGAAGCCCGCATTCGTGTATGGCACAATGAGGCCGCACTCCTCGTGGTCGACGATTTCCGCCATCAGGAGGCCCTCCGTCACGATGCACGGTCGGCCCGTCACCATCGCCTCGAACATCTTGTTCGAGATTCCGACCTTCGAGATCCGGTGGCCGGGGTCCAGCATCGCGAGGACCGCGTGCGAGTCGAGGGTCATCGGCAGGACCTGTTCGTTCGGCACGACGCCCAGGAAAGGCGTGTTCGAGTGGCGAGCGCACCGTTCCCTCACGGTTGGCGTGAGTTTCTTGCTTCCTCCCAGTACGAGCCGCACGTCGGGCATCTCCCCGACGACGTCGATCGCCTGGAGGATGAACCGGCTGATGTGGAGAGTGCCCAAGTAAATCACGGTGAAGGGCGGCCCCGGAGGCGGACGGTAAGCGTCGAGCGTGAGTTCGTGGCTGTTCCGGACGACGATCGAGTCGTGACCCGACACCCGGTCGATGTATTCCTTGACCGCCTCGTTCACGGCGATGACCATGTCCGCCTGTGGCGCGAGTCGCCGTTCCATCCGGAACACATAGTCGACGACGGGGCGCGGCACGTCCGTCTCGATCATGTATCCAAAGACCTCATGGGCGTCGTACACGATCGGCGTTCCCGCGATTTCCTTGAGTCGGATTCCGATTGGAAGGGTGTCGAGGTCGTGACAGTGGACGACGTCGAACGCGAGGTGCTGGGCGATGGAGACCGCGCGGCGCCACCACAGCGGATTGCGGAACAGGTCCTTGCCCAGGAGCCACATCAGGCCCTCTGTCCTCACGAGGTAGACGTCGAATCCATCCCACATCGTGCGTGCGGGCTCGCGGCCCGATCGGTCCCAGCCGATGAAGGCGACCGTGTGGCCGGCGGCGCGGAGGGCTTTCGCCTCCTTGAGGATGCGAGAGTCGTGCACCACGTCGTTCGAGACAAGCATGAGGATTCGCATCGCGTGCTCACCCGAGGAATTCGTTCACGATCGTGGCGATCCGGGTCCCGGTCGTCCCATCCCCGTAAGGATTCGGCCAGTCCTTCTTCGCATCGAGTTGGGAACGCGCCGCTTTCGTAACCCGCGGCGGGTCCGTGCCCGCGAGGACGTTCGCCCCGATGTCCAACGTCTCTGGACGCTCCGTATTCTCGCGAAGGGTCACGCAGGGCACCCGGAAGAAACAGCACTCCTCCTGGAGACCGCCCGAATCCGTGAGGACGAGGGCCGCGTTCTTCTCGAGGACGAGCAGGTCGAGGTAGCCGGTCGGCTCGATCCGACGAAGGGATTGAATGTCTGAGGCCCGGCGCTCGAGACTGTGCGCACGCAGCGCTTTCGCCGTGCGCGGATGGATGGGGAAGATAATCGGGAGACCGGTCTCGCTTCCGACGGACGCGAAGGCATCGAGCGCCGCCGCGAGGCGTGCCTTGTCGTCCACGTTCTCCGCTCGGTGGAACGTGAGCAGAAGGTAGCGACGGGGCGTGAGCTCGAGTCGCTCGAGGACGTCGGACCGTTCCTCCGCAACCGCGACGTTCTGCGTGAGCGCGTCGATCACGCTGTTCCCGACGACGTGGACTCCGCGCGTCACGTTTTCCCGGGCCAGGTTCGCTTTCGACAGTTCCGTGGGAGCGAAGAGGATACGCGACAACTGGTCGGCGACGATCCGGTTCATTTCTTCGGGCATCGTCTTGTCGAACGACCGGATGCCGGCCTCGACGTGTGCGAGCGGCCGTCCGAGCTTGTTCGCGAGCAGCGCACCCGCGAGGGTCGTGTTCGTGTCCCCGTGGACGATCACGAGATCCGAGTTCCCCGCGACCTCGGCGACGTCGCGCATCGTCGTCGCGACCTGCAGGTAGGGTGGCTGTTCCTTCAGCTCAAACCGGTGGTCCGGCTCCCGGAGTTGCATGTCGCGGAAGAAAATGCGGTCCATCACCAGATCATAATGTTGCCCGGAGTGCACGAGGACGTGCTCGTGATCGAGGCGGTCGAGCGCCTTGACCACCGGGGCCATCTTGATGATTTCCGGACGGGTCCCGACGATCGTGACGATACGGCCCATAGGAGGAGACTCGCGAGTAATCGAGGGCCGATAATAAAGATAGCCTTCCAGAGCGCGCGATGTCGAAACCATCATTACCGCGGCTCGGTTACGAGCCGCGTTGTTCGTCAGCATCATCGTGACGGTCCGCAATGAAGCTCGGAATATTGCCGCTTTGCTGGACAGCCTCTTGGTGCAGGAGCCGCCCTTCGAGGTGATCGTCATCGATTCGGACAGCGAGGACGCGACCCGCGACATCGTGCGGCGATACGAGCAGCGATACGACTTCGTCCACCTGTACATCTTTGGAGGGACCCGCGGGGCCGGCCGAAACTTCGGGATCCGGAAGGCGAAGGGTGACGTCGTCGCCTTTGTCGACGGCGATGCCATCGCGAATCCGTTCTGGCTGAAGGAGATCCGACCCGGCCTCGTGCACACGAGCATCGTCGCCGGCCGGACGATCCAAATCGGGTACCGCCCTTTCGAGGAACTCGAGCGCGTCGAACTGATCGTGAAGGGCACGGATGTCACCTACCCGTCGTCGAACTTGGCGTATCGCAAGTCCGTGCTCGACGAGATCGGCGGGTTCGATGAGTGGTTCATCACGGCGGAGGATGTCGACCTGAACATGCGTGCGGTCCGGGCCGGTCACGCGATTACGTTCCGAGCGGACGCAATCGTCTACCACCGCACGCGCGCCTCCATGTTCGATTTCCTCCGGCAAGCCTTCTGGAACGGAGCCGGGCGGAAGCAACTCACGTTGAAGCATGGGGTGCTCTGGAGCCGCTACCGTCCGGAGGAGATGCTTCGGCAAAGGACGAGCTTCTGGTCTCTCCTGCGACTGAGCGGTGCTCTCCTCGGATACGTCGGGTACAAGTTCTTCGGGGAGCCGTTGCCCCGCCGAGCGCGAAACCCTTATGCGACGTAGCCAGCATGGCGCGCGCCAATGCCCGAGGTTTCCGTCGTCATCCCGACGATGAACGAGGAGGCCTCGATCGGCGCCGTGATCGACGAAGTGCGGAGCGCGCTCGTGGACTGGGACCTCGAAATTCTGATCGTCGACACAGATTCGCGAGACCGGACGAGGGGCATCGCGATCGCGAAAGGGGCTCGGGTCGTGCCCGAACCGCAGCGGGGCTACGGTCGTGCCTACAAGACCGGTTTCGCGGCTGCGACGGGCACCTTCGTGGCGACGCTCGACGCCGATCTGACGTACCCGGCATCCCGGTTCCCCGACTTCCTGGCGGCGCTCGCGGAAGACCGCGCGGACTTCTTATCCGGAGACCGCCTCTCCGGCCTCCCCGACGGCGCGATGACGGGGATGCACCGCGTGGGCAACGAGATCCTCAACATCGCTTTCCGGAGCCTGTATGATTCGGGGGTCCGCGACTCCCAATCCGGCATGTGGTCGTTCCGGCGGTCGATTTTGCCCCGACTGCGGCTGGTCCACGACGGCATGGCGTTCTCCGAGGAACTCAAGGTCGAGGTGATCCGCGCCGGATTCCGGTTCCTCGAGATCCCGATTGCATACCGAGTTCGGGTCGGGGACAAAAAGATCCGAAGCGTGAGCGACGCGACCGGGAATCTGATGTGGCTCGCACGGAAGCGGGTTGGTTGGGTCCCGCGGCTGCCCTGATCACTCCGCCAAGATCTCCGCGAGCTTCTGCCACTCCCGCACGAAGCGCCGCGGGTCGAAGCTCCCGTCGACGTAGCGGCTCAAAGCCTTGTGGATGCCCGGATCGAGGTCTGAGACGAGGAGTTGCCACGCCTCCCAGTGCTCCATCGACTTCCAGGTCCAGGCGCCTTCCAGGTCGAGGTGGTGCGGCCCGTGGTCCTCCCACGTCACCCGGACGGTCCCGAACTCAATCGCGAGTTCGTACACGAGGCGCGCCAGGAGGACCGACTCCTCCTTCGGCATCGCGAGTTCGTCTCCCTTCCGGAGCCGTCGCGGGTATTGGATCCGCAGCGCGGTGAGCCCTTCCGCGGCGGCGAGCGACGCGTTCGTCTTGTCCATCGTCAGGAAGAACACACCCTTGCGGAAATCGATCCCGCGAAGGAACGCCTTGAATTGGTCGCGGATCATCGAGTCCGCGTTCACGATCGTCAGGCCATCCGGCGATAGGTGCAGCTGCTCCGGATTCGTCGGGCCCACAACGAGGACGCTGAGGCCCTGGTAGCCTTCCGTCCCTTTCAGGGTCGTGATCTCCTGCAGGGCGCGATACCCGCGGCGGCCGGCGTGCGAGAGCCGGTTGCCCTTCTTCATGTTCGCGGCGTTCTCGAGCTCCTTCATCACGACGCCGGGGATGACCAGGAGGATCCAGTTCACGCTCTCCTTGTACGGTCGCACGTGGATCCGGTGGAATTCGTCGAGGAGGTGCTCCCCCAGGATCGAGGCGTACAGGATGTTCGTGTCGACCCCGAGGATGATGTCCTCGTAACGAAGCCCGCGCAGAGCAGGGCGGAGTTCAGCCAGTCCAGGTATTCCGGCGAATCCTCGAGGACCTTCACCTGGTACGACGTCGCCGTGCCTTGGATCTCGACGAGCGGATACTCCTCCTTCGACCCGCCCGTGCCGATCGACGCCACCGTGAACCGATCGACTCGGCCCTTGATTGCGCCGAGGGCGAGCTGCAGCGCCGGGAACTCCGCGATCTGCCCCTTCTCGAGGAGTTCGCGGAAACTCACGCTACGCCTCCGCGAGGAGCCGGTCGACCATCCACTTCGCATCGAAGCGGCGGATGTCCTTGTACGTCTGTCCGAGGTTGACGAACACGACCGGCTTCCCGATCGTCTTCGCCATCGACAGCGCCGCGCCGCCCTTCGCGTCCGCGTCGATCTTCGTGAGGACGATCCCGTCCAAGCCGACGGCCTCGTGGAATTGCTTCGCCTGCTCGATCGCATCGTTGCCCGCGAGGGCGTCGCCGATGTACAGGATCAGGTTCGGCTTCGCGACGCGTTTGATCTTCTTCATCTGGTCCATCAGATTCTGGTTCGTCTGCATCCGACCCGCGGTGTCGATCAGGACGACGTCCCGGCCCCGTGCCCGCGCGTGCTCGACCGCATCGAAGGCGACGGCGGCGGGATCCGCTCCGGCGTTGTGCTTGATTAGCTTGAAGCCGACCGCCTCCGCGTGCTTCTCGAGTTGCTCGATCGCCCCTGCGCGGAAGGTATCCGCCGCGGCGACCACGCATGTGAAGCCTTTCTTCATGATGTGGTACGCGAGCTTCGCGATCGTCGTCGTCTTGCCGGTCCCGTTCACGCCGACGAACATCACGACGAAGGGACGCGGGCTCTTCTCGATCAGGCCGAAGAAGTCGAGGGGCGGCACCGACAGCGCCTTCGTGATCGCATCCCGCAGGGCCACCTCGACGCCCTGTTCGAGGCTCGCCTCCCGCGAGATCCGCTTCCCTCGGAGGTCCTCCGCAAGGCGGTCCACGATCTCCTTGGCGACCGGGAACGCCACGTCCGACTCGAGGAGGGCGATCTCGAGGTCGTACAGGATCTCCTCGAGCTTGTCTTCCTTGATCTTGCGCCCGGAGTCGCCGATCGACTCGGACGTCACCTCGGCTTCGGCCTTCTGCTTCCATCCGGCGAGCCGCTCTCGGAGAGACTTGAACATCTAGCTCCGCTCGCCCGGTGTGCCCGGTCCTTGCAGCCGGTCGTACAGGTCCTGAACCGCGGCGCCGTGGGCCTCCGCTCGCCTCTGCAGATCCCCGAGGCGCTGTCCGATCGCATTTGCCGCCTCGGTGATCGACTTGATCCGGGCGTCGAGCCGTTCGACTTGTCGGTCCAGGTCATCATACACCAGGAGGTCGGAGCCGATCGAGACGAACGCCTTGTCGATGTCTTTCGACTGCGCGACCAGGAACGAATTCGCGCCGATGGGCACGAGGACTTCCGCGGCTTTCCCGGCTTCCCGATACCGCACGAGGGTCTCGCGGGCCCGCATGTGCTCTTCGAGGGAGATGCGGATGATCTCTTGCTGCTGCGCCAGCGTCTCGATCTGCGCCCGGTACTGATCGAGGACCGCGATTCCCCGCCGGAGTTCGGTCTCCCCGGCGCTCACGCGCGGGCCTCCAACGCGTATCGGACGGCGTGATCCTTGACCTGGTCCGGAGGCACCTCTGCGACTTGGGCGATGGCGACGTACTTCCGGGGCACGCCGTGTTGGCTCCCGAGGACCGAGAGGAGCTTCTCGCGGGCCGCCGCCTCGTCAGATGCCGCCAGCTCCTTCGAGAACGACTGCCATCGGCGGCCCATGCGGAATCGGCCGGAGATTCGGAAGGCCTTCATGAACTCAGTTGGCAAGAAAGCTCGCTACTTAAAGACTTGGCCGCTCTCACCCGGCGGACGCGATTTCCGACGCGCCCGTCGCTGAAGACGCAGCACAAACAAGCCTGGGACCGGGGCCGCGATCGCGATGACCACGCTCCCGGGCTACGGCGTCGAATCAGGCTCCTAATCCCCCACGACGACATGATTCGCCGGCGCGAGGATAAAACTTCTCGTATGATGTCCGCGTACGCCCGGACTCACCGAACTTGCGCCATCGTCTCGCGGAAGTGTTCCAGCAATTCTTCGGCAACCTTGCGTGTGACGCCCCTCACCGCCATGAGGGATTTCGGGGTCGCCTTCGCGAAGTCCTCCGGATTCTTGAAGCCCGCATCGATTAGCGCCTTCGCTCTCGCTCGGCCGACTCCTTTGACTTCGATGAGCTCCTGGAGGATCTCCGAGCCGTCGACCTTCGCCGCCTTGAGCTCGAGGAGCCGCCGCTGGATCCCTTCGTCTCCCGGGCTCAGCCGGAGCGCCTCCGTGAACGCCCGATGCGCGTCGTCGTCGCGCCCGAGCCTCAGGAGGACATCCCCCTGCGCGGTCCACGCCTCCTCGTCGTTGGGGTAGAGCTGCGTGAGGCGTTCGAACGATTCGAAGGCCGTCTCCGCGTCGCCCTGCTCGAGGAGGATGTTCCCGCGGTTCAGGAGCGCGGATGCATT
>WNEY01000378.1_pt1 | contig 27191 bp, 27 predicted proteins | sample 5400531 | NCBI WGS metagenome assembly WNEY01 (sample SAMN13153338, study PRJNA577476) | soil metagenome | isolation source: 200 cm saprolite under Douglas fir tree site 1 | place: USA:California | collected 2015-04-18
TGATCACCGCCGACTGTGCGCTCGACCAGGGACGCGCGGTCCTCGCCGTCCCCGGGCCGATCACGAGCCCCACCTCACTCGGCTGCAACAAACTCATCCAGCAGGGCGCGAAGCCGGCACTCGCGCCCGGAGACATTCTGGAGGAGCTCGGCTTGCCGGGGGCGGCTCAAGGCGCAGCCGAAGGAGTTCCACCCGGACGCACTCCACCACCGGACCTGAGCGCGTTGCAGCGCGCGCTATGGGAACCCTGCGCTCGGAGCCCAGGCACGTGGACGCGCTGGTGGCCACCGCGGGCGCCGAGACGAGCGCGGTGCTGACGGCGTTGACGGAGCTTGAGATGCGGGGGGTGGTCCAGCAACGGCCGGGAATGGTGTTTGGGCTCACGTGACCGTTGTCCAGCACGAACTCGCGTTCTTGAACCCCGGGGCACGGCCCCGGGGTTAACCCACCCTTAAGGACTTCCGATGTGAGGCACGGCGCGGGTCACACGGCATGCGGACTCTACGCGCACGTCACGTGGCACACGTGGCGGCGCATTCCACAACTCCGTGCGTGTGATGTCCAACTTGTTTGCGACTCGGTGCTCGCGGCAGGGCGTCGCTCACGCGTCCACGTTCACGCGCAGGCTGTCCTGACCGATCATGTGCATGTGCTGGTCAGCTACCCACCGGATGTAGCGCTTGCCGACTTTCTCCGCGAGGCGAAGTCCGAGTCTGCAAGGCGCGTCAATTCCGCTCGCCTCGATGCACAGCGTGTCCGTTGGTGTCGGGGCTACTACGCCGGCTCGCTCTCACGGAATCAGGTGATTACGGCACGGTCTTACCTGGGGCGGCAGTTTCAGCGGCACCCGGATCGTATACCACGCTAGTGTCGGTGTGTTAACCCCGGGGCCACGCCCCGGGGCTCACCGGTACTCCCCTACGCTATAATTCCCTCCGTGAAGCACCTCTACCTCCACGTCCCCTTCTGCCAGCGCCGCTGCTCCTACTGCGACTTCTCCATTGCGGTGCGCAAGCGCATCCCGGCGCGGGAGTATGTGGATGTCGTACTGCGAGAGCTGAGCCTCCTCGGGGTGACTGACCCCGGGCGCAAGCCCGGGGATACCGCAGCAGCTGGTCTCGATACGATCTACCTGGGCGGCGGCACGCCCTCGCTGCTGCCTCCCGAGGCGATCTCGGCTCTGCTCACGTCGTTGCTTGACGTCTTCCGTGTTACGCCTTCGCGTGACGCCGTTGAAGTGACGCTGGAAGCCAACCCCGAAGACGTGACGCTCGAACACGCAACGGCTTGGCGGCGCGCCGGCGTCAATCGCGTGTCGCTGGGTGCTCAGTCGTTCGATGACGGGGTGTTGCAGTGGATGCATCGCTCCCACGACGCGACGCGCATCGGCGACGCCGTGCGGGCGCTCCGGGCGGTGGGGTTCGACAACATCTCGCTCGATCTCATTTTCGCGCTCCCGGCGGAGCTCCGGCGCGACTGGGCGCGCGACCTCGACCTCGCCTGCTCCCTGCGCCCTGCCCACCTCTCTCTCTATGGGCTCACCGTCGAGGAACGGACTCCGCTCGCCCGCTGGATCTCGCGCGGCGCCACCTCCAGGCCCGACGACGAGCGCTATGCGGACGAGTACCTCTACGCGCACGAGCGGCTCGCCCGCGACGGCTACCGCTTCTACGAAGTCTCGAACGCCGAGCGCGATGGCCACGGCTCACGCCACAACTCGGCGTACTGGTCGGGCCGTGCCTATCTGGGGCTGGGGCCCGCCGCGCATTCGTTCGACGGCCGGGTACGTCGCTGGAATCTGGGCGCGTGGGAGAGCTATCGGCGCGCGGTGGCCGGCGGCCTGCCGGCGGTCGAGGCCGAGGAGGTCCTGACCGAAGAGCAACGGGAACTGGAGCGCCTCTATCTCGCGTTGCGCACCGATGCGGGGCTCCCCCTTGCCGCCCTCTGCCGCCCTTTGCCGCCTTCTGCCGCCCTTTGGGTTGCGCGGGGATGGGCGGAGGTAAGCGAGGAGCGGCTGGTGTGCACGCCCCAGGGCTGGCTTCGCCTCGATGCCCTCATCAGCGACTTGACCGGCGCCGGTCGAGCGGTCTAAATTGTTAGCAGGTAATAGCTTGGGTGATATGGTAGCATCTCTGAACGACCGCGAGCGCCAGGTCCTCGAAGCCGTGATCGAGACCTACGTGGAAACCGCCGAGCCGGCGGGCAGCCGGACTATTTCCAAGAAGTTCGGTAACGCGCTCTCCGCCGCCACGATTCGCAACACCATGAGCGACCTCGAGGAAAAGGGGTATCTCTACCACCCCCACACGTCCGCCGGCCGCATCCCCACCGATCTCGCCTACCGCGTGTACGTGAACTCGCTGATGCGCCTGTCGCAGGTGTCGGCATCCGACTCGCACCACATCCGCGAAGAGCTCGCGGAGCGGAACGCCGTGGACCAGATCCTCGAGCGGGCGGCGCAGGTGCTCGGCGTGCTCACGAAAGAGCTTGGAGTGGCGGTGGGACCGACACTCGACGAGGCGGTGCTCGAGCGGCTGGAGCTGTTGCAGGCGGGCTCCGACCGGCTGCTGTTGGTGCTGACGCTTAAGAGCGGGGTGGTGCGCACCATCTTCGTAGAAGTACCCTCGCTCATGGCACCCGAGATCGTCGTGCAAGTGGCGGTCGTCCTCAACGAGCGCCTCGCGGGACTGACGCTGCACGAGATCCGCACGACCTTGTCCGAGCGGCTGCGCGATGCCGCGTCCAACGTCGGCTCGAGCGAGCTCCTGAACATCTTCATCCAGGAAGCGGACGACCTGTTCGACGTGCCGGCCACCGCGGCTGCCGGAGGGGGCGTGGTGCTGGGGAGCGCACAGCTGCTCGCCGGCCAGCCGGAGTTCGCCACCAAGGAGCAGCTACAGGGACTGCTGGAGGTGACCGAGCGCCGGGATGTGCTGCGCGAGGCGCTGGCCAGGCGGCTCGGCCAGGGGCTCACCATCACGATCGGCAGCGAGCACCAGGATGCGACGCTCGCCCCCTTCACCCTGGTGACCGCTTCCTACCGGCTCGGCCCCCTGGCCGGCGTCATCGGGGTCATGGGCCCGACGCGTATGCCCTACGACAAGATCGTGGCGCTCGTGGATCACACGAGCCGTCTCGTGGGTGAGCTGCTCGAGTGAAGCGCGACTACTACACCATCCTGGGGGTCAAGCGCGACGCGGACGAAGGCGAGATCAAGAAGGCCTATCGCCGCCTCGCGATGAAGCATCATCCCGACCGCGTCGCGTCCGGAGAGAAGGAAGCGGCCGAGGAGAAGTTCAAAGAGATCACCGAGGCCTACGAGGTCCTGCGCGACTCCGACCGCCGCGCCGCGTACGACCGCTACGGCGAAGCGGGGCTGAAGAGCGGCGCGGGCTCGCGCGGCGGGGGATTCACCCACTTCGACCTGTCGGAAGCGCTCAACATTTTCATGCGGGACTTCGGCGGGTTGGGCGGGTTCGACGCCTTCTTCGGTGGCGGGGAGCGCGCCCGCCGGGAACGCAACCGCGGCGAGGACCTGAAGGTCACCCTGAAGCTCACGCTCGCCGAGGTCGCCACCGGCACCACCAAAAAGATGAAGGTCCGCACTCTGGAGCGCTGCACCGCGTGCAGCGGCGCCGGGGCGGCGCCCGGCAGCAAGGCCACGACCTGCGCCACGTGCGCCGGCACGGGCGAAGTGCGGCGCGCCGCGCGGTCGATGTTCGGACAGTTCGTGTCCGTGTCGCCGTGCCCCACCTGCGCAGGGGAGGGCACGGTGGTTCAGCAGCCCTGCCCCAAGTGTCAGGGCGACGGACGCGTCCGCGCCGAGAAGGAGCTCGAGATCAACGTCCCCGCGGGCGTCGCCGACCATCACTACCTCACCATGCGGGGACACGGCGTCCCCGGGCCACGCAACGGTCCGGCCGGCGACCTGGTGGCCGTGCTCGACATCGCCGAGGATCCGCGGTTCGAGCGCCAGGGCGACGACCTGATCTACGACCTGCCGGTCTCGTTCACCCAGGCGGCGCTTGGGGCGGAGGTTGAGATCCCGACGCCGTACGGCGACGCGACGCTCGAGATCCACCCGGGCACGCAGACCGGGGCCGTGTACCGCCTGCGCGGCAAGGGACTGCCGCGGGTGGGCGAAGCGGGTCGCGGCGATCTGCACGTGCGGGTACATGTCTGGACGCCCGTCAAGCTGACCGCGGAGCAACGCGAGCTGCTCGAGCAGCTCGCGAAGGTCGAGAGCAAGCCGCCCGCGGAAGGGCACACCGGGAAGAAGTTCTGGGAGCAGCTGCGCCAGGCATTCGGACGCTAACTGACCCCGGGCGCGAGCGCGGGGTGAAAGGGGACCATGCCCGGAGGCTGTGTCTTCTGCAAAATCGCCGCCGGCGAGATCCCGGCCACGATCGTGAAGCGCGGCGATGGCATCCTGGCGTTCAAGGATCTGAACCCGCAAGCGCCTACGCACCTCCTCGTGATCCCAACCCATCACGTGGCCACACTCACCGAGACCAAGGATGCGGGCCTGCCGGGTAAGCTGCTCGCCTTCGCGCGCGACTTGGCGCGAGAAGTCGGGATCGCGGAGCGCGGGTATCGCGTCGTGGTGAATACGAACCCCGACGGCGGACAGACGGTGTTTCATCTGCACCTGCACCTGCTCGGCGGCCGGCCGATGGCGTGGCCGCCGGGATGAGCACAACGGGTTGCCCCCGGCAATCGGCAGGGCTAAGTTTTTGTGTCCGTCACAGTTACCCAGAGGGTGAGAAGGCGGGGATCCTGGCCGACTTGCACAAGCACCGTCATTACGACGAGCCGACGGCCTGACGTGGCGAGCTTGCCCGAGCGGCTCCGCGCCGCGATGAACGAAGCCCGCAAACGCCGCGATCAAGGGCGCACGCTCCTCCTCTCCACCATCCTCGCAGACCTCAAGAACCGCGAATTCGAGCTCCAGCACCCCGTCTCCGATGAAGAGGCGGCCGAAGTCGTGCGCCGCGGCATCAAGCGCCGCCGCGAGGCGGCCGAGCAGTACCGGGCCGCCGGGCGCGCCGACCGGGCCGAGGCGGAGCTCGGCGAGGGGAAGGCGCTCGAGGAGTTCTTGCCCGCCGCGGTCGAAGCCGACGAGATCCGGCGCGCCGTGCGGGAGGCGATCGCCGCCGGGGGGAAGGATCTCGGAAAGGTCATGGGACAGGTGATGCCCAAGTTCAAGGGCCGGGCGGATGGCAAGCTGGTCAACCAGATCGTCCGCGAGGAGCTGGCGGCGGCCGTATGACAGTCGGAGGAGGGGTCGCGCCCTCCGTGCTGGAGACACTCGAGTTCCCTGCCGCGCTGGAGCGGGTGGCGGCGCACGCCGCGGGGCCGCTCGGCGCCGCCCGCGTGACCCGCCGCTCCCCTGCCACCGATCCCGATGCCATCCGCGCCGCGCTCGCGCAGGTGGCGGAGCTCGCCGCCCTCCTCCTGACCGACGACGGCATTCGTGCCGAGCCCGTCCCCGATATCGGCGCCGCCCTGGAGCTGCTCGGTGTGCCGGGGAGCGCGCTCGAAGGAGCTGCACTCGCGCAGCTGGGGCGCGCGCTCGCGGCCGCCCGCGTGGTCTCGGGTGATCTGGCCCGGCTCCGGGCCGACGCCCCGCGCACCGCCGCGCTACGCGTCGATCCTCCCCCGAAAGAGCTCGAGCAGCGCCTCACCGTCTCGCTCGACCCGGACGGCCAGGTGCAGGACGGCGCGTCCCGTGCTCTCGCGCGAGCCCGCCGCGCGGTGCGCGAGGCGCGCGCGCGTCTGATACACAAGCTCGACGCTATGCTCGCCGCGCTCGACCCCACGGATCGTGCGCCCGACGCGGCCGTCACGCTGCGGGAGGGCCGTTACGTGATCCCCGTCCGCTCGACCGCGCGCGCGCGCATCGGCGGCATCGTGCACGACGAGTCGGCAACCCGCGCCACGGTCTTTCTGGAGCCGCCCGAGGTCATTGAGCTCGGCAACGCGCTGCGCGCCGCCGAGGTCGCGGAGCAGCGCGAAGTCCTGCAGGTGCTGCGGGACTTGACGGAGCTCCTGCGCCCGCATCGTGACGCGATCGCGGCGGCGTGGGAGATGTGCGTCGCGTTCGACGACCTCTGCGCCCGCGCGCGCTACGCGGTGGAGGTGAACGGCTTCCCCCCGGCGATCGGCGGGGGACCGCTCGAGATTCGGAACGGTCGCCATCCGTTGCTCGTTCCCCCTCTCCACGAAGTGGAGAGGGGGCTAGGGGGTGAGGCCGACGTGGAGAGGGGGCTAGGGGCTGAGGCCGACGTGGAGAGGGGGACAGGGGGTGAGGCAGTCGTCCCGTTCGATCTGGTCCTCGCCCCCGATGAATGCACGGTGCTGGTCTCGGGTCCCAACACCGGCGGCAAGACGGTGCTCATCAAGGCGGTGGGCTTGCTCGCCCTCATGGCGCAGAGCGGGATCATCCCGCCGATCGGCCCGCAGTCGACCCTCCCCGTGTTCACGGGCGTGTTTGCGGACATCGGCGACCGCCAGTCGATCGCCGCGAGCCTCTCCACGTTCTCCGCCCACGTCGCCGCCTTGCGCGACATTCTGGAGCGTGCCGGAGCGGGATCGCTCGTGCTCCTCGACGAGATCGGCAGCGGCACCGACCCCGCGGAGGGGGGCGCGCTCGCGACGGCGGTGCTACAGACGCTCACCCGACGCCGGGCGGTCACGCTCGCGACGACGCACCTGGGCGCCCTGAAGCAGCTGGCGGCGGAGACGGTCGGCATTGTAAACGCGTCGCTCCAGTTCGACGCCGACACCCTGACGCCGACCTACCGGCTGTTGAAAGGCGTGCCCGGACGGTCGTACGGGCTCGCCATCGCGCGCCGTCTCGGGATCGCGCCCGACGTCCTGGAGATCGCCGAGCGGGCCGTGCCCGGAGCCGAGCGGGCATTGGACGCCCTGCTCGCCACCGTCGAGGCCCGGGCGCGGGAGTTCGAAACCAAGGAACAGGAGCTCGCGGCACGCGACGCCGCGCTGCGCAGCGACGCGGAGCAGCTCGACGCACGCGCGGCGGAGCTCGCCGCGCGCCAGCGGGACGTGAAGGCTCGGGCACAGAGCCTCGAACGCGAGGCGCGCGAGCAGACCCGCGCCTACTTGCTCGAGGCGCGCAAGAAGGTGGAAGAGGCACTCGGTCGGGCCCGCGCCGCAGTGGACGAGGCGACGGCCAAGGAAGCTCGTCGGCTCGTCGAGAAAGCCCTCGAGGACACGGCCGGTGAGGCGGCCGGGGACAAGGTCGGGGAAGGGTGGATGTCGCTCGAAGATCTGAAGCGCGCACGTAACGCGCCCTCACTGTCCGACCGTCCGGCGGTCCGCCCGTCCGCCCAGGCACCGGCCGTCAGCGCCGCAACGGAGATTTCCCTCATTGGTCTCCGCGTCTCCGAAGCCGAGCCGCTGCTCCTTAAGGCGCTCGACGGCGCCATCCTCGCCGACCTCTCCACGCTCCGTGTGATCCACGGCAAGGGGACCGGCGCCCTGCGCCAGCTGGTACACGAGATCCTTTCGGCCGACCCGCGGGTGAAGCGCTTCGGCTTCGCCCCGTCGAACCAGGGCGGCCACGGTGTCACGCTGGTGGAGTTTCGCGCGTGAGCCTCATCCCCGATGACGTGATCGAGCAGGTCCGCGAGGCGGCGGACATCGTGGGGATCATCGGCGAGCACGTCGAGCTCAAGCGCACCGGGTCCGATTTCCGCGCCCCGTGTCCCTTTCACGGGGGGACGCACCGCAACTTCGCCGTCATTCCCCGCAAGGGGATGTTCTACTGCTTCGTGTGCCACGCCGGCGGCGACGTTTTCACGTTCTTCATGAAGAAGCTCGGCATGGACTATCCCACGGCCGTGCGCGAGGTGGCGCGCCGGGCGGGGATCACGATTCCGGAGCGGGGCCCCACCGGGCCCGATCCCCGGGAGCCGCTGTACAGCGCCGTGGCGGCGGCCGCCGACTGGTTCGCCCGCCAGTTGCGGGAGACCCAGGAGGCGCAGGTAGCCCGCGATTATCTCACCACCCGGCATCTGGATCCCGAGACCGTCCAGCCGCTCGGCCTCGGGTACGCGCCCAGGAGCAAGGCGTTCCTCGACGCAATGAAAGGCTTGGGCGTGCGTGACGAGGTGTTGCTCGAGGCGGGTCTGTTGGCTAGACGGGAGGATGGCACCCTCGCGCCCCGCTTCCGCGGCCGGCTGCTGTTCCCGATCCACGACGTGCGCGCCCGCGTGGTGGGCTTCGGTGGCCGCATCCTCGGCGAAGGAGAGCCCAAGTATCTCAACTCCCCCGATACTCCGATCTTCCACAAGGGAAAGCTGCTGTACAACCTGCACGTCGCGAAGCACGCGATGCGCAAGGCGGAGCGCGCGATTCTGGTCGAAGGCTACTTCGATGTGCTCCGCCTTTCCCTCGCCGGGATTGAAGAGGTCGTGGCGCCGCTCGGCACGGGGCTCACCCCGGAGCAGGCCCAGCTCGTGAAGCACCACGCGCCCCACGTGATCCTGCTGTACGACTCGGACGAGCCCGGCCTGCGCGCCACGTTCCGCGCCGGGGACGAGCTGCTGCGCGAGGGCCTGCGGGTGAGCGTCGCTACGCTCCCGACGGGCGAGGATCCCGACACCCTCGGGCAGAAGAAGGGTGCCGCGGGACTCGAGCAGATCCTCAAGGACGCGGTCGATGTACTGGAGCGGAAGATCCAGATTCTCGACCGCAAGGGATTCTTCGGCACTCTGCCGGGCCGGCGTCGCGCGCTCGATCGGCTGCTCCCCACGATTCGCGCGACGAAAGACCCGATCACGCGGGAGCTCTACACATCCCGGGCCGCGGAGGCAGCCGGAGTGCGGAAGGATGTGCTCGAGCGAGAAGTCGGGATGCGGGATGGGGGAAGCGGGATGCGGCCCAGCCCGACCGCGCATCCGGCATCCCCCATCTCGCATCCCGCCCTGCCCGCCAGCGCCGAGAAAGCCCTCGTGCTGTTGATGCTGGAAGGCGAGCCGTGGAAATCCCGCGTCGCCGAAGTCGTAGACCCCGAAGAGCTCGAGTTCCCACCCTACCGCGCCGTGTTCGAGAGCGTGGCCGACGACGCGGTGCTCGCGCTCGACGACACATCGGCCCGTGCCTACGAGTCGCTCAAGGCGGAGGGACTCGGAGGGCGGGATCCCAACGAGATGTACGAGCTGGCCGTCAACTGGCTGGAAGCCCGGCGACTCGAGAGACAGATGGAGCGCTTGGACGATCAGCTCCCGTTCGAGACCCCCGATCGGCAGGCGTCCCTGCTTGCGGAGAAGCGTCGTGTGTTCGACGAGCTCCGCAAGCGTTACCCGCGGTACAAAATCGCTAAGAGGAGGAGAGGTGCACCCGGAACTTGAGCCGTTGTTGGCGCTCCAGGAGAAAGATCAGGCGGTGACGGCGACCGATGAGGCCCTCGCCGCGCTCGCCCCCGAGCTGGCGACGCTCGATGAGGCGCAGGCCGCGGCAGAGCGCGCCCTCGCCGTGGCGCGGGCGGGAATCCAGGCCGCCATGGACCGGCGCGACGAGTTGGAGGGCAAGATCGCCAACTATCGCACCATGCAGGATCAGCGGCGCCAACGCCTCGAGTGGGTGCGGGGCGCCAAGGAAGCCTCCACCCTCATGGCCGAGCTGGATCTCGCGCGCTCCGTGCTGGCCAAGGAGGAAGCCGAGTTCATGCGCTCCGGCGACGCGGTGACGGAAGCGGAGCGCAAGGCCGCGGAAGCGGAGCGGGCGCTCGAAGAGGTGCGGGCGCGGCAGGCCCCGCTGCGCGAGGCGCTCGCCGGAAAGCGCGAGCAGATCGCCGCCGGGCGCGAGCGGGCCTGCGCGGAGCGCGAGCGCGCCACCGCGGCCGTGGGCGCCAGCCTGCTGGCGCTCTACGAACGGATCCGGCGCGGCAAAGCACCCCTCGCGCTCTACCCCCTGCATGGCGACGCCTGCGGCCACTGTTTCACGGCGGTCCCGACGCAGCGCCGAGTCCTGATCCAGCGCGGCGCCTCGATCGAGGCCTGCGAGGCCTGCGGCGTGCTCCTGTACGCCCCGGAATGATCCCCGCCCGCTGGGCGGTCACGGCGCCGCCCGATCCACGGCTCACCGCGGCCCTCGCGTCCGACCTCCACATCCCCGAGACGCTCGCCGCCATCCTCGTGCAGCGCGGCCTCGCCGCGCCCGAGCACGCCAAGGCGTTTCTCCGCCCCGACCTCGAGCGACTCTCGGAGCCGCACGGCTGGGCCGACATGCCGCGGGCGGTCGAGCTGATCGTCGCGGCGGTCCGCTCGGGTGCGCCGATCTTGGTGCACGGCGACTACGATGTGGACGGCCAGTGCGCCGCGGCGCTCCTCACCCGCGTGCTCTCGAGCGTCGGCGGCCGGGCCCACGCGTTCGTCCCGCACCGGTTGCGCGACGGATACGATTTCGGACCGGCGGGGTTCGCGGAAGCGCGCCGCCTTGGCGCCGGGCTGATCATCACCTGCGACTGCGGCATCACCGCGGTGGAAGCGGTGCGCGCCGCGCGCGCCGCCGGCATCGAGGTCATCGTCACCGACCACCATCTTCCGGGCGATGAGCTCCCCCCCGCCTCGGCCGTGCTCGACCCGCGGCGCGCCGACTGCCCATCGGAGGAGAAGGACCTGTGCGGCACGGGCGTCGCCTTCAAGCTCGCCCAGGCGCTGGTGCCGGCGCTCGGGTTGTCTCCCCACCTGCCGCTCCACTTCCTCGACTTGGTGGCGCTCGCGACGGTGGCCGACGTGGTGCCGCTCACGGGCGAAAACCGCATCCTGGTGCGCCACGGGCTCAAGCTGCTCGCGGAGTCCCATTGGACCGGCGTGCGGGCACTCGTCGAAACGGCGGGTCTCGCGGGGAAGCCCATCAAGTCGGGCCACGTCGGGTTCATCCTGGCGCCGCGCCTGAATGCGGCGGGGCGGATCGGGGATGCGAACGACGGGCTGCGGCTGCTCCTGTCCGACGATCCGCAGGAGGCGGCGGCCATCGCCCGTGAGCTCGAGACGCTGAACGCCCGGCGCCAGGCCCTGGACCAGCGCATCCTCGACGACGCGGTGGAGCTGGCCGAGCGCGTGTTGCGGCCGGAGGACCGGGCGCTCGTGCTCGCGGCCGACGCCTGGCACCCGGGGGTGATCGGGATCGTGGCTTCCCGGCTGGTGGAGCGCTATGGGCGGCCCACGTTCCTCATCGCCTGGGACGAGGGGAGCGAGTTGGGGCGCGGCTCGGGGCGGAGTGTCGCGGGGTTCGATCTGCACGCCGCGCTGCATCGCGTCGGGCACCATCTCGAGAAGTACGGCGGCCACACCATGGCGGCGGGGCTCACCATCCGCCGGGAGCGCTACGAGGCGTTTCGTGTTGCGTTTCTCGCCGTCGCGGGCGAGCTTCTCAGCCCCGACGACCTGGTGCCCGCCCAGCGGGTCGACCTGGAGCTGCCCTTGGGCCTCGTGAGCGACGAGCTGGAGAGGCTCATCCGCTACCTCGAGCCGTGCGGTCCCGGCAATCCGGCGCCGGTGTTCGGCGTGCGGCAGGCACGCGCCGTCGGCGCGCGGCGCGTCGGGACGAACCACCTGCGCTTTACCTTGGACGACGCGTCGGGCGTGCTCCCCGCGATCGCGTTCCAGTGGGCCGATGCGATTCCCGACCATTGGCTCGCCGAGCGGCTGGACGTCGCGTTTCGGCTGGAGCGCGATGAGTGGCAGGGGCGCACCACGCTGCAGGCGCGGGTTGCATCCATGGCGCCGAGCGAATGAGCGCGGAACCCGGAACGCGGAACGCGGAACAGACACTCGCCCTTCGGTTCCGCGTTCCGCCTTCCGCGTTCCGACTTGGGAAGGGGGCAGGGTTGGGGTTCATCCGCATCATCGCGGGTGAGTTCGGCGGCAGGCGTCTCAAGACTCCGGCTTCCGACAAGGTGCGGCCGACCGGGGAGCGCGTGCGCGAGGCGTGGTTCTCCATCCTTCAGCGCCCGTTGCGCGGAGCACGCGTGCTCGACCTGTTCGCGGGCTCGGGCGCGCTGGGTCTGGAAGCGCTCTCCCGCGGCGCCGTGAGCGCGGACTTCGTGGAGATCCACCGGCTCGCGCTCTCGTCGCTCAAGGCCAACATCACGCTCCTCAAGGTGGATGAGCGGACGGTGGTCCATCGCGTGGACGCCCTCAAGTTTGCGGAGCAGCTGCACCCCGGGCAGTACGATGTCGCGTTCGCGGACCCGCCGTACGCGAGCGGGCAGGCGGCGCGGCTCGTCGCCCTGTTCCGGGTGAATCCGTTCGCGCGCATCATCTCGATCGAGCATCCGGCGGATCAGCCGATTCCCGGCGACGACACCCGGCGCTACGGGGATACCGCCGTGACCTTCATCTACGCCCCATGACCGCTGCCGCTCCCCGCATCGCCGTCTATCCCGGATCGTTCGACCCGATCACGCGCGGGCACGAGGACCTGGTCCGCCGCGCCCGCACCTTCGCCGACCGCGTCATCGTCGCCGTGGCGGTGAACGTGGCGAAGCAGCCGCTCTTCACCCTCGAGGAGCGCGTAGCGTTGATCCGCCAGGCGGTCGATGACCCCAGCGTGGAGGTCCGCTCCTTCGATGGGCTGCTCGCCGAGTTCGCCCGCGCGGCGGGGGCGACGGTGATCGTCCGGGGCTTGCGGGCCGTGAGCGACTTCGAGTACGAGTTCCAAATGGCGCTCATGAACCGCAACCTGGCGCCGGGCATCGAGACGGTGTTCCTCGTGCCTGCGTTCGATCTCACGTATCTGAGCTCGAGCCTCGTGCGCGAAGTGGCGCGCTTCGGCGGCGATGTCTCGCAGCTCGTGCACCCCGCGGTTCAAAAGGCACTCCGGAAAAAGTTCGGCAAGTGACGTTTCGCGACTCGGTGTACGAGCGGGCGCGCCGTGCAGGGCGCCGCATCGTGCTCCCCGAGGGGGCCGACGAGCGCGTGCGCGCCGCCGCGACGCGCATCGAACAATTGGGGCTGGGGACGGTCCAGCTCCTCGAGAGTACCGCTCCCCGCTCCCCGCTCCCCGAGATGGTTCGTCTGCTCCGCGCCCGACGCCCTGACAAGTTCTCGAGCGATGCGTCCGCGGCCGCCGCCCTCGAGCACCCCCTCACGTTCGGCGCCGCGCTGGTCGGGCTGGGCCGCGCCGACGTCATGGTCGGCGGGGCCACCTTCCCGAGCGGTGACACGATCCGCGCCGCGCTGTGGGCGGTGGGCGCCGCGCCCGGGATCACGACGGTGAGCGGTGCGTTCTACATGGTGCGGGACGACGCCGTGCTCACCTTCACCGATTGCGCGGTCGTGCCTGAGCCGAGCCCGGAGCAGCTCGCCGATTCGGCGGTCGCGGCCGCGCGCGATCGCCGCCGGATCGTAGGCGACGAGCCGATCGTCGCGTTGCTCTCCTACAGTACGAAGGGTAGCGCGGCGGGACCGCGCGTGGAGCGCGTGCGGCAGGCGCTCGAAAATCTGGCGCGGCGGCGGCCGGATTTCGCGTTCGACGGGGAGCTGCAGACCGACGCGGCCCTGGTCGCCTCGGTGGCGGCGCGCAAGGCCCCGGGCTCGCGCGCGGCCGGTCGCGCCAACGTGCTCGTGTTCCCCGATCTTGACAGCGGGAACATCGGATACAAACTGGTGCAGCGCCTGGGCGCGTGGGAGGCGATCGGGCCGATCCTCCAGGGACTCGCGCGACCCGTCGCCGACCTGTCGCGGGGCGCGACGGCCGATGATATTGTGGACACGGCGGCGGTCGCCGTCCTTCAAGCGGGAGAGCGGTCATGAGCTTCAGTCTCAAGAAGGACAAGCAGGGCGTGGTGGTGGTCGGTGTGGATGGGCAGCTGATCGTCGGCAACCGTCAAGAGCTGAAGCAGAAGGTGCTCGACACCCTCGAGAGCGGTGGCAGGAAGTTCGTCGTCGACTTTACCAAGACCGGCTACATCGACTCCTCCGGTCTCGGCGTCCTGGTGTCGCTCTCGAAGAAAATCCGCGAGCAGGGCGGGGACCTCCGGCTCTGCGGCCTGAATGAAGACCTGCAGACGCTGTTCGAGCTGACCAAGCTCGACACGCTGTTCGCGATCGCGCGAACACCCGAGGAGGCGCTCGCCGCTTTCTAGCCGTGACCACGCCGCAGCCCCTCCAGGTTCGCCGCCGGACGACGGGAGGTGAGACCGAGATCGAGCTCTCGCTCGATGTGCCGAGCGACCTCGAGTACGTCGGTCCGGCCGTGGAGCTGATCGCTGACGAGCTGCCCGGCGGTCCCCTCTCTCTCCGCCGCATCCGGTTCAACTTCCGCACCGCGTTCGCGGAAGCCCTCGCCAATGCCATCGCCTATGGGAACCACCGGGACCCGGGACGTTTGGTGCGCGTACGCGTCGAGGTGGCGCGCGACGCCGTACGACTGCACGTGACCGACGAGGGCAACGGGTTCGACCCCACGGGCGTTCCCGATCCCACACTCCCCGAGCGCCTCGAGCGTGAGGACGGTCGAGGCCTGTTCGTGCTGCGGAGCCTGGTCGACCAGGTCGCCTTCAACGAGAAAGGAAACTCGGTGTGCCTGACGCTCCGGGCGGGCTGACGCGGATCGAGCGGCTGCTCCCCGTGCTCGAGCGGCTCGCCGGGGCGCGCCTGCGCCTGCGGCGGACGGGGGAGGGCGGTTCCGCGGACGGATCGGCGCGGCTCGAGCCGATTCCCGAAACCGAGGGGTTGTGGCTCGAGATCGCGAACGGGGGACCCGGGAAGGCCGCACCCCCAGGCGTGGCAGAGGAGCTGGCCCAGGTCGTGGGTTCGCTGCTCGCCGCCGAGCGCGACGCCGTCCAGGTGGCGGCCGAGCTGTCGGAGCGGTACGAGGAGATCGACCTCATCTACACGATCAGCGAGATCTTGGGCCATACGATCCGGCTCGACGAAGCGGCGGACCGGATCCTGCGCGAGGTATCGACGGTGGTCGGTGCCCGGCGCGCGACGCTCCTGGTGTACGACGCCGAGCAGCAGATGCTGCGTATCGTCGCCGCGCGCGGCATGGACCCGCAGGATGTGGAGGCGATCGAGGTAGACGACCCATGCTCGGTCGCGGCGCGCGTGTTCCGCGAGATGCGGATCGTGAGCTACGATCCAACCGACCCCATGGCCCCGAACCCCGGCTGCCCCGAGGGCCGGAACTACCGCGGCCAGGCCTTCCTCTCGGTTCCGGTCCTGTACGCCGCGCCGGGGGCGCGCGGCAAGCCGATCGGCGTGATCAACCTGACGGACCGGGTCGGGGGAGACGCGTTCACCGCCGGGGACCGCAAGCTGGTGGCCGCGATCGCGAACCAGATCGGTGCCGCGATCGAGAACGCACGGCTCGTCGCCCGCGATCTCGGCCAGCAGCGCGTCCTCCGGGAGCTCGAGCTGGCGCGCGATCTCCAGCTCAAGCTGCTGCCGTCGCCGGGCGTGCTCGGGTCGCGCGTGGACGTCGCCGCCCGCTGCCGTCAGGCGGAGTCGGTAGGCGGCGACTTCTACAACCTGCTCAACCTGCGGGCGGATCGCATCGGCGTGATGATCGGCGACGTGACGAGCCATGGCTTCGGCGCCGCGCTGATCATGGCGCTCGTGATGGCGGCCTCCGGTATCCACGCGGAATCGGCCGAAACGCCGACCGAGGTGCTGCGCCGGCTCGAGGAGTCGCTCGCCGACGAGCTCGCGAGCACCGAGATGTTCCTCACCGTGTTCTACGCCGTGGTCGACCCCACGGTCGGACGCATCACGTTCGCGAACGCGGGGCACCCGCATGCGTTTCTCGTGTCGACCCGGACGGGTGAGGCGGTCCGGCTCGAAGCCACGCGCCCCCCGCTCGGCCTCGCCACCGCTCCGGGCGAAGATGCCGGGCTCACCTGGACGCGGCGCGAGGCGATCATCTGCCTCTTCACCGACGGCGTCGCCGAGGCGCTGGGCGGGGGAGGGCTCGGTGAGCGCTTCGGCGAGGAACGCGTACTCGGCCATGTGGCCCGGTTGAAGGACCGCCCCGCCCGCGAGATCCTCGAGTCGGTGCACGCCGACCTCGCCGGCTTCACGGGCGGCGCGCCGCCCGCCGACGACCGCACCGTCGTCATCCTCAAGGTGTGACCCCGGACAAGCGGCTCGGCCAGCACTTCCTCACCGACCGCAACATCCTGCAGCGGATCGTCGACGCGCTCGACCCCGCGCCCGACGATGTCGTGGTCGAGATCGGGGCGGGGACGGGGAGCCTCACCGAGCAGCTGCTCGCCCGCGGGCCGCGGGTGATCGCGATTGAAAAGGATCGGCGGCTCGTCGCCGAACTCGGAACGCGGAGCGCGGAACGCGGAACAGAACGATTGACTGTCGTGCACGGTGACGCGCTCCGGCTGGACTGGCATGCCGTCCTCGACCTCAGGCCATCTGTTCCGCCTTCCGCCTTCCGCGTTCCCCGTTTCAAAGTCGTCGGCAACATCCCTTACGCCATCACCTCTCCCCTGATCGACAAGGCCCTCACTCCGCCGCTCCCGGCGTGCATCGTGTTTCTCGTCCAGGCCGAGGTCGCCGACCGCATCGCCGCGCCCCCGGGGTCGAAAGCGTACGGCGCCCTCTCCGTGGGAGTGCAGGCCGTGTGTCGGGTGGAGAAGCTCTTCGCCGTTCGCGCGGGGGCGTTCACGCCGCCGCCCAAAGTCCACAGCGCGTTGGTGCGGCTCACGCCGCTCGCCCAGCCGGTCGTCGCGCCTGGGGAGATTGCGGCATTCCGCCCGTTCGTCACTGCCTGCTTCACCCGGCGTCGCAAGCAGCTGCGCAACGTGGTCATGGCGGCCACGGGGCGGTCCGCCGCCGTCGTGGCCGCGGGCCTCGCAGCGCTCGGGCTGGATCCGACGGTGCGTCCCGAGATGCTGGCCCCGCAGGTCTTCGTGCGGCTCTTGCGTTGGAGCGCTCGATTGTGAAATAATTCACAATATGAGGAAGATCTCCGAGAGCACGGTGCGGCGGCTCTCCCTGTACCTCCGGTTCCTCGAGCAGTTCGACGCGCAAGGCCAGACCACCATCTCCTCCGCCGAGCTGGCCCGGCGCGGCGGCACCACCTCGGCGCAAGTGCGCAAGGACCTCTCCTTCTTCGGCTCGTTCGGCAAGCGCGGCCTGGGCTATTCCGTCCCCGAGCTTACCGCCCGCATCCGCGACATCCTGGGCCTGCGGCGCACGTACCGCGTCGTGCTCGTCGGCGCCGGCCGCATCGGCAGCGCGCTCGTGCAATATCCCGGGTTCCGCCAGCGTGGCTTCCACGTCGCCGCGATCTACGACAAAGACCCGAAGAAGATCGGCTCCCGCTGGAACGGTCTCGTGGTGCGCGACATCCGCCACCTCGACGCGGATCTGGCCAAGGAGCCCAGCGACATCGCCATCGTCGTGACCCCCGCCGAGTCGGCGCAGGAGGTCGTGGACCGGCTGGTGCGGGCGGGAGTGAAGGCCATCCTCAACTTCGCGCCAGTGCAGCTCGCGGTGCCCGCGGACGTGGCGGTGAAGTCGGTCAACATGGCGCTCGAGCTCGAGACACTAAGTTTCGCTCTGGCAAATCGTTAGCCGCCCGTCTGAGCCGCGGTTAGATTCCCGCCCATGGCGCGCGTTCACGTCACAAGCGAAATCGGCCCGCTGCGGACGGTGCTGGTGCATACGCCCGGCCGCGAGCTGGTCGCGGTCACGCCCGGCAACCGCGAAGACTACCTCTACGATGACATCATCGACCTGGACCTCGCCCAGCGCGAGCACCGGCGGTTCGTGGCGGTGCTGGAGCAGTTCGCCCAGGTGTACGAGGTGCGCACGCTGCTGACCGAGCTGGTGGCGCGTGCCGACGTGCGCGAGTTCCTCGTGACCCGCGCGCTCGAGGTGGTGCCCTCGGACGCCTTGGCGAAGCAGCTCGCCGCGCTCTCGCCGGAAGAGCTCGTCGGACTGATGATCGAAGGCGCCCTCGAGGAAGCCGGGCCGATCGCCCGGGCGCTCAACGAGACGGGCTTCGCGCTCCCGCCCCTCCCTAATCTCTTCTTCACCCGCGACGTGGGGATCGTGATCGGCGAGCACTCGATCATCGGCTCGATGCGCTACGGCGTGCGCTGGACCGAGGAGCTGCTCGTGAAGGCGCTGTTCCGCTACCACCCGTGCCTCGAGAACGCCGGAATCCTGTACGACGGGTCGGAAGAGAAGCGCAACAACTACACGCTGGAGGGCGGGGATGTGCACCCCGTCCGCCCCGACCTGCTGCTGCTCGGGTTCAGCGAGCGCTCGAGCCCCGCGGCGCTCGATCACCTGTGCGACCTCGTCTTCGAGCATTGCGGCGTGAAGGATGTGATCGTCGTGGTCCTCCCGAACGAGCGCACGGCGATCCACTTGGACATGATCTTCACGCAGCTCGACCGCGAGCTATGCTGCGTCTATCCGCCGCATTTCGTAGGGCCGGAGCGGCTCGCCGTGCTGCACCGCCGTAAGAAATCCAAGGGCGTTAAGGAAATGCCCAACTTCTTCGCCGCCATGCAGGCGGTGGACCACCCGCTCGAGCCGGTGTTCTGCGGCGGCTCGGACCGCTCGATGCAGGAGCGCGAGCAGTGGTCCTCGGCCTGCAATTTCTTCGCCGTGCGGCCCGGCGTGACCGTCACCTACGCCCGCAACGAGGCCACGCTGCGGGAGCTCGAGCATGCCGGGTTCCGGACGGTGTCTGCCGTGAACCTGCTGACGGGAGAGGAGGGACTGGATGACGGCGATCGCGCCGTGATCACGATGGATGGGAGCGAGCTGGTCCGCGGCGGCGGCGGTCCCCGGTGCATGACCCTGCCGCTCCGCCGGGATGACCTCTAGCCCGCCGTCCCAGTCCCTCGAGCATTCCCGCTTCGCCGTCGTGGATGTGGAGACGACCGGGGTGCGGGCTCTGAACGGCGGCCGCATCCTCGAGGTGGCGGTGGCGATCCTCGAGGGCGGAACCATCCACCTCGCCTTCGAGGCGTTGCTCGATCCCGGGGCCCGAATACCTCCGTGGGTGGTGCGCCTCACCGGCATCACCGACGGCCTGGTCGCCGGCCGCCCCCGCTTCGGTGACGTCGCAGCCGGTCTCGGACAGGCGCTCGACGGCGGCGTGTTCGTCGCCCACAACGCCCGCTTCGACTGGCGTTTCCTCGCCGCCGAATGCGCCGCGATCGGCGTCCCCGCGCCCGTCGGCAAGCCCCTGTGCACGGTCCGCCTCACCCGCCGCCTGGTGCCCGAGCTGCGCCACCGTGGGCTCGACCACGTGTCGGCGTTCTTCGGCGTCGACAACCCGGCACGCCATCGCGCCTTCGGCGATGCTCTCGCCACCGCTCACATCCTGCGGGCGCTGATCGGACGCGCCCGGGAGCGGGGGGTCGAGACGCTGGAGCAGCTGGTAGAGTTGCATGACCGGCCGCGGCACGCACGAACGCGGAACGCGGAAGTCGGAACGCGGAACAGCGGCGAAAGCGTCAGTGTGCAAGCGACCCTTCCCGACAGTTCCGCGTTCCGCGTTCAGCCTTCCGACTTCTGATGCCTCACACGACGTTCAAGGTCGGTCGTCTGACCTGCCATGCCCTGGAAGGCGGCACCCAACGCCTCGACGGCGGCGCCATGTTCGGCGTCGTGCCGAAACCGCTGTGGCAGCGCCGCATTCCTGCCGATGAGCGCAACCGTATTCCCTTGGCGCTCCGCTGTCTGCTGGTCGAGCACGACGACGGGCTGGTCCTCGTGGACACGGGGCTCGGCAACAAGGAAGACGACAAGTTCAAGGACATCTACGGGGTCGCGAACGATGGGAAAGACGGGCGCACCCAGCTCGAAGATGCGCTCGCGGAGCTCGGCTACGCCCCCGGCGACGTCCGCTGGGTGATCGACAGCCACCTCCATTTCGATCACGCGGGTGGCAATACCTACCGCGATCCGTCGGGCCGCGTGACCCCGAGCTTCCCACAGGCCCGGTATGTCGTGCAGCGGAAAGAGCTCGAGTTCGCCCGGCACACCAACGAGCGTACCGCGGCGAGCTACCTCCCGCCCAACTTTGAGCGGGTCCCGTTCACCTTCATCGATGGGGAAGCGGAGCCGCTCCCCGGGATCCGTTGCTTCCCGACGCCGGGGCACGTGCCCTATCACCAGTCGGTATTGGTCGAGAGCGGCGGGGAGCGGGTGTGTTTCCTCGCGGATCTCGTCCCGACGAGCGCCCACCTTTCGCTCCCCTGGATCATGGGGTACGACTTGGAGCCGCTCGTGACCCTCGAGTCGAAGCGACGGCTGTATGCACGGGCGGAAGCGGAAGGCTGGCTGCTGTTCTTCGAGCACGATCCCGCGGTGATCGCCGGTCGGTTGGGGCGTGACGGCAAGGCGTTTGCACTTGTGGACCCGCTCCGGGCGGGCTAAACTTAGCCGCGACAATACGGCAAGCGGGCGCCCGAGTGCGCCTCACCCGCTGCCTCTCCGGAAGTTGGGGAGTGCTCTAGGGTTCCGAGACGACGTGATCCGGTGTCCGTCATCCGTCCTCCGTAACTACGGACGACGGCGAACGGACGACGGACGACGCGAAGCGGATTCCCGGGCAGCCGGAGTCCGCTTTTTCTTTCTCGTGGAGGAGAACAGCACCTGGCGATCGAAAGCCCGAACAACAAGGCGCCGCGCATCCGAGTCAACCGGCAGATCCGGATCAGCCCGATCCGCGTGATTGCCCCCGACGGAGCGCAGCTCGGCGTGCTGACCGTGGAGGAAGCGTTGGCCGCAGCGCAGGAGCGAGGCCTCGACCTGGTCGAGGTGGCGCCGCTCGCGCGACCCCCGGTCGCGAAGATCATGGACTACGGGAAGTTCAAGTTCGAAGAGGCGAAGGCGGCGCGGGCGGCGAAGAAAAAGCAGCACGTCATCCATCTGAAGGAAGTGAAGTACCGGCCGGGCATCGACGATCACGACTTCGCGTTCAAGACCCGGCACGCGCGCGAATTCCTGCAGGACGGCAACAAGGTGAAAGTGACGATGATGTACCGCGGCCGGCAGATGGCCCACATCGACCTGGGGCGCGCGGTGCTCGACCGAGTCGCCAACGAGCTGAAGGACATCGCCAAGATCGAGCAGGACCCGAAGCTCGAGGGCCGCAACATGTCGATGGTCCTCGCCCCGAAATGACAACTGACCCCGGGCGCGAGCCCGGGGAGGACGAGATGCCCAAACAAAAATCGAAGCGCGCGCTCCGCAAGCGGGTGAAGCTGACGGGAACCGGTCGGCTGCGCCGCTACCACGCGTACAAGAGTCACATCCTGACCAAGAAACACCCGAAGCGGAAGCGCCACCTGCGCAAGCCCGCGATGGTGTCCAAGGCCGACGAAGCCCGCCTCAAGCGGCTGCTGATGGTGTAAGGAGCGATCCATGCCCCGCGTCAAGAGCAACGTCGCGCGCCTGAAGCGCAAGAACAAAATCATGAAGCTCGCCAAGGGCTACTTCGGCGGGCGGTCCAAACTGTGGAAGGCGGCCAAGGAGTCCGTCGAGCGGGCCCAGAAATACGCGTACCGGGACCGCCGCCGCAAAAAGGCCGACTTTCGCCGGCTCTGGATCACGCGCATCAACGCGGCCGCACGGCTGCACCAGCTGTCCTACAGCCGCCTCATGAACGGGCTGCGCAAGGCCGGCGTCGAGATCAACCGCAAGGTCCTGGCCGATCTCGCCGTGCGCGATCCCGTCGCGTTTGAGCAGATCGCGGAGGTCGCCAAGCAGGCGCTCTGATCATGCGCGACCTCCTGGCAGCCCTCGCCGAGCTGCGGGAGCGTCTGAAGGAAATTCCGCAGGCGGACGAGCGCCGGCTGTCCGATCTCAAGACCGAGCTCCTGGGACGTAAAGCCGGCGCGCTCACCCAGATCCTCGGGCGGTTGCCCAAGCTCGACCCGCCCTCCAAGAAGGAGGTCGGTGCGGCCGCGAACGCGCTGAAGCGCGAGTTCGAGGCCGCCTTCGGAGCGCGCGAGCGCGAGCTCAAGCGCGCCGCCGGCACGGTCACGGGCGTGGACCTCACCATGCCCGGCCGCCCCGGCTGGCGGGGCGGGCTCCACCTCGTCACCCAGGTCGTGGACGAGATCTGTGAAATCTTCCGCGAGCTCGGATTCACGCGCGCCGTGGGTCCCGAGGCCGAGACCGAGCGGTACAACTTCTTCGCCCTCAACTTCCCCAAGGATCACCCGGCCCTCGACGCCCAGGACTCGTTCTATCTGAGCGGGGACGTGCTGCTGCGCACCCATACGTCGCCGGTGCAGATCCGCACGCTCGAGCGCTACCCGCCGCCCATCCGCGTCGTGATCCCGGGGCAAGTGTACCGTCGCGACCCGTTCGATGCCTCGCACTCCCCGGTGTTCCAGCAGATCGAAGGCCTCGCCGTGGATGAGGGCATCACGTTCGTGGATTTCAAGGCGACGCTGGCCACGTTCGCGCGCAGGTTCTTCGCCCCCGACACGCGGGTGCGGTTCCGCCCGTCGTTCTTCCCCTTCACCGAGCCGTCGGCCGAGATGGACGTGCAGTGCCAGATCTGCAAGGGCGTGGGATGCCCCACCTGCAAGCAGACCGGCTGGATGGAGATCCTGGGCTCGGGGATGGTGCACCCCGCGGTGCTCGACAACTGCGGCGTGGACAGTGAGCGCTACACCGGCTTCGCGTGGGGCATGGGCCCCGAGCGCATCGCGATGAGCCGCCACGGCATCCCGGACATCCGCGTGTTGTTCGAGAGCGACGTGCGGTTCCTCACGCAGTTCGCGGGAGGGGCGCGATGATCGTCTCGCGGCGCTGGCTCGAGGCGCTGCTGAACCGACCGCTCGACGCGCGCGACATCGCGGACCGCCTGACGCTTCACGCCGCCGCCGTCGACGCGGTCGTCCCGCTGCATCAGGACCTGAACGACATCCTGATCGCCCGCGTGCTGGAGGTGAAGAAGCACCCCGACGCCGACCGGTTGTCGCTCTGCCTCGTGGACTCTGGGGGCGGTGGCGCTCCCGTCGAAGTCGTTTGCGGCGCCCCCAACGTTCAGGCAGGCAAGACTTACCCCTACGCTCCGGTGGGCGCGGTCCTGCCCGGAGGGTTGAAGCTCGAGCGCAAGAAGATCCGCGGCGTCGAATCGAACGGCATGCTCTGCTCCGCGAAAGAGCTCGGGCTCGGCGCCGACCACGCGGGGATCCTGGAGCTCGACACCACGGCCGCGCCGGGAACGCGCTTCATCGACGCCATAGGAATCGCCGATCACCAGATTGTGATCGACGTGCCGGCGAACCGGCCCGATCTGCTGTGTCACAAGGGCGTGGCTCGCGAGCTGGGGGCGTCGCTCGACGCGCCGGTGAAGCTTCCGCCGATTCCGGGCGCGAAGCCGCTGTCCGTCAGTCCGCCGGTGCGTCAGTCCGCCCGGGGCGTGGTGGACGGCGTGGAAGTACGTCTCGAGGACCCCGAAGGGGCTCCCCGCTACATGATCGCGGTGATCCGGGGCGTACGGGTGGGACCGAGCCCCGCCTGGCTCGCTGGCCGGCTCGGCGCTGTGGGCCAGCGCCCCATCAACAACGTCGTCGACGCGACCAACTACATCCTGTTCGAGCTCAACCAGCCGCTCCACGCCTTCGATCTGGCGAAGCTGCGTGGGCCCGCGGTCGTCGTGCGGCGCGCGCGGCCGGGAGAAAAGATCGTCACGCTCGACGGCGCGACGCGCACGCTGACCGCGGACATGACCGCGATCTGCGACGCCGAGCACCCCACGATTGTCGCCGGCGTGATGGGGAGCGCCGAGTCGGAGGTGAGCGCCGGCACGCGGGATCTCGTGCTCGAGTGCGCTTACTTTCAGCCGACCCGCATCCGCCGCACGCGCCGGGCGCTCGAGCTGTCGAGCGAGTCGAGTTACCGCTTCGAGCGCGGGATCGACATGCTCGGAATGCCGGATGCGTTGCGGCGCGCGATCGAGCTGATCATCGCCGTGGCGGGTGGCGAGGTCCGGATGCCGGCGCTCGACCTGTGGCCCCAGCCCCAGCAGGAGCGCACGATCTTCCTCCGCCCCGAGCGTGTCAGCCGGCTCCTCGGCGTGGCGATCGAGCGCCCCGAGGTGGAGCATCTGCTCACCGCGGTGGGGTTCTTCCTGGCGCCGAAGGACGCGCGCCTCGCGGTGCAGGTCCCGGGCTGGCGCCCTGACGTGACGCGCGAGGTGGACCTGATCGAGGAAGTCGCTCGCTTGAAGGGGTACGACGCCTTCCCCGACGAGCTGCGCGCCTACCGTCCGGGCACCGTGCCGGACGCCCTGGACGAGCGCGCCCGGGCCCGGATACGAGAGCGGTTGGTGCGCGCCGGCTTGCTCGAGGCACGCACCCTGCCGCTCGGGCCTCCGGACGGTCCCGATGCCGTGCCGATCCTCAATCCCATGTCGGCCGAGGAGGCGTATCTGCGACGTCGACTGGTGCCTGGTCTGGTGCGACGGATCGAGTACAACTGGGCGAATCGCAATCGTGATATCAGGCTCTTCGAAGTGGGAACCGTCTTCCGGAAGGGAACGGGGGTTGGGGCAGGGGCGGGGGCGGGGGCGCCCGAGGAATGGACGTCCGTCGCCGCGGTCCTCACCGGGGCCCGCCGGCCGCCGCACTGGTCGGAGGGTGCGAAAGTACCTGATATGGACATATGGGACCTGAAGTACCACTTTGAGTTAGCAGTGAGCGTCGCCGCCCCTGGCTGCAGCGTGGAGCCTGCAACCGGTGGGGCGGTGGGTTGGGTGGCGGTGCAACCGGGAGGAACAGTGGTGGGGCAGGCGGGTCCCCTCGAGGCGGATGCCCCGGTGTGGGCCGCTCCGCTGTTCGGCTTGGAGGTGCGCCTGACCGCCGCCGAACGCGACCCGGTCGTGTACCGGTCCCTGCCGCTGCAGCCGCCGGTGGAGCGGGACGTGGCGCTGGTGCTGCCGCCGGGCGTCGCCGCCGCCCACGTGTCCGACGTGCTGCGGCGGACCGTGGGGCCGCTGCTCGAGCGGCTCGAGGTGTTCGACGAGTACCGCGGGCCCGGCATCCCGGCGGGGCACCGCAGCGTGGCTTGGCACTGCACATTCCGCGATCCCGAGCGGACGCTGCGCGAGCGGGACGTGGATGCGCTCCTGGCGCGGGGGCTCGAGGTCCTGGAGGGTGAGCTTGGCGTACGACGGCGAGAGAGCTGATGCGCAGGTGCTCGACCAGCTCGAGACCATCCTCCGCCACGTGGCGGACGAGCTGGCCGGGTGGCGCGGGCGCGCCGTCAAGGCTGAAGGGGAGCTGAAGGAGAGCGCGGGGCGGGGCGGCGGGTCCGCCGCGAAGCCCGACCCTGAGATGCGGAGTCGGGTCGCGGATCTGGAGCAGGAGAACAAGACGCTGCGCCAGCGGGTCGAGGCGGCGCGGCTGCGCGTGCACGATCTCCTCTCCCGCTTGACGTTTCTCGAGGAGCAGGCGCGCGAGGCCGGCGGCAACGGAGGAGTGCGCTCGGCGGGCGGCGGCGCTCCGGCGGGTGGGAGCGCTCCGGGGGCCGGCGGAGGTGCTGCGTGAGCACCAAGAAGCACGCGGTCAAGGTGATGATCGGCGGCGAAGAATACACGGTGCGGTCCGACCTGCCGCCCGAGTACACGCGGGAGGTCGCCGCGTACGTGGACCAGGCGCTGAAGAAGGTCTTGTCGCAGGGACCGATCGTCGAAACGCACAAGGCGGCGATCCTGGCGGCGCTGGACATCACGAACGAGCTATTCCAGGCGAAGAAGGGCGAGCGCGAGGTCGCCGCGCGCCTCGCGGCGCTGGCGGACGATCTGACGAAGCTGCTCCCTGCGGGGAAGCGTAAAGCCGTCAGCAGTCATCCGTCCTCCGTCGTCGGGTAGGCAGTGGGGTTTCTCGGATAGAAGACACTCGCCCCGCCTCCGGCGGGGTGATGCTGGAGATAGATCCTATGGCGGACTGGCTGGCGGTTGTCTCAGGCCTCCTCGGCGGGGGTGTCGCTGCGGGAGCACTGGCGTACGTGGTCGGACGCCGCGTGGAGCGCCGAACGGCGGAGCTGGCGGCGCGTACGGCCGCGGTGGAGACTGAGCGGCTGCTGGGGGAAGCACGACAGCGCGTCGTCCTCGCGGGGAAGGAAGAGCTGATGCGGGCGCGCGAGGCATTCGAGGAGGAGGCCGCGCGCCGGCGCCGCGAGATCGAGCGACACGAGCAGCTCGTCGAGCAGCGAGTTGGCGGGCTGGAGGAGCGTGCCCGCGGACTCGAGTTGCGGGGCCGGGCGCTGGAGGATCGGGATCAGGCGCTCGCTGCCAAGGAGCTGGAGGCACGCGCCCGGCTCGAGCAGATCGCCGGCCTCACCGCCCAGGAGGCGAAACAGGAGCTGCTGCGCCGGCTCGAGGATGAAGCCCGCAACGAAGCCGCCGCCCTCGCCCGGGATTTGAAGGAGCAGGCGCGCCGGAGCGCGGACAAGGAAGCGAAGAAAATCCTCGCCCTCGCGATCCAACGGCTCGCGGCCGAGTCCACCGCCGAGACCACAGTGTCCGCCGTCGCCCTCCCCTCCGATGAAATGAAGGGTCGGATCATCGGGCGCGAAGGTCGGAATATCCGTGCGTTCGAAGCGGCGACCGGTGTGGACGTCATTATCGACGACACCCCGGACACCGTCGTGGTGTCGTGTTTCGATCCCGTGCGGCGCGAGGTGGGTCGGCTGGCCCTCGAGCGGCTGATCACAGACGGGCGTATCCACCCGGGTCGAATCGAGGAAGTGGTGGACAAGGCGCGCACCGAGGTCGACGCCTCGGTCCTCGAAGCGGGTGAGCAGGCGGTGTACGAGACCGGCATCAAGGGCATGCACCCGGAGCTGGTGAAGCTCGTGGGTCGGATGCGGTACCGCACTTCGTACGGGCAGAACATTCTCGAGCACTCGAAGGAGGTCACCTGGCTGGCGGGGATCATCGCGGCCGAGCTGAAGCTCGACGTCCAGCTCGCGAAGCGCGGCGCTTTGCTGCACGACATCGGCAAGGTGCTCACGCACGAGCACGACGGCACGCACGTCCAGCTGGGTGTGGAAGTCGCCACCAAGCACGGCGAGCACCCGACGGTCATCAACTGCATTGCGGCGCATCACGACGACGTAGCCCACGAGTCGCCGATCAGCGTGATCGTGCAGGCGGCCGACGCCGTGTCCGGCTCGCGGCCGGGGGCGCGCCGCGAGGCGTTCGAGACGTACGTCAAG
>WNEY01000379.1_pt1 | contig 27175 bp, 22 predicted proteins | sample 5400531 | NCBI WGS metagenome assembly WNEY01 (sample SAMN13153338, study PRJNA577476) | soil metagenome | isolation source: 200 cm saprolite under Douglas fir tree site 1 | place: USA:California | collected 2015-04-18
CTTGTCGGGATTCGGGATTCGGGATTCGGGATTCGCAATCGGGATTCGCAATCCGGGACTCGCAATCGGGACTCGCAATCGGGACTCGCAATCGGGATTCGTCGGGATTTGCGGTTCGGGCAGCGGGCACCGGCCAGCGTGACAGCTCCGGCAAATCCCGAATCCCAAATCCCGAATCCCGTCCCCTACAGCGCCTCTGCCCCTGACACGACCTCGATGATCTCCCGCGTGATCGCCGCCTGTCGCACCTTGTTCATGTACAGCGTCAGCGCCGAGATCATCTCGCCGGAGTTCTTCGTCGCCGTGTCCATCGCCGTCATCTGCGCGGCGAAGAACGCCGCGTTCGACTCCAGCAGCGCGCGGTACACCTGGACCTCGACGTAGCGCGGCAGCAACTGGTTGAAGATTTCCTGCGGCAACGGTTCGTACAGATAGTCGATCTGCGCGCGCGGATCCGCGTCGGGCGAGCTGTCGGCGGCGCGCCCGCCGGCGGCGTCGACTTCCCCGCGCCCGATCGGCAGCAGCTGGTCAACGACCACGCGCTGCGTCATCACCGACTTGAACTCGTTGTAGACCAGCATCACCCGGTCGACCTCGCCCGACAGGAACGCCTTGATCGCCGTCTGAGCGATCGCCTGCGCATCGCTGTAGGACAGCTTCTGGAAGATGCCGATCTGCTCGAACAGCACGGCGAAGCCGCGCCGCGCGAAAAAGTCGCGTCCCTTCCGGCCCACCAGGCCGAGGGTACACGGCTCCGGGTGCTCGACGATGTACGCGCCGCCCGCCTTGATGACGTTCGTGTTGAAGCTACCGCAGAGGCCCTTGTCGCTCGTGACGACGATCACGAGCGTCGTGGCGTCGGGCCGCGCCTCGCGCACGGCGAGCAGCGGGTGAATCGACGGATCGACGCGCGCCGCAACGTTGCTGAGCACGCGCTGCATCTGCACCGCGTACGGCCGCGCGTTCATGATTCGCTCCTGCGCCCGACGCAGCTTCGAGGCGGCGACCATCTTCATCGCCTTCGTGATCTGCTGCGTGTTCTTGACCGCGCGGATCCGGCGCCGGAGATCTATGAGCGATGGCATATGTCCACGTTCAACCGCGGAGGCCGCAAAGCACGCAGAGAAATTCGTTCTCTGCGGTCTCTGCGCGCTCGGCGGTTAAGCGGCAGCAGCCTTTCTCGCCGCGAAGTCTGCGGCGAACTCCTTTACGGCCGCGTCGAGCGCGCTCTTCAGCTGGTCGTCCAGCTGTTTCTTGTCGCGGATGGCGCCGAACAGCTGCGGGTAGCGCGACTCGATGAACCGGTACAGCTCGGTCTCGAAGTTGCGCACCTCGGTGACCGGGATCTTGTCCAGATAGCCGTTCGTGCCGGCGTAGATGATTGCGACCTGCCGCTCCACCGGGAGCGGCTCGAACTGCGGCTGCTTCAGAACCTCGACGAGGCGGGCGCCGCGATTCAGCTGCGCCTGCGTGGACTTGTCGAGGTCGCTGCCGAACTGCGCGAACGCCGCCAGCTCCCGGTACTGCGCCAGGTCGAGCCGCAGCGTCCCCGCCACCTGCCGCATCGCCTTGATCTGCGCCGAGCCGCCGACGCGCGACACCGAGTTGCCGACGTTGATCGCGGGGCGAACGCCCTGGTGAAACAGATCGGACTCCAGGAAGATCTGCCCGTCGGTGATCGAGATGACGTTCGTCGGAATGTACGCCGACAAATCGCCCGCCTGCGTCTCGATGATGGGCAGCGCCGTCAGCGAGCCGCCGCCGAACTTGTTGTTCAACTTCGCGGCGCGCTCGAGCAGGCGCGAGTGCAGGTAGAAGACGTCGCCGGGATACGCCTCGCGCCCCGGTGGGCGGCGCAGCAGCAGCGAAATCTCGCGGTACGACTGCGCGTGCTTCGAGAGATCGTCGTAGACGACCAGCGCGTGACGGCCGCTGTCGCGGAAGAACTCGCCGAACGTGCAGGCGGAATACGGCGCGATGTACAGCAGCGGCGCCGGATCGGACGCCGTCGCGGCGACGACAATCGAGTAGCGCATCGCGTCCGCTTCTTCGAGCCCGCGCACGACCTGCGCGACGGTCGACTGCTTCTGGCCGATCGCGTTGTAGATGCAGACAACGCCCGTGTCCTTCTGATTGATGATGGTGTCGATGGCCACGGCGGTCTTGCCGGTCTGCCGGTCGCCGATGATCAGCTCGCGCTGGCCGCGGCCGATCGGCACCATCGCGTCGATGGCCTTCAGCCCGGTCTGCAGCGGCTCTTTCACCGACTGCCGATCCACGACGCCCGGCGCGAGGCGCTCGATGGGCGAGAACTGCTTCGTGCCGATCGGGCCCTTGCCGTCGATCGGCTGGCCGAGCGCGTTCACCACGCGGCCGAGCAGCTCTTCGCCGACCGGCACCGAGATGATGCGGCCGGTGCGCTTCACCAGATCGCCTTCCTTGATCTCCTTGAACTCCCCGAGCAGCACCGCGCCGACGCTTTCCTCCTCGAGGTTGAGCGCGATGCCGAACACGCCGTGCGGGAACTCGAGCATCTCGCCGGCCATCGCGTTGTCGACCCCGTGCACGCGCGCAATGCCGTCGCCGATCGAGATGATGCTGCCGACTTCGGCGACGTCGACGTCCACCGCGTAGCTGCCAATCTGTTCGCGGATGATCTTGGAGATTTCTTCGGCTTTTATTTCCATGCTGCGATCCTGTTGGGATTCGGGATTCGAAGGGATCTGTCAGATGCCAATCCCAAAATCCCCAATCCCGAATCCCGTTTCAGACACTGTTCGTGAGCCGCTCCCTCATCCGTTCCAACTGCCGCGTGACGCTGCCGTCATACACCGTGCTGCCGATGCGCGCGACGAGCCCGCCGATGATCGACGGATCGACCTGCGTCGCCATTCTGACCGTCCGTCCGGTGAGCCGCGCGAGGCCGTTCTGGATCTTCTGGACCCGCTGCGCGTCGAGCGGCGACGCGGTCGTCAGCTCCGCGCGAACCACGTTCCGATAGTCGAGCAGCCGATCGCGATAGGCCGTGAGCAGATCCGGCACGAGCACGAGGCGGGCGCGCCCGGTCAGGAGCACGATCAACCTGGACAGGATTGGCGAGAACTTCGCCTGCGCGAGGAGCGAGGCGACCGCCGCGCTTTTGCGCGGCACCGGCACCGCCGGGTTGAGCAGCACTTTCTCGAGCGTCGGATGCTTGGTGAACAGCGCCGCAAACTGCGCCAGCTCCTGCTCGATCTGTTCGAGGTCGGCCTTTTCCTTGACGGCGACGTCGAGGAGCGCGCGGGCGTAGCGGATGGCAGCGGTCTTGTTGGTCATTGAGGCCCGGAGGAGCTTGCGAAGAGTTTCACAAGCTGCCCAGATTTATACCATTCATGGACGAGGCGCGACAAGCCGAACTCATGGTCGCACCCGGATGTGAAGCCCCGGCGCCGCGGGCTCGACGGCCCCGATACGGGTCGCATCCACCCCTGAGGCCTCCAGGGCGGCGGCGGCCAGCGGGGCGGCGCTCGCCGCAACGGCAACCAACAGTCCTCCTGAGGTCTGTGGATCATAGAGGAGTGACTCACGGTCGGAGTCGACGCCCGGCGCCATCGAAGCCCCCGCACCGAAATGGTCCTGGTTCGAACCCATTCCGCCAGACTTGTTGAGGGCGGCGATCGCAAGCACGCCCGCGAAGAGCGGCACGCGCCCCGCGTCGACGGCCAGGGTGACCGCGCTCGCCCGCGCCATCTCCGTCGCGTGACCGATCAGGCCGAAGCCGGTGACGTCGGTGCACGCGTGCACCACGCCGGGCGGGAGCGATTGCAACGCTTCGGCGGCCGCGCGATTCAGCGTACGCATCGATCGGATGGCCGCCTCCATGAGCCCGGGATCCGCGCGATCGAATTTGATCGCGGTGCCGACGATGCCGGTGCCGAGCGGCTTGGTGAGGAACAGTACGTCGCCCGCCCTTGCGCCTGCATTCGACAGCACGCGCGCGGGATCGATCGATCCCGTGACCGCGTAGCCGAATTTGATTTCGCGATCCTGCACCGTGTGACCGCCGAGCAGCGCGACGCCGGCTTCGCGCAGCTTGTCGAAGCCGCCGCGAAAGATCTCGCGGATCGTTCCGGGCTCGAGCCCGTCTGCCGGGAAGCCCGCGATGGCGAGCGCGGTCAGCGGGCGGCCGCCCATCGCGTAGATGTCGCTGACGGAGTTGGCTGCCGCGATCTGGCCATAAATGTACGGGTCGTCGACGATCGGCGTGAAGAAATCCACCGTCTGCACGAGCGCCGGCCCACTCTCCCACCTGTACACACCCGCATCGTCCGCGGTCCTGAAGTCGATGAGGACGCGGTCGTCGGTTTGCGCGGGGATGTCACTCAGCACCTGAGCGAGCTCGCCTGCGGCGAGTTTACTCGCTCAACCGGCGCAGGAGACCATCTGGGTCAATCTCTTCACCATCTCTCCTTCGTTGCCGGGTTCGGGACTCGTATGCAGCACGAATCACTCCGAATCTCTGCCGAATCCCAAATCCCGAATCCCGAATCCCGAATCCCGTCACCGTTCAGTGAGCTGTTCGTAGATCCGTATCAATTCGTCCTCGGATCCAAAGTCAATCTCGATGCGGCCGCGCGTGCCGTGGCGCACGATCCGGACGCGCGTGCCGAGCAGGAGCTTCAACCGATCTTCGGCCGCTCTGGTGTGAACGTCGACTGGCTTCGGCGCCGCCGCTTCGCGCCCGGGCGCGCCGGCCTCGACGATCTTCTTGACGAGCGATTCGGTCTCGCGGACCGACAGGCTGCGCGCGATGACGTCGCGCGCCATCCGGCGTTGATCGGCTTCGTCGGTCAGCGACAGCAGGGCGCGCGCGTGGCCCATCGACAAGCGGCCCGACGCGACTTCGGTCCGCACCTCGTCGGGCAGCTTGAGCAGACGCACGTAATTTGCGACCGACGCGCGGTCCTTCCCCACCGCGGTCGCGATATCCTCCTGCTTCAGCCGGAATTCGTCGCCGAGCCGCCGGTAGGCCAGCGCTTCCTCGATCGGGTTCAGGTCTTCGCGCTGGATGTTTTCGATTAGCGCCATCTCGAGCAGCGAATGCTCCCGGCCGGGCGCGACGTCGCGGACGACGACGGGGACGCGGAGCAGGCCGGCGAGCCTGGCGGCGCGCCAGCGGCGCTCGCCGGCGATGATCTGAAAGCGATCGCCGGCTTTGCGCACGACGATCGGCTGGATGATGCCGTTCGCCTTGATCGACTGCGCGAGCTGCTGCAGTCGCGCATCGTCGGCGGAGACTCGCGGCTGAAACTCGTTCGGCGTGAGGCGATCGATATCCGCTTCGATCGTCGGCGCGCGCGGCTCGGGTGCGTCGGGAATGAGCGCGCTGAGGCCTTTGCCAAGCGCGGGGCGTTTGTCCATATAGAACCTACGTTTAACCGCGGAGATCGCGGAGAACGCAGAGAAACGGTTGTACTGCGCCCTGTGCGATCTCCGTTTGCTTTTTAGCCTGCGCGGCGTTTTCCATAGAGAACCACACTTAACCGCGGAGACCGCTGAGATCGCAGAGAACGATTTTCTCTGCGCACTCTGCGATCTCGGCGGTTTGCATTTCAGGCCGCCGTTGCGGCCGAGCGTTCCAGCACTTCGCGCGCGAGAGCGAGGTACGCCTCCGCCCCGCGTGATTTTACGTCGTACAGAATCACCGGCATCCCGTGGCTCGGCGCTTCGCCCAGACGCACGTTGCGCGGGATGACGGTGCGAAAGACTTTCTCCTTGAAGAACTGCCGCACGTCGGTCGCGACCTGCTGACCGAGGTTCGTCCGCTCATCGTACATTGTCAGCAGGACACCTTCGATGTCGAGCGCTGGATTAAGCGCCGCGCGCACGCGATGCATGGTGCCGACGAGATCGGCGAGCCCTTCGAGCGCGTAGTATTCGCAGTGCAGGGGGATGAGCACGGCGTCCGCGGCGACGAGGGCGTTCAGCGTGAGCAGCCCGAGCGACGGCGGGCAATCGATGAAGATGTAATCGAAGTCGTCGCGCGCGGACGCGAGCAAGGCGCGCAGTCGCTCTTCGCGGCCGCTGAGCGAGACCAGTTCGATCTCGGCGCCGGTCAGATGGCGATCGGCCGGAATCAGCTGCATGCGATCGACGGCGGTGGTGAGCATGAACGGGCGGGCGTCGGTCGTCGGGTCGAGCGAGGTCAGCGCTGTGTAGATGGTGCCCGCCGATGTAGCGTGGCCCTTCCGGCCGACGCCGCTGGTGAGATTTCCCTGAGGATCGACGTCGACGAGGAGGATGCGCCGCTCGGCGATGGCGAGCGATGCGGCCAGGTTGATGACCGTCGTGGTTTTACCGACGCCGCCTTTCTGGTTGGCAACGGCAACGACGCGGGCCATTATTGGGCTATCAGCCTAAACATGTGCATCGCCTATATGGTCCAGATGCGGTGGCCGAACGGCGTGACCTGCCCGATCGGCAACAAGTCTGACGCGCTACCTGCCAAATCAGCGTCGTTGGGAGTGTAAGGCTAAGCACCCTCGGCGGCAATTCTCAGTGAGGGTCGGAACGATTTTCGAGGATTCACCCATCGCGTTGAAGTCCTGGCTGCTGGCCGTCTGGCAGATTTGCAACTGCAAGAACGGCATCAGCTCCTATGAATTGGCACGAGCGATTCACGTCACGCAGAAAACCGCGTGGTTCATGAATCATCGGATTCGACTCGCGATGCAAGGCGACGACGGTGGAACACTCGGCGGATAGGTCGAGGTCGACGAGACGTAAATCGGCGGGAAAGCGCGCAACATGCATCCGCGAAAGAAGCGCGCGCTCGGTCGGCTCAAGGGCGGCGGATACATCGGCAAGGTTGCTGTCATGGGATTGCTGGAGCGCAACACGCCGGAGAAGAAGTCTCGCATTCGAACGGCCGTTGTGCCGAACGCGCGGAAGCATCATCTGCACGAGCAGATTGCGAAGCATGTCGAGGACGGTACGACGGTCTATACTGACGCGGAAGTCGTATCAAGAGCCTCTACTACCAGCACAAGGTGATCGACCACGCCGAGCGATACGTCGACGGGCAGATTCACACGAACGGCTGCGAGAATTATTGGTCGCTGTTGAAGCGCGCGATCAAGGGCACGTACGTGAGCGTCGAGCCGTTCCACCTGTTTCGGTATCTCGACGAACAAGCGTTTCGCTTCAACGAGCGGACTGGCAATGATGCGGAGCGTTTCGAACGAACGCTACGACACGTTGCTGGGCGTCGCGTGACGTGCGAAGCCCTGATCGGAGAATCGAAAAAAGAAGCGTGGTCCTAAGCGACGGCCATGAAATGAACCTACGTGCCGTCACGCACAAGACGGAGGTCGCCGCTCGGTGGTGACCCAATTGCCAAATCAATTTGCTCGGATAGTGTCGCCCAACCGTCCGCCGTCAGTGGAGCGAGTGCATGTCGCAAGACTTTGCGGCAACGGTCTTTCTGATCGGCACCGATATCGCGTTTGGCGAATGCGTCAAACGCCATGCTTGCAACGGCTGCTCGAAATAGTGCATCGTCGTCGTCGACGCTGGGAAAACTCCAGCCGAGCAGAAAGTCTGGTGTGCAGTCCAAGGCTTTGGCAATCGCCTCTGTGAGATCGGTGGTTCGACAGATGCCCTTCTTGCAATCGGAGACTTGCGATTGCGCCATGTCGGCAGTGTCGGCAAGCTGTGTTTGCGTGACGTTCTTCAGCGCCATCAAGCGATTGAATCTAGGCGCGCTGAAGGGCATTGTCGATAAAAATTATCGGCGATTCCGATATTTTATATTGACGTCCTGGATCCCATCCGGTACTCTTTAACGAAGCCGCGTACAAGAGTGGGCAATTGCTCCCGGTCCATAAAGGCCCGCCCCTCGAGTACGAGGGGTCTTAAGGCGCGGCTTCGTTTTTCTTCTTCACCCTCCACGGAATACGTCGGCGCAATGGGCACTTCACAATCCCGAACCCTTGAATCCGGCCCTTCGCATCAGCCCTGAACTTGCCCGCGATTCGGCCAAAGTATTCATAGATAGAGAGCTTGGTGGTTCCACTTCGCGGCTTCTCCCATTCCTCGCCGTGGTCGCGGAATTGTCGCTGGACGCAATACGAGATTAGGTCCGCCGCTTGGATCAACTCGAAATGCTGCGAGTTCACGAACCGGATCGGGAGTTCAGACAAGCGAACGAGATCCGTGGCAGCAGACGAGAGCCGTGCGCTCGCAAGGCCGCATGATGCTCGGTGACGAGCTTCTTGTAGAGATTTCGACCCGGAGTCTTCCCGCTGATGTCGTCGATCGTGACCGCCAACGTCGAGCCCTTCGGAACGGCTTGAACAGCTCGCTGTAGCAGGAACTCATATGCTGCTGTCGGCGCATACCATGGGCGCGCGTAGTCCTCCTGCATATGCTGCTTGTTGACGACGGCGCCAATCAACTCGATAGGCGCCTGGACCAACAGGCGGTAGTAATCGTCGACGAACGCCCTTAGCTGATCGTCGGTCTTCCCGAACGGTTCTAGATACCGCGTGCGGCGCTCCTTCGGGATGCGGAGCCAATTCGACTTGATTTCAACGTCCGGTGTCCCGAATGTCAGGCGCTTGTGGGCTCGCAGCTTTGGAATCAAGAGAGCGGCCGCGTCCTGCAGCACGAAGATCGCGCCGTACACGAAATACAGCGACTTTCCAGACGTCGTGTAGTTCTGGTTGTCGTCGTATTCCCGCGTGCCCGAATCGTCGACGAAAAGCTGGTAGGGAGGCACGATTTTCCATTATCGACCGTTCTGAGTTTTGAGAACGCGCTACACTACGCGCATGGCGTCTGATGATCGCTATCACGAAGGGCCGGAAGCGGCGCAGCGATTCGAGGGTGTTATGAAACGCGTGATCGGCGTCTCGAAGGACGAACTCACCAAACGCGAAGCCGCCTACAAGAAGTCCCGCCGTGCCAAGAAGACCCGCGCCGCACGCTCCCGCTAGTCACGATTTCAAACCGTCGGCCTGTCATTCAAAGTAGACACAAAGGCCGTTGCTTAGTCGACTATATTGTTACCCTTTGTTCCACGTGGAACACTCGACCGTAGCGAATAAGGAAGGCAGGCGTTTCCGTTCCGAGCTCGTCTGTTGATAGATGCTCGAAGCCTGCCATGCGACTGATCTCCACCGTGGGTCGAAACATCGCCAGCTCGCCGTCTTTCCTCAACAGCCGGCTGGCCGCCTCAAACATCATCTGATCCACTTTCACGCCGCGGACCGTCACCAGGTTGTAGAGATCCGCGTCATCAGGTTCGAGCGTCTCGAACCGCTCGCTCAACACGGCGGTCGTTTTCAGTTCCAGGCTACGCGCCGCCTCCTTCAGAAACGCGGCCTTGCGAGCCTTCGACTCCACCATCGTGAGCGCCCAGAATGGCTGCGCGATCTTCAAAGGGATTGCGGGAGAGCCGCCACCGGAACCCAAGTCCACCCATTTCAGAGGGTCTGACCCCGGTCTGACTCGAGTCTGAGCCCTGCGGAGAAAGCTCGCAGCTGCGAGCGGCTCGACGAACAGCCGATCGAAAGTGACATCCGTAGGCGGATCGAGAGGCAACGCGGTGAGGTTGATGCGGGGATTCCAGCGACCAAGCAAGCGGAAGTACGCCTCGACCAGTTCGGACGCTCCGTCCGGCACCGCCACGCCCGCCTGCTTGGCCCGGCCCGCCAGCCGGCTGCGGAATTCGGCCGAGGTCATCGCGTCAGCAGGACTAGAGTCCTCCGCCCCCTGCCCCAGCTTCCTTCGAGAGACGGCCGACATATGCGCCCAGCACGGCGACCGCCGCCGGCGTCACGCCAGGGATCCGCAGCGCCTGGCCGAGTGTATCCGGCTGCACCTGCGTGAGCCGCTGAACGACCTCGCGGGACAACCCAGGGACGCGGCTGAAGGGAAAATCGCGCGGAATCCTGCGCCGCTCGTCCTTGCGCCCCCGCTCGATCTCGCTTTCCTGCCGCCGCAGGTATCCCGCGTACTTCACCGTCGTTTCCGCGCTCGCGAAATCGACCGCGGCCGTCGCCGTGTTCCCGGCTACCGCGAAACGCGGAAGCCGACCGTGCGCGACGAGATCCGCGAGGCGGACATCAGGCTGGCGGAGGAGCTGGCTTGCAGGAACACGATCGCCTGTCTCGGTCCGCACAAACGTAGAATCCAGCACCTCGAGATTTCGTTCGAAGCGATCCTTCCGGGCCTGGAACCGATCCCACCGCTCATCGTCCACGAGCCCGGCTTCGCGGCCGCGCGGTGTCAGCCGCAAATCCGCGTTATCGATCCGCAGCAGCAGGCGGTACTCCGCCCGCGACGTGAACATGCGATACGGCTCGAGACATCCCTTCGTAATCAGGTCGTCGACAAGGATGCCGATGTACGCCTCGTCTCGTCGCAGCTCGAGGCCGTTTCCCATGGCCGCGCGATGCGCGGCGTTGGTGCCGGCGACCAGACCCTGCGCCGCGGCTTCCTCGTACCCGGAGGTTCCGTTGATTTGGCCGGCGAGGAACAGTCCCTCGACACGCTTTGTCTCGAGACGCCTTGTAAGCTCGGTCGGCTGGATGAAATCGTACTCGACCGCGTATCCGGGGCGCAGCAGCACCGCATCCTCGAGACCGGGCAGCGCGTGCACGAGTTCCGCCTGGACGTCGCGCGGCAGCGACATCGAGAAGCCGTTCACGTAAATCTCCGGCGCGTCGACGCCTTCCGGCTCGAGGAAGATCTGGTGACGCTCCTTGTCGGGGAAGCGGATGATCTTGTCCTCGAGAGACGGACAGTACCGCGGACCGATCCCGCGAATCTGGCCGTTGAACAGCGGGGAGCGGTCGACGTTCGCGCGCACGAGATCGCGCACGCGATCGTTCGTATGAATCAAGTGACAGTCGATCTGCTCGCGCTCGATGGGGCCCGAGAGAAACGAAAACGGTACCGGCGGCGTGTCGCCGCGCTCGACCATGAAGCGCCCGGCGGCAGTCTGGCTGTCGAAGTCGATGCTCGCGCGATCGAGCCGTGGCGGAGTCCCTGTCTTGAGCCGTCCCCACTGGAAGCCGGACGACTTCAACGACTCGGCGAGCTCGCGCGACGGCGGTTCGCCTGCGCGCCCGGCAGGGCGTTGTTCGGGACCAATGTGAATCAGGCCGTTGAGAAATGTGCCCGTGGTCATCACCAGGGCGCGGCAGCGGTATGCGTCGCCGTCCTCGAGCGCGAGGCCAACGATGCGGCCGTGCTCGACGAGGAGTCGGCCGGCGCGCCCGATCAGCCACTCGATGTTCTCTTCGGCGTCGAGCGCAGCCTTCACCCACCGGCCATAAAGCTTCTTGTCCGCCTGGGCGCGCGGAGACCAGACCGCCGGCCCACGGCTGCGATTGAGCAGCTTGAACTGTATGCCGGTCGCATCAATCGCGCGGCCCATCAACCCGCCGAGCGCATCGATCTCGCGAACCAGGTGACCCTTCGCCGTGCCGCCGATCGCCGGATTGCAGGGCATGTGCGCCACCGTATCGGTGGTCAACGTGCACAGGCCGACGTGCGCGCCCAGCCGCGCCGCCGCGTACGCGGCCTCGCAGCCCGCATGGCCCGCGCCGATCACGATCACGTCGAAGCTCTTTTTCATCTGACATGGCACCCACGTTTAACCGCGGAGATCGCAGAACGCGCAGCGCACCAACGTTTAACCGCCGAGATCGCAGAGCGCGCAGAGAAAGACGTTTTCTAGCGATCGCCACGCGCTGCGGTTTGCGACGGCACCCACGTTTAACCGCGGAGCACGCAGAGCGCGCAGAGAAAAACTTTTCTAGCCATCGCCACGTGCTCCTGCGTTGCAACGCCACGCACGTTTAACCGCCGAGATCGCAGAACACGCAGCCCACCCATGTTTAACCGCAGAGATCGCAGAGCACGCAGAGAAAGACCTTTTCTAGCGATCGCCACGTGCACCTGCGGTTTGCGACGGCACCCACGTTTAACCGCAAGAGATCGCAGAGCACGCAGCGCACCAACGTTTAACCGCAGAAATCGCAGAGCACGCAGAGAAAAACTTTCTAGCCATCGCCACGTGCTCCTGCGTTGCAACGCCACGCACGTTTAACCGCGGAGACCCCGGAGCACGCAGAGAGAAATTCCCTCGTGTCTTACTTCCCGATACAAAAGCGCGAGAAGATGTGCGCGAGCAGATCCTCCGTTGCGCGGCGGCCACTGATCTCTTCGAGCGCCGTGCGCGCGTCCGATAAATCCGCAAGCACGAATTCCTCCGACATCGATCCGCCGTCGGCCAGCGCCGCGGCGCGTGCTCGCGTCAGCGCGTCGCGTGCGCGCTCCGCGTGCGCGATGTGACGAACGTTCGTGATCGCCGGCCGATCGCGCTGCAGATCGACGTCGAGCGCCGCGACAATTTTCCTTCTCAGATCGGCGAGCCCCGCGCCGGTCGTTGCCGAGACCGGAATCGCGCGCTCATCGTCCCACGCCGACGGCAGATCCGATTTGTTTGCGACTACAAGTCCTTTATAATCATGTGTTTGGCGCTGCGGCCGGGTCCGATCGACAACGAGCAGGACCAGGTCCGCGACCTTGACGCTTTGCCGCGACCGCGCGACGCCTTCGACTTCCACCGGGTCGTGCGTTTCGCGCAACCCCGCTGTATCGACCAGCGTGACGCGGAGCCCGTCGAGATCGATGACCTCGGTGACGAGATCGCGCGTCGTGCCCGGAACATCCGTCACGATCGCGCGCGCGGATCCGACGAGCGCGTTGAAGAGGCTCGACTTTCCGACGTTCGGCTCGCCGACGATCGCAATCTGCAGACCCTCCCGGATCAGGCGCCCCCGCCTGGCGTCGGCCAGCAGCGCGCCGACCCGCGCGATCAACGCGTCGATCGCCGCGGCGAGCGCGCCGGGCTCGACGAAGTGATAGCCCTCCTCGGGAAAATCCACGGACGCCTCGAGGCGCGCGATGAGATCGAACAGCGCCGCGTCGATCGCGGCGATCGCGCGCGTCAGCGTGCCGTCGAGTTGATCGAACGCCGCACGCGCCTGCAGCGGCGTCGCGGCGTCGATGAGATCGGCGACGGCCTCTGCCTGCATCAAATCGATCCGGCCGTTGAGAAATGCGCGCAGCGTGAACTCGCCGGGTTCCGCGAGCCGCGCGCCGCGCGCGATTGCCGCCGTCACGATGCCGCGGAGCACGACCGGGCTGCCATGCGCGCTCAGCTCCATCACATCGTCTCCCGTGTACGAAGCCGGCGCGGGGAAGTACGTGACGACGGCGTGATCGATGGTCTCGTCGAGAGGTGTGGGCCGGCCCGGACCGGATTCCTGCCGAACAGTACCGGACTCCCGTCGGACCGTGGCGGATTCCCGTCGGACCGTAATGGATTCCTGCCGCAGCGCAGCGTATTCCGGGCGGTCCGTATCGGATACCTGCAGGGGACGGTCTTCAGAACGTCCCGTGTCCGCGTTCAACCGGACGTTCGTAAACGTCGCGCGGCGCGGCTCGAACACGCCTTCACGCGTTGTCAGTCTTTGCGCGATCGCCAGCGCATCCGGTCCGCTCAGCCGAACGACGCCAATCCCGCCGCGCCCCGGCGGCGTCGCGATGGCGACGATGGTGTCAGTGACGCTGAACATCGCGGTCCCGGGGGCTGGGAGCTCGGGACCAGGCGGCTCGCAGCGGGAGCTAGCCCCTGGCTCCCAGCGCCTCGCCCCTACTTGCGTAAGGAGATCAACACTGTCTTCGAGAACGCGTCACCGACGCTTTCCGTGGCCACGCCAGGAACCTCGGCGACCGCCAGGTGCACGATGCGTCGCTCGTACGGATTGAGCGGGCCGAGCTGTTGATCCAGGCCGGAGTCCTTCGCCTTTTGCGCAAGGAACTTGGCCATCTGCCGCAGCTCGATGTCCTTGCCTTTGCGGTATTCCAGCGCGTCGATGAACACCCGCTTCTCGCCGTCGATCGACCGGCCGTACGAGGAGTCGACGATGTGCTGAAGCGCCTTGAGCGGCTCGCCGCGGTGGCGCACCAGCAGCTCGGCTTCCTCGCCCGTCAAGTTGAAGCGAGGACCATCCGCGGTCTCCTCGACGTTCACCGTCGCCGTGATCCCGAAGGCGGCGACGACACGATTCAGAAAATCGGCGATGGGCGTGGTGTTCATAGGCTAACTTATCGCGCGCGGCGGCGTCATGTCTTGCCACCACCCACGCGCTTCATGCGGCGCTCGGACGAAGACGCGCCCACGGCGGCGCGGATCTTCGGCGGCCCAATCAGGTAGTTCGTCATGTACTGCTGGCCGATCGCCCAGATGTTGTTGACCAGCCAGTACAGCGCCACCCCGGACGGATACCACAGAAACAGGAACGTGAAGAACACCGGCATCAGCATGGTCATCTTCTGCTGGATCGGATCCATGCCTGCGGCCGGCGCGAGGCGCTGCTGCCAGATCTGGCTGATGCCCATCAGGATCGGCGTCACGAAATAGGGATCGTGCGCGGACAGATCGTGCACCCAGCCGATGAACGGCGCGCCGCGCAGCTCGATCGCCGTCGAGAGCAGCGAGTAGAAGGCGAAGATGAACGGCATCGTCAACAGCATCGGCACGCAGCCGCTGGCCGGATTGACGCCGCGCTCCTTGTAGAGGGCCATCAGCTCCTGGTTCTGTTTCTGCTTCGCCGGATCGGTCGCCTTCAGCTTCGAGTAGCGCTCCTGAATCGCCTTGACCTCGGGCTGAATCTCCTGCATCTTCCGCATCGACACGACGCTCTTGTGGCGCAGCGGGAAGAGAATGACGTTGATGATGAAGGTCAGGATGATGATCGACCAGCCGTAGTTGCCGACATAGCCGTTCACCCACTTGAGCGAGCGCAGCAGCGGCACCACGATCACCGTGAAGATGCCGAAGTCGATCGCCTTCGCCACATCCGGATCGATGGCGCTCAGGACGTCGAAGTCCTTGGGACCGACGAAAAACCTGACGGCGTCGGCGCGATGCGGCTCGATCGCGAACGACATCAGCTCGCGCGGGGCCTCGGTCGAACCGGCAGGCGGCGGAATCGCGACCGGCTGAAACGTCACCTTGCTCGGACCGGGGAACAGCGCCGCAGCCATGAAATAGTTGTCGTCCACGCCGGCGTATCGAACATCGCCGTCGTACGTCGGCTGCTTCGCGATGTCCTTCGGCGCGAGCCGGACGACCTTGTCCTGGAACAGCAGCCCCTCGGACTTCTTCGTGTAGCGGCTCACCTCGCCGACATCGCCGATCGCCGGTCCCCAGACGATCGCGGGCGTCAGCGTGCGATCGCCTTCCGTGATCGTCGCGCGGAACGTGGCGATGTAGGGAGCGGACGGGTCGACGTGGAATTCCTTGACGGCGTGCAAGCCGGCGCTGTCGCGGTACTCGAAACGCAGATCGACCGGCGATGCGTTTGCTGGAGCCGCGGGCGTACCGTTCACCGTGTACATCGCGTCGTTCAGCGTGGCATCAACTGCGTCCTGTCCGGTGCGCAGCGTGAAGGGCAGCGGCTCTATGCTGAGCGCGCGTTCGATCAGCTCCTGCGGCTGCCCCTGCGGATCGAAGTAGTGCTTCAACCGCCAGCTCTTGAGACGAGCGCCACGATTGGTGAACACGGCGATCACGTCCGGCGTTTCGACGCGGACGTCGCGCTCGGCCGTTTCCGCGACGAGCGGCGCGGCGGCTCGCGCGTCGGGCGCCTTTGCGGGCGCCGGGGCGGGCGGCGGAGCCTCGGCCTTCAGCTGAGCGTCTCCACGCGGCGTCGAGGGACCGGCGGCAGGAGCGGTCGCGTTCGATGTCGATGCGGGTTTCGCCACCGGCTTGACGAAGAGCGCCTGCCAGGCGTAGAGCACCAGAAATGCGAGGAAGATGGCGAGGAGAACGCGTCGTTCCATTTACAGCGGCACCGGGTCGTGACCGCCAGTGCACAGGGGGTGGCAGCGCAGCAGGCGTCGGGCAGCGAGCCACCCGCCGCGGATCACACCGTGGCGATCGATGGCTTCGGCCGCGTATGCCGAGCACGAGGGCAGAAAGCGGCAGGAGCCTGTAAAATATGGTGAAATCAGGATTTGATAGACTCGAATGAGCGCAATCGCGAGGCGGACGCCGGGGCGCCAGTCAGCGGGTCTGCGGGAGACGGCGTTCGAGCAGGGTTCGGTAATCGGTTTCAAGGGTGCTCAGGCTGGCGTCGAGCAAGTCGCGCTTGGGAATGACGACGATATCGAATCCCGAGGCGATGTTGTTACGACGAAAAACCTCTCTAATCAGTCGTTTAGCTCTGTTTCTCTGAACGGCTCCGCCGAGCTTCCGCGTGGCCGCAATTCCCAGGCGTCCTACCGCTCGATTGTTTGGCAGGACGAAGACGGTGCTGTACCGGCTGTGGATGCGGACGCCCCGTTCGTACACCTGCTGAAACTCTGCGCGACGGCGAATCCGTTCGGCAGGCCTGAATCTCAGGGTTACTCGCTGCTCACTGTCAGACGTTTTCGGCCTTTGGCGCGCCGGCGTTTGAGCACGAGTCGACCATTCTTCGTGCTCATGCGCACCAGAAACCCATGCGTCTTCCTGCGGTGGCGCGTGTTGGGTTGAAACGTCCGAACGCCCTTGGCCATGACATCCCTTCGGGAGTGAAACGAACCAACAATGTTAGCGAACGGCTTGGAAGGGTGTCAATCTTCGCTGAGTGTGCTACTGTCGCCGTCCTTCTCGGGCCGTTCGGACGTGTCATTCCATGCAACTTTGGTCTCTCACCAGAGTTTTCCACACCTGTGGAAAAAGCTGTGCAAAAACAGGGCGAAACAGGATCGAAGGCCATGTTTCGTTGAGCAAATGAATCTCTGGGACGACATCCTCGCGCGTATCGAGGCTAAGGTGAACCGGCACAGCTTCTACACGTGGTTCCGGCCGACCACGTTCGTCGCAGAGGATCGCAGATCGGTCACCGTCCGCGTGCCGAACATGCTGTTCAAGGAGTGGCTGACGAAACACTATTCGAGCGTCATCACGGAGGCGACCACCGAACTGCGACGTCCTAACCTGGTCATCAACTTCGTCGCCGACACGCAGGACACCGCCTCCTCCATCCCGCTCAGCGCCGATGAAGTGGCGACGATCGACGGCGGACCGCCGCCTCCGACGCAGCCGGGATCGGCGGGCCTGAACCCGCGATACACGTTCGACACGTTCATCGTGGGATCGTCGAATCAGTTTGCGCACGCCGCCTGCGGAGCCGTGGCGGAGGCGCCGTCGCGCTCATACAATCCGCTGTTCATTTACGGCGGTGTGGGGCTGGGGAAAACGCATCTGATGCACGCCGTCGGGCATTACGTTCTGCAGCACGATCAGAACTTCAAGCTCACCTACATTTCGTCCGAGCGGTTCATGAACGAGATGATCAACGCGGTCCGCTACGATCGCATACTCGATTTTCGCGAGCGCTATCGATCGGTGGACGTGCTGCTGGTCGACGACATCCAGTTTCTCGCCGGGAAGGAAGGCACGCAGACCGAATTCTTCCACACATTCAACTCACTGTACGACTCGCAGAAGCAGATCGTGCTCAGCAGCGATTGCCCACCGCGCGAGATACCGGCGCTCGAGGATCGGCTGCGATCGCGGTTCGAGTGGGGACTGATCGCGGACATTCAGTCGCCGGATCTCGAGACGAAGGTCGCGATTCTGAAGAAGAAAGCGGAAACCGAAGCGGTGCCGTTGCCCGACAACGTGGCGATGTACATCGCCAGCAAGATCAAGTCGAACATCCGCGAGCTCGAGGGATCGCTGATCCGTCTCATCGCCTATGCGTCGCTGACCGGCCAGGAGATCACGCTGTCGCTCGCGCAGGAGGTGCTGAAAAACGTCCTCGACCACGAACACAAGGCGGTCACGATCGAGTTGATTCAGAAATTCGTCGCCGACTACTACAACCTGAGAATGCTCGATCTCAAGTCACGCAACAACTCGAAGTCGGTCGCGATGCCGCGGCAGATCGCGATGTATCTCTGCAAGTCGCTCACGCACGCCTCGCTGCCGGAGATCGGGCGCAGTTTCGGCGGCAAGCATCATTCGACCGTGATCCATTCGATTCGCAAAGTGGAGGACCTCCGAAAAAACGACAAGGATTTCAACACCCTGATCGGTAACTTTCTGGAGGGATTCCGGTAGAGGTCCAGGTTTTCCACAGCCACCTCGAGGGCCGTCTGTGGATAACTGAACCGGCAGCGGCTGAGCTTCCGAGCGGGCCGGCACGACTATAAAAACATTCACGTTTTTAACACAACCTAAACCACACTCTACCAAGGATTAACAGCTCCACTGCGCTTTCCAACAGACCCTTTCTTCCTATATACTTTTCTATTCTCGAATCTCTCCTCCTTAGGGGATCGCGGGCGCCCGAACCCCGCCATTTCGAGGTCAGCACAGCCATGGAACTAGTCGTCCGGAAGAGCGACTTACTGCGAGAACTGCAACTTTTTCAGGGCATCGTCGAGCGGAAAAACACGATACCGATTCTGGCGAACGTGCTGATGGATGCGAAGGGCGACCACGTTGGCTTTCTCGCGACCGATCTCGAAGTCGGGCTGCGCAGTAAGTGCCCCGCGACAATCGCGAAACCAGGATCGCTCACGCTGCCGGCGAAGAAGTTCTACGAAATCGTCAAATCTCTGCCGGACACGGACATCCGCATCGAGGACGACAAAGGCGCCGTGAAGATCGCAGCCGATCGCTTCGACTCGCGGATGCAGACGCTGCCGCGCGAGGATTTTCCAACGCTGCCGGAATCCGGCGGGACGGTGAGCGCGATGCTCGATCGGGGCGCCGTCAAGGAGATGGTCGCCAAAACGCAGTTTGCGATCACCGGTGAGGACACCCGGTATTTCTTGAACGGTGCGCTGTTCGTTCTGCGCCCCGGCGACATGAGCCTCGTCGCGACCGACGGTCATCGCCTGGCGCTGGTCAGCGTGGCGCGCAACGGCGCCGCCAAGAAGGACGCGGATGAGAGCAAAGCCATTCTCCCGAAGAAGACGCTCGGCGAGCTCGGGAGGCTGTTGAGCGAAGGCGACGGCGACATCACTTACGAGCGGGGCGAGAACCATCTGTTCTTTCAGGTGGGTGACCGCATGCTCATCTCGCGGATGATCGATGGTCAGTTTCCGGCGTACGAGCGTGTCATCCCGAAGGGCAACGACAAGCACATCGAGTTCGAGCGCGACCGGCTGACAAACGCGGTGAAGCGTGTCGCGCTGCTCTCGAACGAGCGCTCGCGCGCCGTCAAGATTCACATCGACAAGGGCAGGGTCGACGTGACGTCGAGCAGCCCGGAACTGGGCGAGGCAAAGGAAACGCTGCCGGTAGAGTACGCCGGCGACTCCATGCAAATCTGCTTCAACGCGCAATATGTGCTCGATTTTCTGGGGGCGGTCTCGACCGACATCGTGTCGCTGGAGTTGAAGGACGAAGTGAGCCAGGCCGTCATGAAGCCCGTGGGCGCCGAAGGTTACGACTATACGTACGTCATCATGCCCATGAGGGTCTGACGGGGCGGACGCGCGGGCCCGCCGCTGCGTGTCCAGGGACCGACCCATGGTCGGCCCGGAGAAACATGGATCACACTGACCGATCGGAACGTAACGAGGCACAGCCGCTGACACCAGAGGTGCCGGCCGGCAATAACGGCCATGGTGTGGGCGCCGATGATTACTCGGCCGACAAGATCAAGGTTCTCGAGGGCCTCGAGGCCGTGCGTCTGCGGCCGGCGATGTATATCGGCTCCACGGGCCCTTCCGGATTGCATCACCTGGTCTACGAAGTCGTCGACAACGCGATCGATGAAGCACTCGCCGGCTTCTGCGATCAGGTCAACGTGACGATCCACATCGACGGGTCGGTGACGGTCATCGACAACGGCCGCGGCATCCCGGTCGATCAGCACACCAGCGGCAAATCGGCGGCCGAAGTGGTGCTCACGGTCCTGCATGCCGGAGGCAAGTTCGACAACGACAGCTACAAAGTATCGGGCGGCCTGCACGGCGTCGGCGTCTCGGTGGTCAATGCGCTGTCGGAGACGCTGGACCTCGAGATCTGGCGCAACGGTCAGGTCTATCAGCAATCGTACGAGCGCGGGACGCCGACGGCGCAGCTCGAACCCACCGGCACGACGAAAAAGCGTGGCACCAAGGTCACGTTCAAGCCGGATCCGCAGGTGTTCGAGACGACGGTCTTCAGCTTCGACATCCTCGCCCAGCGCCTTCGCGAGCTGGCGTTCCTGAACGGCGGCATCCTCATCACGCTCGACGACGAGCGTGACGGCAAGAACCACAAGTTCCACTACGAAGGCGGCATCGTCTCGTTCGTCACGCACCTGAACAAGAACAAGGCGGCTGTCAACGAGAAGCCGATCTACATGCGCGGCGAGAAAGACGGCATCGATGCCGAGATCGCGCTGCAGTGGAACGACGGCTACACGGAGACGCTCTACACCTTCGCCAACAACATCAACACCAACGAGGGTGGCACGCACCTGGTCGGGTTCAAATCGGCGCTGACGCGCACGATCAACTCCTACGCGACGAAGAACAACCTCGCCAAGGATCTGAAGGAGAGCGTCTCCGGCGAAGACATCCGCGAAGGCCTCACCGCGGTCATCAGCGTGAAGATCCCGCACCCCCAGTTCGAAGGGCAGACCAAGACGAAGCTCGGCAACACCGAGGTCAAGGGTATCGTCGAGGCGATCCTCAACGACAAGCTGGGCGCGCACCTCGAGGAAAACCCATCGGTCGCGCGGCGCATCGTCGGGAAGGCGATCGACGCCGCACGGGCCCGTGAGGCGGCCCGGAAGGCACGCGACCTGGTGCGCCGGAAGGGGGCCCTGGACGGCAGCTCCCTGCCCGGCAAGCTCGCGGACTGCCAGGAGCGCGATCCCGCCCAGAGCGAGCTGTACATCGTCGAGGGCGAGTCGGCAGGGGGGTCGGCCAAGCAGGGGCGCGATCGCCGCTTCCAGGCCATCCTGCCGCTCAAGGGAAAGATTCTGAACGTCGAGAAGGCCCGCTTCGACAAGATGCTGGGCAGCGACGAGATCAAGACGATGATCGCAGCGCTCGGTTGCGGCATCGGGGCCGATGACTTCGACATCGAGAAGCTCCGGTACCACCGGATCATCATCATGACCGACGCGGATGTGGACGGCTCGCACATCCGGACGCTGCTGCTGACGTTTTTCTACCGGCAGCTGCCGAAGATCATCGAGAACGGCTACGTCTACATCGCGCAGCCGCCGCTGTTCCGGGCGAAGCGAGGGAAGAGCGAAACCTACATCAAGGACGAGCGCGAGCTCGAGGCGTTCCTGCTCAAGCGCGCCGCTGAAGCGCGCGTCGTGCGGATTCCGGCGAAAGACATCGAGATCTCCGGCGCGGAGCTCGAGCGGCTGCTCCAGAGGACGATCGCGCACCAGAAGCTGCTGCAGGTCGTCGAGCGGCGCGGCCATCCGCGCGAGATCGTCGAGGCGCTCGTTGCCGCCGGCGCCGATCGCGAGTACTTCGCCGACAAGGAAAAGCTCGACGGCGTTGCGCACGCGCTGACCACGCCGATGCGGACGGTCACCGTGGAGCGCGACGAGGAGCACAATCGCTATCTGCTCCACGTGGAGGATCGGTCGGGCGGATATCCCCGCCAGCACACGATCGGCGTCGACTTCGTCACCGCCGGCGAATACCGGACGCTCCTCGCGAACCATCGCGACATTCCAGCGCTGTCCGGCGACATCATCGTATCGACGGCAGTCGAGACACCGGAGCCGTCTGACGAAGTGGACGAAACAGCGGCGGCGGCGCCGCGCAAGCCGAAGGAAAAGCCGGCGGACATCACGCTGCACTCGCTCGACGAGCTCGTCGAGTTCTTCATCTCGGCGGGCAAGAAAGGCGTCGCCGTCAACCGCTACAAGGGCCTCGGCGAGATGAACCCCGAACAACTGTGGGCGACGACGATGGATCCGGACATCCGGACGCTGCTGCAGGTCCGCGCCGAGGATCACACCGAGGCCGACCTGATGTTCACGACGCTGATGGGCGATCAGGTCGAGCCGCGCCGCAAGTTCATCGAAGACAATGCGTTGGATGTCAAGAACCTGGACGTGTGACGGAACTCGGGATTTGGGATTCGGGATTCGGGATTCGCTTGAAACGCGAGTCACGTTGCTCTGCCCTAATCCTCGGAATCTCTGGCCTACATCCCTAAACTAATCCCTAATCTAATCCCTAATCCCGAATCTCTAATCCCAAGAAATGGCAGACCCCGTCTCACGCCAAACCCCGGTCAACATCGAAGACGAAATGAAGCGGTCGTACATGGATTACGCCATGAGCGTGATCATCGGACGAGCGCTGCCCGACGCACGCGATGGCCTCAAGCCGGCGCATCGCCGCGTGCTGTACGGGATGAAAACCATGGGGCTGTCGTCGACGCGCGGCTACCGGAAGTGCGCGAAGATCGTCGGCGAGGTGATGGGCAATTTCCACCCTCACGGCGATCAGTCCATCTACGACACGCTCGTTCGGCTGGCGCAGGACTTCAACATGCGCTACCCCCTGGTCGACGGCCAGGGGAACTTCGGGTCGATCGACGGCGATCCCCCCGCGGCCATGCGGTACACCGAAGGCCGCCTGCAGGCGCTCGCCGACGACACGATGGCGGATCTCGACAGGGAGACGGTCGACTTCGTCCCGAACTACGACGAGACGACCGACGAACCAACGGTGCTGCCGGCGCCCTTTCCCAATCTGCTCGTCAACGGATCGGCGGGCATCGCGGTCGGGATGGCCACCAACGTTCCGCCGCACAACCTGAGGGAAGTGATCGACGGCTGCGTGTGGCTGATCGAGAACATGCATCTGAAAGCCGCCGGTGCGCCGGCCGGTGCCGACGAGGAGGCGCCGCAGCGGCTGACGACCGCGGACAAGCTGCGCAACCTCATTCGCCTGATTCCGGCGCCCGACTTCCCCACCGCCGCCCAGATCGTCGGCCGCCACGGTGCCGTGCAGGCGTATACGACCGGCCGCGGATCGATCGTGATGCGCGCCAAGTCGGTGATCGAGACGAACAAGAAGGGCGACAAGCAGGCGATCGTCGTCACGGAAATCCCGTACCAGGTGAACAAGGCGAAGGTGATCGAGCGGATCGCGGAGCTGGTCCGCGAGAAGACGATCGAGGGCGTCTCGGACCTGCGCGACGAGTCGGACCGCGACGGCATGCGGATCGTCATTGAGCTGAAACGCGGCGAAGTGCCGGAGGTGGTGCTCAACAACCTCTACAAGCACACGCAGCTGCAGCTGAGCTTCGGCATCATCATGCTGGCCATTGTCGGCGGGCGGCCGAGGGTGATGACGCTCCTCGAGCTGATCGAGAGCTTCGTCGAGTTCCGCCGCGAAGTCGTGCGGCGGCGCATCGAATTCGATCTCCGGAAAGCCGAAGCGCGGCATCACATCCTCGAGGGGCTGAAGATCGCGCTGGATCATGTCGACGCGGTCATCGCGCTGATCCGCGGGTCGAAGACCGTGGCCGAAGCGCGCGAAGGCCTGATGACGCAGTTCGCCTTGTCGCAGATTCAGTCACAGGCGATCCTCGACATGCAGCTCCAGCGCCTGACCGGACTGGAGCGGCAGAAGATCCTCGACGAGCTCGCGGAGCTGCTGAAGACGATCGAGCGGCTGCGCACGATTCTCGCCAGCGAGCGCCTCCTGATGCAGATCATCGTCGACGAGCTGAAGGCGGTCCGGGAGAAGTACGGCGACGCGCGCCGGACCGAGATCATCGACGCGACCGGCGAGATCAACGTCGAGGACCTGATCGCGGAAGAGGACATGGCGATCACGGTCAGCAACACCGGCTACATCAAGCGGACGGCGATCTCCACCTACCGCAACCAGCGCCGCGGCGGCAAGGGCCGCATCGGCATGCGGACGCGCGACGAGGACTTCGTCAGCCACCTGTTCGTTGCGTCGACCCACGCCTACATCATGATTTTCTCCGATCGCGGCCGCGCGTACTGGCTAAAGGTCCACGAGATCCCGGACGTCGGCCCGGGCGGCAAGGGCAAGTCGATCGCGAACCTCGTCTCGATGGAAGACGGCGAGAAGATCGCGGCGATGCTCGCGGTGAAGGAGTTCGAGGAAGACAAGTTCATCATCATGGGCTCGCGCAAGGGCATCGTGAAGAAGACGTCGCTGTCGTCGTTCAGCAATCCGCGGGCCGGCGGGATCATCGCGATGGGCATCGAAGACGACGATGCGGTCATCGCGGCGCAGGTGACCGACGGGACCGGCGAGGTGTTCATCGGCACGCGGTACGGGATGGCCATTCGTTTCGAGGAAACCGACGTCCGGCCGATGGGCCGGACCGCGTATGGCGTGCGCGGGATCACGCTGCGCGGAGACGATTACGTCGTCGCCATGGAGGTCGTGAAGCCCGGGGGCACGTTGCTGACCGTCACCGAGCGGGGGTTCGGCAAGCGGACGGAGATCGACGAATATCGCGTGCAGTCGCGCGGCGGCGTCGGTATCATCAACATCGCCACGACGACGCGGAACGGCCTGGTGGTCGGCGTTGCCTACGTGCACGAGGGCGACGAGCTGCTGGTCATCACGCAGCAGGGCATGATCCTGCGGATGGAGACCAACGACGTCCGGTCGATTGGCCGCGCGACGCAGGGCGTCACGCTCATCAACATCGAAAGCGGCGACAGCGTCGTGTCCATCGCGCGACTCGTCGAGAAAGAGGAAGAGGAGGGGGGGGCTGACGCTTGATATTGCGGATTGCGAATTGCTGATCGCGAATTGGTGATCGCGGCGTGCCAGATGTCGCATTGGTCGAATCTGTAAATCAATCTGCATTCTGCAATCTGCACTCACAAGGATCGCCAAGGAGGTGCGGAATGTTCCGGTCGAGAGTGAGCATCGCATCAACGCTCGTCGTTTCGCTGGCCGCCGTGACGCTCGCCGCCTGCTCGACTCCGGAGCAGCCGATCCTCAACCAGTTCTTCACTGCGTCGCGCCTGCGCGACACCACGTCGCTCGCGAACTTCACGACCGTGGCGTTCGAGCCCAACGTGCAGGGCATCATCATCAGCTTCGACATCACCAACGTCACAGCCGAACAGCGCAAGCCGCTCGAGCTGAGAACGCTGGCGAAGGCGCACGAGGAAGCCGAGGTGGCGGACACCGACTTCTCGAAGCGCAAGTTCGCGTACCAGAACGAGCACATCGACGCGATCAAGCGAGTGCTGAAGGCCGAGCGCGAACAGGGCAAGGTCGCGGGGAAAGACGCCGAGGTTCAGGTCGCGTGGAGCAAGCTGGTCGAAGACGGGGCGGCGATCTCGCGAAAAGTCGTCGACGCGAAACGCAAGCTGGCATCGGAAAAGGCCATCGTCGACATGAGCGTCAACGGGACCGGTGCCGGCAAGCCGACCGACGTGAGCAAGTACGACGGCGAGCTCGTGGCGAAGGCGATCTCGATTTCGGCGCCGGTGAGACTGCCGGGCGGTCAGACGGCGCAGAAGAACCTGATCATCACCATGCAGCGCGCGGTGCTCAAGGGCACCCCCGAAATCACGGGACGCTGGATCATCACGTCGATCAGCGACGCGTCGGGCTCTCCATCGACTCCGCGTTCGTGATCAGCCACTCGCCGTCGCGCCTGGCGAGACTGACGCTGGCGTTGCGCGAGTCCACGGTCGGCTGCCCGGATTGAGGGTCAGGCGTGATCAGCTCGACCGCCATGTACGCGTGCGCCGCGGACTCGGAATCCACGAACACCTGCGTGTCCGTGAAGCGTATGTCGAACCCGTCGGCCGCGGGCCGGAAGACGCTGACGATCGCGAGCACGCCGTCGCGCGAGGTGATTTCCGGGGCCGAGCCGCCTGCGCGGAGGTGGATGTCCGCGGCGAGATACCGGCGCAGCTGCGCGAGGCGAGCGATGCGATTCAGCTCCGTCTCGCGTGCCGGCGCCGACAAGGCCGCCGCGACCTCGCCGAGGCGCCGCTTCACGGCGCGCGCCGGGTTGAACCACCACTGGTAAGAGAAGTAGCCCACCAGGACGGCGAACACCGCCGCGACGTAGACGGAGCCGTTCGTTTTCATGATCACGCTTTAACCGCGGAGGTCACGGAGCAGAGAAAGCTTTACTCTGCGCTCTCAGCGTTCTCCGCGGTTTCTGTTTTTACGCGGGCTCCAGCCGCGCGTACTTTGCGCGGAGCGTCTTCTGCCCGACCGCGGTGAACCGCACCACGAGCTTCGTGTCGTCGCCCAGCGCCTCGACGCTGAGGACCGTGCCGATGCCGAACTGCGGATGACGCACTTTCATGCCCAGCTTGAGCGCCATCCCGGCCGACTGGTCTTCGTCCTCGTACGCGTATGCGGGCGACGATTCGCGCACGCGGTCGCCGCCGCCCCGCCGTCCGCCACGTCCATACGGGTTGGTCTTGAAGTCGTAATGCGGGAAATGGCCCTGGTAGCCGGACGACGAGAGCGCCGGCGCGACGCGGTCGATGAGCTCCGCGGGCACTTCGTCGATGAACCGCGACGGCTTGCTCGACTGATACTCGCCGAAGATCCGCCGCCGCGCGGCGCCGGTCAGCACCAGACGTGATCGCGCCCGCGTCATGCCCACGTAGCACAGACGGCGCTCTTCCTCGAGCTCTTCTACGTCTTCGCTCGATCGCGAGTGCGGGAAGAGCCCCTCCTCGAGACCCGCGAGCACGACGACCGGAAACTCCAGACCTTTCGCGCTGTGCAGAGTCATCATCCACACCCGCGCATCGCGCGCGCCCTCCTCTTCGTCCACGTCCGAGAGGAGCGACAGGCGGTCCACGAACCCGCCGAGCGACGGCTCGGGCTCGCGGCTCTCGAACTCGCGCGCCGCGGAGACGAGCTCGGCGAGGTTTTCGATGCGGCCCTCGGCATCTTCGTTCCGCTCGTCCCGGAGGTCCTGGAGGTAGCCGCTCTGGTCCAGCATTTTGCCGATCGCGATGGACACCGATTCGCGCCGCGCCATCTCCGTGAGGTTGACAATCAGATCGCGGAACGCCGCCAGCGACGCGGCCGCCCGGTTCGGCAGCGCGCGGTCCTCGAGACCGCGGACGAGGCGCGACCAGAGGGAATTGGGGGACACCGCCGGCTG
>WNEY01000380.1_pt1 | contig 27166 bp, 26 predicted proteins | sample 5400531 | NCBI WGS metagenome assembly WNEY01 (sample SAMN13153338, study PRJNA577476) | soil metagenome | isolation source: 200 cm saprolite under Douglas fir tree site 1 | place: USA:California | collected 2015-04-18
GTCATTTTTCTTCCTGGGCAGGAATTGGACTGGAGCGCCGGTGAACTGCGAGCCGGACAAGTGAAGCGAGCTGGCCTGGTTTGCCCTGGACCAGCTGCCGGACCCGTTCGTGGATTACTGCCGGGCCGCGCTGACGCATATCGTGGCCGGGCGGCAGTTCTCGCTGTACCGCTGGTGACTCCCCCGGATTCAGTTAGCTTGGGCAGCGGGCAATATTCGTGGCAAAGCCTGACAAGTTCTCCGAGATCCGGACGCCCGACCGATTTGCTCACCGATCGTGTATTTGCTGCCTAACAGCTGGTCCATGGGGCTCCCCTCCCCGTACCAGTTATTTCGGCAATAAGATGCCCGGGCAAGGCCCGGTGATACGAGGGATCACACGGCGACGTCGATCTCGGTGGTGGCCTGGGCGAACTGGGCGGCGTACAGGCGGGCATAGGCGCCGTCGGCGGCCAGCAATTCGAAGTGGTCGCCCTGCTCGACGATCTCGCCGTGCTCCATCACCAGGATCGTGTCGGCGTCGCGGATCGTGGACAGCCGGTGCGCGATCACGAAACTGGTCCGGCCCTGGCGCAGCGAGTTCATGGCGCGCTGGATCAGCACCTCGGTCCTGGTGTCGACCGACGAGGTCGCCTCGTCCAGGATCAGGATCGCGGGCCTGGCCAGGAACGCGCGGGCGATCGTGATCAGCTGCCGCTCCCCCATGCTGACGTTCGAACCCTCTTCATCGATGACAGTTTCGTAGCCATCTGGCAGCATTTGGACGAAACGGTCGACATAGGTGGCCTTGGCGGCCGCGATGATGTCCTCGCGGCTCGGGTTGTCCGCACCGTAGGCGATGTTCTCGGCGATCGTCCCGCCGAACAGCCAGGCGTCCTGCAGCACCATGCCGGTCAGTGACCGCAGTGCCTCTCGGCTCATGTCGGCGATATCGACCCCGTCGAGCGTGATCGAGCCGCTGTCCACCTCGTAGAACCGCATCAGCAGGTTGACCAGCGTGGTCTTGCCCGCGCCGGTCGGCCCGACGATCGCCACCGTCTGCCCGGGTTCGACCGACAGCGACAGGTGCTCGATGAGCGGCACGTCCTGGCGGTACCGGAACGACACGTCCCTGAACGAGACCTTGCCGTGCACCTGCTCTGGCTTGGCCGGCTCGGCCTTGTCCGGCTCCTGCTCGTCGGCGTCGAGCAGCGCGAATACCCGCTCGGCCGAGGCGACTCCTGACTGCAGCAGGTTCGCCATGCTGGCGACCTGCGTCAGCGGCTGGCTGAACTGCCGCGAGTACTGGATGAACGCCTGCACGTCACCAATCGACAGCGCGCCGGTGGCCACCCGCAGCGCTCCGACGACGGCAACCAGCACGTAGTTGAGGTTGCCGATGAACATCATCGCGGGCTGGATCGTGCCCGAGATGAACTGGGCGCGGAAGCTGGACTGGTACAGCTTCTCGTTGTGCTCGCTGAACGTCGCCAGCGACTCCTGCGACTGGCCGAAGACCTTGACCAGCGAATGGCCGGTGAAGTTCTCCTCGATATGGCCGTTGAGCTTGCCGGTCGTCGACCATTGCCGGATGAACTGCGGCTGCGCTCGCTTGCCGATCCGCATGACGAGCAGTACCGAGACCGGAACGGTCACCAGCGCGATGATCGCCAGCAGCCAGGAGATCCAGATCATCACGGCGAGCACGCCGATGATCGTCAGCAGCGAGATGACGACCTGGCTCATGGTCTGCTGCAGCGACTGGGCGAGGTTGTCGATGTCGTTGGTGACCCGGCTCAGGATCTCACCGCGCGGCTGCCGGTCGAAGTAGCTCAGCGGCAGCCTGGACAGCTTCGTCTCGACCTGCTCCCGCAACGAGAAGACGGCCTTTTGCACCATCTTGTTGACGGTCCGGCCCTGGATAGTGGCGCATACAGCGGAGGCCACATAGACCAGCGCGACGATCAGCAGCGTCTTGCCGACCTGGTCGAAGTTGATGCCGTGGCCTGGATGCAGGTTCAGCGCGCCGATCAGCTTGGCCTGAGTTGTGTGGCCGGTCTCGCGCAGGTGCTGTACGAACTCGGCCTTGGTCACCCCGTGGATCTGGCTGCTGAGGTAGCCGTCGAAGATCAGGTTGGTGACGTTGCCGAGCACCTTCGGGCCGATCACCGAGAACGCGACGCTCAAGGTGCCCATGGTCAGCGAGGCGATCATCAGGGCGCGTTGCGGCGCGAGCATCCGCAGCAGCCGCTTACTGGATTCACTGAAGTTCAGTGGCTTCTGGGTGGACATGCCGCCCATGAACGCCATCGGGCCGCGCCCCGGGGCGATCCCGGAGTCCGGCCGCAGGTCCCGCTTCGGGGTAACCGGCTCCCCCACGCCCGCCTGGCCGTTGACCTCGGCGACGTGGCCGTTTGGCGACTGCCCGTTCGGGACCGCAGCCTCTTCCCGCTCGCTCACGCTGCGGCCTCCTGCTCGGTCAGCTGGGACAGGACGATCTCCCGGTAGGTCTCATCGGTGCGCATCAGCTCGTCGTGGGTGCCCTCGGCGACGATCCGGCCCGCCTCCAGCACGACGATCTTGTCGGCGTTCCTGATCGTGGCCACGCGCTGGGCGACGATCAGGACGGTCGCGGTGGCGGTCTCGTGGGCCAGCGCCGCTCGCAGCGCGGCGTCGGTGGCGTAGTCCAGCGCCGAGAACGAGTCGTCGAACAGGTAGATCTCCGGCTCGTGCGCGATCGCCCGGGCGATCGCCAGCCGCTGCCGCTGCCCGCCGGACACGTTCGTGCCGCCCTGGGCGATCGTGGCCTCGAGCCCGCCCTGCATCTGGGCCACGAAGTCGCGCCCCTGCGCTATCTCCAGCGACCGCCACATCTCGGCGTCGGTCGCCTCCTGATTGCCGTACCGCAGGTTGGACGCGACCGTCCCCGAGAACAGGTACGGCCGCTGCGGCACCAGGCCGATCAGGTCAGATAGCGCGGCCGGGTCGTAGTCGCGGACATCGACCCCATCGATCAGCACCTGGCCGCCGGTCGCGTCGAACAGCCTCGGGATCAGGCTGATCAGCGTGGTCTTGCCGCTGCCGGTCGCTCCGATCAGCGCGGTGACCTGGCCGGGCTCGGCGGTCAGGTTGATGTCGCAGAGCACCGGCTGCTGTGCGCCCGGATACTTGAACTCGACATCTTTGAACTCGATCCGGCCGTGCCTGGTCGGCGAGGTTTTCGGTTCGGCTGGCGGCAGCAGGTCCGGGCTGGTGTCGAGCACCTCGACGATCCGCTCGGCGCAGACCTCGGCTCGCGGCACCATCATGAACATGAAAGTCGCCATCATTACCGACATCAGGATCTGCAGCAGGTAGGTGAGGAACGCGGTCAGCGCGCCGACCTGCATCGCGCCGGAGGCGACCAGGTGGCCGCCGAACCACAGCACGGCGATCGAGGAGAAGTTCAGCACGATCATCACCGAAGGGAACATCAGCGCCAGCAGCCGGCCGGTGCCGATGCCAACGTCGTACAGGCCGGTGTTTCCCTTGGCGAACCGGTCCCGCTCACTGCTGTCCCTGACGAAGGCCCTGATCACCCGGACACCGGTGATCTGCTCGCGCAGGACCCGGTTGATCTGGTCGATCCGCTCCTGCATCAGCCTGAACAGCGGTCGCATCCGCCTGATGATCAGCGTCACGATGATGCCGAGCGCCGGGACCGCGACCAGCAGCAGCGCGGACAGCTGCACGTTCTGATTGAGCGCGAGGATGATGCCGCCGACGCACATGATCGGCGCCATCACCATGATCGTGAAGGTCATCAGCGCCAGCATCTGGACCTGCTGCACGTCGTTGGTGTTCCTGGTGATCAGCGACGGGGTGCCGAAGCGGCCGACCTCGCGGGCGGAGAAGTCCTGCACCCGCTTGAAGATCGCTAGCCGCAGGTCGCGGCCGAGCGCCATCGCGGTCCTGGCGCCGAAGAACACCGCGCCGATCGAGCAGACGATCTGGGCTAGCGAAACCAGCAGCATGAAGCCGCCGAGGCGCAGGATGTAATGGATGTCGCCGCTGATGACGCCCTTGTCGATGATGTCGGCGTTCAGCGTCGGCAGGTACAGCGTCGCCAGCGTCTGCACCAGCTGCAGCGTCACCACGAGCGTCAGGTCCCTGCGATAGGGCCTCAGATGGATGCGGAACAGTCGGAGAAGCACGGTCACTCGCTCGGGGCTAGGGGGCGGACAACTGGTGCGAAGGGGTGGCACGGGGCGGGTGACGATCAGCCGGGGGTGCGGACGGCCCGGTTTGGCCGAAATCAGCATGAGCGGGTTGAACTACGATGGAAATCGAATTCGCTTTCGGCGTGTTCGCTTTCGGCGTGACGTCCTGCGGTAACGGGCACCGGAATTGCCCGAGGGCCTCCTTCAGCAACGGCACGAGCGCGGTCGGCGGATCGGCTGAGAGCCAGCGGTCCAGCGCGACGTGGGTGGCCGCCGTCACGGCGCCGGCCATGACGCGGGGGAATATCTCGGCCGGGTCAGAGCCGATCCGGTCCGCGATCGCCGCCGCCAGTTCTTGCTGGGTGACGTACTGGGTACGCAGGAACTCCCCCTGCAGGGCCGGTGACCTGACCACCAGCCGGATGCCCTCCATATAGGCCTTGTCTGGCACTTGGTTGCCGTGCTCGTACGGCGCGATCACCGCGTTGGTGATTGCGGCCATCAGCGACTCACCGGCCGGCCGGCCGCGCAGCTGCGCGCCGATGAACTTGCCGCGCTCCATTGCCAGCGAGCAGATCGCCTCGTATTTGCTGGCGAAATAGTTGTTGAACGTCCTGGTGGAGACGCCGGCCGCGGCGGCGATATCCTCGACCAGCACGTTGTCGAGCCCGCGTTCGATCGCCAGCCGCATGGCCGCGAATCCGAGTGCCCGCCGGGTGGCCGCCTTTTTCCGCTCGCGCAGCCCGTCGGCCTCGCAATGCTGCTGCCATCCAAGCGAGGTCTGCTCGGCGGCCTCAGGCTCCACGATGGTCACGGAACGAAAGTCTAGCTAATCTTTCCGAACGCGCAAATTTGCGCCGGACGCAAATTTTTCTCCCTCATGCTTCATGTCGAAATTCTTCTAGACCTTGGCCGGGTCGACCGCCGATGCTGAACGGGTGCATGAGGACACCGAGCGCTGCGTCAGGGCAGTTCAGTCGAAGGATGACCGGTTCGACGGCTGGTTCTTCACCGCCGTGCTGACCACCGGGATCTACTGCCGGCCGAGTTGTCCGGCCACGCCGCCCAAGCCGGAGAACATGCGGTTCTTCCCCAGTGCGGCGGCGGCCCAGCAGGCCGGGTTCCGCGCCTGCAAGCGGTGCCGGCCCGACGCCAGTCCCGGCTCGCCGCAGTGGAACGAGCGCGCCGACCTGGTCGCCCGGGCGATGCGGCTCATCGCCGACGGCGTCGTGGACCGGGACGGGGTATCCGGGCTGGCCAGCAAGCTGGGCTACAGCGTGCGGCAGATCGAACGGCAGCTTCGAGCCGAGCTCGGCGCCGGGCCGCTGGCGCTGGCCAGGGCCCAGCGAGCGCAGACCGCCAGGCTGCTGATCGAGACCACGGTGCTGCCCATGGGTGACATCGCGTTCGCGGCGGGGTTCCCGAGCATCAGGACGTTCAACGACACGGTGCTCGAGGTATTCGCGCTCGCGCCGACCGAGCTGCGCCGCCGGGCGACGGCCTCGCGGGTTGCGGCGGACGGTTCCTCCGGGGCCGGCGTCGGCAGCGGGTCCCTGGGAGTGCTCTCGCTCCGGCTGCCGTTCCGGTCGCCGATGTGCCCGGACAACCTGTTCGGCCACCTGGTCGCGACGGCTGTGCCGGGGGTCGAGGAATGGCGCGACGGCAGCTACCGGCGGACGCTCCGGCTGCCGCACGGTCCCGGAGTGGTCGCGCTCGCGCCGTGCCCCGGCTACGTAGCCTGCCAGCTCGCGCTGACCGATCTGCGGGATCTGGCGATGGCGATCAGCCGGTGCCGGAGGCTGCTCGACCTGGATGCCGACCCGGTCGCGGTCTGCGACCAGCTCCGCGAGGACGCCGTGCTCGCACCGCTAGTCGCCAAGGCGCCTGGCCGCCGGATCCCGCGCACCGTCGATGCCGCCGAATTCGCGATCAGGGCGGTCATCGGGCAGCAGGTCTCCACGGCGGCCGCGCGTACCCACGCGGCCAGGCTGGCAGTGCGGTTCGGTGAGCCGGTTGATGATCCTGGCGGCGGCCTGACCAGGCTGTTCCCGGAGATGACCGTGCTGGCGGAGGCCGATCAGGAAACCGTCGTCGCGATGCCGCAGACCAGGAAGCGGACGCTGATCGCGCTCGCGCAGGCGATCGCGGCCGCCGATGTGGACCTGGCGCCCGGCGCGGACTGGGAGGTGGCCAGAAGCCAGCTCGCGACCGTGCCTGGCCTGGGTCCATGGACGATCGAGGTGATCGCGATGCGGGGTCTCGGTGACCCCGACGCCTTCCCGGCTACCGACCTCGGCGTGCGCCAGGCGGCCAGGACGCTCGGCCTGCCGGGCTCCCCCGCCGCCCTGACCAAGCGGGCCGAGCCGTGGCGACCCTGGCGCGGCTACGCCGTGCAGTACCTGTGGGCTACGTCGGACCACGCGATCAACCGCCTGCCGGCCGCCTGATGCGGAACTCGCCGGCGCGGGCTTCCGGCCCCGCGCCGGCGCGGCTTGACTGTCAGACCCGCCGGCCAAGATGGGTAACTGAGGAAAGGAAGAACGATGACTACGCGGGCCCTGCCAACGAGGACAACGGCCGCGCTCAGGACGCACGCCGTGATCGACAGCCCGATCGGGCCGCTGACGCTGGTGACTGAGGGCGGCGCGCTAACCGGCCTGTACATGGATGTACAGGGTCACGAGCCGGACGAGGCCACGCTTGGCGTCCCGGCTGGCCTCGAAGACGACGAGGTGCTGGCCGAAACCGCCCGGCAGCTCGGTGCCTATTTCGCCGGCGAGCTGACCACCTTCGACCTGCCGCTTGACCTCGACGGCACCGGCTTCCAGCAGACCGTCTGGGCGGGCCTGCGGGAGATCCCGTACGGCGAGACCATCTCCTACGGTGAACTCGCCAAGCGGATCGGCCAGCCGACGGCCTCCCGGGCGGTCGGCCTGGCCAACGGCCGGAATCCGGTCTCGATCGTGGTGCCCTGCCACCGGGTCGTCGGCTCGAACGGGAGCCTGACCGGATACGGCGGCGGACTCCCCCGCAAGCACTTCCTGCTCGCTCTGGAGCAGCGGGTCACCGGCCAGACGCTGGCCTGAGCTCCGGTTCCGTCGCTGCCGGCGTCTGCCAGTCGGACGCCGGCAGCCACCAAGGCCTTCGGCGCAGCCACAACTTGTTTGTTTCATGGGTGTTTGGCGCTTCATTTGCCTGACTGGCCGCGTTACCGTGGGCTACTAGTCCAGCACGGAAGAAACATCAGTGTTCTGGGGAGAGCCGGCGGCGAGATGGAGTCTGGCATTCAGGGCGACGCTGGCCCAGGCATCGTCGGCCCAGGCATAGTTGGCCCGGGCATCGTCGGCCCAGGCATCGTTGGTACAGAGTTCACTGCATTCATAGGCCGCGACCGGGAGCTTGGCGAACTTCGCGCTCTCGCGGCCGGGGCGCGGGCGCTGACGCTGTGCGGCGCCGGCGGCATCGGTAAGACGCGGCTGGCGGTGCGGGTCATCGGCGAGCTGGCGCCCGCCTACCCGGACGGGGCCTGGTTCGTTGAGCTGGCCGACTTGCGCCAGCCTGATCTGGTCGCCTCCAGAATCGCCTCGGTGATCGGGGTGAGCGAGGAGCCCGGCCGGCCGCAGCTGGCTACGCTCGCCGATGCGCTGCGGTCCCGTCGGCTGCTGCTTTGCCTCGATACCTGCGAGCACCTGATCGAGGCCTGCGCCCAGATCTGCCAGCGGCTGCTGGCCAGCGCGCCCGGCCTGCGGGTGATCGCGACCAGCCGGGAGCCATTGCGGGTCGCCGCCGAGACGGTCTGGCAGGTTCCGCCGCTCTCGTTGCCCGCTGCGCCACCGGCCGCCTCCGCGCCGCAGACGATCCGGCCCGAGCCGATCGCTGATTCAGACGCGCTCAGGCTGTTTGCCGACCGGGCGGCCGCGGCCAAGCCGGGGTTTACCTTGACGGTCGCCAACCTGGCGTGGGTGACCAGGATCTGCAGCGCGCTCGACGGGCTGCCGCTGGGCATCGAGCTGGCGGCCGCCTGGATCCGCGTGCTCACCGTCGAGCAGATCGCCAACCGGCTGGCCGACCGGTTCCAGCTGCTGAACTGGGCTGACCGGACGGCTCCGGCCCGGCATCGCACGCTTCGGGCCGCCATCGACTGGAGTCACGACCTGCTGTCACCGCCGGAGAAGATCCTGCTGCGGCGGCTCTCGGTGTTCGCCGACTGGACGCTTGAGATGGCTGAGCAGGTCTGCGCCCAGGCCGGCACCGACCAGGTCGAGCCCGGCTCGCCGGATGCGACTGCCCCGCTGCCCGGCGCCGGTCACGATGATCTGGCCGCGTCCAGCGTGCTCGACCTGCTCACCGGGCTGGCCGACAAGTCGCTGGTGATCGCCGAGGCCAACGCCTACGGCAAGATCAGGTACCGGATGCTCGACACGATCCGCGAGTACGCGGCGGTGCGCTTGGCTGACGCGGGCGAGACAGACGTGCTGCATCGACGGTTCCGCCGGCACGCGGTCGGGGAGACCGAGCGCCTGGCGATGATCGGCATGGCCAGGGTGGTCGCGCCCTGGTCGGCCCGGGTCGATGCGATCCACCGGTTCGAGGCCGAGAGCGCCAACTTGCGCCGGGTGCTCGGCCGGGCCCTCGACGACGGGGACGCCCCGTCCGGGCTGCGGATCTGCGCGTCGATGCGGCCGGTGTGGATCATCCAGGGGTCATTTGCCGAAGGTGCGAGCTGGCTGGATCAGTTCCTGGCGCTAGACCGGACCGAGGTAGGTCCGGACGTGCTTGGCTCGGCCCTGGTCAGCCGGGCTCAGCTGGCGATGGCGACCGACCCGGACGCGGTCCGCGAGTTCGCCGCCGCCGGCCTCGAACTGTGCACGTCCGACGAGTCGCACTTCTGGGCCGCTTCGGCTTTGAACCTGCTCGCCGAGGTCGCCTTGCATGCCCGCCAGCTCGATGACGCTACGGCCAGGGCTACTGAGGCTCTTGGCGTGGCGGGCCCGGCAGGCGACCGGTGGAACGAGGGCTACGCGGCTGGGACCCTCGCGGCGGCGGCTGCCTTTCGCGGCGAGCTCGAGCGAGCCAAGGAACTGGCCGAGACCGCACTGGCGATCACCCGCGAGATCGACCAGCAGTGGGGTGCGGCCAGGGCGCTGATGGGCCTGGGTGACCTGGCCAGGCTCACCGGACGGCTCGACCAGGCCAGGCAGCACTACACCGAGGCGCTCACCATCGTGCGGGAGATCAGCGCCAAGCCTGAGATAGCCCGGTGCCTGGCTGGGCTCGGCCGGATCGCGGTCAGCCAGGGTGATCTGGCTTCGGCCAGGCGGCACCTGGGCGAGAGCCTGGCGCTGAGCCAGTCGACCGGCAGCCGGTTCGGCGTGATCAGGGGCCTGGATGCCTTCGCCGAGATGGCCGCCGGGCAAGGCGATCCGGAATCTGCCCTGCAGCTAGCCGCTGCCGCCTCCGCATTGCGCCGGGAAGCCGGCCTGCCCGAGGCGCAGGCCGGCCGGCTCGGCCGGATCATGGACGCGGCGGCCGACCTCGGCGAGGACAAGATCAGCTCGCTGTGGGCGGCCGGCTCGGCCCTCAGCAGCGAGGCGGCCGTCACCCTCGCGCTCCGTGAGCCGTTCCGCCCAGAGGAGCTGTCCGGCCTCAGCGAATCCGCAGAGGACGAGCCAAGGCCACTGGCGCGTCCGGGTGGCCTCACCGCCAGAGAGCTTGAGATCGCTGGGCTGATCGTCGACGGCGCGAGCAACAAGGCCATCGGTGACAGGCTCCACATCACCACGGCGACCGCCGCCAGGCACATCGCCAACATCATGGGCAAGCTCGGGGTTAACTCCCGGGCCCAGATCGCCGCCTGGGCCCGCGAGCAAGCCGCCGCCGGCGAGCCGCCCGCCTAGGAGACGGACGGCTCGCGCGCACGATTCAGAAGCGGACTGTCTGGGCCTTGCCCCAGGTGCCGTTCTTCTCGAAGGTCACGAACGCCGGGCCGATCAGCGGCTCAGCGGTCGAGTAGCTCCCGCCGGCGGCGCAGGGGCCGGCTGGCGTGCACGTCACCGAGTTGACCTGGGAGGACTTGGCGGTGTCGAGGGCCTTAAGGCCGGGAATCTGGATGGCCTTGGTCCAGCGGCCGTTCTTGTAGCCTGCCACGAACGCTGCCTGCCCGTTGATCGACTTAGTGTCGTACCACCCGCCGACGGCGCAGCTGCCTCCGCGCGCGCACGATACCGACAAGACGTTGCCGGCGACGCATCTGTTGGAGTCAGGCTCGCAGATGGCCGAACTGGGCGGCGGGATGCCAGCAACGTCCATGGCCTTGCCCCAGCGGCCGTTCCGCTCGTTGGCGACGAAAGCCTCGAATGCTCCGCCCTGGAAATCGGCTACGCCCGCGTAGCTGCCGCCGGCCACGCAGTTACCCGCCGATACGCACGACACGGCCGTGAGTTCGCCGCTGCCCTCTTTGTTCAGCGCGGTGAAGCCGGGAATCTCGATGGCCTTGCGCCAGCGGCCACTCCGCTCGTTGGCCACGAACACCTCGGTCGTGCCAGATTTACGCTGGTAGGTGCCGCCGGCGACGCAGCTGGCCGCCACCGGGCACGAGACCGACGCGATCTGGGCACCAGTTCCGAGCGCGGTCAGGCCAGGCACCGCGGCGGGCTTGCCCCAGCGGCCGTTCCGCTCCCTGACCACGAACTTTCCCCACCCGGCCGAGCAGTTCCCGGCCGAAGCGCACGACACCACGGCCTGGCCGATCTTGCCCTCAGCAGGAAACTGGAGTGCCCGGCCCCACCCGCCATGCGCCTCGCTCACCACGAACGCCGGCCGGCCACCGGCGGCGACGCAGCTTCCCGACGCAAGACACGACAAGGAGCCGACTCCGGTGATGGCAGTCGATCCCTTTTTCGCGCTGGCGACGGTCGTGAGGCGGGCCCACCGGCCGCCCCGCTCAGTGGTCACGAAGGCGTGATAGCGCAACGAGGCGTCCTGGTAGTAGCCCCCGGCGGCGCAGCCACCCGAAGCGCACGACACCGCGCTGACGTTGGCGTTCTTCGGGTGCAGTGCCGCCAGGCCCGGCACCTGAATGGCGCGGCCCCAATGGCCGTTCTTCCCGGTCAGAACGAATGCAACGGCCCGCAGCGACGCGTCCACGAACCGTCCGCCCGCGGCGCAGCTGCCCCCGGGAGCGCATGCCACCGCCGTTACTATCGCATCACTACCCGCACCGCCCCGCACCGCCGAGTTCGCCGTCGCCGACAGCAACATGGACCCAATCACAGCTGTCAGAGCACTCACAGCCAAGACACTTCTTCGCATCTGCGCTCCCACTCGATAGCCCTACCAGACCTAAGACGTATGAGGCCAGCACCCAGTTGACAAGCCGGCGCGAGAGCCGGTGACGATAAGCGCGGGCCGAATGTCCCACTATGCGAACCAACCCGATCCTCATCGAAGGCGACCGCTGCCGGTACCTGCTCGGTCATGGCCCTGACCGGTGACCACACTCAGCGGGAACGCATAACGGCAATCTATAGCCGGGTGCCTACACTCGTTGCTGAGAGATGGGAGCCGCGATGAGCGCTGAGACCGAGATAGCGGCAGAACGGACCGGCGAGAGCAGTTGCTGGTGCTGCGGCCAGGCGAGGTCCGAGGACTCGCTGGTCCGCCTGGGCAGCCATCCAGAAGTCGGTGTCTGCATCAGCTGCGTGCATTTTCTCCAGCGCAAGGCACGCGACCGTCAGGCCACCGTCATGCGCCAGACCCTGCGCGGCGCTGCCGAGTCCGTCCGCGAGCAGGTCATAGCGGGAGGCTGGCACCAACGTCCCGTGATCGGACCCGCCCTCCGCTGGCTTGACCGGCACCTGCCCTGGTAGCAAGACGACAGGGCGGTACAGGTGCACCTGACCATTCTGGCCGAGCCCACGTGCCCCAACGCTTCGGTACTGAAAGCCCGGCTCGCTGAAGTCCTGGACGGCCGGGCCGGCATCTCGATATCGCATGAGGTCATCACCAGCTCAGACGACGCAGCCCGGCGGGGCATGCACGGCTCGCCGACCTTGCTGATCGACGGAGCGGACCCGTTCGCCACCCCTGGGCAAGCACCTAGCATGTCCTGCCGGCTGTACCGCGATGACAGCGGCCATGTGTCGGGGGCACCATCGGTGAGCCAGCTCCGTTACGCGATTGAGCAGGTCCTCGTCGGCAAAGCCGAATCAGCAGACCCAGACCCAGCGTGACCAGGCTCTCCCGGCCGCGCTGGCCCAGGCGGGATCGCGCTCGCCGAGGCCTGCGCGCCGTCCATCGCGGACTTATCCCGGGCTACGACGTCTTAGCCCGGGATGGCGATCGACAAACCATCTGAAAGCCGACAAAATTTGTCGCTAATCCGGGCTAAGACGTCGCCCCCAGGAAAAGTGGCCGGGCTGTGGAGGCCGGGACCGGGCTGGGTGGATGCGGGGCTGGGCTGTGCGGCACGGAGCTGGATGGGGTGCGGGCGCTTCTGGCCGGCCGACGCTGCGGCCTGTCAGGGCACGGTACCGCGGGGCGCGATCTAGGCATGCGGCTGGTCGGCAGTGGCGGCGATGTGCTCGAAATCGGCGTCGTAGTGCAGCATCCCGCGCCGTGGTGCTCGGCGAAGGTGGCGGTCAGCAAGTCGATCACGCCAGTTGCGCCGTGGTGGCCCCGCGCGGCCATCCGGACCTGTACGTCGCGCGCCCTGTCCCCGATGACCTCGCTGATCGGCAAGACGACGCAGAGCTCATTGCGGCGTTCGGCGATCGTCCGCACATCGCGGAGGTCGCGGTCCGAGTAGCCCGCCTCAAGGTCGACGGTCACGCAGATGGGTCAGCCCGACTAGGGCCGCACGCCCGGCAAGTGCGCGGCGGTCACGTGCATCCTTTGTCGCCTTGATCCAATACGGCTTAATTCGGCAGACATCTGCCTCGAGCGGTGTCCTGGCTCGGAGCGGTAGTACGAGGATGGCTTCCGGCTGTCCCTTCGTGCCGTGCATAGTCCAGAGCAGGCCGCCGAGATGTTCGGGGTCGACGGTAGGCATCTCCCAGACCGGGTCGCCCGCAGCTATGGCCTTCTCCATCTCGGCGTGAAAGGCACTGTTCTTGATGGCTGCACCGATGTAGAGCATGCCGACGTAGACGCCTTTGCCGGCTACCTCGGCGCGCAGGGCTTGCAGGTAGTTGCGCTCGGCGGCTTGTGCAGGACTGGGGCCGCTCATATAGGGCAGGCCCTGCACGGTGCTGCCGCCCTGCGCGGTCAGGATGGCGCCGTCACCCTGCTCGAGCATGTGCGGCAGGGGCGGCAGAATGCCTCGCCAGTCCAATGCGTTGTTTCAACGTCTCAGACCGACTACGCTGAGAACATGCCTGTGATCGCAACATGGCCAGTGGTGGTTCGGGATCGGATCGTGCATGCCTTCAAGCCAGTCGGGTCTCCAGGGGCGGAGGCGCCGTTCCGGACCTTGCGGCGGCACGCTTGGGTGAGCGCGGGGGTACGAGTACCCCGTCGTTCCGATCATGGACTCGCTGGCCAGATGACTGTTTTCAGCTCTCTCAACGTTGCGGCCGCGCGGTTGGCCCGTCGCGGCAACTCGCCTGCTGCCGAGCGAGTAGCCCGGGCGGCAGCGAGCTTGGAGTCGGGCCCAGAGTTCGCGTTGCTGCGCCGCCTGCTGTCGGAACTACCTGATCAGGAGGCGGACCAGGTGATCGCCGGGGTCCTGCCCGAAGGGGTGCCCGACACGCTGGCCGGGGCACTGCGCGCCATCTCGACCCGAACTGGACAGGTATGCGCCGACGACATCATCTTGTCGTCGCCCGCCGAAGTGACCTTCGCCGGTCGCATCGCCGAGGTGCGCGAAGGGTACGTGCTCCTGGTGCAGTTGAAGGGCCAATCGACTATGGTGCCTCGTTGGATGGCCGCGGCGGCACACCGAGAGCAGGTTGGAGGACTTCTCGCGCTGGTATCCGACAAACTTGACGGTGCGAGCGCGGTCGTCGAGGCGGTTCCGGCCATCGAGATCGACGATCCCTCCGAGATAGGCGGGTTCACGCCGTTCGGGCGCGACGACGCGCGGACGCGGAGCATTACGGCAGATGACACCCGGCTCCTAGCCGGGCGTCCGCAGTCGTTGCGAATCCTCCTCCCGGTGACGATCGGCGAATGACTGGAGATAGCTGGCGGATTCGCGCGGGAAGCCCGGATGACCGCGAGTTGCTCGCATCCTTCGCATGCGCGGACCCGGCGGTGAGGTGGCAGGTCGAGGTCGAGCAGTTCATCCAGGCGCAACTGCTGGAATGGGCGTTCGAGCCGCTTGCCGCCGAGGGAGACGCACGTCTCCTGCTTGCGTTCACCGCGACCGGGGAACTCCTCGGAGTCGCCGCACATGAGCGGGCAATCCTCCAGGCCGCCGACAGGGCTCAGTTCCACGCCACGAAACTGGAGGTAATAGCGGTGGGGCTGAAATGGCAGGGACAGTCGCTCCCCACAGGGGAACGGCCTAGCGACATCCTCATGTCAGCCGTCATGACTGACGTTAGCGCTCGCGTCCCGCCGCGCGACGCACGCGTCTTCGCCATCGTCCATGAAGACAACCATCGCAGCATCGCGTTGTGCCGCAGGCACGGCCTCTCCGAAGAGATGAGCCGCCCTCACCCGAGCTACCGAAGGATCGTAACTCCTCACAGGGTCCGGTGAACCGCCGCCGGCCGATCCGGCCAGCTACGATTACCAGCGCGCCGCGCGAGACGCGCTGCACTTCGCCGCGCTGTTCGACCGGTTCATTCAGAACCTGCGCCAGGTGCATCGGCTACCTCACCAAGTACCTGACCCAAGCACGTCGCCGACTGCCACTAGGCCGACACCCCCCGGCAAGACCATGCCAGCCAGTTCGCCGACGCAGTCCGATACGAACCATGCTCACCGACCTGCGCCAACTGGCTCCGCTTCGGCATCACCCCCAAGCTCGGCCGCTATGTCCGCATCAGCGAATCAGCTCTTGCCGACTTCATCGAAGCGGGTCGAGTACTGCCAACAGACGCCATCGACCCACAACGCACTATGAAAGGAGTCGCATAGATGGCTAACAAGGATGGGCGCAGACGGTTCGGCAGCATTCGCAAGCTGCCGTCTGGCCAGTACCAGATTCGCTACCCAGGACCGGACGGCAGGCTGAGAACTGGGGCGGCCACCTACAAAGACAGGAACTCAGCCGGTCGCGCGCAATCGGTCTGGTGGAGCTAATGGGGGTCGAACAGGGCGCTCACTGACTCGCCCTCGTGGATTCGCCTGATCGCTTCGGCCAGGGCCGGGGCCACCGAGATCACGTGCAGTTTCTCGTGCCGCTCGGACGCGGTGATCGCGACCGTGTTCGTGCAGACGACCTGCTCGACCTCGGGCCAGGCGACGATCCGCTTGAGCGCGCCGTCGCAGAACAGGCCGTGCGTGCAGGCGATGCGGACGGAGCGGGCGTCCTGCTCGCGCAGCTTGGCCAGCAGTTCGATGATCGTGGTGCCGCGCGCGATCTCGTCGTCGACCACGATCACGTTCCGCCCGGCGACGTCGCCGATGATCGAAGTGATCGTGACCTTCTCGTCGTTGATCCGCTCCTTGGCCCCGGCCGCGACGGGCAGGCCGAGCGTGCGGGCGAGCGCGGCGGCCTGCTTGGCGTTGCCGAGGTCGGGCGAGACGACCACGGAGTTGGTGAGGTCCTGGTCGCGGAAGTGAGCCGCGATCTCGCGCAGCGCGTGCAGGTGGTCGACCGGTACCGAGAAGAAGCCGTGTACCTGCGGCGAGTGGAGCGTCATCGTCAGCACCCGGCTGGCGCCGGCCGTGACCAGCAGGTCGGCGACCAGCCGCCCGCCGATCGACACCCTCGGCATGTTCTTCTTGTCCGAGCGCGCGTAAGCGTAGTGCGGGATCACGGCCGTCACCCGGGCCGCCGACGCCCCCCGGGCCGCGTCGAGCATCAGCAGCAATTCGACCAGGTGCTCCTGCACCGGCGCCGACAGCGGCTGGATCAGGAAGACGTCGCGTTCCCGGCAGTTGGACTGCAACTGAACTTCGAGGCAGTCGGTGGCGAACCGCCGGACCACGGCCGGATGCAGCGGGACCCCGAGATGCCCGCAGATCTCGGCCGCGAGATCACGGTGGGCAGTGCCGCTGAAGATCGAGATTTCCCGCACACCGCCAGATTATGGCCAGGCTGGCAGCCGGCACCCCAGGAAACTCAAGCTGATCTCCGGTAATACTCTCGCCCGGCGGCCAGGCCGGCGGGCCGCGGATCAGGCCGATCGGCGGCGGACCAGTGTGACGGCGGCCACGACGAGCAACCCGGACAGCAGGGCTAGCCAGCCGAACTCGATGAACTTGAATAGGCCGAACCGGCTCGCCGGCTGGTAAGTGGTCCACAGCTCGACGTGGTGCGCGGAGAACCACGAGTTCGGGTTTTGGCAGTGCGTTCTGCTCGGGGTCGCGAAGGTAGGCGAGGACGATGTCCTCGAGTCCGGCCGGCTGCGACAGCCAGCCCGTCGGGACCAGATCGGCCTGGTCACCGGTCCTGACCAGCAACTGCGACTGCGCGGCGGCCTGCCTGGCCTGGACGACCGCAAATCTTTCTTCCGCGAAAGAAGAATTACCGGCCGGACCGATCAGGATCCGGTGCGCCGCGCCAGCGGGTCGAGCGCGGCCATCGGCTCATCGAGCAGCAGCGGGCGCGGGCGTTTGGCGACGGCTAGGGTCAGCGCCAGCTGGGCGCGCTGGCCGGCGGAAAGAGCGCCAACCTTTTGGGAGAAAGCTATGCGCAGGTCTTTTAGCCTGGCCAGAGCCCAGTCGCGGTCGAAGGAATCGTTCAGGTTCGCTGCGACCCTGACCATGTCGCCGACCGGCAGGTGCTTACGTTGCAGTCGCGCAGTGCCCAGGTAGGGCGGAGGGTGGCTCGCTTACTGAGCTTGGGCTGGCTGGTGCGGGGGCAGGTCGAGATGCTTCCTGATCTCGGCCTGGATCAGATCGGCCTCGGGGCGGGCGTCGACGGTGAGCACGTACTCCTTGCGCCGGAAGATCTCGAGCACCGGGTTCGTCTTCTCGTGGTACTCGGCCAGCCGCACGGCCAGGGCCTGTTCGGTGTCGTCTTCCCGCATCACCAGGCTGGAGCCGCAGACGTCGCAGCGGCCGGCTACGCGCGGGCTGTTCGCGATCAGGTTGTAGTCCATGCCGCAGCCCGAGCACTGCCGCCGGGCCAGCACCCGGCGCCTGACCTCGCTGTCGGGCAGGTCGAGGTGGATCACGCCGTCGATGTCGTAGCTCTCCAGGAAGAACTCGGCCTGGCGCTGGTTGCGCGGGAAGCCGTCGACGATGAAGCCGTAGTTCCAGTCGTGCTCGGTCAGGCGCTGCCGGACAACCTCTTCGACCAGTTCGTCGCCGACCAGCAGCCCCGCCACCATCGTGCGCCTGACCTGCGCGCCCAGCTTGGTGTGGTGCTGCACGTTCCAGCGGAAGATATCGCCGACGGCGATGTGGACCAGGTCGAGGTCGGACGCGAGCAGGCCAGCCTGGGTTCCCTTGCCGCTGCCCTGAACGCCGATGATGACGTACTTTCGCACCGGCTCAGGCTACCGCTCCCGGGCTGTCAGGAGCCGGGGCCGGGCTATCTGGGGTTGGGTTATCTGGGGCCGGGCTGTCCGCCGGCTGTTCGGCGCCGAACGCGAACTGCTTCTCGCACAGCCGCCGCAGCTTCGGCTCGAGCGAGTCCGCGATCTCCGCCCAGTCCGCCTCGAGCAACCGGGCGTTGACGAACCGGACGATGTCGTTGCGCTTGCCCTGCGACAGCAGCATCCCGTACATGCTGCGCCTGGTCCGGTCGTCACTGACATCGCACTCGCGCATCCCGGGCCAGGACAGGTGCATCGGGAGCATGACCACTCCCCTGGCCGGCCCGCGCAGTTCGCTGATCTGGGCCGGCAGTCGGCTGGCCGACCCGAATCGGCCTGGCAGGATGTCTGCTATAGCCATAGCCTGCATTATTACCGACCTCTTGGCCGCTCACTCGCCTGACGCGCGGATAGCTGCGGCCGGCTGCGATGGCCAAGCTAAACCGGCGCTAGGCTCAAGACATGTCCGACGTTCCGGCGACTGCGGAGGCCACGAGGCGCTGGCGGGTGCTATTCACGCCCAGGTGGCTGAGCTGGCATCTGTTCGCCGTGGTCGCGTTCGCCGGGATGTGGTGGCTGGGTGACTGGCAATTCCGCCGGGCGATGTCCGGGAATGGGCTGAGCTGGGCCTACACGTTCGAGTGGCCGATCTTTGCGATCTTCGGCGCGGTGTTCTGGGTCAAGACCGTCAGGGACGAGTTGCATCCGGCGCCGCCACCGCCGCCTAGGGAGGTCGTGCTGCCCGCCGGGGCTGGCTCATCGGGCGCGGCGGACGCCGCCGAGCCGGTGCCCGCGCTGACCGGATCTAAGCTAGCGGCCGACGACGGTGAGCCCGACACCGAGCTCGCCGAGTACAACGCCTACCTGGCGATGCTCAGCAACGAAGTCAAGCGCCACGGCAAATGGCACGGCCTGCGCTAACCGGCAGGGCCCGCCGGCGGCGGAACTGAGGAGGACAAGGTGGACGCCGACCGGCTCCGCGTCCCGGTAGTGCTTGCCTACCGGATCATGGCTTACGTGACCGGCACGATGCTGGTGATCTTGTGTTTCGTCGGGATACCGCTGCAGGTGTTCGCGCACAACGACGCTATAGCGAAAGTCGTCGGCACCATTCACGGCGTGCTCTATATCGCCTACATTGTCGTCGCCTTCACGATGACGAGGCTGGTGCGAATTCGCACCGCCAGCCTGACGACGGTGATCGTGCTCGCCGCGGGCACGATCCCGATCCTGACGTTCGTCGTCGAGCGCTGGATCAGCCACCGCTACATCGACCCGGCGCTGGGCACGGGCCCGGCGGCCACGGTGCTAGCCCGGGGGGACGACCCCCCGGAACCCCCGGCGGCCGCGCGGGCGGCAGTGAGCCGGTGAGCGAGCAGTACTTCACCGCCGAGCCCGCCGCCCCGCACCGCGAGGGCAGCGTTCACGTGCTGCTTCCTGATGTCCATCTTGAGCTGGCCACGGACGCGGGCGTGTTCTCGCCTAAACGCCTTGACCCTGGCACCAGGCTGCTGCTCGATATCGCTCCCCCGCCACCCGCCACCGGGAACCTGCTTGACCTTGGCAGCGGCTACGGCCCGCTGGCGCTGGTGCTCGCGGCCCGGTCCCCCGCCGCGATGATCTGGGCGGTTGATGTCAACCAGCGGGCGCTGGCGCTGACCAGCGCGAACGCAGACCGGGCGGGCCTGTCGAACGTGCGGTGCGCGCTGCCCGGCGACCCGGCTCTGCCCGCGCGCTTCGAGGTCATCTGGAGCAATCCGCCGATCAGGATCGGCAAACAGGCCCTGCATCAGCTGCTCGCCGGCTGGCTGGAAAGGCTCGCCCCCGGCGCCGCCGTCTATCTGGTGGTGCAGAAAAACTTGGGGTCGGATTCGCTGCAGCAATGGCTGATCCGGTCCGGGTGGACGGCCGAACGGGCCGCCGCCAGGGCCGGTTACCGGGTGCTCAAGGTGACCCCGGCCTCCTCGGGGGGTTCCGGGGGGACGTCTCCCCGTGGAGATACAGCATGAGCCGGCAGCTCGGGCCGACTGAGGTCAAGCGGCTGAACCGGTCCTGGCGCCGCGCCACGCAGGCCAGTGTGTGCCTGCTGCTTGAGTCGGTCAGCCAGCCGTTCAACCTCGGGTCGATCATCAGGACGGCGGCCGCGTTCGGAGCAGAGCGGATCTGGTTGTGCGGCGAGGTCGCCGATCCTATGCATCCCGCTGCCCGCAAGACCGCGCTCGGCACCGCCAGGTACCTGTCGTTCGAGCAGGTCGCGAGCCCGGCGGAGGCGGCGGCGGAGATCCGGGCGGCTGGCCTGCGGCTGGTCGCGGTCGAGCTGGCGCAGGGCGCGGTGCCGCTGCATCGCGCGGCGGTCGGCGGCGATGTGTGCCTCGCGTTCGGACATGAGGATCGCGGCTGTTCGCCCGCTCTGCTGGCGGTGGCCGATGAGGTGGCCTACATTCCGCAAGTAGGCCGGGTCGGCTCGCTGAACGTCGCGGCCGCGACGGCGATCGCGCTGGCCGAGGCGCGGCGCCGCGAATGGGAGACAAACGGGATGCGCAGTGCTGGTCCGGTGGTACGACCCCACGGAACCCCCTGCGAACCCACGGAGGACGATCGTGCCGACCAGCTTTCTTGACCATCCGGCGCCGATCGCGTTCGCGCACCGGGGCGGGACCTCGCAGTTCCCCGAGAACTCGATGCGCGCGTTTGAGCACGCGGTCGGGCTGGGCTACGCCTACCTGGAGACCGATGCGCACGCGACCGCCGACGGGGTGCTGGTGGCGTTCCACGACAAGACCCTCGACCGGGTTACCGACCGGGCCGGCGCGATCGCCAGCCTGCCGGCCAGGCAGGTCGCCACGGCCAGGATCGCCGGTATCGATCCGATCCCGCTGCTCGAAGACCTGCTGGCGGCCTGGCCGGACGTGCGCTTCAACATCGACGTCAAGGACGCGCCCGCCGCCCGCCCGCTCGCCGAACTGGTGCGGAAGATGGGCGTCTGGGACCGGATCTGCATCACCTCGTTCTCGGCGGCCAGGCTCAAGGCGGCCAGGCGGCTGCTTGACCGGCCGGTGTGCATGGCCACCTCGCCGGTCGGCGCGGCCGCGCTCCGGTCCGGCGTACCGGGCCGGGTGCTTGCCTCGGCTTTCTCGCGCCGGTCGGTCGAGTGCGCTCAGCTGCCGATCGGCCTGGCGACCGGTCCGCTGATCGCCCGCGCGCACGAGGCCGGACTCGTCGTGCATGTCTGGACGGTGAACGACGCGGAAACCATGAATTCGCTGCTTGATCTTGGTGTCGACGGGATCATGACCGACGAGACCGAGTTGCTGCGCAAGGTCATGATCGACCGTGGTCAGTGGCATCCAAGGGCCGACTCGACGGCCTGCGACTAGGCCGGAAGGCTCCGGCTAGGGGTCCAGATCCCTAGCAAATAGCGCGGTTGGCGCGTACTTCACGGTTGGAAGACCGCCAGACGGGAATCTTGTTCACGTACTCGCCGTTGACATAGACGAACGTCAAGCGCCCGGAGGCAAAGAATCTATGGCCGAACGCGCACTACGTGGCACTCGCCTTGGCGCCACGAGCTACGAGAACGACCGCAATACCGACCTGGCTCCGCGCCAGGAGGTGGCGTTCGACTGCCCGAAGGGCCACCGGTTTAGCGTGCCCTTCGCTGCCGAGGCGGAAGTGCCAGCGAAGTGGGAGTGCCGCGTGTGCGGCGCGACCGCGGTAACGGCGACCGGCGACGAGCCATCGGCTGCGAAGGCTAAGCCGCCGCGTAGCCATTGGGACATGCTCATGGAGCGGCGCACCATGGCGGACCTGGAGGAAGTACTCGCCGAGCGGCTGGCCGTCATCAGGGGCCAGCGCGGCGAGCCGTCAGAGCCGACGGTGGCGCCGAGTCGCCAGCGCCGCAGCGCCTAGCCCGAAGCGGCTGTGAGCTGGCTGCCTGTTGGGTCAGCCGGCTAATTTGCGTGCGCCACGGCTGTTTGCGGCACTGCCGCGGCCAAGCCGCTTGGCGACTCCCCAGCGGGCGACTCGCCACAGCGCTTCGAGAACGATCGCGCGGCTCATCTTGCTCGCGCCGCGTGCCCGCTCGGTGAATGTGATCGGCACCTCGGTGACCTTGCCGCCGTTGGAAACCGTGCGCAGCGTCAGGTCGATCTGGAAGCAGTACCCCTGCGAATCCACTTCGGCTAGGCCGATGCCGCGCAGGGTCCGCGCCCGGTAGGCGCGGTAGCCGCCGGTGGCGTCGTGCACGCCGATGCCGAGCATGATCCTGACGTAGACGTTGGCGCCGCGGGACAGCGCCTCCCTCGACTTCGGCCAGTTCACGACCGTGCCGCCGGGGATATAGCGGGAGCCGATCACCAGGTCGGCGTCCTGCAGCGCGGTGAGCATCTTCGGCAGGTCCTGCGGATCGTGCGAGCCGTCCGCGTCCATCTCGACCATCACGTTGTAGCCGTTGCCGAGCGCCCAGCCGAAGCCGGCGATGTAGGCGGTACCAAGACCCGACTTGCCCGGCCGGTGCATTACGTGCACGTGGGTGTTGGACGCGGCGAGCTTGTCCGCGATCTCACCAGTGCCGTCTGGGCTGTTGTCGTCGACGATGAGAATGTCGACGTCCGGCACCGCCGTCCTGACCCGGGTCACGATCAACTCAAGGTTGTCGCGCTCGTTGTAGGTCGGGATGATGACGGCCACCGGGCCAAGCGGGTCGGTGATCCGCTCAGAATGAGTCAATCTGTCCTGCCTCGATAGGAAATAGCTACGCGATCAGAGAACTACGAATGTCGCAGCGCTGCCTGGTTCCCGCTGACCAGTCCTCTCAGGGAAGCACTGCGCGCCTGTCCGTGCATCGCGATCACGGTCAGATTAGCCGATCGGGCAGCCTGACGCGGAGCTGGCCAGGAGATCAGGACGATCTCTGACGATACGTAGAACATAGGTTGTGATCACCGCAAGTCACTCTCGTGCTGAGTGTGGCTTTAGTTACTTGAGGGTTGACATCGGCGACAGGGACGGTACCTTCTATCTTCCTGCCAGTTGCGCGCCAGGTCCACCTGGCGGCCAGCAGCCGGTAGGCGAGCCGAGTCAGCGGTTGCTGGCATCTGGACCTGGAAGGGGCACAGGCATCCAGTAGACAACGAAGGGCGAGCCTGCTGCCGGCTGGCCGCCCTCCGGTCCGAAGGGTGCCTGAGCCCCTTCCTTGCTTGTTTGCGCGCTTGTTCGCCGCGCTGTCTGGCGTCTCCGTGGAGCGTGCTTCGGATGGGGTGTCGTGGGCCTGTTGGGTCTTGATCCCCGGCGATACGATTTAGTCGCAACTCATCCATGAGGCGAGTACTGCTTGACGAAAACGGTAGATGCCGTTGTGCGGAATCCTCTTCAGCAGGAGGTCGAGCTGTGACAGACAACACCGAGGACGTAAGCGCTGACGTAAACGCCGAGGAAGACGAGGTATCCGAGGCGCAGATCGCCGTCCACTGGCGCGAAGAGGAGTACTACCAGCCGCCGGCGGATTTCGTCGCCCAGGCCAACGGCTCCGATCCGGCGATCTTCGAGCGCTTCGCCGAGGACAAGTTTCCTGAATGCTTTACTGAGTACGCCGACCTGCTGACCTGGGACGAACGGTGGCATACGACGCTAGATACGTCCACTCCGCCATTTTGGAAGTGGTTCGTCGGCGGCAAACTTAATGCCTCCTATAACTGTGTCGACCGGCATGCGCAGGCAAATCCGCATAAGACGGCCATCGTCTGGGTGCCAGAGCTTGAGTCCGATGCGCACGAGCACATCACCTACGCGGAGTTGCTCCGCCGGGTCAACGAGTTCGCCGCCGTGCTGCGCGACTTCGCGGGTCTGAAGGCCGGTGACCGGGTGACCTTGCACATGCCGATGGTCCCTGACCTGCCGGTGACAATGCTGGCCTGCGCCCGGCTCGGCGTCATCCATTCGCAGGTGTTCGGCGGCTTCAGCGGCAACGCCTGCGGCACCAGGATCGCCGACTCCAGCAGCCGCGTGCTGATCACCATAGACGGCTACTACCGGGCCGGCGACCTGCTCGACCACAAGGTCAAGGCCGACGAGGCGCTCGAAGAGGCGCTGCGCCAGGGACAGGAAGTCGACAAGGTGCTGGTCTGGCGGCGGCACGCTGGTCAGTTCGCCTCGCAGACCCCGATGGCCCCCGGCCGGGACTTCTTCGTCGACGAACTGCTCGCCGAGCACCAGGGCGCGACCGTCGAGCCGGTTTCGATGCCGGCCGAGGCGCCGCTGTTCCTGATGTACACCAGCGGCACCACCGGCCGCCCGAAGGGCGCCCAGCACTCAACCGGTGGCTACATGTCCTACGTGGCCGGGACCTCGAAGTACTACCAGGACATCCATCCAGACGACGTGTACTGGTGCATGGCCGACATCGGCTGGATCACCGGGCACTCCTACATCGTCTACGGCCCGCTGGCGCTCGGCACCACGACCGTGATCTACGAGGGCGTGCCGAACTACCCGGACGCCGGGCGGCCCTGGCGGATCGCCGGGCAGCTCGGCGTGAACATCTTCCACACCTCGCCGACCTCGATCAGGATGCTGCGCAAGGTCGGCCCGGACGAGCCGAAGAAGTACAGCTACCACTTCAAGACGATGACCACGGTCGGTGAGCCGATCGAGCCCGAGGTCTGGCGCTGGTACTACACCGATGTCGGCAAGGGCAAGGCGGCGATCACCGACACCTGGTGGCAGACCGAGACCGGCGGTTTCCTCGGCAGCACGCTGCCCGCGCTGCAGCCGATGAAGCCGGGCAGCTGCGGACCCGGCGTGCTCGGCATCTTCCCGGTCATCTACGACGAGAACGCCAACGAGGTGCCGGCCGGCAGCGGCAAGGCGGGCAACATCTGCATCAGGAACCCGTGGCCCGGGATCATGGAGACGATCTGGGGCCAGCCGGAGCGGTTCATCGACGTGTACTACCGCAAGTACAACAAGAACCCGGACAGCACCGACTGGCACGACTGGCCGTACTTCGCCGGTGACGGCGCGCTGCAGTCGGCGGACGGCTACGTCAGGATCCTCGGCCGCGTCGACGACGTGATCAACGTGGCCGGCCACCGGCTCGGCACCAAGGAGCTCGAGTCCGCGGCACTGACTGTCAAGGAGATCGCCGAGGCGGCCGCCGTGCCCGTGATGGATGACATCAGGGGCCGGATCGTCGAGATGTACGTTTCGCTCAAGCCCGGCGTGTCGCCGGACGGCATGGATGCCAAGGTCACCAAGGCGATCGAGGTAGAGATCGGCAAGATCGCCCGGCCGAAGAACGTGTGGATCGTGGCCGACATGCCGAAGACCAGGTCGGGCAAGATCATGCGCCGGGTGATCGCCTCGGTGTCGAACTTCACCGATGTCGGCGACGTGACGACGCTGGCCAACCCCGAGGTCGTCGAGACGATCCGGCGCCACGTGCACAGCGCCAAGGTCGCCAAGGGCGAGCTGCCCAGGGAGCTGTCCGAGGCCGAGCGCGAGGAGATCGCCAAGTACGGTGCGGTCGAGTAGCTGCCAGGACCAGCTGGATCTGGTGACTTAGAGCTGAACGGAGGCCGTGCCTGGCGGATTCGCCGGGCACGGCCTCCGGTGCGGGGGCCATCAGCTAGTTAGGCGGCGAGGGGCTCGGCGAAGTGCGGTGAGCCGGCCTGGGGCTGGCTTGCTATCGTCAGCTTGCGCTCCACCGTGACTTCACCGCTCAGCTTGGTGCGCAGCATGTGCCTGCCGCGGTGGATCCTGGACATGACGGTGCCAAGGGGGGTGCCCATCATGTCGGCGATCTCGGCGTAGTGGTAGCCCTGGACATCGGCCAGGTAGACGGCGGCCTTGAAGGTTTCTGGCAGGTCGCCGAGCGCCCGCATCACGCCGGAGTCGGCGAGATTGTCGAGCGCCTCAACTTCGGCCGACTTTGACGCCTGCGAGAGGCGGTCGTGGCAGTCGGCGCTGTCGCGTATTTCGGCCGCGAGCACATGGTTCGGCTCGCGCTCGCGCTTGCGGCAGGAGCTGTAGAACGTCGTGATCAGGATGCGATGCAGCCAGGCCTTGAGGTTCGTGCCCTCGGTGAACTGATGGAAGGCCAGGTAGGCCTTGGCGAAGGTCTCCTGGAGGAGATCTTCGGCGTCGCAGTGGTTACGGGTCAGCCGCAGCGCCGTGGGGTAGAGCCGGCGCATATACGGAATCGCCTCTTGCTCGAACCTGGCCCTGCGTCGATCCGGGGAGTCGGTGACGGGCCGGGTTGCGTAATCCGCACGCGTTGTCGCATGGGAGTTCATTGAGTCCCTCCTTGCCAGTTCCCCCGGCAGGTGAGCTCGCGAGGTGCGGTGGTCAGGGGGTCTGCCTGACCTGGTCGCGGGCTGCGCCAGCGGGGGTGGCGGCGCTGTTCCGTTTCCTTCGTACCAATGTTCGCTGGCCGCACCCGTTGGCGCATCGGGACGACCCTGAGCTAACGGTGCCGCTGTCCTGAGTTAAGGAACGCGGCCGGCCAGCGCCGCCGTGGTTAACCGCCGCGCGGCCCGGGCGGCGTGCGCGACCAGCTCCCGGCGGCCGCCCTGACCGGTCTTGCTGATCAGGCTCGCCACGTGCGTCTCGACCGTCTTCGGCGAGATGAACAGCCGCTCGGCGATCTCGGGGTTGGAGAAGCCTTGCGCGACCAGCAGGTACACGTCCATCTCCCGGCTGGTAACGCCGATTCGGCGCATCTGGGCCGGTACCTGGGCCTCCCCCCGGCCAGAACGCGGTACCCGGGCACCGGCCTTGCGCAGCAGGCCCCGGCACGCGGACGCCAGGCGGGCGTGCCCGGTCGCCTCGAAGTCGGCGGTGGCCTCGCGCAGCCAGGCGACCGGCTGTCCCCAGCCGTCCTGGAGCGCGGCCGTCGCGACCAGCCTCCTGGCTAGATGGTTCCACCACGGAGCGAAGGGCACGAGCCTAGTCTTGCCTTCCTCGGCCAGTTCGGCCGCATGATCCTGGTGGCCGTCCCGGCCTTCGAGCACCGCCTCAGCGTAGGAGAGGTATCCCTCGTTCCAGCCGACTCCAGCTCCTGCCTGCCGAGCCAGGTCGATAGCGGACCGTCCCTCTTGCCCGGCCACGGCCTGCAGCAGCGCGTAGTAACCCCAGGCCCGGCCCGGCGCGGCCAGCGCGGTGTCCCCGGCGTGGCGGCGGCCGGTCACGCTCTGCTGCACTGCCCGATCGAGATCGTCACTGAACAGTGAGGCGGTTACCCGAGCCTGACCCCAGGTAGTAAAGAGAACTTCAGGATCGCCCGGCATGATTCCCTCGGCTCGCTCTGCGGTCGCCTCGGATTGCTCCCGGTCCAGCTTG
>WNEY01000421.1_pt1 | contig 27166 bp, 25 predicted proteins | sample 5400531 | NCBI WGS metagenome assembly WNEY01 (sample SAMN13153338, study PRJNA577476) | soil metagenome | isolation source: 200 cm saprolite under Douglas fir tree site 1 | place: USA:California | collected 2015-04-18
CCCAGAGCACGTCCAAGCGCTGAATCGCCTTGCATTTAGCCTCCGGGCGGGGTATCATACCCGCGCCAGTGAGCGTGTCAACGAAGGGCGAGGCCTGGGTGGAAGTGGACGTGGAAGCCCTCGTCGACAACGCCCGAACAGTAGCAAAGATAGCAGGCACTCGGCTCCTCCCTGTCGTCAAGGCCAACGCGTACGGGGTCGGAGCCGTCCTCGTATCTAAGGCCCTCGAGCCGCTCGATCCCTGGGGCTATGGCGTCGCGACGGTCGACGAAGGTGCCGAGCTGCGGGCGGCCGGGATCAGGCGGCCGATCTTGGTCTTCATGCCCGCGCGCGCGCAGCTGTTCGAGGAGTACGATCGCCACGAGTTGACACCGGCGCTCGGCGACGCCGGCAGCATCCTCGAATGGACGACGCGCGGCGAGCGCCCGTTCCATATCGAGATCGATACGGGCATGGGACGCGCTGGCGTGCGCTGGGATGAGATCGACGAGCTTGGGGCAGCAGTGGACACGCCCTCGCTCGAGGGGTGCTACACGCATTTCCACTCCGCGGAGCGACGGGATGGCTCGGCGGAGCGGCAGCTGGAACGGTTTCTCGAAGCGGTCGGGCGTCTGCCGCGGCGGCCGGCGCTGCTGCACGTCGCGAACAGCGCTGCGGCGCTCCGAGGCCGGCAGTTCGCGTTCGAACTCGTGCGGCCAGGAATCTTCCTCTATGGCGGCTCCCCGGAGGGGGCCGACGACCTTCCGCAGCCGCGAGCAGTCGTGAGCGTGAGGGCCAGGGTACTGAGCGTGCGGCGGATGCGCAAAGGAGACACCGCGAGCTACAACGCGAGCTGGACGGCGCAGCGGGACACCGTGATCGCGACGCTGCGATGCGGCTACGCCGACGGGCTGCGGCGTCTGGTCGCGAGCGGGGGGGGCGGGGGGGGCGGGGGGGGCGCCGCTGTGCTGCTGCGCGGACAGCGCTGCCCGATCGTGGGACTCGTGCAGATGGACATGGCGCTCGTCGAAACCGGCACCCTGGAAGTCCAGGTCGGCGATATCGCGACCATCACAGCAATCATCGTCCTGGATGGGCTCGGCGCCGGGCCCGCGCCGGATACGGCCGCGTACGGCGATGCCGGATCGGACACGCTGGGCAACGTGGCTCGTGCCGTTGGCGGTCTGAAGCTTCCCAATCTGGAGCGGCTTGGATTAGGAAAATGCCGGGAGGGTTTCGTGATCCCCGGGCTTGCGCCTGGGGTCAGCCCCACAGCCGCGCACGGGATAGCGCAGCCGGCTTCGGCAGGGAAAGACAGTACGACCGGGCATTGGGAAATCTGCGGGGTGCTGCTGGAGAAAGCGTTTCGAACCTACCCCAACGGATTTCCTGTTTCACTGCTGGACGAGTTCGCGCGGCGAACGGGACGTGGGTGGCTGGGCAATAAGGCAGCCTCCGGCACCGCGATCATCGACGAGCTCGGCGCCGAGCATCAGCGGTCGGGAAAGTGGATCGTCTACACGTCCGCCGATTCGGTGTTTCAGGTGGCTGCACATGAGCAGATCGTGCCGCTGGCGGAGCTGTATGAGGCGTGCGCGGTCGCCCGCGAGATGCTCATCGGCGAGCACGCGGTCAGCCGCGTGATCGCGCGTCCGTTCGAAGGGAGAGCAGGGGACTACCGCCGGACGCCCAATCGCAAGGATTTTTCGATTGCGCCGACCGGAACCACACTGCTCGATGTGATGGCCGATGCGGGGATCGTGCGCATCGGAATCGGCAAGGTGGACGACCTGTTCGCGGGCCGCAACATCAGCAGCGAGCATACGCCGACGAATCGCGATGCCTACCGGCGCATCGAGCAGGCGCTCGATGCGCTCGACACAGGATTCGTCTTCGTGAACGTGATCGAATTCGACCAGACGTGGGGGCACCGCAATGACGTGCCGGGGTTTCACCAGGGTCTCAAGGAGCTGGACGCGTGGATCCCGCGGCTCCTCGCGCGGCTGCGGCCGGACGATCTCGTGATGCTCACCGCCGATCACGGCAACGATCCGACGACGCCGTCGACCGATCATTCACGCGAAGTCGTGCCGCTGCTCGTGCTGGGACCGAGCGTGCATCCGGTGCCGCTGGGCACGCGGCGCACATTCGCCGACATGGGCCAAACGGTTGGTGAATACTTTGGCCTGCCGGGGCTCGCGGCGGGCACGTCGTTTCTCAAGGACGTTTCGGCGTGAAGGATCTGGTGAAACAGGCGCGCGACGCGATGCGCCACGCGTGGGCCCCGTACAGCAACTTTCACGTTGGGGCCGCGATCGAAGCGGCGGACGGCACCGTCTACGTCGGCTGCAACGTCGAAAGCGCGTCCTACGGGCTCACCATTTGCGCGGAGCGGATGGCGCTGGGCGCGGCCGTGGTGAGCGGCGCCCGCAAATTGAAGCGGATCGTTGTCACCACCGAAGTGGATCCGCCGGCCGCGCCCTGCGGCGCCTGCCGGCAGCTGCTCGCGGAATTCGGCCTGGATCTGGAAGTGACGGCGGTTGGGCCGGCGACCGAGAAGCGCTGGACGCTGGCCGCACTCTTGCCTGACGCTTTTACGAAGGAGACGCTGGACCGGTGACGCGGCGACTAACCTGGTTATTTCTGCTCGTAGTGGCGGCCTGTACCGAAGACGCGACCTCGGCCGGCGTCTGTCCCAACTTCTGCCCGAGCGACTCGATCAGCATCAAGGATACGATCTTCACCGCCATCATCGAGCGCGATTCCTCGTTTCGTGGCTACGTGCCGGGGTATGCCTCCGAGGCGATGACGGCGACGGATGTGCCGGGCGTGGTCGAGAGCCGTCCGTTCTTTACGATCGACACGATGTTCACACGCGTGGCGCCGAAGTCGGGCGATACCACGACCGTGCCGATCATTGCCGACTCGGCGAGGCTGCGGCTCGTGATCGTGCGCCGCGACAAGGCGGCGACCAATCTGCGACTGCGGTTGTATCAGCTGCCCGTCACGGCCGACTCGACGTCCACCTTTGCGTCACTCGATTCCTATTTCAACGGGCCGGTCGTGGACAGCGTCAACGTGAGCGACCTGCGGGCGCAGCCGGCAATCGGCGACACGGCGACGATCCGCATCTGGGGCGATTCGATCCGGAGGGATTCGTCGGGACATGTCCTGCAGATCCAAACCGACTCGTCGCTTGTCATATTCTTCACGCTCGATACGCTGCAGGCGCCCTTCAGCGTGCCCGATACCGGTCGCCTCGCCTACGGGGTGCGCGTCGCGGCGGACTCGCTCGCGAGCGTGAGTCTCGCGTCGAGCGAATCGGGCGCCAATGGCCCGACCTTCCGCTGGTTCTATAGCTACACGATCCACGATACGAGCGGGGTGAAGCCGGATAGCGTGGTGCACGCCGACAGGCCGGTGAGGCTCCGGTTCGATGGCTTCGTCTTCAATCCGCCCACGCCGCCGCTCGACTCCCATCTGGCGGTCGGGGGCGTGCCCTCGGCGCGGGCCGTGCTGCGCGTCAAGATGCCGGCATTTCTGCATGATACCATCGACGTCGTGCGGGCAACCGTCATTCTGGTTCCGGTGAATGCGGTGCCGGGTGCGCGCAGTGACTCATTCCAAATTCTGGCGCGACCCGTACTCACGGACCTCGGCGCGAAGTCTCCGCTCGGGTCGGCCGCGAACCTGTTCGGAAACACCGTCGTACACATCGGATCGCCCGATACGGTGCGGATCGAGCTCACCAACCTCGTGCGCGCGTGGTCCGCGGATACGACGCTGGCCACGACGTTCTTCCTCGGGCACGTGCCGGAGGCGACATCGTATACCGAGATTCGGTTCTATTCCTCCCGCGCGCCGGCATTCCGGCCGGGTCTGCACGTGACCTACGTGAAACGCTTCCGGTTCGGGAATCCGTGACGGTCGGACGGTCTGACGGCCGGACGGCCGCTGTCCTTGTGGTGCTGGTGTTACTGGCGGCCGTCTGGCCGTCAGGCCGTCTGGCCGCTCAGGATTCCCAGTTCGGTATCCGCGGGCTCGGCACGCCCGGCAAATGGGAGAGCGTTCGAGCGAGGTCCACCGGTGGTGCGTTCGCGCCCTTCGATGCCTTCTCGCCGCTGATCGATGCGTCTCTCGCGGACGTGCGGCGCATGAGCGCCAATGTGACCAGTGGCACGTCGTGGCGTTCGGTCGACGCCGGCGGCACGCAAGCGTCGCTGCGCGGGACTCGCTTCCCGGCCATGGTGATCGCCGGGCCGGTGACCCCCCGCATCGTGGTGGGTGGCGGCTTCTCCACCTATCTCGACCGTTCGTTCGGCGTCGTCATCCATGACACGATCACCTTGCGCGGGGTGCAGCAGCCGATCACCGACCAGATCACGAGCGACGGCGCCGTCTCCGATCTTCGGGTCGCGGTTGGTGCGCGCCTGCACAGGCGGCTCGCGCTGGGATTGGGCCTGCATCGTCTCACGGGCTCCACCCGTGTCGTCGCCACGCGCAGCTTCGCCGACACCGTGAACTACCGTACGTCCACGGCGCGGGACGAGGTGGCGTATGGCGGCGTGGGCGGATCGGCGAGCCTGTTGCTCGATGTCACGAGCGATTTGCGCGTTGCCGGGTGGTTCCGCTCCGACTCCAAACTGCGCGCCGACATCGGTGGCCGCACCGTCGCAGAGAATGATCTGCCGCTGATGTACGGCGCCGGCGTGCAGTGGTACGCGGGTACGCAGGCGAATGTGGCGGGCACCGTGACGTGGCGGAACTGGGCCGGAGTCGCAACGATCCCCAACGCCCACGACACATTCAACTGGTCCGTGGGCGCGGAAATCGGACGGCCGGGCTCGCCGTTCCGGTTCGGCCTGCGCGGCGGACAGCTTCCCTTCGGGATCGGGAAGACCCCCACCGAGGTCGGATACTCTGCGGGACTCGGCCGCCAGTTCTCCGGCGGCCGCGGCCGCCTCGACATCGGCATCGAGCGGCTGCAGCGCAGCGGGACGGGACTCACCGAGCGCGTCTGGACGTTTCTGCTGGGGCTGACCGTGCGGCCGTGAACGTCTACTTCCACACCTTCGGGTGTAAAGCCAACCAGTACGACACCGAGCGCGTGCGTCAGGCATTCGACGCGAGCGGTGCCACGGTGGTGGATGATCCCGCAGTCGCCGATGTCGCCGTTATCAATTCCTGCACCGTCACGAACGAAAGCGAAGTCAAACTGCGTCGCCTGGTCCGCCATGTTGCGAAAAGCGGCCACGCACAAACCATCGTCATGGGATGTGCGGCGGCGCTCGATGACGGCGCGATCGCGGCGTTGCCGGGTGTGCGGGCGGTGGTGGCGAACGCGGATCCTGCGAATGTGCTCACTGTGGCCGGCATGTCGTTCCGCCTCGCCGCAACGCGGAGAGGGGGTCAGGGGGTGAGGACTCGGGGCCTTCTCAAGATCCAGGACGGCTGCGACGAGCATTGCACGTTCTGCGCGACGACGCTCGCCCGCGGCGCCAATCGCTCGCGGCCGGTGGCGGAGCTAGTAGAGGAAGCGCAGATGCTTGCCGAGCGACATGCGGAGATCGTGCTCACGGGTGTGCACATCGGGACCTATGGGCAGGACGGGTCGCACGTCGGCACGACGGCACGTCGTACGTTGGGTACGTTGCTCGAGTCCCTTATTGACGCGATCCCGCCGGTTCGCTTTCGCCTCGGCAGCGTCGAAGCGACGGAGGTCGACGACACGCTCGCCCGGCTCCTCATCGAAGCGCCTCGCAACTTAGCGGCGCATTTGCACGCGCCGCTGCAGTCTGGTGCCAACCGGGTGTTGAAGCGTATGGGCCGGCACTGGTACACGGCAGAGTCCTACCGGGCGCGGATCGAGTGGCTCGCGGAGCGGCTGCCCGTGTTTGGGTTGGGCGCGGACGTGATCGCAGGCTTTCCAGGTGAGTCTGACGCCGATCATCACGCCTCTCTCACGCTGTTACGCGAGTTGCCTTTTACGTACCTCCACGTTTTTCCGTTCTCCGTCCGTCCCGACGCGCCGGCGGCGCGGCTCGCGGGCCAGCTCCGGCCCGAGGTGATTCGCGAGCGGGCGCGCGAGCTGCGGGAGCTCGGCGAAGCGAAGGCGGCGGCCTATCGTGAGCACCGCAGAGGGCAGACGGCTGATGGCGTCGTGACGGGCCACGGGAATGGTCAAATCGAGGTGATGACGGAAGATTATCTGAGCGTCTATCTTGATACGCACGTGTGGGACGGACGTCCCCGCTTCGAGGTGACGGTCAACTGACGATGCGCCGGGTTTACATCGAGACCTACGGCTGCCAGATGAACGTCTCGGATTCCGAGCTGATGTTCGGTGTCCTGGGCCGTGAAGGCTACGTGCGCACCGAAGACCCCGCCGAGGCGGACGTGCTGCTGGTGAATACCTGCGCGGTGCGTGATCACGCGGAGCAGCGCGTCCTGGGACGCATGGGGGAGCTGAAACGCTACAAGCGCCCCGGTGACGTGCTGGGAGTCGTGGGATGCATGGCGCAACGTCTGGGACCCAAGCTGCTCGAGCGCGTGCCCCAGGTGGATCTCGTCATCGGACCCGACGGCTATCGCGGCCTGCCCGAGCTAATCGCGCGCGCCCGTGACGGGGAGCGCGGCGCCGACGTCGCGTTCAAGGGGTGGGAACACTACGAAGATGTCCCGCCGGTCCGCGGCAATCCGATCTCGGCGTTCGTCACGGTGCAACGCGGCTGCGATTATCGGTGCACCTTCTGCATCGTTCCGATGACGCGCGGGCCCGAGCGGAGCCGCAAGTTGGCCGACGTCGTGCATGAGGTCGCGCACCTCGCCGGGAACGGCACGACAGAGGTCACACTGCTTGGCCAGACCGTCAACAGTTATCACGACGGCGAGCATGATTTCGCGGATTTGCTCCGCGCCGTGGGAGTGGTGGACGGCATCCGCCGCCTGCGCTTCACGTCGCCGTATCCGACCGACTTCACGCCGCGAGTGCTCGCGGCGATGGCCGAGACGCCGGCCGTGTGCGAGCACGTCCATCTCCCGGTGCAGAGCGGCAGCTCGCGCACGCTCAAGCGGATGCTGCGCCGCTACGACCGGGACCGCTATTGCGACGTCGTGGCGGCGCTACGCGCTGCCGTGCCCGGCGTCGCCCTCTCGACCGACATCATCGTGGGATTCCCGGGCGAGACAGAAGAGGAGTTCCAGGAAACGCTGTCGCTCGTGGAGCACGTTCAGTTCGACGACGCCTACACGTTCAAATACTCGGTCCGCGAGGGGACGCCGGCGGTGCGGATCAAGGATCATGTGGCCGAAGCGATCAAGACCGAACGCATCGGCCGGCTCATCGAGCTGGTGCGCCGCGTGGCGAAGCGGAAGAACATCGGACTCGTCGGGACCACGCACGAGGTTTTGGTCGAAGGGCCGGCGAAGCGCGGCGACTTGCTGCAGGCACGCACGCGCACCAACAAGATCGCGCTGCTGGACGGGCCGCGGGAGTGGATCGGGACGTATCGCCGCGTCCGGTTCACCGGCACGACCGGCTCCACATTCAGCGCCGTCACTGCCGTTCCCCCTCTCCGCATTGCGGAGCGGGGGACAGGGGGTGAGGCCGCGTGGCAGTGACCAACGTGGCGATGGAAGTCGTGCAGCGGGAGTACCAGAGCCTGCGCGAGGCGTTTCCCAAGTTCTGCGGTTGCGATATCTGCCGGGGCGACGTGCTCGTCTTCGCCCTCAATCGTCTGTCCCCGCACTACGTCTCGACCCGCCAGGGCGAGATCCTCACCGAGCTGACCATGCAGAGCGATCAGGAGAAGGCCAAGCTCGACGTCGCGTTGCTCGAGGGCTTCCGCAAGGTGGCGCTCGCGCCGCGCTGCGGAGCAAAACCGACTCAGCTCTAGCCTGACGCGGCCCACATGCGGCCGCCAATTCTCTATCTCACCGTTGCGTTTGGCGCCGGACTATTCACGGCGTTAAACGGCGTGGAACTGTGGGTAACGGCGTTGTGCGTGCTGCCGGGCGCGTTGTTGCTCGCGCGCCGCGCGCCGCTCGGCGCGGCAGTCGGCGTGATGCTGGCGGCCGGTGTGTTGTGGGGAGCTGCCGCACTACGCGAGCAGCGTGCATCCTGCGCGGGCCAATGGTCGGTTGAGGCTCGGCTGACCCCGGGCCGGCGGCCCGGGGTCAACACACCTGCCACCCATTCCACGATTCTCCAGCTCACCGACCCCGTGGCCGCCACCGGCGGTGTCGCAGAAGGAGTCGTCCGCGGGGGCGGTTGCGGTGGCACACTCACAATCCGTTGGCCCGAGGGCCACGCCGCCCACGGCGGTACGACCTGGGTCGTCGCGGGACGGTTTCTCGGTGACCAGGGGCGCGGCGTCCTCGTCGCGCGGCGCGTGCGCGAGCTCGACGCGGTCCCGCGCGGGCGTGGCGCGCTGCGCGATCGGATCGCCGAGCGCAGCCGGCGCCTGTTCGGCACCCGCGCGCCGCTGGTGGACGCGCTCGTCATCGCGCGGCGCGCCGAGCTCGATGCCGAGCTGCGGGAGCGCTACACACGGTCGGGGCTCGCGCATCTCTTGTCGATCTCGGGACTGCACGTCGCGTTCTTCGCCGCCTGGTTGAACGTCCTACTCGTCCGGCTCCGGCTCGGTCCGCGCGCGCGCTTCGCGGCGGGGACCGGCGTCATGCTGGCGTACGTCTGGCTGCTCGGTTTTCCCGCGCCCGCGGCGCGCTCGGCAGCGATGCTCGCGCTCCTCGACATCGCGAAGCTGCGCCAGCGCGTGGTCGCACCGCGCGGACTGGTGGCGCTCGCCGCGTTCTGTGTGATGCTCGGCGATCCGTGGGCCGTGCAGTCGGTCGGCGCATGGCTGTCGGTGGCGGCGGTCGCGGCGGTGATCTGGGCGGGGCGGGCGACCGAGCGTCTTCCGAAGGCGGTACGTGTGCTCGCGCCCGCCGCCGCGGCGACGCTGCTCACCGCACCGATCACGGCCTACAGCTTCGGCACCGTCGCTCCGATTGGCGTCGTCGCGAATATCGCCGCCATCCCGCTGGCGGGACTCGCGGTTCCGGGCCTCATGGTCGCACTGCTGCTCTCATCGAGCTGGCTGGCCGCCGGCGCCGGCTTGTGTTTGGCGCTGCTCGACGTGGTAGCAAAGGCAGCGGCTGCGCTGCCCGGCGGCCACTTCATCATGATTGCCGGTGCACGCGCGGCGGTTCTCTGGCTGGGCATCCTCGCGCTGGCCTGGTGGCTGTGGAATTCGCCCCGCCGTCGCTGGATGGTCGCCGCGCGGGTGGCGTTTGTCGCCGTGCTCATCGCATGGACCACGCTCTTCCATGCCTTTGGACGCCTTTCTGTTTGTCAATGCCTCACCGTAAGTTTCCTGGACGTCGGCCAAGGTGATGCCATCGCCCTGCGCAGTCCGGCGGGGCGGTGGCTGCTGATCGACGGAGGGCCGCGCGGACCGCTGGGCGACGCCGGCCGCCGGGTGGTGGTACCGTTCCTGCGACGCCACGGCGCGACGCAGCTCGCCGCGATCGTGGCGACGCACGCGCATCTCGATCATTTCGGCGGCCTGCCGGCGGTGCTCGATGCGTTCGATCCGGCGTTCGTGCTCGAGCCGGGACAACCGGTGCCGGATGCGGGGTATCTCGGCTTCCTCGGCGCGGTCGAAAGTGATGGCGCTCAGTGGCGGCCGGCGCGGCGCGGCGACCGGCTCGAGCTGGACGGGGTAACGATCGACGTCCTGAGTCCGGACTCGGCGTGGGTGGTGAGCCAGACGGACATCAACGAGGAATCGGTCGTGCTGCTCGTGACCTACGGGAGCACGCGGCTGCTCCTGGCGGGCGATGCGGGCATCCCGACCGAGGCGCATCTGGCGGGGCGGGTCGGGCCGGTGACGTTGTTGAAGGTGGGACATCACGGGTCACGTGGCGCGACTTCGGACCGCTGGCTCGATGAGCTGCGGCCGGCCGAGGCCGTCATCAGTGTGGGAACGAAGAACCGCTACGGTCATCCCGCGCCGGAGACGCTCGCGCGGCTGCGAGGACATGGCGTCACCGTGCTCCGCACTGATGAGCGAGGCACGATCACCTTCACCGTCTCGAGTCATGGCACGCTCGCAATCACCGACGTCGGTCATCACGATTGAGCGGTTCATCATGGAGCAGGAGCGGCTGCACCCCGAAGCCACGGGGGAGCTGTCGAACCTGCTGTATGATCTGTGCCTCGCCGCGAAGATCATCTCGCGCCAGGTGCGGCGCGCTGGCCTTACCGACATCCTGGGCGAAGTCGGTACGATCAATGTCCAGGGCGAGGTGCAGCAGAAGCTGGATGTGTTCGCCAACGAGACGGTGCGCCACAGCGTCGAGCACACGGGCCGAGTGTGCGTCGTGGCGTCGGAGGAAGACGAGCAACCCATTCCCGTCCAGGTGCGCGAGGACCGGCGCGGCGGCAAGTACGTGCTGTTGTATGATCCGCTCGACGGCTCGACCAACATCGGCGTCAACGTCTCGATCGGCACGATCTTCTCCATTCACCGGCGCACCGCCACCAAGAGGGGTCCGGGCTCGCTCGCCGACTGCTTGCAGAAGGGCCGCGCCCAGGTCGCCGCCGGCTATATCCTGTATGGCTCCAGCACGATGCTCGTGTACACGACAGGTCAGGGTGTGCACGGCTTCACACTCGATCCCACGATCGGCGAATTCCTACTGTCGCATCCCGACATCCGCTCGCCCGATGTCGGCACGTACTACAGCGTCAACGAAAGTCACTGGAACAAGTGGGCGCCGGGCATTCAGCGCGTCGTGGGCGCCTTCAAGAACGGTGACGGCGGGCGGGTGGAAGCGAAGAACGCGCGCTACATCGGGTCGCTGGTCGCGGACATTCACCGCAACTTGATGTCGGGCGGCGTCTTTCTCTATCCCGCCGATACGATCTCCCCGCAGGGCAAGCTGCGCTTGCTGTACGAAGCGGCACCGCTGGCGTTCGTGGTCGAGCAGGCGGGCGGCGCGGCCATCGATGGCGAACACGACATCCTGGACATCAAACCCTCCGCGCTCCACCAGCGCACGCCGCTGATCATCGGCTCCAAACACGACGTCGCATTCGCGCGATCGGTGCTTGCCCGGCCGTGACACCCGACTGGCTCGAGCGCCCGGTGAACGACCAGAGCGCGCCTGGCGAGCCGCCGTACACGCGCGGCATCTACCCCACGATGTATCGCGGCAAGCTGTGGACGATGCGCCAGTACGCGGGCTTCGGCACGGCCGAAGAGACGAATGCCCGGTTTCGCCACCTGCTCGACGCCGGACAGACGGGCCTGTCGGTCGCGTTCGATCTGCCGACCCAGATGGGCTACGACTCCGATCATCGCATGGCGGACGGGGAAGTGGGACGCGCCGGTGTGGCGATCGACAGCGTGGAGGATCTCGAGCGCCTGTTTCATGGCATCCCGCTCGATCGCGTCTCTACGTCCATGACGATCAACGCGACGGCCGCGATTCTGCTCGCGATGTATATCGCCGTCGGCGAGGAACAGGGCGTCCCGCTCACCAAGCTCCAGGGCACCCTGCAGAACGACATCCTCAAGGAATACATCGCGCGCGGCACCTACATCTATCCGCCGGAGCCGTCGCTGCGGCTCGTCGCCGACATCTTCCGGTTCACCTCGCGCGCGAAGATGAGCTTCAACCCGATTTCGATCTCGGGTTACCACATGCGCGAAGCGGGCGCCACGGCGGTGCAGGAGCTGGGCTTCACGTTTGCGAATGGACTCGAATACGTGCGCCGCGCGCGGTCCACTGGACTGGCGGTCGAGGACTTCGCTCCGCGCATTTCGTTCTTCTTGGCCGCGTATACCGATCTGTTCGAGGAGATCGCCAAGTTCCGCGCGGCGCGCCGGCTCTGGTCGCGGCTCATGAAAGAGAAGTTCGACGCCTCGGGGGCCGCTGGGCGGCTGCGCTTTCACACTCAGACGGGTGGCGCGACACTCACGGCGCAGCAACCCCTCAACAATGTCGTGCGCGTCGCGATTCAGGCGATGGCCGCCGTGCTGGGCGGCACGCAGTCGCTCCACACGAACTCCTACGATGAAGCGCTGGCGCTTCCCACCGAGCGCAGCGCGACGCTGGCGCTCAGAACCCAGCAGCTGCTGGCGCACGAGACCGGTGTGCCGGACGTCGTCGACCCCCTCGGCGGCAGCTGGTATGTCGAGGGATTGACCGACAAGATCGAAGCAGCGGCGAGGGCGTTGGTGGAGGAAGTGGAGGTTGGTGGAGGGTCTGTAAAGGCGATCGAGCGCGGCGTTTTCCAGGAAGCGATTGCGCGGAGCGCGTACCAGCAACAGCGTGCTGTGGAGGAGAAGAAGCAGGTCGTCGTGGGAGTGAACGAGTACGTCACGGCAGAGCCGATCCCGCCGATTCCCACGCCGGACTACTCGCAGCTGGCAGAGGAGCAGAAACGACGGCTCGCGTCACTGCGCGAGAAACGGAACGCCGGAAACGTGAAACGGACGCTCCACACTTTAGAGGCCGCTGCCCGCGAACCGGCCGCGCCCCTCATGGAGTCGATTCTCGACGCCGTGCGCGCGCGCGCCACCCTCGGCGAAATCAGCGACGTGCTTCGGTCCGTGTGGGGTGTGCACGACGCCCGGTGACCACGGCGGAGGGGGAGGGCTACGGATATTGAATCCATTACGACCGATGTCTGAGGGGCACAGGACCCGAAACGTCGTTGCCCGCGTGATCGTCGCGCTGCTATTCGGCATCGCGATGGGCTACGCCATCGGCCAGAGCCTGGCGGGCGATGCCGCGCGCGGCCGGGCACTCACGATGAAGGAGTACGTTGCCAACTTCGAGAATTACCAGAATCATCTGATCGGAAACGACACCCCTATCTGGGCCGCGATCCTTGGCGGCGTGTTCATGGTGGTTGTGACTTTCGCCATCTATGAGCTGCTGGTTTGGGTCGTCGACAAGCTGCTGGCCGCCTTGGATCGCCGTGTGAGCGCCACGGACCAACCAGGGAGCATCGCACCATGAAGGCTCTGTCGAACCTGCTGTTGATTCTGGCGGTCGCGGGGTGCGCTCCGAAATTGCGGAACGCGGCGAGTGGCGAGAAAGTCAAGACGTTCACCGTGTGGTTCCGCGCTGAGACCAATCACGTCCGCGGCCTGGTCCGCGAACCCGTCGACAGCGTTTGGCAGGTCCTCCCGGCCGCGTTTCAATCTCTTCGCTTTCCCGGGGCGCCTTCGGTCTACGCCGACGATTTCGTGTACCTCACGCCGTCCCTGAAGGTCGAGCATCGCCTCTACGAGGGCGAGTCAAACTCGTTGTATCTCAATTGTGGTTATACGCCGGCGGGCGTCCCCGCCGCCGACGCATACGAAGTCATCTTCGCGATGCTGGCGCGGTTGACACCTGCTCCCGGCCAGGGGACCGAGATCGAAATCATCGTCGACGGGACTGCTCGCAACATGGCGGAGCGTAGCGATCCGGTGTCCTGCACTGGCACGGGCCGGCTCGAAGCGACCATTCTGCAGCGTGTGGAAGAGCTGCTGCGCTCCAAGGCTCGCTAACAAACGGGGTGGACAGTGCTCAAACGAGCGTTTCAGAGTCTGGCACTAGTGCCGGTATTCGCGGTGGCCGTCCATGCGCAACGCGTGGAAACCGGGTTTCTCGACCGCAGCATAACGGTCGCCGGCCGGGCCTATCACTATCAGGTCTACGTGCCGGCCGACTATCAGACGAAACCGACATGGCCCGCGATCCTCTTCCTGCACGGCGCGGGAGAGCGCGGTAACGACGGTTTGGTGCAGACGAACGTCGGCCTCGCCCCCGCAATACGGCAGAATCCCTCACGCTATCCGGCGATCGTCGTCTTCCCGCAGGTGCCGCCGGATTCGCAGTGGGTCGGGACTCCCGCCGACATGGCCGTCGCCGCGCTGCAGCAGACGATGCGGGAATTCCACGTGGATGCGAGTCGTGTCTATCTCACCGGCCTCTCCATGGGCGGACACGGGACCTGGTACGTCGCTTACCGGCATCCCGAGCTGTTCGCCGCCGTCGTACCCATCTGCGGATGGGTGCGGGATGTCCCGCAATTTCGGGGCTCCGTCCCGGTGGTGCCGGGCGATAGCGCGGCGGTGATGACCAGTCTCGTCCAGTACCTCGGCAAGGTTCCAATTTGGATCTTCCATGGCGAGGTCGATCAAGTCGTCAATGTGAATGGGTCACGCGAGCCTGCGGCTGCGCTGAAGGCGGCCGGAGCCGACGTGCACTACACGGAGTTGCTGGGCCTGAATCACAACTCCTGGGATGCCGCGTACGCGTCCGAGGAGTTCCGCAACTGGCTGTTCGCGCAACAACGCCATTAGCCTAGCGGTCCCCCCTTCGAGCGTGCCAACTTTAGAACACACCCCTCGAGAGGATTGCACTCGATGAACCGGCGTGAAGTGCTACTTCTGCTCGCCGGGACGGCTGCGCTCCCTGATCAGCTCCTCGCAGTCGGGCGCGCCGTCCACAAACGGGCTCGCGCGGGAACGCTGCGCGCGCTCGATCCCCACCAGAATGAAACCGTTGCTACTATTGCCGAGCTGATCATTCCAAAGACCGACACGCCGGGCGCGCGCGAGGCGGGCGTGCCGGCGTTCATCGACGTCATGCTCGCCGACTGGGGCGATGAGGAGCAGCGCCAGACTTTCACCGCGGGCCTCGCGAACGTGGATGAGCGCAGCCGCGCAGCGTTCGGGAAGGACTTCATCGGCTGCACGCCCCAGCAGCAAACGCAAATAGTCGAGGACTTGGACTACGAGCTCGCACGCCTGCGTGACACGAAGAGCGATACCTCGAAGAATTTCTTCCAGGGCATGAAGTGGCTGACGCTGACGGGCTACTACACGTCCGAAGTCGGCGCGACGACCGAGCAACATTTCCGCATCGTGCCGGGCCGCTACGAACCCTGCTACCCCCTCGAACCATGAAAACCTACGACGCCATTGTGATCGGCTCGGGCATGTCGGGCGGCTGGGCGGCGAAGGAGTTGACCGAGCGCGGACTGCAGACGCTCGTCCTCGAGGCCGGCAGACCGATCAACCCCGAGACCGACTACGTCGAGCACGTGCCCATGTGGGAGATGAAGTTCCGCGGTATGGGCGACCGCAAGCGACTGGCCAAAGAGCAGCCGATCCAGCGGCAATGCTACGCCTGCGACGAGATGGCCTACAAGTTCTTCGTGAACGACCTCGAAAATCCGTATACGACCCCTCCCGACAAACCGTTTTCGTGGATTCGCGGCCGCCAGGTCGGCGGGCGCTCGATCATGTGGGGCCGGCAGGTCTACCGCTGGAGCGACCTCGATTTCGAGGCGAACGCGCGTGAAGGCATCGGCGTCGACTGGCCGATTCGCTACGCCGACATCGCTCCGTGGTACGACTACGTCGAGACGTTTGTCGGTATCAGCGGCCAGGCCGAAGGACTGCCGCAGCTCCCCGACGGGAAGTTTCTCAAGCCGATGGCGCTGAACTGCGTCGAACAGACGGTGCGTGAGGCGGTGGGCCGGGCGTGGCCGGGGGAACGGATGGTCACGATCGGCCGCTGCGCGGTGCTCACCGAGTCGCACAACGGCCGCGCCGCCTGTCACTACTGCGGGCCGTGCCATCGCGGCTGCATCACGCGCTCCTACTTCTCGAGCGTGAACGCGACGCTGCCGGCCGCTCAGGCGACGGGCCGCCTCACCCTGCGGCCCTACAGCGTCGTCCACAGCATCAGCTACGACAAGCGGCGCGGCCGGGCTACGGGCGTGCGCGTCATCGACGGGCAGACGAAGCACGCCCTCGAGTTCCAGGCGCGCATCGTCTTCCTGTGCGCGTCCACCATCGAGTCGGCACGGATCCTTCTCAACTCCGGGACCGGATTCGCGAATTCGAGCGGCCAGGTCGGCAAGAACCTGATGGATCACATCATGGGCGGCGGCGCCAGCGGCCGGATGGACGGACCGCCCGACCGCGATACCATCGGCAATCGCCCCAACGGGATCTACGTGCCGCGCTTCCGCAACATCGGGAAGGGCAAGTCATCGTTCCTGCGCGGCTACGGGTTCCAGGGTGGCGGCGGCCGCTCCGACTGGGGGCGCGGCGTCGGGGAGGCGGGCTTCGGGGCCGATTTCAAGAAGTCGCTGCGTCGTCCCGGTCCCTGGGGCTTCAGCCTCTACGGCTTCGGCGAAATGCTGCCCAAAGAGGAGAACTTCGTCGAGATCGACAAGAACAAGGTCGATGCCTGGGGAATTCCCGTCGCCAGAATCAGCTGCGCCTACGGCGAGAATGAGAAAGCCCTGGTGCACGACATGTCCATCTCGGCCGCCGAGATGCTCGCCGAGGCGGGCGCGCACGAGATTCAGCCTTACACCAGCGACAACCCGCCCGGTCTCGTCATCCACGAGATGGGCACGGCGCGGATGGGCAAAGATCCCAAGACGTCAGTCCTGAATGCGCACAATCAGTGTCACGATGTCCCGAACCTGTTCGTCACCGACGGCGCCTGTATGGCGTCGACGGCGTGCCAGAACCCATCGATCACCTACATGGCGCTCACCGCACGCGCGGCGGCCTATGCCGTCGACGCCATGAAACGGCACGAGCTATAAAATCGAGAGGAGGCAGGATGGATCGGCGGGAATTCGTTCAGACCATGACGGGCGCGGGGCTCGCGATTGCGTGTACCGGCATGAGCCGCGCGCCGCACGTCGCACGCCTCGAGAAGGTCGGCCTTCAGCTCTACACGGTACGCGATCAGATGAAAGCGAATTTCGAGGGCACGCTCGCCCGCGTCGCGGAGATCGGCTACAAGGAGGTCGAGTTCGCCGGCTATTTCGATCATTCGCCCGCGGACGTCCGCGCGATCCTCGACCGGCACGGACTCTCGGCGCCGTCGACGCACATCATGTTGGCGGAGCTGGACGCGTGGAAGGCCTCACTCGATACGGCGAAAGCCGTCGGCCACGAATACATCGTCGTGCCCTGGATCCCGCAAGAGAAACGCATGACGCTCGACGGTTGGAAGAGTGTCGCCGCCGTCTTCAACCGCGCTGCCCAGATGGCGCACGACGCCGGTCTGCAGTTCGCCTATCACAACCACGATTTCGAGTTTCCCAAGATGGAAGGGCAGGTCCCCTACGATGTCCTGCTCCAGAACACCGATCCCAAGCTCGTCCAGCTCGAGATCGATCTTTACTGGCTCACCAAGGGCGGCCAGGACCCGCTCGATTACTTCGCCCGCTGGCCGGGCCGGATTCCCCTGGTCCACGTGAAGGACTCCGCCGGGGCGCCCGAGCACAAGATGGTCGACGTCGGGGCGGGGAAGATCGACTGGAAGCGCATCCTTGCGAAGAAGGATCAGGCGGGGATCAAGCACTGCTTCGTCGAGCACGATCAGCCGCCGCAGCCGTTCGATGACATCGCGGTGAGCTATCGCTATCTGAAAGATCTGGAGTTTTGATGAGCGTCGGACGGTCGGACCGTCGGACTGTCGGACGGCGCGATGTCCTGAAGAGTTTGGTCGCCGCACCGCTACTGATGTCGTTGCCGACCGTCCGACCGTTCGACCGTCCGACCGTCCGACTGAAGCAATCCGCCAGCCGGTGGTGCTACAGAACCATCCCGCTGCCTGATCTCTGTCGCGCCGGCAAAGGAATGGGCCTCGCGGCCATCGACCTGCTTGGCCCGGACGATTGGGACACGGTCAAGGCCGAGGGCCTCGTCTGTTCGATGGGATACGCCGCGATCCGCGACGACTTCATTGCGCGGGGCTTCAACAACCCCGCCAATCACGATTTTCTCGTGGGGGAGCTGGAACGCGCCCTTCCGCTCGCCGCGCAACACGGAGTGCCGAACCTCATCGCCATGTTCGGCAATCGCCAGGGACGCAGCGACGCGCAGGCGACGGAGGCCTGTGTCACCGGATTGCGCCGCGTCGCACCGCTCGCCGAGCGCCACGGCGTGACCATCTGCGTCGAGCTGCTCAACAGCAAGGTGGATCACGCCGATTATCAAGGCGACCACACGGCGTTCGGTGCGAACATCATCGAAGCCGTCGGCTCACCGCGGGTGAAGCTGCTGTACGACATCTACCACATGCAGATCATGGAAGGCGACGTGATTCGCACGATTCGCCAGCACGCGACTCACATCGGACACTTCCATACCGGGGGCGTGCCAGGACGGCACGAGCTCGACGATACGCAAGAGCTCAACTATCACGCCATCGCGGGCGCTATCGCCGATACCGGGTTCACGGGCTTCGTGGCCCATGAGTTCGTACCGACGCGTGACCCGCTGCGCTCGCTGAAACAGGCCGTGGAGGTATGCTCGGTCTAGGGAAGAGCCAGTGACGAGCCTGGGCCAGGTCGTACCGCTGTCCGCATCCTACAAGCGCAGGGTCTGGTTGGCGGTGACGGCGCTCGTCGCCTTCATGCTGCTGTATTTCTTCCTCGCCGGGTGGTTCCTCTACACCGCTTACCGCGTCCTCATTGTCGCCGACGCCTTCACGTTCTCGGGCCTGGCCGTGGGCGTGGGCGCCCTGTTCCTCGCGGTGTTCATGCTCAAGCCGCTCTTCTTCGTGAAGCGCGGCACCCTCGACGATATGCTGGAAGTCACCGCGCGCGATCAGCCCAGGCTGTTCGCATTTTTGCAGGCGCTGGCGGACAGCGCCGAAGCGCCGCGGCCCCATCGCGTATTTCTCTCGGGCCGGGTCAACGCCTCGGTGTTCTACGATCTCTCGCTCTTCAACCTCCTGTTTCCGTCGAGAAAGAACCTCGAGATCGGGCTTCCCCTCGTCAACGCGCTGACGTTTGGGGAGTGTCGCGCCGTACTAGCCCACGAGTTCGGACACTTCACCCAGCGCTCGATGGCGGTGCTGCGGTGGTCACAGATCGCCCACCAGATCGCCGGGCACCTCGTCGCCCGTCGTGACAAGCTCGACGAGCTGCTCGAGGGACTCTCCCGCATCGATATTCGGATCGCCTGGATCGGCTGGATCCTGAGCCTCGTCGTGTGGTCGATTCGCTCGCTGGTGGATTCGGTGTTCCACGGCGTCGTGTTACTGCAGCGCGCGCTGTCGCGGGAGATGGAGTTCCAGGCCGATCTCGTGGCCGTTTCGCTCACCGGGAGCGACGCGTTGATCCATGGCCTCTATCGGTTGCAGGCGGCCGACGATTCCTGGGATCGCACGCTGCGCTTCATCGACGGCGAACGGGCCCGCAAACGCATTCCGCGCGACGTGTTTACCCTCCACACGCACATCATGCAGCGCATGGCGGACATCCTGAACAACCCGGCGTACGGTCGGGTCGTCCCGGTGCCCGCCGATCATCCCGCCGAGCACCGCGTGTTTACGCCGGAGCTAGCGCAGCCTCCGCGGATGTGGCATACGCACCCGCTGAACCACGAGCGTGAGGAAAACGCCAAGCGCCGCTATTTCCCGATGGCGATCGACGACACCAGCGCCTGGACGCTGTTCGACGATACCACCACCCTGCGCGAGAAAGTCTCCGCGATGGTGCTCGCGGCTCCAGGCAAAGAGACGGTAGCGATCGGCACGTCAATGGAAGCTCTGAACGCGCAATTCGAGCGTCCGTTCCTGAGCAGTCACTACCGCGGCCTCTACCTCAACCGATCGGTTGTGCGCGTTGCAGCGCGCGTCGATGATCTCGTCGGACCCGCTCCGACCGATTGGCGCGAGCGACTCAGCGGGGGATCGCTGTACCCCGAGACGTTGATCGACGAGATCGCGCGGCTGCGGGCGCTCCAAAAGGAAGCCGGTCAGCTGCGCGGCATTCAATCGGGAGTGCTGCACGCGCCGGAGGGGATCGTGCGCCATCGTGGCCGCAATCTGCGGCGCAAAGAGCTGCCACAGGCGATCGAGCAGGTGGAGCGTGAAGCACGCGCGATCGAGGAGCGGTTGCAGGCGGAGGATCGCGTGTGTCGCAGTGTCCCGATGGCAGCCGCGACGGCCCTTGGCGGCGATTGGCCCGCGTATCTCGGGGGTCTCTTGAGCGTCCTGCATTACGCCGATCACACTGCGGCCAACCTCCGGGATCTGTACGAGGTGTTTACGCATGTCGTGCGCGTCGAGACGGCGACGCGCCGAGTGAGCAGCGCAGGCGTCCAGCGCGTCTTGAACGCCGCCAACACGTTGTACGACGCGTTGCGGCGCGTGTACGGCGACACGATGAGCGTGAAGCTCGATTCCACATTACTGCAGCGCTTGGCGGTCGCATCGTGGGCCGCCCTCTTCGAAGAATTCAAGCTCCAGCCGGCCGACGCGAAGAACATCAATTCGTGGCTCGGCGTCATCGATGGCTGGGTGAACCAGGCATTGGGCGCCTGTGACACCCTGCGCGATGGGGCGCTCGAACAGCTGTTGCTGACCGAGGCAGCGCTGGCCGAGCACGTGCGTGGCTCCACGTCCCCGGAGCGGGCACCGAGGCCCTCCACCGTGCCGGCGGAGTACGACCTCCTCCTGCCCGGCGCGGAGCGGCCGCGGCCCAGCGGTCTGTCCTGGTGGCAGCGGTTCCAACTCGCCGACGGCGTCGTGCCCGCGGTCGCCCGGTTCGCGATCGCGGCGGGGATCGTCGCCATTGTGCTCGGATTTGGCGGAGGCGTGGGCACGGCGACGATCACGGTCTACAATGGCTTGGCGATTCCCGTCGTCGTGAGCGCCGCCGGGCAAAAGGTGCAGGTAGCGCCCCGGTCGCCGGTGGCCGTGAACGTGGACGCGGGCGAAACGTATGCCATCACCGCGCGCACACTGCGGGGGCAGGTCGTGGACAGCTTCGCGGCCGAGGTCCCGAGGAGCTTTGCCAACTTCGTGTATAATGTCGCTGGCGCGGCGCCCCTCGTCGCGTGGACCGCCGTCTACGGGTCGGTGCGAGCCGAGCCCCCGCGTCCGCTGGGTGCGCCCCGGTGGATCAAGAGCGATGCCGAGTTTCTGTTCACGACACCGCCGGAATCGATCCACACCAGTGGTGAAGGCGGCACGCGCGAAGTGCTCTCCGCCCTGTCGGAGTTCTCGCCGCAGCGTCAGCTGAGCGAGCTCCAGGTCGACAGTGAGCAGCGCAGCCTGCTGCTGGCGCATGCGCGCTGGGACGCGACCTCGTCTCAAAACGTGATGGAATGGTTGTCGCTCGCAAAGCTGCGGCTGCCACAATACGGCGCGCTTCTCGCCACGCGTCTCGCGGAGCAGCCCAATGACGTCGTCCTCCTGCGGACCGAACAGGATGACGCGAAAGGCGCCAAGCGCGATGCGGTCTGTACGCGCCACCGTCGACGCGCGACGGCGGCACCCGACAACGCCGATCTTGCGTACATCGCGGCTCGCTGCTTGACCAGTCCGGATGCCCGGATGGCGGCATTCCTTGGCGCCTACAACCGCTGGCCGAAGCATGGCTGGCTCGCGATGGGTGTCGGCTACGCGTATACCGGGACCGGGCAGTGGCGAGAGGCGGTCGCTCCACTGGATCAGGCGAGGCGCACGTTGCGTCCCCTGTCGGACGCGCTCACGCTCGACCTGGCACGAATCTACCGGCTGATTGACCAGGATAGCGTCGTCATGCGACTGACCCGCTTGTCGCAACCACTGCAGACCATGTTGAACCTGGAGGATGGCATCGGATTCGACTCGACGCCGCTGCTTGCCTACCAAGCCCTCGCCCGGGGCCACGTCGACGACGCCGTCCACCGCGCGCGCGCCGATTCCAATGCCGCGGCCCGGGTGCTGCGACTCGCGGCTGCCTCCGATGGCGCGTCCGCGGCGCTGGTCAAGCGCGCGCTCGCGCTGGGAGCGAAGGCGGGCATCGATACGTACAGCCGCTGGGCAACCATCGGTCTCGCCGTGCGCGAAGGTCGGGACTACCAGTATCTGTTGCTGTCCGACGAAGGGTTCCCCGCGGACTTCATGAATCACTTGTCGCGATTCCTGGCGCTGATGCGGCGCGGTTCGCCGGTCGCAGTCGCGGAAGCGGAGCTGCGCGAGCTGCCGCCCTCCATGCGCGGTCTCGCGTACAGCGTCGCGGTCATCGCGAAAGGGCGGAGCGCGCCTCAGGCGTGGCGGCACGGGGCGAAGCGCCTGCTGTTTGCCTACGAGCGCCCCTATTTCCGCTAACTGGCTGTGTCCGAGGAGGCATTGGTAGAGTCTTGAAGGGAGCCCATGCTCCCTTCCAACACCCGCCCGCTTGCGCGGCTCGTCCTCCTGAGCCTGATGCTGACGTTCGTCACGGCTCGGCTCGTGAGCATTCTGATCATGCTGCACCGCATGCCCAACATTTACCTGCATGTGCGCGATACCCATGTCCATCATTTGAACTACGGCATTTTCCTGCTCGCCGGCGTGGGTGCGTATCTGCTGTTCAGCCCCGGTCCAGCGGCCCCGGCCGCCGCGGTGGTCTACGGCATCGGTCTCGGTCTCACGTTCGATGAATTCGGGATGTGGCTGCACTTGAACGGCGACTACTGGCAACGCGCCAGCTTCGATGCGGTGATCGTGCTGGCGGCGGGGCTGGGGCTCGCGGGCTTTGCTCCGCCGATCGAACGCTGGCGCCCGCGGCTGCTCGCGGCGGGACTCCTCTTCCTTCTCCTGCTGGCCGGATCCTTCCGATTGGCGGCGCGTGCCGAGCCGCGGCTGCAGCGCTGGGAGCAGCGCCTCCGTTCGTAGTAGCTTCCCGGCGCTGCGGCGTGCCAATCACACTCCATAAGGAAGGGTGATGGTTCACGAATTCGGTGGTCTCCTGCTCGGCATCGCGATCGGGATCGTGATCGCGTGGCTGTATTTCCTCGTCTGGAAGCTTCGCTACAGCGCGACGATTCGCGACGATGCAGTGCAACGCAGCCTCGCCGTCACCGCCGGAAAGGTGCACGAGCAGCTGGTACCGTACCTGCCCGAGTTCGGCTTCAATCCCAAGGATGCGCGCTTTCTCGGCAGTCCGGTCGATCTCATCGTGTTCGACGGGCTATCCGCTGGCGACGTCAGGCGCGTCGTGTTTCTCGAAGTGAAAACGGGCGGGGCAGCACTGACCACACGGGAGCGCCAGGTGCGCGCGGTGATCGAGGCTCGTGAAGTCGCCTGGGCCGAGCTCAGGCTCACGAGGAGCCTGAGCTAGGGATTCGAAGATTTGCTACATTGATATCTCCTCGAACCGGGAAGCCCGTTCATGAAGAGCATCTTCTGGGGGGCGGTCATCATCGCGATTGGACTGGTGCGTGGCGATTCGGTATTTCGCGGCGACTTCAACATTGTGAGCATCTTCTTCGACGCCCTCGGTGTCTTCTTCATCATTCGCGGATTGGTCTCGATCTATCAATCCAAGCAGCAGGCGGCCGTGCCGCCGACGGCGCCACCTCCCGCGCCGCCGCCTCCGCGGCGATGATTGAGGAATGAGCGCGCCGTGCCATACTTCAAGCGACACTGAGAGGTGCACATGAGCCTGTGACAAACCGCCGCCAGACGTACGAGGTCGACGGCATCACCGTGACGTTCGACCCCGATGTCTGTATCCACTCCGGCGTGTGCGTCCGCGGACTGCCCGACGTGTTCGACATCAAACGGAAGCGCTGGATTCGGCCCGAGCTGCAGCCCCCCGATGCCGTCGCGGCGCAAGTGATGCGCTGCCCCTCGGGCGCGCTGCAATTCGTGAGAAAGGACATGCAAAAGCTCGACCCACCGTGATTGTCCGCGCGGTTGCCGTTAGATTCCCGACCGATGCCAACCTACGAATACCGGTGCCCTAACGGGCACCTGTTCGAGAAGACGTTTTCCCGCATCACGAGTCGGCGCCACGCAAAATGCCCCGTCTGCGGCAAGCGCGCGGAGCGGCTGATTTCGGGCGGCGCGGGCGTGCATTTCAAGGGCTCTGGTTTCTACGCGACCGACTACAAACGGCCGGCAGGAACAACGGAAAAAGCCGACCATTCCGCGGAGAAGGCCGAGAAGGCCGAGAAGCCCGCCGAGTCAAAGCCGGGAACCAAGAAAGACTCCAGCTCCGACAAGTGACGGCACACGAGACGATCCGTGCCGCGCTGGCGCAAGCGGCGTCACGATTGGGCGCGTCCGATGTCGACGTCGCGCTGGAGCGCCCGCGGGATCCCACCCACGGCGACATCGCCACGAATCTTGCTCTGACGCTCGCCAAAAGGCTCGGCCAGAAACCGCGCGCGGTCGCGGACCAGCTCATCGCCGGGCTGGAGCTGCCGGCCGGCCTGGTGCGCAAGACCGAGATTGCGGGGCCGGGCTTCATCAACTTTTTTCTCGCCGACGCACAAGTCGTCAGCGCGCTCCCCGCGATTCTCGCCGCAGGCCCGGAGTACGGAAAGAGCGACGTCGGCCACGGCGCGATGATCAACGTCGAATTCGTCTCGGCAAATCCCACCGGACCGCTGCACGTGGGGCACGGCCGCCAGGCCGCGCTGGGCGACGCGATCGCGACACTGCTCGAGTGGACCGGCTGGCGGGTGAGTCGCGAGTTCTACTACAACGACGCCGGCGGCCAGATCATGAATCTGGCGGCCAGCGTGCAGGCCCGGATCCGTCAGGCGCGCGGGCTGCCTGCGGAGATTCCCGAGCAAGGCTACCAGGGCGACTACATTCGCGAGATCGCTGAGCGCTATGTCGCCGAGCATTCCAAGGATCCTGAAGGCGCTGATCTCGAGGCGATACGCCGCTTTGCCGTGCGCGAGCTGCGCGCCGAGCAGGATCGTGATCTGCAGGCGTTCGGCGTGAAGTTCGACGTCTATTTCCTCGAGTCGTCGCTGTACACGAGCGGCAAGGTGGAAGACACGACGCGCCGGCTCGTGGCCGCGGGCCACACCTACGAGCGCGACGGCGCGTTGTGGCTCCGGACGACCGACTTCGGCGACGATAAAGACCGCGTGATGCGCAAGAGCGCGGAGAAGGGCAGCGACTACACCTATTTCCTGCCCGACGTCGCCTACCACGTGACCAAGTGGGACCGCGGATTCCGGCATGCCATCAATGTGCAGGGCTCCGATCATCACGGCACGGTGGCGCGCGTGCGCATCGGGCTGCAGGCGCTCGAAATGGGTATCCCGCAGGGATATCCGGAGTACGTCCTGCATCAGATGGTGACGGTGATGCGCGGTGGAGCAGAGGTGAAGCTTTCCAAGCGGGCCGGGAGCTACATGACCGTCCGCGATCTCGTGGAGGAGGTCGGCCAGGACGCGGTGCGTTATTTCTATCTGATGCGGCGTGGGGAAACGCACTTCGTGTTTGACGTCGATCTCGCGAAGAGTCAGACGGACGAGAACCCCGTGTTCTACGTGCAAATGGCGCACGCGCGGATGGTCGGGATCTTCCGCGTCGCCGGGCGCGACCAGGCGAGCGTGCGTGCCGAGGGGGAAGGGATCGATCTGAGCGTGCTGACGCAGCCCGAGGAAGCCGATTTGATCAAGGAGCTGGCCGACTTTCCCGCCATGGTGGCGGGGGCCGCGGCCGCCCGCGAACCGCACCGCATCACGGGATATCTCGAGGGGCTGGCCCGGCTCGCTCATGCGTGGTATCACAAGTACCGCGTGTTGGGGGAGCCGGAAGAAGCGGCCCGGCTGGTGCTCGCGCGCGCGGTCAAACAGGTGCTGGCGAATGGCCTCTCTCTCTTGGGGATTCGCGCCCCGGAACGGATGTAAGCGTGGGCCTGCTCGTCGTCGGCTCGATCGCCCTGGATTCGGTCATCACGCCGTTCGGTGAGACCGCCGACGCCCTGGGCGGCGCGGCGGTCTTCTTTGCGATGGCGGGCGCCGTGCTCCATCCCGTGCAGGTGGTCGGCGTCGTCGGCAGCGACTTCCCCGAAGCGCACCTGAAAAAGCTGGCCGCCCGCGGCGTCGACCTGGCGGGCGTAGAACGCCAACCGGGAGAGTCGTTCCGCTGGAAGGCCCGCTACTCGTACGATCTCAATAACCGCGAAACGCTCGAGACGCGGCTCGGCGTCTTTGCGGATTTTCAGCCCCGCATCCCGGAAAAATTCCGCGACGCCAAGTTCGTGTTTCTCGGGAACATCGACCCGGAGCTCCAGCTCAACGTCCTCGATCAGGTGAAACAGCCGAAGCTGGTCGCCTGCGACACGATGAATTACTGGATCCAGGGAAAGAAGGATCTGCTGCTGGAGCTGTTGCGCCACATCGACATCCTGATGGTGAACGACTCCGAGGCACGCGAGCTGTCCGGCGACTGGAACGTCTACCGGGCGGCGCATTGGATCCTGGGCCGCGGGCCGAAGATGGTGGTGATCAAGCAGGGCGAGCATGGCGCGCTGCTCGTGGACCCGGACACGACGTTCAAGGTGCCGGCGTACCCGTTGCAGGACGTGTTCGACCCGACCGGCGCGGGCGACGCGTTCGCGGGCGGCTTCATGGCGTACGTGGCCCGCACCGGTGATCTCGCATTCGCCAACCTGCGCCGGGCCATGGTCTACGGATCCGCGCTGGGATCGCTCGCGGTGGAAGCGTTCGGCGTGCAACGTCTGGAGCACATCACCCTGCCGGAAGTGCGCGGCCGCGTGAAAGCCTTCCGTGACTTGGTGCACTTTTCCCTGGATGGTGAGGAGTGAGCAAATACGCCGCCGCGGGCGTCAGGCTCGATACGGCGGAGGAGGCAAAGCGACGTATCGCCGAGCTGGTGCGCGCGACGCGCACGCCGCTGGCGCGCGGAGCCGTGGGCGGGTTTGGCGGCATGGTGCGCGTGCCCGAGGGCTACAAGAAGCCCGTGCTCGTGCTGTCGACCGACGGCGTGGGATCCAAGGTGCTCGTGGCCGCCGCAGCAGGGATTCATGACACCGTCGGTGAAGATCTCGTCAATCACTCGGTCAACGACATTCTGGTGCACGGCGCCACGCCGCTCGCCTTTCTCGATTACATCGCGACCGGGAATCTCGTGCCCGAAATCGCGGCGCAGATCGTCAGCGGCGTGGCCCGGGGCTGTCGCGCGCACGACATGACTTTGGCCGGTGGCGAGACGGCGCAACTGCCGGATCTGTACCAGCCGGGTCATTACGATCTGGCGGGGTCGATCGTTGGCGTGGTCGAGGAGGACAAGGCGCTGCACGGTGATCGCGTGACGGCCGGCGACCAGCTCATCGGCTACGCATCGACCGGCCTGCACACCAATGGCTATACGCTGGCGCGCAAAATCGTCTTCGACT